>Ga0182030_10006144_pt1 | contig 25386 bp, 25 predicted proteins | sample 812S3MmetaG_FD_121299 | JGI IMG/M metagenome (GOLD analysis project Ga0182030, IMG submission 121299) | Permafrost microbial communities from Stordalen Mire, Sweden - 812S3M metaG (Illumina Assembly) | ecosystem: Environmental > Terrestrial > Soil > Wetlands > Permafrost | place: Sweden...
CACGGCATCCTTCGTCGCGGTCCTCGGTTCGGCGACGTCCCAGATCTCCTACACCGCGTCCAAGGGCGGCGTGTTGGCGATGAGTCGAGAACTCGCGGTCCAGTTCGCGCGCGAGAAGATCCGGGTGAACGCGCTGTGCCCGGGACCGGTCAACACGCCATTGTTGATCGAGCTCTTCGCGAAGGACCCCGAACGCGCCGCGCGCCGTCTGGTCCACGTGCCGATGGGACGATTCGGTGAGCCCGAGGAGATCGCCAACGCCGTGCTGTTCCTCGCGAGCGACGACGCCTCCTTCGTCACCGCGACGACGTTCATGGTCGACGGCGGTATCCACGGGGCCTACGTCACGCCCCTGTAGTCAGTCGTCACGAGCCGCTCGGTACCGCTACTCGGGTTCGCTCGTGCGCCACCATTCACGCACGACCACTTGGATCGTGGCCGCAATCGGCACGGCGGTCAGCACCGCGACGAAGCCACCGGCGAGTCCGGCGACCCAGGCACCGAGGTCCGCACCTATCAACACCGCGACGAACACGAGCAGTGGATTGATCTTCACCGTGCGGCTCATGACGATGGGGTTCAGAATGTGATTCTCGACCTGGGTGTAGATGAGAAAGACGACGAGCGTCACGATGCCGGCCGTGAGCGAGTGCGCGAACGCGAACAGTACCGTCGGGACGCCGGCGAGTGCCCCGCCGATGGTCGGCAAGAAGTCGACGAGTGCGACCCACAGGGCCCACAAGAACGCGTAGGGGACGCCGACGATCAACAGCGTGACGAAGACCACGACGCCCGCGGCGATCGACGTCATCATGTCACCGAGTACGTAGCCCGACACCGAGCGCGAGATGATTCGACCGATGTGGCGGTAGCGCTTGGCGCGCTCGGGGGCCACCAATCTGGTGAGCGACCGGCGAATCTTCGGAGCTTCGATCAACAACAACACCACGAACGTGAAAATAGCGACCAGAGAAAGCACCGCGGTCAGCGCGCCCTTGCCGAGCGCGAGCGCCGGCTTACCAAGACCGGTCGCCAGGGACGTGAGGTGACTCGAGTTGCGCTTCACCCATGATTCAACGTGGTACTTGCGAAAGAGGTGCCCGATCCAACCCTGGCCGTGCTGGGCCCGATTGACGTAGCCCGGCAGGGCGGTCGCGAAGTGCGTGACGCCGTTGATGAGCGGGTAGCCGAACAAGACGGCCAGACCGAGGAAGATCAGCAGCGCGACGAACGTGACGATCGCGACCGCTCCCCCGCGACGCTTCACGCGCCAGTGCTGCAAGGCGACGACGAGCGGATTGAGGATCAGGGCGACGAAGCCGCCGACGAGGCCCAGGAGCAAGAGGTCGCGCAGGTGATAGATCAACTGGCCGGAGAGGTAGACGCCGGCGACGGTGAAGACCGCGAACAAAATGGTGAGCACGGGCACCGAGTTGACGTCAGCGATGCGCAGGATCCTGCGGCGACGACTCTCGGGGACCTCTTCTTCTTCCGGCTCCTCGACGGGCGGGCGCGCCCGCGGAGTTCGTCTTACCGGCACGGGGTCAGACCGTGGTCGCGGGCGCGCTCGGCGTCGTTCTTCGCGGTGACACCGCTACTCGAGCACGCGAAGAACATCCCGTCATGCTAACCACTCGCTCTCGAAGATTTGGTGCCTCCTCACGCGCGACGAAGTCCATTTGACGTGAATCGTCATGGCAGACTTGATGGCGTGGAGGGCAACATGAGTGACGAATCGTTCCAGTACAAGATTTACATCGACACGACGCCGAAGCGACTCTGGCGAGCGTTGACGGACCCGGCGAAAACCAGGAAATGGTGGAACATCTCACTGGTCTCGGACTGGAAGGTCGGATCGGTGATGGACGTGAAGATGGGGCATCTGACGATTCGCGACCCCGCACAAGTCATCTTGGAATCGGTCTCACCGTCTCGACTCGCCTACACGTGGCACACCTTCACGCCGGAGTGGGCGAGCGCGAACGGATACTCCGAAGAGGATCGTTTGAAGTTCGCCAATGAGCAACGCTCGAAGGTCGCGTTCGATATCGAAAAGGACATGGGAGTCGTCAGTTTGAACGTCGTCCACGATGGATTCGAGGCCGACAGCGTCGTGTACGAGGCGATCCGCGACGGTTGGCCGCCACTCCTCTCGAGCCTCAAGACGTACCTAGAAACCGGTGAGGCGCTCGACTTCTCGATGTAGCGAAGAGCGCTACGTCGTCACGTTCTTCGTGACGATGACGATGAGACTCCAGAGCAGGGCCAAGTCGGGACACGCGACACCGGGCTTGCAGTAGACCGTGCCGGTCGTGCGGATCGTGGCGCGCCCGATGGCCGCCGCGTGGAGCGTCACGGCATTGACGCCGAAGGAAGAACGTGAGATCGTCGTCACCACCACGGCGCGCGAGTCGCTCATCGGATATCCCCATCGGAACCCCGAACGAAGTTTGATCCGGACGTTGGTGCCGACGTGGACCGAGATGACGCACACTGAAGCCTTCGACACGACGTGGACCGCCGGATTCGCGACGATGCCACACGTCTTCTGCGCGCTCTCAACCGTCGTCGTCGTGGCCCCAACCGTCGTGACCGACGTCGCGAGGATCGACAGGGTCAAGGTCGCGATGATCACAGGGCGCCTGAGAGAGGCACCAACGATTCGCTTCATCTCACGATTCTCCCATCCGGCTGTCGACGTGACACCTCGCCTCACCTAGTACATGTCCTCGGGTGGCGATATTTACCGTGGCACGGAATGATGCGCGCGAGTCAGCGGCTGAAAAACGATCGACGTACGCGTGTGCGAAGTAGTTTCCGACGTTGACACCAACGTGGCTGAGCTATACCGATCACGGTCGCGCACTACGCAGAGCTCGTCACTCGACGACTCAACAGCGCCGCTGACGTGAGTCCGGCCAGGGTGAAGAATCCGATCACGAGTTCGGTGCCGTGGCGAAACGCGACGACCGGGTCCGCGACGTTGAGCCCGGCGAGTATCGCGATCAATCCGGCGACCCCGAGCACCGTGCCGATTTGACGTGCCATGTTGAGCACGCCGCTGCCGGTGCCGAAACGCGCCGGGGGAATCGACGCGGTCCCGGCACCGATCAGCGACGGAATCGTGAGCCCGACGCCCGCTCCACCGAGGAGCTGCGCGGGCAAGAGATGCGTGGCGTAGGCCGCGTGGACTTGGATCTGTGAGAGCCATAGCGACTGCGCCGCGACGTTGACGAAACAGCCGATGACCGCGACCCGGCCCGCTCCCCCGAGTTTCGCGGAGAGCCGGGGCGCCACGAGCCGCGCGAAGGGCAGCACCATCAGCGGTCCTGGCGCGATGGCCAGTCCCGCGTCGATCGCCGAGAAGTGCCAGACGCCAGTCAAGAACTCGACCATGTTCAACAAGAAGGCCCCGAATCCGGCGTAGTAGGCGATCGAGGCAAGAATCGCGCCGTTGAACGACCTCGATTCGAGCAACTTGAGGTCGACGACCGGCGCGGCGTGGCGAGCCGAGCGAACGACGACACCGAGTGATGACGCCAGTGCGAGCACCATCAAGGCGAAGAAGTCCTTCGACGTCCAACCCCACGACGGCGCCTTCACCAGAGCGAGCGCCAAGGAGCCGGTGGCCACCGCGACGAGCACGGCACCGAGCATGTCGGGTCGCGCGGTCGCCGTTTCGTCTCGGCTTTCGGGCAACACTCGAAAGGCGAGGATCACCGTGACGACACCGACGGGAATGTTGATCCAAAAGACCCAGCGCCACGACACTTCGACCAAGAATCCGCCGATCACCGGACCGAGTGCCGCACCGAGTGCGCCGATCGCCGACCACGTCCCGATGGCCTGCGCGCGGGCGTGTCCCGGAACGGCCGCTAACAACAACGACAAGGACGCGGGGACCATCATGCCGGCGCCGATCGCCTGGACCAGTCGGGCGCCGATGAGCAGCGACACGTCGGGCGCGACGCCGGACAGAATCGATCCCACGGTGAACACGACGAGGCCGGCGACGAACATCCGTCGTCGACCGATGCGATCGGCCCATCGCCCGGCCGGCACGAGTACCGCGGCGAAGAGGATCGAATAGCCGTTCAACACCCAACTCAACGAGTCCAGCGACGAACCGTGGAAATCGCGGCTGATATACGGGAACGCCAGGTTGACGATGAAGAGGTCGAGACTCGACATGAACACGGCCAGGGACAAGACGCCGACGATCAACGCCACTCGCCTCTTCGAATAGCCCTGGCCCGGCGCATTCGCACTCGACACGGTCTCTACGCTCATCGCGTCCTCCTGGTGAGTTTGATTTCTGGATGTACTCTACAGCAAGTGCGCCAGTACGTCCAGTTATCGGACTTGCTGGTATATTTGGACTATGACCACTCTTTTGACTGAACCGCGTACCTGTTCGGTAGCTCGAACCCTGGAGATCGTCGGCGAGAAATGGGCGCTGTTGGCCCTACGTGAGGTGTTCCTCGGCAATCGACGTTTCGACGAGATGGTGCGCAGGACCGGCGCCCCGCGCGACACGATGACCGCGCGACTGAAGACCCTCGTCGCGGCCGGCGTCTTGGAACGTCGTCCGGTGTCAGAGCATCCTCCGCGATTCGAATACCGCCTCACCAAGGCCGGCCTCGATCTCTACCCCGTCATCGTCTTGTTGATGCAATGGGGCGATCGCTACCTCACCGATGGCGAAGCGCCACCAATGGTTCTGACGCATCGTTGTGGTCACACCCTCGGCGCGGTGATGACCTGCTCGTCGTGCGGCGAACCGGTCCTCGCGCGCGACGTGCAACCGACGCCACGTAGAAAAGTCGAGCACGACGTCTAGACGCGTCGCCGGGCGATCGTAACTCCAGGCCCGAAGCGCCTAATCAACCAAGCCGAAGACCTCGGTCTTCGCCTTACCACTCACGGTGTAATGAAACGTCGCTTTGGTGAACAGCTCGCCGTATTTCTTGGTCGCGACGAGGTTCGAGAGAGTGACCGAGGCGCGGTAATTGATGAACTTGCCCGACACGCAGTTCGGGGTGCAGTCGTTTTGGCGCAGGATTCCTCGACCAATTGCCGACGAACCATTCCACCGCGACCACGTCATGCCCGTCCAGCCGGCGTTGGCGTCGGCACACGAGAGTGTGTAGGTGGACGGCTTCGAGGCCATTTTTCCCGTGCACGTGAGTACGTGTGTGGCGCTCGCGGCACTGGCGCCCGTCGGGCCCGCCATGACACCGAACACCGTGATCGGGGTCACCAGGAGCACTGTCCCTAGGGCGGCGATGGTTCGTGAACTCTTGATTCTCATTATTCCTTCATTTCTCTTTATCGAGCCTCCGCTCTGTCACAGTATGTCCGGCGCCGCGAGAGATTTACCACTCATTCGAGGAGCGGCAGTGATTCTCACCCGATCACCGGACCCCGCCGACGGGATCCGAGACCGTGCGCGGACTCGACGCTGAGCCCAGGACGAACTTGTGGGATCCTTGTTCTCAAAGTCACAACGCCAGTGGTATCGTTCCGCCCAAGACCTCGTCCATCGGATTTTTGGACGTCCCACCTTGATGAAAATGCTTGCCAGCGAAGGAGAACACGTGCGAAAGATGGTTCTAATTCTCGGAGTTGTCGTGGCGTCACTCGGCCTGTCGGCGTGCGGTAGCGGGACCAAAGCGACCATCGACTCCTCGGTCGCCTCGCTCGGCGCCCAGCCTGACCTTCAGGTTCACTTCACCGCCACTGTCTCGGGCAGTGGCACGGCCGAGGCTCAAAAGGTTCTTGGCGTCGTCTCCATGGACACGCACTACGCCACGCCTTCTGGCGGTCCTCTCTCCCAAGCGAACGGGACCGAAAACAGTGAAGTCATCGTCAACGTCGGCACGACGCCACTGTTGGACCTGCGCGAAATCGGTACGAATCTATATGTCTCGATTGACCTGTCCGCGGTCAACCAGATTCCGGGACTTCCCTTGACGTCTCAAGACCAATCTGAATTGGGAGCCCTTCAACTATTCCTCGGTGGCAAGTGGTACGAGATTCCGAGCAAATTACTGAGCTCAGTGTTGCCCTCTTCGGCGGCGACCAAGGCGAAGGCCGCCCAGGACCAGGCGATCGGGCGCAAGATATTCGATGCGCTCTCGAAGCTGATCGACGATGGTCACGCGAAGGTCCTTTCCTCCGGCGGCTACAGCGAAACCGGCACCCTGCAGTCGGTGCTGACGGCACTTCTACCCACGATCCAAGGACTGGATCCGTCGGCCGCCGCCTCGGCGGGACCGGTCCACGGCACCTACACGTTGACGCTGACCAATTCGGGCTCGGTGGCGACGGGCGGGTCTATCTCGATCACGGCACCCGAAGCCGGCGCGTCCTCGGGTGACGCCACGGTGACGGTGCAGGCGGGTGTGACGCACAACAGCGTGTCCGTCGACGTTCCGACGAATGTCACGATCATCACGCCGGCCCTACTCCAACAGCTCGAGGGTTCGGCCTCGTCGGTCTAAGACCGCGAGGGCGCCGAACTCGTCCGTGTCGTAGTCCTCGCGTGAGATTCAGCGATTGTGCCAACCAACCGGGGTCGACGCCTGGAGCGTCTGTCGAGCGATGCTGAGAGAGGCGCCGAAGTCGAAGACCGAGTCGTCGCCCTCTTCGAAGCTGGGTGGTGACACGAAGAGGATGAGTCGTCGGTCGTCGAAGCAGATCGCCTGATCATCACTCTCAGCGCCGGACGCGAGCGTCTCGACGTCAGTCTCCTCGGGCAACTCGGCGACGAAGACCTTGAACGACTGAGGGCCTTCGGTCGCGTCGGCATAGAAGCTGAGGCAACCGGTCGTTTCGAGAAAGGCCCCCGACACCTGTTGTGAGAATGACATGCCGGCCAACTGATCCTGTGCGATCGCACCGGTGTGGAGAGTCTCGGTCGCGTCGAAGGCGTCGGCGAGGCTCGCCGCGAGTTGGGCGAGATTGGACGTCGGCCCGTAGGGAACGACGTCGTCGGCCTGACGGGGAGCGCTGAAGAACGAACCCGTCGACTGAAGGTCGCGGTGCACGATCGTCTCGATGAATCCGGTCCCGTACGTGGTCGTGACCTCGGCGATGAAACACTGCGCGAGTGACTCGATGCGACCCATGGCTTCGAACGCGACGTCGAAGCGTTGGGCGCCTTGTGCCGTGGACACTTCACCAAAGCGCTCACCGATCGCGTCAATGTCACGTCCGAGGGAGCGGGCGATGAAGAGTCCGGCCTTCACCCAATCCCAGGGCACGTCGCCAGTCCCGACGAGTGCGAACGCGTCCATCGCGTCTTCGACCGGGTTCATCGACGAGCGACGTCGCGCCTGGAGCACCCGACGCTTCGCGTAGAGGCGAAGGGTCTCTATGGATTCCGGTGCGAGTGATTGTCGAAAACGATCTCGATCCGAATCATCAGTGGCGATGACGGACGCCACCACACTCTTCACCGAATCGTCGACGGGGTCGTCGTGAAAGCGAACGAAGTCCTCGTCAACGTCACGGTACTCAATGGCCTTAAGACGATCGGCCCACACACTCTCAATAGGTTCGCGACTCACCGGGTCACCGAATCGATCGCCACACAATCGTTCAAAGGCGTACTTATTTCAACCATTGAGAAATTATGCACACCCCGTACTGTAGGGCATTGCACAAAGTGCACACTTTGTCTCACGCGAGTCGCAATCGTTGCCGTGCGGTCGGTGCGACCGTATCAACTGGTCGGTCCCCATCTAGGATGAGTTGGGCGTGAATCGAGGTTTCGCACCTCGATTTAGCGTGCGACAAAGTGCGCGTTGCAGTTGGAAGTAACTGATTCAACGCGGTCTCTCTAATGAGAGAGCGTGACAACAGCTATTGGGAGGACGTACACAATGAGACGATTTATGACGAGTATTGCGATGGGGACACTGATCATCGGAGGCCTCTCCTTCGTAGGGGTGGCGACCGCGTCGGCAGCCCCCGCGATCACGGTGACTCCGAGCACGGCGTTGACCGCGGGGCAAACGGTCTCGGTCGTCGGCACCGGTTACACGGCCGGACTCACGTTGTACGCGATTGAGTGTCTGGCTACGGCCACGAGCATCACGGGATGCGACACGGCCTCGGCAACCCTAGTGACGGAGAGCGCCACCGGCACCTTCACGCAGGCGTTTGTTGTCGTCACCGGCACTGTTGGCAACGGAACGTGCGGCACGACGTCAACTGACCTCACGTGCATAGTTGAGGTCGCCGACCAGGCTCAGACCAACCTCGCCGCCGCACCAATCACGTTCGCGCTGCCAAGTCCGACTACCACGACGACGAAGCCGCCCGTGAAAATCGGACCGCGCAAGTTCCACGTTGCCCCGGTCACGAATCTTAAGAACGGCTCGAAGGTTCGCGTGTCCGGGACCGGATTCAAGCCCGGCGACCAGGTGTACGTGATCGAGTGCCTCGCGACGTCCACCAGCGAAGCGGGCTGTGACCTCAAGACCCTGCACCCCGTGAAAATCAACGCGAAAGGCGTCTTAGCGGCCTTCAATTTCAAGGTCCTCACCGGAAAGATTGGCACCGGCACGTGCGGCACCAAGGCCTCGAATCTGAAGTCATGTTCGATCTCCGTCGCCAATGCCTCTAAAGGCGACTCCGCGCGAACACGCATCGCCTTTAAATAGAACCTAGAAGTTCACGAACACAACGGGCCGCCCTTCGGGGCGGCCCGTTGTGTTTGGAACAACTACCCTTCAAAAATGTCTCAAATCCGACGGCGCGGGGCCGCTGATCGATCACGGTGCGCTTCCCACGTTGGCGCGGCGTCGATTACTGCGCTAACGGTCATTGCGGCGTTGATTCTCGGCCTGCCAGTGATCTCGGCTTCGGCAGCAAAGGCATCCGGCGGAACGTGGGTCGATCAGAACGTCTCCTTTCAATCGGGGGGAATGACGATCTACGCGACGTTTCGTCATCCCACGGATGAGAGCACGATCGTGCCCGGCGTCTTGTTGATCGCCGGCAGCGGACCAACGGATCGCAACGGAAACTCCTCGCTCGAAACCGGTACGGTCAACACGTTAAAGACCCTGGCCGACTGGCTCTCCGACGATGGCGTGGCGAGTCTGCGATACGACAAGCTCGGCAGTGGACAGACCGGACTCGGACCGTTCGCCTCAGATCCGTCGTCGATCGGCCTCTCGGTGTACGAACAAGAGGCCCGAAGCGCTCTGATAGTCCTCGCCAAGGAAAAGGACGTCAGCGATCTCGAGTTGGGCGTCTTCGGACATAGTGAGGGCGCACTGTTCGCACTCCTCTTGGCGACGGGTCACGCCGGACCAACGCCACCAATACACGCCCTCGGACTCCTGGAACCGTTGAGCCAGCGGTATCTCGACCTGATCACCGTCCAGGTCGACGCTTCACTCAGGGCGCAAGTGAAATCGGGCGCGATCACGACGTCGTTGGAAAAGACCGTCGAGGATGATCTGAAGAGTGCCGTCACGCAACTGCGGACCACGGGTACCGTCAAGGCCAATCTCGCGTACGGACTGGCCAGTCTGCTCAATCCCTCCGACGCCACGTTCTTGTCCCAGGCCGACAAGTTCGATCCGGCCATTCTGGCGAGCGACGTCCCAAAAACGCCGGTGCTCTTGACGTGCAGCAATGACGATATCCAAGTCTCGTGCGACGAAGTCGATCGCGTCGCGCGAGGCTTTCGCTCCCCGTCGTCGCACGTCGACTTCGTGCATCTGAAAGGCGTCGATCACGTGCTGAAGGTTGACTCGAGTCTCTCTGGTTCGGAGTACACGAAGAATCTCCCGTTCTCACCGCAACTGAAAGCTGCCCTGCGAGTTTTCGTGAAGAGGTATCTGTAACACGCACCGTCGCCGCATCACGTTGCGGTTTAGAACTTCTTCAGTTCGCCCAGGAAGATCAGGATGTGCATTCCGCGAAACGCCAGATTGTCCACGTCGAGTTCGAGCGCATTGGTGACCGCCGTTTTCTGACGAGCGATCGTCGTGGCCTTGGCCACCGTGTTGATGTCCTTTTGGACGGCGATGAGATTGCCGATGTATTCGGTCAGGTCCTTCGATATGCCTGAGGGGTACGGCGCCCTCTTCTCGAGCGCGACCGTTGCTTTGTAGAACTCGGTGTCACCCGCCCCCTCGATCGCAGCGGAAACGCACGCCGCGCCGGTGCACGCGGAGAAGGAGTCGACGACGAGGTTGAATTCGGTCACGGCCGCACCGTAGGAGTTGCTCACGGCGATGAAGAGCGTCTTGTTCTTGCTGGTCGCCGCCGCGGACACGCCGGGCGAGATCGCACTGCCCACGACCCCGGAAAAGAGTCCCAGAGCCAGTGAACACAGTACGAGGCGGCGCGCGGCGCTGGCGATGGGCCGCACGGGCGCACGGGAGTGCGACAAGGATTTTCTAAGGAAGGTGACGGGCATTGGCATCTTCGATATTAATCAACGACGACATTCTTTCTTATTCAGGCGGCTTCCATTTGACGTTCACGCCCTCGAGATCGGGTCGAATCGTGCGAGCCGACGTGTCCCCATTCGACGACGCCGTCAGCTCTCGTCAGATTCTCCGAGGTACACCGCACGCACGCGCGGGTCCTTCAAGAGGTCGTCGGCGCTCTCACCGAAGACGATGCGCCCGTTCTCCATGACGTACCCGCGATCGGCGAGGCGAAGGGCCTGCGCGGCGTTCTGCTCCACCACGAAGATCGTCGTCCCGTTCTCACGGATGTGGCTGATGATCGAGAAAATCTGCTCGATGATCATCGGCGCCAATCCCATCGACGGCTCGTCGAGCAGGAGCAGGCGAGGCTTCGACATGAGTGCGCGTCCGATCGCCAGCATCTGCTGCTCACCCCCGGAAAGGTTCGAACCCAACTGCTTGCGACGATCCTTGAGAATGGGAAAGGTTGTATAGATCTCGTCGAGATCGTCACTGAGCGATCCCTTGCGCGCGAACGCGCCCATCTCGAGGTTCTCCTCCACGGTCATCACCGGGAAGATGCGCCGACCTTCCGGCACGTGGCTGATGCCCATCGCGGCGAACTCGTGCGCCTTCACCTGCGTGATGTCGCGTCCCTCAAAGGTGACCGAACCGCTCGTCGGCGCACGAAGGCCCGACAGCATCCTCAGGGTCGTCGACTTCCCGGCGCCGTTGGCGCCGAGCAGCGTCACGATCTCGCCCTGCTGGATCTCGAAGGATATGCCGTGCAGCGCCTCGATCGACCCGTAGCGAACGACGACGTCGTGCACTTCGAGCACTAGGCCGCTCCTTCGTTCGTCGACGTACCGAGGTACGCCTCCACGACGGCCTGATTGGCACGAATCTCGGCCGGCGCCCCTTCGGCGAGCACCCCACCGAAGTTCAGGACGTAGATGCGCTCGGCCAGTGACATGACGAGCTTCATGTCATGTTCGATCAGCAACACACTCACGTTGCGCTCATCGCGGACGCGACGAATCAGCGCGGCCAGTTCGAGTTTCTCCGAAGGGTTCGTGCCCGCCGCGGGTTCATCCAACAAAATGACGTCGGGATCGGTGGCGATGGCCCGCGCGATCTCCAAGCGTCGTCGACCGCCGTAGGAGAGGGCGGACGCGATCAAGTTGGCGTCTTTTCGCAGTCCTACGAATTCGAGCAGCTCCAGCGTCAACTGGTCCGAGACGTGTTCCCCGCGTCGCGTGGCCGGTCCTCGCAGGATGGCGCCCACCACCCCGATGCCACCGTGATCCTCCGCGCCGATCTTGACGTTCTCGAATACGGTGAGCGCGCTGAACACGCGTGACGCCTGAAAGGTTCGCGACACGCCGGCCCGCGCGATGCGGTGCGTCTTTTTCCCGATGACCGAGATGGTCTGACCGTGGCGATCGGTGAAGTCAATGTGTCCCTCTTGTGGTTCATACACACCGGTGAGTGAGTTGAAGAGCGACGTCTTGCCGGCGCCGTTCGGGCCGATGACGGCGAGGATCTCCCCGCGGTTCATGTGCAACGAGACATTGCGGAGCGACACGACCCCGCCGAATCGCAGTGTGACGTCCCTCACGTCGAAGACGGTCTCGGTGGCAGTCTCGACTGCGGTGTCGCTCATATGACGTCTCCGGACAGGACTTCATCGAGGTGGCCTTCGCCGGTTTCCTCGAAGTCCTTGATCTCGCGCTTGCGCCGACGAGAGGGCATCAGTCCGGCCGGCCGGAAGATCATCATGATGATCAACAGAGCCCCGATGTACATGTACAGGTCGTTGATCTGGAAGCCCCACGGTTGGTAGTTGTCCATGTAACTCGTGACCACCTGGACGAAGATCGCGCCCAACGCCACGCCCCAGATCGAACCCATGCCACCGAAGATGACCAGGATGAGGATGTTGATCGAAGCCTGGTACTGGAACATCGTCGGATTGATATTGCCCACGAGTCCGGCGCTGAGCACCCCGGCGAACCCGCCACTCGCGGCGCCGACCGCGAAGGCCATGACCTTGTACTTGAGAGGGTTGATCCCGATCGACTCCGCCGCGACTTCGTCCTCGCGCAGCGCCACCCACGAGCGCCCGACCCGAGAGTGCTCGAGCAACGAGAACACCACGATGAAGATCACGACGAAAATTAGACAGAGGTAGTAATAGGGCACGGGATTGAGGCCCCAGTGGTAGTGCCAGAAACCAAGGTTGATGGAGAAGTGCGGGACGGTCAGACTCCCCTCACCGCCGCCGGTGATGCCGTTTTGGTTTCCCACGTAGTCGTCGATGATGAGGGCGAAGCCCAAGGTAACGATGGCCAAGTAGTCACCACGCAGACGCAGGGTAGGAATACCCAGCAAGATGCCGACGCCCATCGCGGCGAGGACCCCGATCGGGATCACCCACAGCGTAGGAATCGCGTGATGGAGGAACGGCGGCGCCGGCAAGACACCCGTGAGCCACGCCGTGATGTAGGCGCCAATGGCGTAGAACGCCACGAAGCCCAGGTCGAGCAATCCCGCGAATCCCACGACGACGTTGAGACCTTCGGCCAGGAGGATCCAGACACCGACCTGTTCGACGATCAAATACATCCAATAGGACTGCGTCACGAGGTGAGGAATGGAAAGGGCGATGACCATCACGACGGCGTACACCACGAACCTCGACGAGCGCTTTTGCACCAATCGCTTCGGTCCGGCGGTCGCCGCTCGGACACGCTTTCGCACCGGCGGGCTGTAGCGCTGGTAGAGGAAAATGAGTCCGTAGGCGATCAGGCCGAGCGTCAAGAAGACCATCCAACGCCGCGTACGGAACAGACCGAAGTACGAGACGTTCTCAAAGAACGCGCCGTGGGGTCCGGTCGTGGGTGGCGTCGTGGCGTTGCCCGACTCGCCCGTCATCACCGTGATCATCGCCATGACCATCAAGACCGTCACCAAGCGCTTCACTTGGGGCCGTCGAATAAAGTTCACGCGGTCCTCCCGAGTTTTTCGCCGAGGATACCCGTCGGACGGAAGATCAAAACCCCGATGAGGATCAAGAACGTGTAGATCTCGACCCACTGCGTGTTGCCTTCAAAGGCGAAGGGCACGGCGAAACTTCCGAACAGACCGATCACCATTCCTCCGAGGGCGGCGCCTCGAAGATTGCCGATACCGCCCAACACGGCGGCGGTGAATGCGTAGATACCCAATTCGACACCAGAGTTCCACTCGATTCCACTCTGGAGTGAATACATGAAACCGGCGGCACCCGCGAGGGCACCGCCGACGATGAAGGTGAGGGTGATCGTCTTTTCGATATTGACGCCCATGAGTGAGGACGTCTCGGAGTCCTGAGCCACCGCGCGGATGCCTCGGCCGAGTTTCGTCGCGCGCACCAGTCGGTCCGCGACGATCAACGTTGCCGCGCCCGCCACCACCGTGATGATCGTGAGTGTCCGAACGGGCGTGTTGAAGACCGTGAACATCGTCTGGCCGACGGGAAACACTTGGGCCGGAAAGAGGTTCTCGCCGTACCCGAACTCCTTGCCGGCGAGGGTCTCCAAGAAATACGAGGCCCCGATGGCGCTGATGAGGAAGGCCAACTTTGGCGCGTGTCTTCGCCGAAGTGGCCGGTACGCCACGCGTTCGACCCCGACGGCGACCACGACACTGACCAGTCCGCCCATGGCCAATCCGGCGAAGACCAGTCCGACGGTCGCCCATCCCGACGCCACGCTCGAACCAAGGATTCCGCGTGTCAAGAATGCGGCGCCAAAGCCTCCCCACATGAAGACGTCACCGTGGGCGAAGTTGATGAGACCGAGGACTCCGTAGACGAGGGTGTAGCCGACGGCGATCATCGCGTAGAGCGCGCCGTTCTGAAGCCCGACGAAAAGGTACGCCCAAAAGCTCACGCGAATCTGGTCAAATCCACTGAACCAGAAATGGGCGAATCCCATGCTCGAATGTGCTCCTCAACTCGTCAACGTACGGCACCAGGGCCGGGGTACTTACCCCGGCCCTGGCGAACCCACTAGGTGGGCCAGAAAAACGGTTAGCCCACCGTAGCAATCAACTTGATCACGCCGCTCTTGACTTCTGAGACCTGCACCGCACCAGTGTCGTTCTTGAGGTCGCCATCTGGCTGGAAGGAGATCGGTCCCGTGACGCCGGTGAAGGAAACCAAGTGCAGTTGAGCGATAATCCCGGAGCGCAACTTCGACACCGACGAAGAGGTCTTCAACTTCAACAGCGACTTGATGATCGCGTTGGTGCCGTCATACGCCTGCGCGGCATAGATCGCCGTCGATGCCTTGATGTGGGTCAACGACTTGTAGGCCTTTGCGAGCGCGCCGGTGAAGTAACTCACCTTGCCGGATGCCGACTCACTCAAGTAGACGCCATTCGCCGCCGTCTTAGGCGTCGTGTCGGTGGAGTACAGGGCCGAAACGTTCGAACCGTCGCCCGACATGATGTCGTGCTTGGAAGCCGAGTAGCCAGCACTCGCGAGCGCGCCCAGCAACAGGCCGAAGTCCGCGTCGTAGCCGCCATAGAAGATGGCCGACGGGTCCTTGCCCGCGATTTGAGTCGCGTCGGTCGGGTACTCAGTGGCAACACCGCTGCCGCCGTTGTTGACAGCGTCAATCGTCTCGGTCGTGACCGTGGCGCCGAGCTTCTTGGCGTCCGCCGCGACAACCGCCGCGAGGCCGGTGCCGTAGAACGAGCCGTCAGCGATGACGAGCAACGACTTGACCTTCTTCGTGGTGACGAGGAACTTGGCATCAGCCGAGCCCTGTACCGAGTCATCGGCAACGTCTCGGAAGAAGTTGCTGTCCATGCCGGACGCGAGCGCCACGGCGGTTGCCGATGGGCTTACTTCGGCGACCTGAGCGGACTTGTAGTACTTCGCCGCGCTTTCAGACGCACCGGAGAACGCTGGGCCGATGACTGCGACCAGGTTCGACGTGCCGACGGCCTTTTGAGCCGCGGCCGGCGACAATGTCGGGCTGCCCTGGTCATCGAACTTCTCAATCTTGATGGTGAACGGGTCTTTCCCGCTCGCGTTGGCAGTGTTCGCGGCCAACTCAGCTCCGCCGAAGTCGTAGTTACCGTACTCGGCGTCAGCGCCAGAGAATGGTCCCTGAACTCCAATGACGAACGTCGGCTTCGAAGAGGCCGAGCTCGTCGCGGTTCCCATGGCGAGTGGCACTACTGCCATTGCCAGTGCCCCGACAGAGAGGATCGATACTGCCTTATTCCAACGTTGACTCATGAGCAACGTCCTTCCTTAACTAGATAGATTCACTTCTTGTCACCGACACTCACCCGTCACCTAAGAGACACGTAAGAACCTATCGAAGACGCCCAAGTCAATCTGACTTTTGTAGAACGATAGCAGTATCAAATGTCCGGAAAATAGCGCCCCAATCCTCAAACACACCGGAAAACGGCTCGGAAGATACATCGAGTCCCGGGCGATGAGTTCCAACAGATTTTCAACATGACGACGTTGCAAACAACTGTTCGTAGCACTCAGCGCGTGATGGCTACCGGAGCCTCATGTTCAATCGATCTCGGCGCCATTCAATCGCGCCGAGGTCGACTGTGCCTCATTGCAAGGTAAGTACGGTAGCGCCGGTCAGTACCTGTAATTCGACGAAAGTCGTCGCGAACACCGCGTTTGGCGTGCCGCACGCCGACCATATTCGCTCATACGGGGCAAGCGAATCATCGATGTACACCCGAAGTTCCGCCGGCCAGTTGCTGGGCGCTACGCCGCCGATCGGCTGACCGGTCGCAGTTCGAACCTCATCGGGCGTCGCTTGACGAACGACGTCGCCACCGGTGAGCATGGCGAACTTCTGGAGGTCAACTCGACTGGCACCGCTCTTGATGATGACGACTGGCTCCTCGTCCAACACGAAGACCAGGCAACTGGCGATGGCGCCGACGTCACATCCGAGCGCCCGGGCCGCGTCAGCGGCGGACTTGGTTGACGCCTCGAATTCGAAGAATGGCCCGCTCACGCCACGCGAGACAAGGGATTCGGCCACCCTTCGCGCGCTCGGATGCAGTGACTCGATATTGGACACAACCCGAAAACGTAGTCGCCCGAGCGTTGCGGGGAGCGGCTTTCCGGTTCCCAAGGAACTACGAACAGGTGTTTGATATCCACGCATCGCTGGAGTATCCTACGAACAACTGTTCGTACATGAAAGGAAGCCCGTGGCCGAAGTACTCACACCCATGCGTCGCCAGATCCTCGAATTCATCATCACCTGCCAACGAGAGCGCAACTTTCCTCCGACCATCCGCGAGATCGGTGATCACGTAGGTCTGAAGTCCCCCGCCACCGTCGCCAACCACATTGAGGTGCTGAAGCGGGCCGGGTATATCGAAAAGAATCCCCAGCAGCCGCGAACCCTCACCGTGCGTCTTGACGTGGAAAACCCCGCACCCGATCAGCGAATCCGCTACATCCCCTTCGTTGGTGACGTCGCCGCCGGCACCGGCGTCCTGGCCCAGGAGATCGCGCACGAACTCATGTCGATCCCCGAGCAGTTCGCCGGTCGCGGCGACAGTTTCGTTTTGGAGGTCCGCGGCGAGTCGATGATCGAGGCGGGCATCCTGCCGGGCGACTACGTGGTCGTACAACGACAGACGACGGCCAATAAGGGCGAGATCGTCGTCGCCGAGATCCCGGGCGGTGAGGCGACGGTGAAGCGCTATTTTCCCCAGGGAACTCGTGTCGTCCTGAAACCGGAGAATTCGACCATGGAACCATTGGAGTTCGACGCTCGCGATGTCTTCCTCTTCGGCAAGGTCATCTCAGTCCTGCGTAGTTACTAGTCGCCGCGTCTCACTATTGTCGCGACTCCGCGACCGAGAACTCAACTACTGAAGCCAGGTTGTCAGCACCGTGGCGAACTGATCCAACTGCGCCGATGTCACGAACTCATCACTGCGGTGAGCGAGCAACGGGTCACCCGCACCGAAGTTCGTCGCGGGAATATTGCGTTCGGTGAACGTCGAGACATCGGTCCAACCGACCTTGCCCTTCGGCCGCTCGCCGGTCAGAGCGACCAATGAGGCGAGGCGCTCGTTGGTCATCGACGGTGGCGCAGACGGTGCCCAGTCCACTAGTCGAACAACGTCGCTGGCTTCGGTGACGCCGCTGAGATAATCAACGAGCCACTCGAACGCCTCGTCCTTGGATCGATCGGGGGCGAAGCGGTGGTTAATCGTGCACAGCGCTCGATCGGGCACCACGTTGGGCGCTACTCCCCCGGAGATGTCCACGACCTGGAGCTGTTCGATGAACTCGATGTCGTCGATCATGGTCGCTCGCGGTTCGTAGTTGGCCACTTTCGTGATCACGTCACCCAAACGGTGGATGGCATTTCGTCCGGTGTATGGCCGCGCGGTATGAGCCCTCGCCCCCGACATCACGACGGACACCCGCAACGTGCCTTGGCATCCCGCTTCGACACGCCCGTCGGTCGGCTCGGCGAGGATCGCGGCGTCGGCGTCCAATAGTTCGGGGCGAAGCTCCGCGATCTCCAAGAGACCGGAGTCCCTTCGCGAGATCTCTTCGCGCGCATAAAAGACCCACGTGACCTCTACGGAGCGTGGCGTCGGTGTGGACGCCAACGAAAGCATCACCGACAACGAACCCTTCATGTCGCAAGCACCGACGCCGCGAAGTTCGTCGTCCACGATCGCGGCCGAGCGCGCGTCGCCGGGCACCGTGTCGAGGTGTCCCGCAACCAAGAGTCGCGTCGCGTGATGACCCGTCGTTCGCGCCACGACGTTGTCGCCGATTCGCTCGACGTCCAGATCGCCATTGCGAGCGAGCACGACCGCCACGTGATGTGCGATCGCGGCCTCGCCGCGGCTCACCGAGTCGATGGCCACCAGCGCCAGGGCGTCGTCGAGTCGACTCACGTGGCGACCCCGTGTTCGCGAAGTATGTCGTTGAGGGCGGTCTTGTTGTGGCGCTCACCCTCATTCAAGCGTCGGATGATGAGCACGCACGGCAGATAGAACTCGCCGCCGTCAAACACTCGCTTGCGATTGGCCGACACCGCCACGCAGTAGTCGGGGACGTAGCCGCGTGACACTTCCTCGCCCGTCGCGGCGTCGATCACCGGAATCGTCGGACCGAGTGCCGTTCCCACGCCGAGGACCGATCCTCGTCCGACACGCGCGCCTTCGGTGACGATGCAGCGACTGCCGATGAAGGCGTCGTCCTCAATCACGACCGGAAGGGCGTTCGCCGGTTCGAGTACCCCACCGATGCCCACACCGCCGGAGAGGTGGACGTTCGCTCCGATCTGAGCGCAACTCCCGACCGTCGCCCACGTGTCGACCATCGTGTTCTCCCCGACCCAGGCGCCGATGTTGACGTAACTCGGCATCATGATGACACCGCGACTCAGGAAGCTTCCCCGACGCGCCGACGCGCCAGGCACCACACGCACACCGCGCCGCTCGTAGTCGCGCTTCAACTCCAGGCGATCGAGGTACTCGAAGGGACCGACTTCGGCCTTCTCAAGTCCGCGGAGACGAAAGAGCAGCAGAATCGCCTTGCGCACCCATTCGTGCACGATGACCTGGCCCGTCGATCCGATCTCGGCCACGCGTACTTGACCATCGTCAAGTTTGGTGATCACCAACTCCACGTCGCGGCGAGCCTCGACGTTCTCCGGTGTCATCTCCGTGACGTGGTCGTACCACTCATTGATGCGCGTCTCGAGATCGCTCACCTCGACATCGTACTGGCGAGGTTCAATGACCCCGGAGTCTCGAGGCCGCCAACTCGAGCCGTTCATCGCTCTGCACGACCGCGAGTCGGATGAAATCGCGACCATCCGGGCCGTAGAGTTCGCCGGGGCTGACCACGAGCGCCGAGCGCTCGGCGATCTCACTCGCCAACGCCCAGCCGTCGAGGCCCTCCTTCGAGCACCAGAGATAGAAGGATCCTTCGGGCATCGGGGCGTCGACCCCGAAGTCACGAAGGGCCTCGGACATGAGCGTCAATCGGCGCCGATACCGCTCACGTTGAACGTTGACGTGCTCGTCGTCGTTGTAGGCGACGGCGACCGCGGCCTGCACCGGGGCCGCCACCATGAACCCGGCGTGCTGGCGTACCAATTTGAGGAAGCCGACCAACTCCTCGTCACCGGCGTAGAAGCCAGCGCGCAGACCGGCCAGGTTCGATCGTTTCGAGCACGAGTGGACCGCGAGGACGCCGTCGCTGCCGTGTTCGAGGATCGAGCGCGGTGGACCGGCCCAGGTGTATTCCGCGTAACACTCGTCACTGGCGATCGGCACACCGTGCTGACGGCCCCACGCGGCGATAGCTCCTAAGTCGTCGAGGAACCCAGTGGGGTTCGACGGCGAGTTCGCCCACAGTACGAGCGCACGCGCGACGTCGTCGGGATCGATCGACGCCAAGTCGAGGCGGCCATCGCGCACGGCGACGGGGACCGGTCGTAGGCCGGCCAGGGTCGCGCTCATGGCGTAGGTCGGATAACTGATCGCCGGATACAGCACGGTGTCGCGACCTGGCGTACGCAAGTGCAGGTAGCCCGCGAGCGTGCCGACGAACTCCTTGGTGCCGATGCACGCCGCCACGTCGTTGCTCGAGATCGTGACGCCGAAACGTCGCTGCATCCACCCGGTCGCCGCGTCGCGCAGGTCGAGTGAGCCCTGGGACGTCGGATAACCCCGCGCACCCGTGGCCTTGGCCAACTCGTGGAGAACCGCCTCGGGCGGTGCGTCAATCGGCGTACCGATCGAACACTCGATGGGACCTCCGTCGTGCACTGACGCGAGTTTCCTCAGGACGTCGAGTCGTTCGTAGGGATACGGGGGTGGCGTGAAACTCACGCCGGTACCCGCCACTCATCGAAGTGCGCCACGCTCACCGAATCGAGCAGCACACGAACCACCACGCTGTCGTCGGTGATCGAGGTGTCGACCACCTCGCCTTCGCGGTGCGCGCGCGCCAGCAGATCGCCGCGGTCGAGCGGCAAGTGCAGGGTCACCACGCGGTCGTTCACTCGCAGACGATCCCCGATCGTCGTAATTACAGCCTCGAGGTTCTCGTGCGTCGCGGCCGAGACCCAGACGCTGCCCTCGTGCAACTTCGCCAAGTCACGCGAGCGCGAGCCCGGCACGTCGGCCTTGTTGAAGACGAGCAACTCCGGTACGTGGTCGGCGTCGATCTCGCGCAATACTTCGCGAACGGCGGCGATCTGTTCCTCGGCGTGATCGTTCGAGCCGTCGACGACGTGGACCAAGAGGTCGGCCAGCTGGACCGACTTCAGCGTCGACATGAACGCGTCGACGAGGTCGTGGGGCAGGTTCGAGATGAAGCCGACGGTGTCGGTGAAGAGGACGGTCTCGCCACCGGAAAGTTGTCGTTGGCGCGTGCGCGGATCGAGCGTGACGAACAGTCGATCCTCGGCCTCGACGCCGGCGTCGGTGATCGCGTTCAGCATCGACGATTTGCCGGCGTTGGTGTAGCCGACGAGGGTCACCTCTCGATGACGACCTCGCTTACGACCCTGTCGCTGCACGTTACGAGTGCGATCGATCTCTTTGAGTTCACGGCGAATGGCGTGGATTCGATTCACGAGTCGACGGCGGTCCGTTTCGAGTTGGGTCTCGCCAGGTCCCCGGGTGCCGATGCCACCGGCCTGTTGGGAGAAGGACCCCCCGGCGCGGCGAAGTCGTGGCAAACGGTATTGCAACAGGGCCAACTCCACTTGTGCCTTGCCCTCGGGAGTGCGCGCGTTCTGGGCGAAGATGTCCAAGATCACTGCGGTGCGGTCGATCGCGGTGCGCCCGAGGATCTTCTCCAGGTTGCGTTGTTGAGCCGGCGAGAGGTTGTGTTCGAAGACCACGGTGTCCGAGTCGAGCGCGAGACAGATCTCTCGAAGTTCTTGGACCTTCCCCGAACCGAGGAACGTCGCCGGATCCGGCGAGTCGCGCCGCTGGACGACGCGGGCCACGACGTCGGCACCGGCCGTGTCGACGAGCAGCGCCAATTCGTCGAGCTGGTAGTCGAGTTCGTCTTCGGTGACGCCCGGGAACTGAACCCCCACGAGGACGATCTTCTCGCGAATCGTCCGGTCGATGAGCGTATTCGGTATATAGGTCATGCTTCGAGCCATTCCACGTTCGCCACGAACTTCACCGGTCCGCTCAGCGTGGCCGCCGCACCGTTCAGCGTGACGTGCAACGCGCCCCCGGGATTGTCGACGGTGACGTCGGTGCCGCACATCTCGTCGCGATGCGCGACAGCGACCACGGCACACGTCCCGGTCCCGCAGGCTCTCGTCCAGCCGACGCCGCGCTCGATGACCTTGATCGAGAGGTGATCGTCGCTGTCGACGGTCAAGAATTCGACGTTGACGCCGTCCAAATCGAGCGAGAGTTCCTGAGCCAACTCTTCACGCATCGCGTCAGTCCACTTGGTGTCGTCGCGCACGACGACGTGGGGGTTGCCCACGTAGGCGACCCCGAGCGTGCCGGGCAACGTCTCACCGAAGGTCACGTCGCCCATGTCGACGCTGCCGTACCCGGAGGTCTCTTCCATCTTGAGCGTCACCGTGCGAAGTCCCGCGACCGTGTGGACCTCCAGCGTGTCCCACGTATCGTTCGTCGTTCGCCGAACGGCGGCGGCGAGGCACCGAATGCCGTTTCCGGACATCTCGGCGTCGGACCCGTCGGCGTTGTAGAGCGTCATCGAGACCTCTGAACCCAACGTAGCGAGCAAGAGTCCGTCGGCGCCGACGCCCGTCGTGCGATCACAGACCGCTCGGGCGCGTGTCGAGTCCCACCACGGCGCGCTACCGTGTTCGCTCACTTCTACGAGGAAATCGTTCCCCGCACCGTGCCATTTCTGGAGAGATCGCAAGGCCATTTCTTCTAGTCTCGCACGAACCCATCGGGACCATTCAGCACGGCGAGCAGTCGTCCACGTGCCGCGCGGGTGTCGTCGAACCACTCGATCCGGGGGTCACGCAAGAACCACGAGCGTTGTCGACGGGCCAGGCGCCGGCTCTGAATGATCGCGTCTTCGACGCAGGCCTCTAAGTCAGCGCCCTCTTCCACGTGTCGCAAGAGCTCGCGGTACCCCACGGCCTGGCGCGCCGTTCGACTGAGTCCGCCGGGCGCACTCGCGAGCCCCGTGACTTCGTTGAGCAACCCCTGATCCATCCACGACCGAAAGCGATCGGCGATGCGCTGGTCCAGCAGTTCGAAATCACTCTGCAAGGCGACTTGGACGACGCGCGCCGCACCGTAGGTGACGAGACCCTCGCCGTAGGACGAGAAGGGCCGACCCGCGCCGAGAGTGACCTCCAGGGCGCGCACGACGCGGCGCTCGTTCGTCGCTTCCATCCGGCTCGCCGCCAATGGATCGAGTCTCTCGAGTTCGGAGTAGAGCGCCGGCAACTCCTCGTGCGCGCGTTCTTCGAGCAGCGCGCGAACGTGGGGGTACCGTCCGGGAATCGCCAAGTTGTCGAGCACCGCTCGTCCGTAGAGTCCCGTTCCTCCGACGTAGAGGACCTTGTGGCGCGCTCGCCAGACATCAGCGGCCGCGACGCGCGCGGCCTTTTGATACTGCGCCACGGTGAACTCTTCGCTCGGTTCCACCAGGTCGAGGAGGTGATAGCTCACCTCGCTACGTTCTGCGGCAGTCGGCTTGGCCGTACCGATGTCCATGCCGCGATAGACGGTCATGGCGTCGACGCAGAGGATCTCCACCTCGTCGTGGTGATCGAAGGCCAACGCGTGCGCCAGCGCCGACTTACCCGACGCCGTGGGCCCGACGAGCGCGACCGCGACGGGTTCGGTACTCACGAGTGGAGCAGCGGAATCCGAACCTTGTGACGCGGGGCCCGCACCGTGGACGCGTACTCCCCCAACAGGTGGTACGGGGCGCCGTGTGTGACGTCGACCGTCGCGAGTGATCCGGCGCGCAGCGACTCATCGACCTGAGGAAAGTGGATCAACTTGCCTTGTCGGGTACGGCCCGAGAGCATCAGTTCGTTGCGACGTGACGGGCCCTCGACGAGAACCTCTTCGCGGCGACCGACGCGAAGCTCGTGCTTGCGTAACGCCGAACGGTCGAGCACCGTCTTCAATCGTTCGAAGCGGACCTTGATCACGTCCTCGGGGATGAACTGGGACGTCATCGACGCGCCCCTCGTCCCTTCACGCGGCGAGAAGATGAAGGTGTAGGCCGAGTCGAACTCACAGGCCGCCACGACCTCGAGCGTCTCATCGAAGTCCGCGTCACTCTCGCCGGGAAATCCCACGATCAGGTCGGTCGTGACCGCGAGGTCATCGATCGCCGCGCGGGCTCGAGCGAGCCGCTCCGTGTAGCGCTCGACCTTGTAACCACGCCGCATCATCTTCAGCACGCGGTCCGAGCCGGATTGCAACGGCAGGTGCAGCTGCGGACAGACGGTCGCGGTGTCGGCCATCGCCGCGATCGTCGCGGGGCTTAGGTCCTTGGGGTGCGGACTCGTGAATCGGATCCGCTCGATCCCCTCGACCCGTCCGACCGCCCGAAGGAGATCCGCGAAGAGTGGACTTCGACGGGTGATGTCGCGTCCGTAGGAGTTGACGTTCTGGCCGAGCAACGTGATCTCGGTGACGCCGGTCTCAGCCAGCATCTCGGCTTCGAGCACGAGGTCGTCGAAGGGGCGGCTGATCTCTTCGCCGCGCACCGACGGAACGATGCAGTAGGCGCAGGTGTTGTCACAGCCCGTCTGGATGGTGATCCAGGCCGCGAACGCCAACTCGCGCACGGCGTAGAGCGCGGGCGCCATGTCGCGATTGGTCTCGTGGTCGGGGGCGTCGAGTACCTCCACGATCGGACCTTCAGTGCGTGAACGTCGCAGCAGCCGCGGTGCGGCGGCCAGGTTGTGGGTCCCGAAGACGACGTCCACCCAGTTGGCGCGCTCCAGGATCTGGTGACGGTCCTTTTGGGCCATGCACCCGCCGACGGCGATCTGCATCTCGGGGCGCCGTTCCTTTATGGCCTTGATCTGTCCGAGCGCGCTGTAGAGCTTGAGGTCGGCGTTTTCGCGAATCGTGCAGGTGTTGAAGATGACCACGTCGGCGTCGGATTCATCGGCGACCGCGACCATGCCGTCGGCGACCATCAGTCCCGCGAGGCGCTCGGAGTCGTGCTCGTTCATCTGGCACCCGAAGGTCCGAATGGCGAATTTCTTGGGTGTTGCCACGCGATAAGCCTACTGAACGAGGGTCGGTTTCGGATTGGCGGCGTCGTAGGTGACACCGGCGCCAGCGATCACCACGCAGACCATTCCGATGAGGTCCCACGGGTGGATGCTTTGGCTGAGCACGATGAGTCCAATGGCGAAGGCGACCGCCGGATCGAGCGCGAAGAGCACCCCGGCCGTCGAGGGCTTCAGTCGGCGAAGCGCCTGGAGCTCGCACGCGAATCCGAGCACGATGGCCATCACGGCGACCAGCGCGAGGCGCCCGAGCGTCGAGGGATGCGTCAGCACGTAGCGCGACGATCCAATCGTCATCGGCAAGGTCAGAAGTGCGCCGATTGACATCGAGACCGCGAGTCCTCCGAAACCTTCGGCCTGTCCCCCGACGCGGTGCGCCGCGAACACGTACGAGGCCCACCCAAGTCCGGAGCCGGCGGCGAAGAGCACGCCCTCGTAGTTCAACCCGGCACCGGGCCGGGCGATCGCGAGGACGCCGAGCCCCGCCAAGATCACGAAGGCGAAGTGCCGCGCCGAGCGCCGCCCGAGGGCCGACACCAAGAACGGACCGAGGTACTCGATGGCGACGGCGGCGCCCAAGGGGATCCTCGCGATCGCCTGGTAGAAGCACTGGTTCATGAACGCGACCGAGACGCCGAGAGCCAACGCCCCGA
>Ga0182030_10006146_pt1 | contig 25385 bp, 28 predicted proteins | sample 812S3MmetaG_FD_121299 | JGI IMG/M metagenome (GOLD analysis project Ga0182030, IMG submission 121299) | Permafrost microbial communities from Stordalen Mire, Sweden - 812S3M metaG (Illumina Assembly) | ecosystem: Environmental > Terrestrial > Soil > Wetlands > Permafrost | place: Sweden...
ATTAAATAGATAAAAAATGAAAATAACTTATAATAACTTTATTATATATTTAATTTATATTAATAATAAAAGATTAATCTAATCTTAAAGATAAAGTTTAGAATATAATTTAAAAGGTAATAATTTTATTAAATAAAGATCTAAAAAGGCTTTAAATCTAAAAATTAAATAATTTTAAATATTATCTTTTGTAAAATATTCTCATTATATTCAAGTTGAAGCCCTTCTCTAATCATTAAACCATGAACATAACACTCGCAAATAAATTTAAATTTTACCTCTTCTTCTCTGCACATTCTTAGAATATATAGAACCTGCCCTCCAAACAACCCAACAACACAATCACCGACCAGTACATCTACTGAGCCTACCCCTATATAGCCACTTCTCGTCCAGAACAAGCCCCGAGACAGCGGTACTACTTCATTAATATCAAAGAGGCCAAACCGTCGACGACGATACTGAGACTGAGTGAAAAGTGCGCGCGTAGTATCTGTAACAAGCGTCGCTCTGTAGGCTGTTTCGCTGCTCTCTCCAGTAGGGTAGGGTATTTTGAAAAAATGTACTATACCTGCTGGCTGGGGCGACCAGTCCTCGCGTATCAGTGATACCTTAATAATAGTATCAACCATAAAACCGCTAACAATAAGAGTGCGCTCGCAAATTCTCGCTTCAGTAGCGAATCCTCCACTGGCATTGTACATTATAGAATGTGCTTCGTCAATGATTTGTCTAGTATCCCCTCTGTCGGTATGGTCGGGATGTATATCAGGAGCCTTATAGCTTTGATGAAAAAAGTCTGGTATTATATCTCCTACCGTAGATGTTCTCCAGTCCGGTACCCAGCTTGGAATTGCAGCAATGGATTGTTGGGTGCCCTCGGAATCATCCTCACTATCCTTAGGCGCTGCTGGGCTTAGCACATATCCAAGGAAGTCAAGGCGGTGGCCTTCTGGATAATGCTCTAGAACGTATTTGACCACACCCAGATACACGTTTTCCAGTGTCTGAGAATAGTCAGGAATAATGTTGGCTTTCGCTGAATCTGAAAGAATTCCAAGTGCTGCGTATACCCTATCACGAGGGTCGGTACATTTGCATCGGCGAATTATTTGGAGCACCTCGAGGAGCGTTGGAGTGGAGTTCCTTCGACGGCAACGTTGAAGCTCGAAAAGCTGAGCTGACTCGCCGCGGTCAAAATTGCGTACGATATGTAATCCTGGATGCTTTAAAATAGCGTGAGCAATAAAGCTTATCGACATAAACCTGCGAAACACGACCCAGCTTTCGAGACCACAGTGAATATGCAACCGCCTTGGAGTGGTAGCCTCTTGCATTACCCAAGCCCTAGACCACCAGTCCCTCAAACATAGTTCCGAAATTGCAGACCACCCCCTATAGGCTGGAGAGCCAACAGGACCCCATATCTTCTCGTTCTCTGGGGTCAAAACATTCTCCATAGATAGAAGGTCACCGTTGTGTTCCTTCCTAAGGCTCTCAATATATTCATCCCACTCCCGAATCTTCTCCATCGCAAAAATAGTCTCTGGCGATGAAGGGCCAAGCCAAGCAGCGATCCACTTGGCCCTCTCATAAATCGACTTCATTAGAAGAATCTGCGAACTTCTTTCGGCAAGATCTTCTTGGTTTATACAGATTGCGTCTGCCCAGAAATACGTGTCGGAGTGATGGTAGTTGAAGAATACTAAGGGTTCAATTAAATTCCTTGAAACCCCAAATCTCTTGCCTTTGATAGTTATATAGTCGACTATACCTGGAAGTCCCCATGTATATGAAAGAGCAACATAGGCTGGAGCCTCATCGATATCCACGTGGATCATTTCGCAATCGGCTTGTGGGTTGTTTTGGAATTTGATAAGTCGAATTAACCTATCACTCGCAAGTGGCGAATACTTGAAGGCGGCGGATGTCATATCGTTGATGTAATGATGAACGTGGCCTCTATCCTCACTCCACATATACCCCGAATGCTGGTCAACCAAGGTCTTCAAGCTAGCTTGTAGGGCTTTCTCTTGAGCATTGTCCTGGTCAATACAGATGGGAGGAATCCAGTATAACGTGTCGTCGCTCGGGTGGCGCAAGTTTCGTAAGTCGGCATAGAGAGCTGGGTTGATCGCCTTCTCCCTCCCGTGCACGAATATCCGGGCTTGTGAGACCAGTTCCCCCCAGTCCCGGGAGATGGAAACGAAGGGACATTTGCGAATGCCAAGCCTGGAGAGGAGATTCAGGTCAGCCGGGATGAGTTCACAGTCGACCCGGGAATCCGGCTGGACGTCGGTCTCTGCGATAGATTTGAGCAGGAGAATCCGAAACTCCTTGGCTGCAGGATCGAGCGGCTCATAGATGAAAGGGGATCCTGCCGCCACCTGCTCGGCAGGGGCAACAGGACTGGCATGAGATGTTGAAAGCGTTTTGAGAACCCGGAGCCAGCACTGGAGCTCAGATTGGTGATGGGAATCCGCAGCGAGGAAGGTAGGCTCGATAACTTTTTGCATCCGATGCGTCTCTGCGGCCACTGGTCCGGATAACGTAGGAGGTGCGCTTGGTTTCCTCCCGAGAAAGCCGTTTGCAGATGCCTCTGCACCATCTTTAGGAGAGCGTCGTCCTTCGCCACGTTGACGAAGCGTCGGGTCTTGAAAAAGCGCCATCCGAATTCTGTCAACGCTGCGACTGCACAGCTTCTCGGCGAGGCCGGTAAGAATTGAACCGCAAAGCGAAGCAACCTTGGATAAGGCCAAGACCCAGCTCACACCAAGCTTGGCTCCCTTGAATGATCTCTCAATGGAAAAAAGGAAGGCCTCCAGACTGACGGGACGTTCTTCGATACTCATTGCTGGCGGGAGATTCACAAAAACCTGCGGAGCGAGGACATAAACCGCTTGGAAAACTTTTCTCAGATACCGCACATTCCGGTTTCTGACCATGGGCTCTTTCTCCTGCAGAACTTCAAAGAGCCGTGTGAATGAGTTCCAGTCTGCGGTACTTCCTCCACAGTGAACAAGGACCTTGCAACCGTGCATCAGCAGCTGTACCAGCCCGGCGCGATCCCACCACCGCCGCTCCATGAGTTTCATAAAGGCGCCTAGCCCGCATGGCAACTCTGGGTACAGGTCTAGATGATGAAGTTCATGTTGTACGAGAAAGCATTGCGCAGCAATATCTTCAGTAGCAAGATGGTTGACACATCTGAACGCCCGTGCCGATGTCTCGGACGCGTCTCCCAGCCAGACAATCACCTCTTGTGCCCGAGCGTAAATGTACCGCAGAGCCTCAGTACTCGAACCCCGCGTTTGGCCATGCCTGTGATCGATGCAGAGAGGATCAACCCAGACACAACATGGCTCATGCTGTTGACGGAGGTGTCGGAGGCCTGATTCGAGGTTCTTAGTCACCTCAGTGATGGTCCCACTCAGCGAGATACGTCTCGTCTTCGCCGGGTCGCCCCAGTCGTATGAGAGAACTCTGTATCGTGGTCGAGGAATGGGTTCGGGACGCGCCGTGCAGAGTCGGCACTTGACAATTGTCGATGGATCCTCTGAGGGCTCCAGAACCAACAAGAGAATCTCCGAAGGTAAGACTCCTGGTTGAGTTTGCTGAGGAATTGCTGTTGGCAGTAGGTGTGCGGGGAGACCAGATCGTTGGATGGCCGCACGGGTCGTGGCTGGAAGTCGGGAAACGAAATAATCCAAGCAAGCCAGCCAAAGACTTTCAAGACGACGCAGGCCGATTTCTAACGGTAACTCCGAATTCGTCCCAATAGATTTCGTCACCTTTTCTTGAAGAAGTGCCGCAAGAATTGTGGCTTCAAGATCGTAGCTTGATTCGGGGCCTTCCGAGTCTTTTACAACGGCGGAATCCATCTGGGGCCGGAGTGCGTTCCGCAACGGGTACAGATGGAGTGTTACACGGCCTGCAATACCAAATGTGCTAACAACAAACTGGGTGAATTGCAGCCATGTTTGCACAGTCTCACTTTGAACCTGATTCCTAACGGTTCCAGCATTGATTCTTATTGATATCCGATAAGCAGTATGGAAATCTACGCTGGTTCTGAACCCCTCATGCCGGCAGCCTCACTTTGACCCCCCACTTTACCCGCATCACTTTACCCGCATCACTTCAAAGCCTCACTTCAAAGCCTCACTTCAAAGCCTCACTTCAAAGCCTCACTTCAAAGCCTCACTGCGACCCCCTACATCTGACCGCCTCTTTGTGATAAACCACAGTCCAATCGCCTACGCGAACATGAGCATAGCCTCAGCTTGCCTGCTGGTACTCGGCAGTCAAGACAGTTTATGGCCTTTGAAGTGCATGTAACGCTGGCATTTCACTTCAAGCATATGAGCCCAGTACCCCGATCAATATTCGACTTTCCCTATGCTTTCAATTTGTCCAGTTCAAGCATCACATGCCCGTCTAGCTAGCATCAGGTGTTTCCTACTGCCTTTCACAGCCCCCAACCTTCATTAGCCGCTGTTTCCAGGCAACCACCACGAGCTCGAAGTCTCCCACACATTCAAGCCAAACGCGACGGCAGCCCGGCCCTTAAATCATGAACCCATTCACCAGTGATCGTGATCCGAATACCGCTGTCGAGAACCTCCAGTCACTGGAGGACGTCCTTGCAGACCTTGCCCCACAACCGAAAAACACCGCTCCCGACAAAGGCGAGCCCATGAGTTCCACCGTTGATACTACATCGCTCCCCGGAACAAGACAAGGTCCAGCCGGTGAGGCAAAGATTTCGTCCGAGGGTGACTTGGTTGGCTCCAAGTGCGAGATCATGACTTTCTATAACCATTCTACGCGTCCCTCCGAGCGCCATGCTCGGTGGTCCGAGTTCCAAGACCCAATTGCCGAGGAGAGACGCCTCGAAGAATTGGGAAAGACATTCGCTGTCATCCACCGCCAATCCAAGGTCGAAAAGGATGATCTCGTCACCTGGGTCACAACTTCCATTGAGGCGCAAAGCCCGCGGCTCAGGACGGTACTCGATAGAGTCTTTGGCGATTACCCTTCGTGGTATTTGGATGGAAGTCCCTACGCTGTCCGTCCTCCATTCCAGCCCTATGTGCACAGATGGGAAACCTTATTGGAAGTTAGCAGAAGAAATCTGGATAAAAAGACAGCCCAGGAGCTCCAGCTTCTACGTCAAGAGCTGGAACCCCGCGTCGAGGGACATCTTTCCGCCCTGGATAGAGTTAGGAAGATGAGCGCCATCTCGTTCGAGAACCTGTGGCTGATCCTGAATCCCAGTTGCCTCATGATCTCCAGCAAAGCGGGCCCTACGCAAGTCTTCCAACTAGTCCAAGCCAGCTTCATCCCCGCTACGACCAAGGATCCGGCTCGCTATGAGTTGATGCTGGTTCATGTGGAGTGGAACGGAACATACTGCGGCATCGGCGTCGCGTCTGAGCCCATTATCGACTACAAAGACTCCATCTCGGTGGCCAAGTTGCCCGTCTACCCCGTCGAGTTCGCCGCAGAATGGAAGGATACGGAGCAAAGGCTCATTGCTCGAGGTATGAAATTTGAATCGCTGCGCGGATACCACGTCAAGACATGCGAGGGGAAGAAGTACACGCTCGAGAAGCACCCTATTCGAGGGGTGGAAAAGCCCGTATGTGTGCCCACCTGATCATCCCTCTTCTGCATCACTATAACACTCCATGTAATACATCTTCGTGCTGCTGACATGAAAAGCTTTTAAGGTTTCTGGCCGTGTCATTGTTGACGCCTACGCGTACTACAAGGTGCAGAGTAAGATTGCTCCAGCGTTAATCCCAATCATCAACTTCCGCGAGCATCTAAGCCGTCTTTACCCGCCAGGGAAGAAGTATGCTAGAAAGCATCATCGTACAAGGAGGCTGCGGGCTTACCATCGGCTCGGTTACAATTACGAGACTGACTCTTCGAGCTGGAGCTCGGATTCTGAGTCACCTGTGAGTCCGAACGCCTTCGGCACAAATGGGTTCTTACTGAACGGCAAGACAAAATCCCAGGTTGGCTCCGAGGACGGAGATGGTGTTCATATGGACGAATCTGACGAGGATGGTGAGAGAAGGGAGGATATGTCGCCGCTTACAGCCCTTGAATGCGTCATTGCTTCTCCTCGGGTCAAGGGCTTTGACCTAAGCGCTAAAGAATGGTGTACGTTGAAAAATGCTACTACTTGCCCAGGTCCCCTACTCCTGTCGTCGTGTTACGGTTAACTAACCTATCTCTTGGGGTTTCTAAATAGGCGAATTCAACGTTGATGAAATTAAAGATGCCGTGTGGGACAGCTCACCATACGACAGCTTGGTCCTGCCCGAGGGCGAGAGGGACCTTGTGTTCGCCTTTGCCGATCGGCCGCGGCTCAGCAAACAGGGCTTCGACGATTTCGTTGCCCACAAAGGTGAGAAACACTGCTTGGCACCCTGAGCAGATGCGTATAACTTAATAGTGAAACTGATGTCTCCGCAGGAGAGGGAATCATTATCCTTTTGTGTGGCCCCCCGGGAGTCGGCAAGACTCTCACAGCTGAAGCAGGCAAGTAATCATAGACATGTAGACTCGAAGCAAAAAAAGCCATGTGCAACTGACTGAAAGCGATTGTCAATTAGTCGCCGAAAAGTCTCGCGTGCCCCTGTATATCGTCAGTGCCGGCGATCTGGGCACCAGAGCTACTAAGGTTGAACAGGGCCTCATGAACGCTATCGAGTGTTGTCAACTATGGGACGCTGTTCTTCTCATCGACGAGGCCGATGTCTTTCTTGAATCGAGGGACTCAAACAACTTAGAGCACAACGAGCTTGTGTCTAGTAGGTCCTACACATTTCCCATTTATTTCTGTCTATCAAGCAAGGAGCTAAAAAAAACTGAAATTGTTTTATAGTCTTTCTCCGCCGGCTCGAGTACTACCGAGGATTGATGTTCCTGACGACCAACCGAAGCACAGCGATCGATAGCGCTTTCAAATCGAGAATCGACCTCATCCTTCCATATTTTGACCTAGACGAGCTAGCTCGCCGCAAGGTCTGGGTTAACTTCATCCAGAAGCTCAGCCCCGGCGTCGCTTCTATCAGCGACAGCGACTTTGACGAGCTTGTCAAGACACCGTTGAATGGCCGAGAGATTAAGAATTCTATTAAGACGGCCCTTGTTCTCGCTAATACTGACAAGCCGCTCAGACTTAAGCATCTAATAACAGTACTTAATATTCGCAAGCGAATAGAAAAAATATAATAGAATTAAAATATTATAGCGGCAAATGTGGAATCCTCGCAAAATAAGAGGCTCAAACCTCAGAATCCCGAGGTGTCGACATTATGATGGATTGACATCAATACATACTGAGTCGATCTAGAAGACGGGCCAGGCAGGTGCAGACTAACCGATACGAAAGAGAAATCAGCAAGTCGCACCCCCGGCCATCTAGCACCAACTTGGTCCCAGTCACGTGCCGAGGCTACGCAGCTCCGACCTACCTACCTTACCTATAGCACCTTAGAATCGCGCTGGAGAGTTTTTCCTCTCTTCCATCTTTAGACGCCTAAAATACTAATGAACTTGTACTACACTTTATCGCACCGAAAAAAGGCCCAGTAAAGCGGGTACTAGGACTCCCGCCTTTGCGGCTAGACATCTCAAAAAATATCCAAATAGTTCACGCTATACTACCTTCATCTAATTTCTAAGACGAGATTACTAGCGAAAAGATATCAGATACTTGGCGAAAGTATTCCTATGAATAGCCCCTATAGTAGTATAATAACAAGCTAGGAACCAGGCTCTGCCACACACAAAAAGACAACCACATCGACCTGAGTGCCTATTTACAGACTCTAGGGGAGTGAGTGCCTCTGGCCATTCTACAATCATTCCTAACTCCCATGGGGTATGGGAAAGCGCGCGCTCTCGTAAAATATCCAGTATTAACTTTTGGTAGTAGATCCAATATCGCCCCATCGAATGTTAGAAAATATGACGTGAGTTCCAGGGTCCTGGGACTCGATAGTAGACGGGTTACCCGCTCCGCTAGCGCAAGGCCCATTACTGCCAGCATCGAGCCAAGCCATCTCCTGTGAAGCGTCGTTCCATATACTCATTACCAGCACCACTGTGAGATTTAGAGTCAGCAGCTGATAACAGTTTAAGGAGAAATATACTTACTTCCGCTCCCCAGAGCCTGGCCTATTCCAGTCAGACCACCCGTCGACGACGTCGATCCACAACTGGAAATCGTCCCACCGCCGCTGATTTGCTTCCCATTCTGGGTATATAAACGCGTGATCTGCGACAGTGACCCCCCACTGGCCGCGAACTGCGTGGTAACTGTGACCGTCTTGCTCGTGTCGACCGTGCCGCCAGGGGCCCAGAAGTTGTGTTGCCCGCTCGCATATGGATTGTATCCGCAGCCGCTGCTGTCACAGGTGTTGCCCTTGCACGGGTGTGGCGTCATGGCCGTCGCCATCTCGTTGGCCTCGAGGATGTCCATCTCGTTGCAACAGAAGCCCTGGCACTGCGCGTCGCAGTAGCCATAGCCAGCTCCTGCGCTGCCCCCGCTCCCGCCGCTAGCCGCCATTTCTGATAGATAAAAGGCGCCGTTCTCCCCACAAGGGAGGTTCGAGTAGTCGACATCAACAGAGAGCTCCTGGTTGAGGAGGCTCATTAAAACGTATTTGCCGTCAGCGCCCAGGAGGTAGACGCGCGGGGACGCGGAGGTGACCGTGCCGCCTGGTTTAACGTACTGGTACAAGGTCAGGGCATCCCCTGAGGTGGAAACTCCCATAGCTGTGTAGTCCGCCGTCGTTCTCGAGCCGGCAGCATGAGTGGCCAATTTGGAGTTCTCATCAAGCACAATGGAGGTGTTCTGCTGCAGGCATCCTCCTGAGGTAGTGCACTTCCAAGTCGGTAGTGAAGGATAGGCTTCGGAGCTTTGGGCGACGGGTATGCTGGCCAGTAGCGAGCCTAACAGGCTGATGAACGAGAGCTTGAAAGACATGCTGTAGGAGATGCTCAAAGTCTCAGGAGTCTGATACTACAGTTAGGATAGTGTACGGAGCGGAGAAGAGAAGAGAAGAGAACTTTTTCACCTTTATATCAATTCGTTGGCAGTTTTAATTGATCAACATCTCCGATATAGGCAATATATATCTTTCCTTCAATCATTATCTGTTTAGGCATGATGTTTACACTGTATCCCGGCCCGCTAGCCTGGAATTTTTCATATCGAGGAATCCGAGGTGTGCGGGGAAATTGTAATGTGATCCCGGTTAAGAGTAAGAGCCGGCCGATCCTATATCTGTCGGCATAATATATATATAATGGTTACGTCAAGACATATAAACCCGGTTTCAGGTATAGAATTAGGTGCGCCCATAAGTTTTAGGGACTAGGAAGCAAAGGACGTTTGTGTTGCTCTTTTTGCAATACGTAAAAAGTAAATGGTACTCTTAGTAGCCTTAAATCGGTTTGAATTATCTCTTACTATTTTATCAAGTATTACTAAAGCACTTATTATTCTAATATTATCCTTATGAGTTGTAAAAGGGGGAAGGTCTTTGGCTAATAAGGTCACGCGAAGGTAACCCCCTAGAAAGCCAAGGTACAATCCTCAAGTTTCCGCGGTATTTCATTCTAAGCTAGATGCACCACGATTCAATCTAAAGGCACTTGATCCCTAACGGTCTACAAATATTGGCTGTTTGTAATAAACTTTCGAGGCCAATTGAAGTTGAATCTTCGGAGATATCGGCCTTCGTCATGGTAATGATCTGGCTATTATCGCCCTGACAATGGGAAAGTGTCATGTGTGGTGTGAATTCATTGTGCCCCTCATAGAGACTATCAACATTGAGCGAGAATCCGGTTGATATGTCAAGAAACTCGGGTAGCCAAAGTCTGAGAGCGAGGAATGCATTGAGGATGCATTTCACGGCATTCTTTCAACCATTGGGATATGCACTCAACAGTCGACCGTCCAGACGGAACTGGCTCTACGTCTTGGTAGAGAGGGATCCGAGCTAACCAGGCTTCTTGGTCCTCGTCTGCTTAATAGAAGTCAGTATTGACTGAGCCTCCTGTTGATGACAGAGATTATCAGGGACCCACCCCGGGCAAGATTTTGGAAGCATAGGACCGGAATCCTAGATGAATACCGGTCCTGCCCGTTGACAACCCACCCGTTACATCTCATACGGCACAATCGGTCGCCACGTGATTGAGGCTTTAGAACTGATAAAGTCGCACACAAGCCTTCGATCCTTAAAAGTCCAGTTGTTTAATTACAGGCTAGATGAAGGTGAGCTCGAAGCCCTAAGCCAGTCGCTTGGGATCAAGAATGTTGGATTTTAGTTATCTCTGTGTCAGAGCTTTAAGCCATCTTGTTATTGCGATGGTTTACAAATAGATCTACAGGGCTTGAGGGAAATGGTGATAGGTCCAAGAGATGATGAACAATCGGGCAGGGAGTCAAAAAATCCTTCATAAAAATATTTATTGCTCCGTCTTCACTTTTCTTGCCCTACAACGGCACCACCCTTTCTTGTCTTCCGTCACTAACCCACGTCCTTTTGTGGTGCTAGTGCTGCTACACGGTCCTTAATTTCTCATTCATATCATCTAGTCTGACCTGCTCGACTTCAATACTTGTAACAAAGATCCACGCTTACGGTAAGCTTATAATGTCAGCCTCATTTTCATTGTTATGCCATTTGCTGCCTCTATTCGTCAGCAGTAGCGTTACCTAGAAGAGACCTATAGAGTATTCGAAGAATATAATCAATGTCTATGTTAACCTCGGTCCTGAGAATATAAAGTACTCGCTGGACGCACCAAAGAGTTTCTCAAGCGATGCTCGAGACTTTTCAATACTCTCTGATACCCTGCGAAGAGACACCTCTGTTTCTTGATTCCCTGTAATAGCCCAGTAGGATCATTTAATGCAAGCGCCACCAGACGGGACAGAAAAAGAATGCATTTTTCAAATTCGGACGATAACCGCGTGGATTCCTTGGGAGGTGGTGGAATATTCTGAAGCGAGTGAATTCAAATTCCCGCGGCTTGGATTAATGACATCGAGTTGGACTTCTCGAAAGGGATCTATGCAGAGAACTATTGACAGGTGCCCTACGTACACTTTAAAGGCCGGAGCAATTAAGACGATTGAGAGAATTTCCTAGGAATCCTGTAGATTTGAGGGGAGTAATTGTGAAATTGATGCGATAATCGACGTCAAGCGGAAGTCGGGATGTCACGAATTTGTAGTAGTTTCTTACGGCCGTTGAAAGCCACAGGCAACACTGCACAACACTGAGCAGTATTGATGCAGGTTGTCCACTTGGATATTAAGTGGCTGAGCTTTGTCATTTGATTGCATAAAATCGGCAAGAAAATCCAATTTTATGCCAATCAAAAGGCGAAGCCCCTATCGCAGCTGAATCAGCCCCTGCCGTAACAATCGATTGGCTATTTTCAGGCTTCAGCTATGGTTCCAGATGCTGCAACCCCAGCAGATGATAGGCATAAGACAAGGCTGCGCTTCCCGAGTCATATATCCTCTAAATGCAAAACACTCCTTAAATCTGAAAATTGCGTTTTGTTTACAGAAATTACTCCAACCCCTTTAATCTCGCGCTACAACCAAACAGTCGAAGACCCCTAATCGAAGCGGCATTGTGGCAAATCACAATGCCCTGGGCATGGTCTGTTTCCTCGCGCGCGACAGAAGACTTTATTAAAACAGAGACCACTACCGATCCATCAGCGGGAAATTGGAGAGATAGTAGGCTTTCTGAGCTAGGGATTGTAAACGTTACTGTAAGAATGCTTTATAAGGTCCCAGCACCGAAAATGACAAAAGCGTAGGCAGCCTTGATAGCAGCAGTCGTTAGCGCAGCATTTTCGTGGCCGGTCATAGACTCGTCCCCCTGGACGGCAAAAGCGGCCTTGTATGCAACCTTGATCTTGTCTCTCGTGGCCGTTTCTATCGGGTCCCAGCAGAGCATCGCGCTGGCTCGATTTGGTGGACAACAGAAAGGATTAAAAAAACTGCAAGATCTGCTGAAAAATAGGGAAGGAAGCGCCAGTAGACGTCAACTATACCTATGGCAACTACCCGTAATGATATTAAACATTAGCATTCTTGGGTTTCTAATCGGGTTGCTTATCATTGTTTGGAATCAAGCTGCGAATAGTCCGGCCTGGGATGATGATATGAAGGTGAGAGCGACTGGCGGAAAATGGTCATATTCAGCTGATATCGAGATAGATAGCATTTGTTGCAAGTCTAGCGGGGATATTTGGTCTTGCTAACTATCTCTTCGGCGTTATCTATCTCTATAACTAAGAATTGCATCGAACCTGAAGGAGGAAAAAAAAAGAATTGCTGTTTAGCACAATAGCACTAGCATTTTGATCTGACTTCTAAGTATTGAAAAGGACTGAGCTTCTCTTGAGTTAGTGGATAGCCCTTTTTTGTTTTCCTTGTTGGTAATGTTGCAGGCTTTAATTATATGTATTTCTTTCACTTCCCGAAAACCTTATGAATCTCTCATTGGTGTCACAGGGGTGATCACTCCTCACCAAGGTAAGGCCTAATCAGGGTTGGAATTCGTTGTTGTAGTTATCTAAGTACAAAGCTACGAGCTCATAGCGCCCTTCTGAACAAAGTCTTTCCTAATAGTGCTAGCTACTTCTAGCATTGCTCCACCCCTTCCTTTGTTGTATGATATATAGACTGTACAGCGTACCGACACTCTGATATCTAAACTTTTCAATAGGAGTAAGAGGTCTTGTTATGCTCTTTAGTGGTTTAACAGACAAAAATTTTATTTTAAATTATAGCAATCGTATTACATGACGTAAAAATAGTATACTATATATATCAAAGCTTCATCGCGAAAGCGACTAGACTCCTTATGCAGCGGGGTCTCCATATTGATTTGTACGATATATTGTATTGAATTGCACAGCAGGCATAAAGCAGGGCTTCTTAGAACATAAACATAGGACAACAAATTGATGAGCGAAGAGTTAGAGAAGCATAAGGACCATATAATCTATGGTTGAAAGGAGCCTCGTTTAGCTTTAGTGACCTTGTTTAAGGGGGCGAAGCGCAGGGCAGCATTTCGCCATAGGGTCGGTTTAATAGATATGGAAGACTTTTGCTGCATCTCGAAGACTTGACTGATCTATACGAAGCAAACTTAAGCATGAACATGCTTATTGGTCGCATCTCTTTCTCGCAAATTGGCAGGCAGCATTCATCGACTTTGATATACATCTTCAGGGCAGGCTGGCTGAGCCTGAGTGGTGAAGTATGGTTTAGACAAATTTCTTCGATTTGAAGAACTTACGGCAAATTCGATTGAATTCGAATTTGAGTTCGTCTGAGACGTATCCAAGGCCAAGATAAATAGTCATGGCTTCTTTCTCCTCCCGTTGACAGGGGCCGATTGTGGATCGATAATATACCTACCCTGTGAATAGGACCACGGAATCCTCTCTATAACAAAAATGTAGAATCAGAAAGGGATGAACCCATTAGCACATTTGAAGGAACACTGATCCACCAAGAAGTGTAAAGTGGTATCTTGAATTAATCAAAAGAATGCTTTAAGATGCGCCTCGAGACAGAAGGTCTATTAACATCGCCGTAACCGTTGCCACAGCTCAATCCGGGCTCCCAGCATAAGGAGTGACCCTGATGATCCATCACGATGTGGAAGCAATAGTAGGTTTCGAGTACATAAGAGCTTAAGCTCTTATAGCTTCATGATCTTCCACCGGTTTTCGTGATATCAAAACTCTGAATTTGCATGTGTTTTGCAGGAAAGATTTTTGACAGCGGGAATGCCATCACTTTGCATGGAGCCGAGGTCAAGCTCCGAGCTACCCCACAACTTCAACATCGCATCCCGAATTCTTAATCTCCCATCTATCGCTCGATTTCCCTACCTCTCCAGTCTCTGGTCTCCAGAATCAAAAATCATCAACATAACTTGATGCAGAAAGACCAACAATCTATAATCCGCCATACTCAATTTCGCAGGCCTTTCCACTCGGCATCAACAACCCCACGCGATTAATTCCAATACCAAGCACCAAACCAAACAATGATATCCTCCCTCCAACCCAACCGCCCACGCGTTTGTCTCTCTCCTCCTTCACCCTCCCCTGATACCCGCTAATACCCTCACAGCTCCCTACACATACCTCCACTCCTCCCTCGCCACTACACCAACAACCCCTCCGCCAAACCTCCTCTTATACCCCTCCTAAATCACAAATCGAAGCGGTGCCCCCGAATCCCCTCCGCGTCCCTCCAATAATCCAAAAGAAAGCTCAAGTGATCACGGATTCAGCAGTAAGGCATCCAGTTTTCTTCACGGAAAGGTTAAAGAAGGCGCCGAACGGAGTGAGGGCTGGAAATCCAAGTTGGGGGGCTGTGAGTGTGGGGTATGTTTTCGATCAGGGTGGGGTCGGTAGATTGGAGACGAGGAGGGAGGGTGGAAGTAGGCTGTGAGTGGAGGGGTAATGTGATGGTTTGTTTAGGAAGGGAATTAAGGGTGTATAACAGGGCGTTGGGCGTTATGGAGGCACGATTCATGGTAGGCCAACAGGAAGCTTTATAGCACGAGACCAAGAGAAATGAAGTCCTTGATGTGTAATACATTGCTGAATGATGACCCTAACTCCATTGGTATAACTGGTGCCTGCCCCAAGAGATGTATATCTATTACACTTGGATTGCTTTGTTGCCCCTCAATCCACCCAAATCCCGGCATGTCTCTTTCAATCTTTCTTTCCACTCCCAACACATTTGCTCCAGCCTGGCAACCCACAGCCAAAGCCCACAAACAAGTAAATCAAGAAAATAACTACCACAATCAGCAACGCCATCAACTTAATATTCTTAAACCACATCTTCCTCCGCAATCCCCTACTCCTCACCCTAAACTCATGTGCACTTCCGCCCAATCTATCTGTCTTATCAACCAACAAATCAATCCTCTCACCCCTCTCCAGCAAACTCTCAATATTCTGACTCATAATCCCCCTCACCTGATCAATCTCCCCCTGCGTCTTTTGAATCGCATCCTCCTTCCCCTGTTTCGTCGTCCCATACTCCACCATCAACCGCTTCAACTCCCCATTAAAACTTCCCGCACCATAACTCTCCATCTCCGCAAAATCCGTGCCATCGCTAGGGAATTTCTGCAGGAAACGGTTCTTGATCTCGAAGAGGAATCCGAAGGGGATGCGTCGGCCAAGAGAAGAGTCCGCAACTACGAGGTAGGTGAGTCCGCCGGCTGAGGCTTCGGCGGCTGGGTATTCGGAGGGCGCGGAGGCAATATAGTGGATGAAGTTGGCGTTGTGGGTGTAGGTTAGTTTTTGGGGTGTCGAATGGGTGATTTTAGGAAGGACGAGGGAGGCGAGGGAAGAGGTTTGGGAGGATGCTGAGCTGGTATGTTCGCTGAGGATGGTGGTGTTATGCGCGATGCATGCGCTGGTGATTGTAAGTAAGTGATTGTGATGGAAAGGCCTGAGACTTACTAAAGGAGAGGAGTTGGAGGGCTGGATGATGAGGCCATTGTTGATTATGTTTAGGTTGCTGTCATGCGTGTTTTGATTCAAAAGGCGTCCTGGTGTGAAAAATCTTGGTGCTTGCTAGAGAATATAAGCACAAAATGATGTGTGACGTTCGAAGAGCTTCTGAGTTCAAAAGGAACGGCGATCCTGCTCTGACGATGACGGTGGTTCCTGCTGCGGCCGCCAATGTATAGGTGCCTTAAAGTCGAGGCGAAAACTGCGGATTACTAGTAGCAAAAAAAAATTAAACTCACTGGCTATCATGATTTCTTCTCTCCACTGCACACCTTCTACCAAGTTTTTGTAATGCAATTAGCCGTCCAAAGGGCTAGCAAATGTCCTCTTTGTACTTTTCATAACTCGAAGCGGCCGACTCTCCCATTCCTACAGAATGGGGCAAGGAGAAATTGGTCAATACAGCGCAGATCGAGAGAGCCAAGAGTCCTAGAACAGGTATGTGAGATGCGTCTCCATTCTTGAGCAGTTCTTTGACATTTGAATTAGGCCTCTTCATCCTATACACCACCGATACATAAACGCAATGAAATAGCACCATTGCAAGTCGATCATCGAAATAAGTGGCGTGGCACCAAGCACCTATCCCTTGTAAGCAAGCAACGAGTGTTTACACCAGCAGGAAAATATGCTCTCTTTGAGACTCTATTGAATGAACAATATGAAGTTCTCGAGGAATCGCTCTCTTGGGCTGACGAGAGAGGGAAAAGCACATGTTTAGCATGGAAGATCGAGAGTCGTGATGATCTGCGGAAGAAATTGGATGATTTCCAAAAACAGATTGCGCAATGTGTCACATTGGCCAACGAGAAGGATATCACAAACGCAGAGGAAAATCCAATGTTCCATGGACTGCGACACGCCTTCGTTGATCGAGGTCTTAGAGGGTTGTCCGACCAGCTAAAATACCTCTTTATATCCTTCGCCCTTGGTCCAAAAATCACCCACGCAAATTTGGAAGGTCAGGAGAGATTTGCAGATATGAGGTATCCTCTTGAGTGGTATCCTGCTACCAGGGCAATGCAGCGAACCATACACCTACACGTCGGGCCCACCAATTCGGGGAAAACGTACCATGCACTTCAGAAGCTTGAGGCAGCAGGATCTGGAATATATGCAGGCCCTCTAAGACTGCTAGCACATGAGGTCTATACGAGGTTCAATGCGAAAGGCAAAACGTGTGCACTAATCACTGGCGAGGAGCGTCGAATCCCCGAAAATTTGACACAAATGATGAGTGCCTGTACAGTGGAAATGGTTCCTCTCAACACTAAAGTCGATGTAGCAGTCATCGACGAAATTCAGATGATGGGAGATTCAGAGAGAGGATGGGCTTGGACGCAAGCTTTCCTGGGTGTTCAAGCTAGGGAGGTGCATTTGTGTGGTGAGTTACGGACTGTCGACTTGATCACGGAACTCTGTAAAGCTATCGGAGATAAGCTTGTGATTCATCGATATGATCGACTTAGTCCCCTCATGATGTCGAAGGGAAGCCTAAAAGGGAATTACAATAGACTGCAAAAAGGAGACGCAATGATCCTTTTCTCTCGTGTTGGGATTCACGCGGTGAAGAGAAGAATAGAAAAGGTGACTGGTAGACGATGCGCTGTGGTCTATGGATCACTACCACCGGAGACTCGCGCCCAGCAGGCCAGCTTGTTTAACGAACCGGACAACGATTATGACTTCCTTGTGGCGAGTGATGCTGTTGGGATGGGCTTGAACTTGAGTATCAGGCGGATCATCTTTGACGCTACATCAAAGCATGATGGGACCGGATATAGAATTATCAGCACCTCGGAAATCAAGCAGATAGCTGGCAGAGCTGGCCGCTACAAGACAGCGCACGAAGCCATAAAATCAGGTCCCTACGACCTAACGGGTGGTGAACCTACCGATCTCCAATCGTCTTTCGACTCTGAACGTGACCGCTCTATCGGATATGTGACGACTCTTGAGCGTTTTGATTTCCCAGTGATTGATGAAGCCATGAAACGTGAGGCCGAGCCCCTTAAAGCTGCTGGGATCTTCCCGCCGGCTTCTATCATCCAGCGATTCGCAAGTTATTTCCCAGCCGGGACACCATTTTCATACATACTTCTCCGGCTTCATAATCTAGCTCGGATCAATCCAAGATTCTTTGTTTGTGATTTAAAGGAACAGACAAGAGTTGCAGATATGATCCAGTCATACAAGCTTACGGTTGAAGATCGCCTCGTTTTCATGGCCGCACCTGTCAGTCTTCGCGAAGCGGGATTTACCGCCGTTCTACAAGAGCTAGCACAATGCGTGGCGGAGCAGTCCAGCGGACACTTGCTAGATATCAAGTCTTTGGACCTGGAGCTCCTTAACTATGCAATTACGGATGTACCTGGAGGATCCGTGAGTTATCTACAGAGAGCTGAGACCCTGCATAAGGCAATTACATTATATTTGTGGCTGAGCTACCGTTTCAGCGGCGTCTTCAGAAGCCAGGCACTTGCCTTCCACGCGAAGGAGTTGGTAGAAAAGAAGATTGACGAATGTCTGGATGAGGTCATATATGATGAGAAGAAATCCAGGAAAGTGAAGTATTTGCGGCAGAGGTTTATTACCAATGAGAAGGGGTATCGATTTCGAAGGCCACTTGTGAATGATGTGGCCGATCAGCCGGCTTACAATAATATTGTGGATAATCCGAATGGCAGTGGCGATCCCGTCACTACGAGAGATGAGGCTCACGATTCCGAAGATTCCCCATCTTCTGATGCGGGAATTCCATCATTGCCCGCGGAAGACATTCCGAACGTGGTCAATCGTGGTCCTCTATGGGAGAAGATAGAGCAGCAAGACTCAGCGCATCCTTGACTGGATCGAATGAGATGTATTATATGTATAATGGGAGCGGAGAATATGCATGGATGGATACTGGAAAATGGCGAGGCGTTTTAGGCTCTACCACGGACGTCACTCTGGGATGGAAGATACGTACAATTCAAACCTTCTTCATCTTTAGCCTGGATAAGATCCAGATAATTGTTATTTCATACAATCCTGTTACCTTCTTTGCTCATACGTCTGCAAGTCAGAAGACAAGGTATTAAGCAATCTGATGCTGATCCACATAGAGACCCTTTGCCAACTTTTTTGTCCAATATATTGAATTCTTGCAAATCGTATATAGGAAATGACCAATTGTAACATAATGTTCTTTTGTAAGACGTTGAGGCGCTCATTGTCCACCGCCTCCATTGCATTTACAAATGGACTGCGGTTGTATACATGGGACCTATCAAGAGAGGATTTACGGTCAACCAGAACCGGATTTCAGTCAACACATTCACTGCTATCCTTAATTGAAATTAAAAATCCCCTCTAGCGGCCTTGCTTCCTATTGTTGACTTTAAGCATCGCATTCACCTCCTTCCTAGCTTATTGTGCAGTCGCGACATTTGCCAAAAATTCCCCATATCCTCGCCTCGTCTTCCATTCTCTCTTCCCAACCTGTCACACCGACGAACATCAACGCAAACTAACTTCAGCAATCAGCGCACATCGCACACACATTCTTCAATCATATCATCACTTCGCATACATTTCAGAGACTTTTATTTGCCTTTCACGGAAGTCTAATTAATTTATTCAAAGTCAAGATGTCGTCTCAAGAACGCACTTCTTCGCTTTCCTCCTCCACCTCCACCTCCACCTCCCTCTCCACTATCAGCGACGAGGCCCTCGCAGCCATTGCCCCTAAGGTAGTCGCAAAGCAATCCTCCAAAAAGACCACCGCTCGTAAGCACGCTGCTGCTAAGGCCAAAGCACCTGCTACAAAGGCCGGCGCCATTAAGTCTACCGCCAAAGCTAGCACACCCAAGTCGACTATCAACTCCGGTATACAAAAGCGCAAGGCAGGTGCGACCCAAAAACCCAAGGCCACCCCATCCAAAGCCAACTTGTCTACCTCCGACGCCGACAATGATGCACGCCTTCCCACCCCTCCCGACACCTCTTCGTCCATCTCACCCGACTCCTCCTTCACCACTGCTGCCTCCTCCACCCCACCACCCACCGTCGCCTCCAAGCTCCCTCTCTTCCCGGGACTCAAGAAAGTTTTTATGTTAAACACAGTCGCGCGCAAAAAGGAAAAGATAGAGCGCCCACCCGGAGTCTACTATGCTGCTATCAATCACGCAGCTTCACCCCGCATCCCCGTCGAGGTCGGTGATTGGGTTGTTCGTCGTCGTACCAAGGAAAATATCGACACCTTCGGTCAGCGCGATGAACATGATGTGTTTGATGGACCTTGGAGAGTCACAAGATTCAATCAGCATGTCAAAGGGTTGAAGAAGGAGCTTGATATGTAAGTTCTTTTATTGTTCTACTTGTATGTGAGACATTAGCTAATAGGGGAGTAGCAACCGTCAAGTATCCCTCAAGAGGAAGGAACCCGAGGAGGACAATGCTCAACACGAAGGTACACAACCAAAGAAGCAAAAGGTCGAGAAGGAAGAGGCGTCAACAATGCCTGGCATACAGGGACACATTAACAAGGGTGGGAAGGTCGAGAAGAAGGCCACCCCGCCAACAAAGTCTAGCACCAAACTAGACACTAAACAACCTCAAAAGCCGGCGAAGAAGGCCGCCCCACCACCAGTGTTCACCAAAAAGGCAGACACCAAACGCAAGCGCCCAATGTTCGACGATTCCGATTCTGACTCAGAAGAGGAGGAGCTGGACTTTCTCGCATTGTCCAACCCAAAGCGACGCAAGCAAAACGGCTCCTCCCCACAACCCGAAGTTGAAGTTGAGGATGAGTCACTCTTCACGTTGACCGAGAAGAACATGTTGGGCCAGAAGGTTATGCTCTCATTCCCCACCAGAAAGGATGCGGGTGAAGCATCCAAAGCTCCTCAGTGGTGTGAGATTGGAGATCTAATTCCTTTGCATGACGAACTCCCTGCTGGTTCTGAGTTAGTGGCGAATAGCTGCACAATCGCAAAGATGGAGGGATTTAGGAAGTTGAATGGTGAGCAGGCCATTGCTCCTGCTGAAGCTGAACGTTCTACTGAACAAGCTTCAGGCTCAGAGAAGGAAGGCACGAAGGAGGAAACCACTGATAAGAAGGGTGTTGTCAAGAGGAAGGGTAAAACCGGGGCAAAGGCCCAAGACCCACCAATATGGCTTGCAGAGATCAAGCCGAATGTCTTCTCAGCTGTGATAGATCTACCACCCGTTGATGGGGATTCGTATAAGGCGGAGAAGTTACGGGGAAAGAGAGTTCGCGTCTTGTTGTCTGACTCCGAGGAGGTTAAAGAGAACAAGCTGGAGACCGAGAGGGATGATGTTTGGGTCAAGCGACTCTTGCAGGTATGCTCTATTTTATTTTCCTTGCTTGCACGTTTTCAAGACTAATGCATTGGGTTTGCAGGATAAGCCCAATCTATGCAAGGATAAGGTTGTGGTTACCGAATACATGGTACACTGGGTTGGATGGGCTAGCGAGGATAACGAGTGGCAACCGTCAAATGCCATCTCGAAAGACGTCAGGGCCGATTATAACAAAGTCGCCGATATGCAGGAGCCCAAGGTTTTATTGAACCACGAGGAGGAAGAGGTCAACTGGAAAGAGTTGAACTGAAGTCAGCGGTGTCTGAGGATTAACGACACATTTATGAATCACAATGGTGTCAAGAAGGAGGACGATAGGATCATGTACCACGTTCTTGGACACAATCACAACGAGGCGGGCGATCTCCAAAGACGAGGTCCTATATCACGATATGGTACGGGAATTTTGTTTGGGTTATTGGCACAATGATGCAACATGGCGGACATGATGTTATGGATACAATTCTTTTCCCGAGCTCAGTTTTCCTGAGTCGTTCAGCAATCAGTAAAAGGGTTGCTTTCAGAGATCAGAAAAGATACAATACTTCAGCTTCCGAAGGGGTACAATAGGGGTCGAGGGATTGGGGAGCCCTGGTTTTGAGAGAATTCTCTGGATTGAGCACTCTAGATGAGTTCTCCGGATTGATCTCGCTGCTTCTGCTGCTGAGTTCTCCGGATACGAATTCTCTAGACGAGTTCTCTGGATTGAATTTTCTTGGAGATGGAGATAGATAATTATGTATGGATGTCGATAATAATATTGCACTCACTTCTGATGATCGTGACCCGATTGACGGATCGACAATGTTAAAAGTATGTAGATTATGATATTAAACCAAGGCGCACGGGCTGCTTAATGAAAATCCCTATTTTACTCGAATAAACATCGATAAATCTATCCTTCGCCGCAAGTTCGATCTTTACCAGTTCCCCCATTCCAGTACGAGCCTGCTTCTGATCTCCGAATAAACGCGGAACCCATATATTTCCAACCCAAACCCAAATCCCCCCAGGAATCAAATCTCCCCAACAGCGCCCTCCAACTCCCTCCCCAAGCAGAAGCTCGCCATCCTCTTCCCCAAAGCCGAGCCACCACTCCCAAGAGAGGATGGATTCGTACAGCAGGCTAGGCGTCTGACATCGAAGGCGATAGGGAAGGAGAGCGGAGCGGTGGTCAGGTGGTTGTAGGCGAATTCAATTACCGTCGCAGTTTTAAGGGGATTCATAAGTCAGTATTATTTCAAGAATAGTAGGGGATGGATTTGATGTGAGAAGAGAGGATAGAGGAGGGAAAGGGGGGTGGGGATTAGGGATACGGAGAATGGAAGAAGGGGATGAGGGGGAAATGGGGGAAGGTGGATGGGTATTATGGATATGGAGAAGTACACAATGCGTTGTATTCTGGATATCCAACAGTCATCGATACTACGCTCTATGAATTCTTGGCGAAATCAGCTCACGTCGTCTGCATTATTTTAAAGATCACTATCTGGCTGGGTATATTAGGAATAGGATCATTTGGGGCCATGGGATTTCCCCACATCATCCCAATATCACTCCCATGATACGCCCCAATACTACTAATTCTCGTATTCGGAAACACGCCAAAAATAATCTCGCCCTCTGTGTGAGTGAAATTTATACCTAAGGTTTCGAATAAGAACTTGAAAATTAAGCTTCGTTATTGGTTATTTTCGTGAAAAAGGGGCCAGTGGATGAAGTTCCCAACTTTTATGCGGTTGAGGTAGTCACCATAGATGGTGATGTTGTCGATAGAGGGGGAGAAGAGGCTGGAGATAGAGAGGGCGGATAGGGATCTGGTTTGGTTTTGAAGTGTGTGCCAGGGGAGGCCGCAGATGCAGATTACTGTTGAGGCATCGACGGTTGTGGTGGTTGTGAAGGCGCAGCCGACTTTGGATAGGACAGAGAGGAAGGAGGCGGCGTTGTTGCATTAGACTGAGGCCAGTGCCGGTGCGGCCGAGTAAGTAAATAGAGCTTGCTGCGCAACTCAAGATAATAATGAATACTCATTGCCCATTCACTACTAGTTCCTACTGTACTGCCCAGTCGATGCACACCTAGTAGATTACGGTATGGTGTCAGATCTACCTAATCTCGACAGGCTAACTATCACAGGCTAGTCGTCACACTTTGCTTCTTCGAACATTAGTTCCTCGAAGACTGTGTCCTCGAACGCTTCCCCGCATAGTTCCTCGCACAACTCCTCCTCGAGCATTACCTCGAACAGTACCTCCTCGAGTATTAGCTCGCACACTACCTCCTCGCACATTTGTTCCTGCCACATTTCCTCTTCTTATACTTGCGCTTTGCACACTTCCTTGAATGCTACTTCCTCGAACACCATTTCCTCGAACACTACTTCCTCGAATATTGCTCCCTCGTACACTTCCTCCTCGCATTCCTCCTCTTTGCACATTTCCCCCTCGAAGGCTACTTCCTGTAACAGTATCTCCTCGCGCACTTCCTCTTCGCATACTTCCTCCTCGAATATGATTGTTTTTAGAGAAATCTCTTTGAGAATTGTTCGCTTGAGAATTAACACCCTGAGAATGACCACCTCGAGAATTACCACCCTGAGAAGAGCTTCCTTTTGAGCTTCCTCCCCGAGCACTACCACCTCTAGAGGAGCTTCCTTTTAAGTTTCCTCGAGAATGACTAGCTCCTAAGGGACTCCCTCTTGAGCTTTTAGCGCCTCGAGCATTGCCTCCTCGAGAACTACTACCCCGCCGAGATGCTCCTCTTGGGCTTTCTCCTTGGGAAACGCCTCCCCGAGAACCAGCGCCTCTAGAAACATCTCCTTTAGAATTGCCCGCTTGAGTAGTACCACCTCGAGAGGAGCCATCTCCCGTTGCTGGGGCGCTTCGGGTGGGCCGCGAATTCGCTATCACAGTTTTCCGGATCACTTTGACAACAGGTCGAGATGCATATCTCCACGAATACACTTGCAATGCGGTCTGCATACTATATTGATGGTTCGTTTCTTGGGCCTGTTTCATCTCTTGAAGAGCTTCAAAATGCTTTTGGGCTCCAGCTTGTATTTCTGCGATGCAAATCTGAAACTGATTCCGCCAAAGGTCCTGTGCTTCAGCTTCAGCTTGTGCTTGTACTGAGAATGATCTTTGTAAGGTATTTCCCTCAGACAGATCCCGCTGAATCTGATCGAAATTTCGCTGGAAGTTACTCTCGGTGGTTTGCTGGATCGCAATGAAGTCTTCTGCCATATCCGAGCGTAAGGTCTCAATCCTAGAACCGAGAATGGGAAAATTTCTGGATATCTCCTCAGTTGAATCTTGGAATTGTTGAGGAGAAAGAGTTGGCTTCTTAGACAGGTTCACGAGGATATCCCTAGTCGCACTTAGCTAAATGACCATTCCTCATCGACAAGTACACTCACAATGCTTGTAGACAAATTAAATTGTTCACAACACTTTGGGGATACGAGACAGCAGCTTTTAGCTCCTCAATATGTGCAAATAAAGCCAGCTTAATTTTCTTCCAAGCCTTCTTGGTCTCAGAGGTCGTGGCATTGGCTCCAAGTGAGGTATCGTACCCCTCCGTTTTCTTTCTGAAGTGAGTTACTGCAGTCATTAATTTTGTTGCATGATCCACAAAAGCGGTCTGAAAAGTTAGATCCGGGTGGTTCTGAAGGATGTTTTCCACTCCCTGTACAGTTGTCTCGACGCCTTTTAAGAAATCCACTGCATTCTGGTACTCGACTGCGGAACCGCCAGAGTCCCTAAGTGCATTCCCAATCTTGATGAGTAGTTTGACGCATTCTGCGATATCACCTGCGGACCACCCAAACATCATCTTGATCGCTCTTCAAAGGTTGTTATAAGTGGAGAATTGATGATTGAGATGAAATAAAAATGTCCAAGGCTGGGAGCTGGCAGGCAACAATTCTATTGAGGTTTCTTTATCAGGCGTAGTCGGGCGCACTGACACGTGCCACCACAGCCTTCTCACACATTATCTATAATCTGGGATAGTTTGGAGGGTCTGGATGGGCGATACTACGTTTCTCCTGTAACAAAATAATAAAACATCTGGGGACATTCATGTGCTGGTCCTGGCAGCTGCAGAGAAGATTGCAAGAAAGTAAGAATTGGTGTGATAACTCGTGACCCCCTCTAAGCGAGAATACTCACTTTTCAAAGTTTCCGAATTTTTCTTAAATCTTTAGTTTTATTTAATTAAAATTTTTATAATAATTAAATTGTAACTAATCTTTTTGGTTTGATTATGTTTTTTTTAGAAGAAATTATTATTTTTTTTTTTTTTTTTTAAAAGTTTGTACTTTTTTTTTTTTTAGGAGGGTGCCATAAATTTTTGCCCCAAATTTTACATTACCTTTTTGTTGGTTTTTTGTAAGTTAAAGCAAAGGG
>Ga0182030_10006147_pt1 | contig 25379 bp, 14 predicted proteins | sample 812S3MmetaG_FD_121299 | JGI IMG/M metagenome (GOLD analysis project Ga0182030, IMG submission 121299) | Permafrost microbial communities from Stordalen Mire, Sweden - 812S3M metaG (Illumina Assembly) | ecosystem: Environmental > Terrestrial > Soil > Wetlands > Permafrost | place: Sweden...
GCGCTGGCTGGAGACAGTCCGAGAACCGGTGACGCCAGAGGAAATTTTTCACTGCGGCGGCCACTTTCCCAGCCAATAAAAATTGAAATTGGGAAGGCTGGCTTTAATCAGCGCTTCCTTAGATTGACCACCTTGAGCAGCAGCATCACGGCGGCGGAATTGCCAACGAGATTGGATAACGCGGCGGTCGTCAAAGTTAAATTCACCGGGGCATCGAGATTAAATCCGCCTTGCGCCAGCCATTGCATGGCTTGTTCGCCGTAGCCGGTGGATTGAAACGCGCCGGCAACCACAAACAGGCCGATGAAGAGCACCAGAATCGGCCATTCCACCAGTCCGAGCAAATCCTCGGTGCGAAACTTGGTGCTGGCCAGATGGATGCCGGCGGCTGCCAAGGCAATCAATTCTTTAGGAATGGAGGTGAAGAACAACCCGATGGCAACCAGGAGAATGAGGATGCCTTTAATCGTATGCGGACGGTTGAACGGATAGTTTGGTTGCGCCGGTCCATTTTGGATGCGCAACGGCGCCTGAAGATTTTTCCGCGACATCAGCCAGATGATGCCATAGGCGGCGGTCATGGCAAAAGCGACCGGCACGATGCTCCACAGCAAATAGCGGCCGAAATTCAAATGCGCCACCTGTCCAATCATCATGTTCTGCGGGTTGCCGATCAAGGTTGCGCCTGCGCCGATGTTGCTGGCAATGGTCAGGGCGATCAAAAAGGGAACCGGATTGATTTGTTTTCGCAACAGCGCGAGGCCGGTGATCGGCGCAAAGGCGTAACACACGATGTCGTGATTCAGAAAAGCCGAAAGCCCGCCGGTCACGACCATCAGGATCAGCAGAAATCGTGCGGGGTTGCCGAGCTGGTTAGCCAGAAGCTCCGCCACCCGGTCGTAGAAGCCCGAAAGGCGAAGCTGGGCGGAGATGACAAAAAAACCAAAGAGCAGACAAATCGTCGGCCCGTTGACATAGGAGATGGCAGTGGTGGTGGAAATGCCGCCGAAAATCAACATGCCCATCGCCCCCAGTAACGCGATGCCCACCCGGTTGAGCTTTAATCCCGGGATGTGGCCGATGGCGATCCCGATGTAGGTCACTGCGAAAATCGCCAGATTGATTTTGACAGGCGGCATTTAATTTCAACAGCTGGTCATGACAATAAGGCGGCTGGCAATTGATGAGCAATCCGGGCTAAACGATTTTACAGGGAATCAGGGCGTCTCCATCAAACGAATAAACCGCGCACAGCCGATGATAGCCGTCTGCGATCACCACTTTTCCCTCCACCCGGACCAGCAGCAACGGAGACAATTTTTGGCCCGTCTCAATCTTCTTCCGGTCCTTGTTGACGTGGGAATTGCTGATCCCGAGCAACGACAGACCTGATGCCCGGAAAATATCCTTTGATTTGAACTCCACCAGCGCGGCTCGTTTTAATTTGTCCACGAAAACCCTGGCCGTCTTTTTGTCATAGAGCAGGCTGAGGTAGGACATGGCGGCCGGATAATCTTGCTCTTCCAGCGCGCTCAACCACTTAATTTCTAATTTATTTGGCATTTTGGTCCGGGGTCAATGTAGGCAAAACCATTCGTCGTTAAAGTCAAATCTCCCCAATCTTCGCCCACAATGGTTCAAGATCCGAATCTTCCAAAGCCATTACCCGAGTTTTCACGTCCGGTTTCCGTTATTATTGACCAAATCAATGCGGGCACATTTTTATCAATTTGCCGCTTTAATCGGGCGCGTGCATTATCGGGATATGAACAGAACAAGCCGCGCATGGTGCCGATGACATTGTGAACGTCGCCCTCGACGAATTTGAAAAGGCTGGCGGACATGATGACGCGCCCGCGCGTCCGGTTGCCTTGATCTTGAAACGTCGCGATGGTCTGGAACACGCTGTGCCGCCTCAATGCATCCTGCCATGGCTCCGGCGCATTCGGTGGGGCTGGCGGCCTGCGCGCAAGGTCCCGGTGCAATCCGTCCCCACACAACCCGTATGAAACCGCTCTGGTATCGCTGTTGGCACTGGCTTTGCGCTCGAACCTACTACGAGCGAATCGCGGTAGTGCATCTGGAGCGCCTGCCAACAGCCGGGCCGACGTTGTATGTCGGCCTGCACCGCAACGGCGCCGTGGACGGATTTATCTATCACCAAGTTTTGCCGCGGGGTGTTTTTCTGATCTCGACGCAATTGATCCAGAGCTTCTTCGCCCGCCTCTTCTTCTCCGGCATTGCGATCGCACGCAAGCAGGATGACGAAGGTCGCGGCCAGAACAATGAGGCGCTGCGGCAATGCGCTCAACATCTTGCCGACGGTGGCGAACTGATCATTTTTCCCGAAGGCACCAGTTCGCTTGGCCCGAGTCATCTGCCCTTCAAGAGCGGCGCGGCGCGCATGGCGCTAAATGCCCTAGCGCAAGGTATTCCGCTGCGCATCGTGCCACTCGGCATCCATTACGAACGCGCGTGGACGTTTCGCAGCAAGGTCGAGGTCGTCGTGGGTGAACCGATTGCCACGGAGTTTCCAACCGACTTGAGCGAGCTGGGCCGACTCAAGGAATTGAAGCGGCGCATAACCACGGCTTTGGAATTGGTAGGCGCAAACTTTGCCTCCGCCGAGGCGCAGCAGGATGCCGAACGTCTCGCCTACGTCGCGACCCTCGGCACACCCCGCAGCTACTTTGACTCACTGAAATCGCTCGAAGCGGGTGTGCCGAAGCCGGTGCTTGCGCGCTGGCGCGAACTGGAGTCGCAACTTGCTCCGCGCCGCGTGCTGCTGCATCAAGGCGTGCCGCTATTTCCGGTCGGACCGTGGTTGCTCTACACAGCTTTGCTGCTGGTGCTTGGGCCAATCGTGCTGGCCGGAGCGCTGGTCAATCTCCCGCCGCTGCTCGCCGGCCGGCTGGCCGCGCGCAAGTTTGCCGATGATCGAAACGTCATCGCCCTCTGGCGAATCCTCGTTGGGCTGCCACTCTTTGTGATCTGGTTCGCTGTCGTCACGGTCGCGCTGGGACTGGTTCCCGGTTGGTGGTGGCTGGGCTACGCGCTGCTGACACTTGCGGCACTCAAGTCTCTTTATCGAGTCAAGAAACTTGCTGGAACGGTTTGGAATGGGCTGGCGCATCGGAATCTGGCCAAGCGGGTGCTTGAATTTCATCAGTCTGTTCTGCAAACCCTGCCTCCGGCATGAAGAGTTTCCGCACAACCAGGCTCCTGCCACACGAATGGTTCTTCGGCGCATTCCTGCTCCTTCACTGGCTGCGGCTCGTGCTGGCGGTTGGTCCGCTGGATCGCGACGCGCTGCTCTACCTGGTTCTTCTGCTCGTGAACGCTTTCGCCATCGCATGGTGCCAGCGGCGCGAGACAAACCTGCGCTGGCAACTGCGGCTGTGGTTCTATCCGGTGGCGATGAACGCAGTGTTCTTCACGATGAATTCGGCCGTGCTGAAGGTCACGCCGCACAAATGCGATGCCTTGCTGGCGGCGGTGGACCATGCGCTCTTTGGGGTGACGCTGAGCGCCCGGGCGCAAGCCATCGCAACGCCCGCCTTTACCGAAATTCTCAGTTTCTGCTACCTGCTGTTTTTTCCCTATCTGCTGGTCAGCTGGATTTACTACGCACGGCGAGGCTTGCCGCTGCTGCGAAAATTGATGGTCGGCCTGTTCACAATCTATGGCCTTGGGTTTCTTGGATATTCTTTTGTGCCCGCGAGTGGACCGCACCTCGCTTTTCCAGGTGAATTCACGGTGCCGCTCACGGGTTGGGCGATCACCAGGTTCAACGCCTTCGTCGTCGCCAATGGCAGTAACGGCGTGGACGTTTTTCCCAGTCTGCATTGCGCCATATCATGCTTCCTGCTGTTCTTCGACCGGCAACACGCGCGCTGGCGGTTCCGGCTTTATCTTGTGCCCTGCATTGGCTTGTGGGTTGCGACGATCTATCTCCGTTACCACTACTTTATGGATGTTGTCGCTGGCTTTGCGCTCGCAGCCTCCGCGCTGTGGATGACCAACCGCTGGGAAAAATCTGTCGCGCCACCACCGCAACGCCTACAACTTGAAACCTGATAACCTCCAACTTTCAAATGAAACATACCCTGCGCTTCGATGAATCTCTGGCCTCGCAACTCGAATTGAGCGGCGGCAAGGGAGCCAACCTCTCAATCCTTACTCAGCGTGGCTTTCCGGTGCCGCGCGGCTTCATCGTGAGGGCATCGGTCTATCGCGAGTTCATCATGGGCGCGGGTGGATTGCTGCAACGCGTTGCGGAACTACCGTTTCATGACGCGGCGGCGCTGCGTGCGGCGAGCGCAGGGTTGCAAGCGGAACTTGCGCGACTGCCACTCCCACAGCGCGCCGCCGATGAAATCCAGGAACAACTTCGGCAATTTCCGGAAGCTGCGGCGTTTTCCGTGCGGTCTTCCTCCACGATGGAGGACCTTGCCAGCGCCGCGTTCGCTGGTCAGCACGAGACTTTCTTGAATGTCGTGGGTGTGTCCGATGTGCTGGATCGAGTGCGCGGCTGTTTCATTTCGCTCTGGGCCGACCGGGCGATTGCCTATCGGCAACAGCAGGATTTCGATCATGCTCAAGCCGCGATGGCCGTCGTTATCCAGCAGATGGTGCCGAGCGAATCGGCGGGCGTCGGCTTCAGCATCAATCCGGTCAACGGTCAGCTTGGTGAAATGGTGATCAATGCCAACTTTGGCCTAGGCGAATCTGTCGTCAGCGGCGAAGGCGAGGTGGACCAGTGGATTTTGGACAAGGCCACCCGCGCCGTGTGCTCGGTCAACATCGCGAGCAAGTCTCGGCAAATTGTCAGTGCGATGTCCGGGACACGCGAAGTTCACCTCACCGGCGCGGACGCGGCCAAACCCAGCCTGAGCGCGGGGCAATTGTCAGATTTAGAGGACTTGCTGACGCGGGTAGAAGCGAGCTACGCGTTTCCGCAGGACATCGAGTGGGCGTTTGCCGATGGCAAACTGTGGCTGCTCCAATCGCGGCCCATCACCACCATCCCCCCGCGCTGGACGCGGGATGAATCCGCCGAGCGTTTTCCGAACGTCATCACGCCGCTGACGTGGGATTTTGTCGAGTCGGGCTTCCACCGTTCGCTGAATCATTCGTTTGAGATCCTCGGCTTCCCGCATTTTTCGGGCAAGTGGTTCGCAATGTTCAGGCACTACATTTACGGCAACCAGAACGCCGTCGAGTTGTATGCCCGCCGCGCGCCTTTCTCGGTGCATTCGCTCGACGAGTTGCGCGCGGCCATCCCGCAACTCCGCGAGAAGTTCGGCTGGGTTCAGGAATTGCCGGTCGCATGGATGCGCGACCTTGATCATTACCTCATTACGCTGGGTCGGTTTCAGGCCGAACCGTTTGACGGCAAAACCCCGCTGGAAATCTGGCGGCATGTCCTCGCGGTGAACGAGCATGGCGCGCAGTATTTCCTGCCGAACATCGCCATCTCCATTGCGCATGGCATGATCTACCGCATCCTGCATGGCTTGCTGAAACTCACCATCGGCGCGGCGGACGCGGATGTGTTATTCGATCATTTGATGGCGTGGTGCGAAACCAAAACGGGACAGATCAACAAGGAGTTGTTCGATTTGGCGTGTCTGGCCAGACAGGATGCAGGGCTGACGCAGCAAATTTGCGGGAAGGATTCACGGAATTTGATTGCGCATGGCGGGCTGGCTGGCTTTCCTGATTTCAATGTGCGTTTCGAGCGTTTCCTGCGCGACCACGGGCATCGCGAGGTGGATTTCGACGCCTATGTGCCGACCTGGGGAGAATCTCCGTGGATCGTGCTCGATAACCTGCGGCTCATCTTGCAGACGCCGATGGACCGCAAGCCGGCAGAGCAGGAGCGCGAATTGAAGATTCGTGCGCAGCAGGCCGAGGTAACGCTCTTCGCGAAGCTGCCGGCCGACTTGCATTTCTTCTTCCACGAGTTGCTTCGATTGGCACGGAGTTTCACCAGCCTCGACGATTTGGAGCATTATCAGACCACGCGATTGACGCCTGCACTGCGCCGCGGGCTGCGCGCGTTGGGTGGACGGCTGGTTCAACGCGGCGTGCTCGCGGAACCGATGGATGTCTTCTTCGCACATCAGGAACAGATGGAACACGCGCTGACCACGGATACGCCGGCGGCGTGGCAGGAATTCGCCGCGCAAGTGCGGCTGCAAAAAGCCGCTTACCTCGCCGACAAGGGGTGCAAGCCCGAATGGATTCTCGGTCAGGGCGAGCCGGCAATTGGCTCTACCGCAAACGGGACAGGCAATGTGCTGACCGGACTGGCAGGCAGTCCCGGCGTGGCAGAAGGCCAGGTATTCCTCGTATTGACCCCGGAGGACTTTGCAAAATTCCCCAAAGGCGCGGTCTTGGTGGCACGCACAACGAACCCAACGTGGACACCGTTGTTTTACAGTGCGGCGGCGGTCGTGACCGAAAGCGGCGGTCCGCTGTCCCACGGTGCCGTCACCGCTCGCGAGATGCGGATTCCAGCGGTGATGTCTGTTAAGGAATCGCTCACCCGCCTGCAAAATGGCCAGCGCGTGCGCGTGGATGGCGCAGCCGGCCGGGTCGAGTTAATCGCTTGAGCAATGGTGCGAAGAAATAAATACTGCTACCAAAAGTGCTAACGCCAAGGACGTAAACTACCGTCAAGGATGTCGTTTCTTTTCAATCAACCTTTTGGAATGGAGCGGGTGGAGGAAATCGAAGGTAAAGCCTGGCATAAAAACTCCCGGCAAGCACGCCGCTGTTTTGAAGCCCACCGTCGCCGTCCCGATCCTGTTTTTTCGTGTATCAATCCTGACATGATTTCATAATCTGGCGGCGGAAACTAGCCATAACCCGTCAGACGCACCCAGTGCAGCAACAGTTGGATACGAATGGGAGAAATTGAAGGAGATGGAAAATCAAATCTCCCCAATCTTCGCCCACAACGGTTGAAGGTCAGGGTCATCAAGCGCCATTAACCGGATGTCCTTTTTGCCGGCCAGTCATCATGGGCCTTTTTGCCCGCGCGCAACGCTGATAAAGAAAAAATTAAGCGCCATCACGGTGAAAAAGGAGAAATACCCCAGCCCGATGTCAGCCATGCCCATGTTTTTTAATATTGAGTTGTGCCAAGCAAAAACAGAAATGAAAAGCGCAGTCACATGGAACACGGAAATGCCCAGCGCCGCCCAGAAAGTCAACTGGTTGGGGACTGTTTCATCCTTGTCTTGTGAACGCACCCCAAAAAGAAAACTCATGACCAAGGCGGCAAAGGGCATTATAAATGTGCCCGCCTTCTTGAAAACTTCGCCGGCTTCGTCTCCCATCCCTGGCGTTTTTAGGAAGAGCACGAAACCGAAAACAAGTGCCGTGGCCAGCCAAAAGCCGGACAATATATTTCTCGCTGTAGTGAATTTCATGGTTTGGTTCCTTTCAATAAGCGGCCGATCCCGGCCCGCTCTATGTGGTTGACGATTGATGCGGGGTCTTCTGTCACCGCATGCGGGTATGTTTCTACATTTCCTCTGACAAAAGCATAGACATAAACATGCAAACGCGCGTCACCAATCTTTTCCCCACGCAATTCCGCCGGTATATGCGCAAAATCCCCGGCCCTTTGATAGATCCGCGAGACGGAGGTCCAGCCGGCTGAAACCGCATTGGTGACCGGTGATTCGCTGGTGACGGCAATGGTAAAGAAGCGGTAATTGCCTTCGGGTGCATTTTTGAAGAATGCCATGAATGCGTCAAAGAGATTTGTATACGCAGGCAGTTGCCGTGCCAGATTCCACCTGTCCGTCCCATAGTTGCCATTGGCATCAACACGCTCCGGTGCCGTCACCACCATGAAACCATCTATGCCGTTTGTGTCACCGGCGTCCTGACCGGGTATAAGAAAAAGGCCGAACTGACTTATTTGGCCTTCGGTGAGAATGGAACGGATTGTCTGATAGGACTCCTCATAATCGCTTTGCTCGGACACCCAGGGTGCGGGTTGCACCATTCCAGAAGTGGGCTTGCCGAGAACAGATAAAGCCAACGTGGGAACGCGTGCTTTTTGTTTCGCCTCGTTTAAGGCCGGCAGCATCATCGCGGCAAGTATCGCGATGACCGCTATGACCACCAGCAATTCAACTAACGTGAAAGCAGCGAAAGGAGAAGACCTGTTGTTTAGGGTTGCAGTGATATCGGCTCCTTAGTTGGCTTTTTGCTATTATTTCAGGTTCTTCTGCGCAGTTTTGATCGGTATGCGCGCCAAGCTCGTTGGCGGAAATGCCCTCCCGGTGACGCGTTTGTAATAACCATAGAAATTTAATTATTTGAAACGAAATATCAGGCATCTGCTCAGAATAGAAGCCCCAGTGACAACTCGAAATCTCGCTCCCTTTGGGCTGAAAGAGGCACCCAACCGTCGTGATAGGTCAGATTGATGCTGAAATTATCACTCAAAACATAGGAAGCTATGCCTGTAAAGAGCCGTGTGCTCTTAACATTGGAATTGACCCCCTCATAGTCTTGGTAACGGGCTGTCAAAACCAGATGATTGAGTAAATTCTGAAAATGGTCGTTGGGGTTTAACCCTGGTTTAAGCTCCAGTTGTGCGTATGGGCCGACCCGAAAGAAACCAGTTCCAGCTTTAAGATTCGCATTGCCGCCGTTGTTTATAACGTCGCCACCTTCCGCGTGCAAAAACAATTGTCCCCGGTATAGAACCTTCTTATCAAAGACGCCCATGCCTCGAAAGGCGCCGAGGCCGTAATCAGTATCCTGAATCTCCCACTCCGCCTCGCCGCCAACTTGGTCACTCCTAAACTCGGTATCAGTCGCATACAACGCCCCGATGCGAAATTGGGAATAATCCCCAACATCACGGGCTCCTGCAACGCGGAAGACGAACGAATCCACCGACTGTTTCGGGTCAGTGTTGCTCACTTTGTCCAGTGTAGCACTGGGAACCACAATCCAGTTGGAACCAATTTGAATGGGGGCAAAGATGGCACCATGAACCGTCCAAGAATCATTTCCCGTTAAATAATTGCGAGTAAAAGCGATGGTCGCCGGTTTTGCCTTTGACGCTGCCGCCGTGTCCTGACTGGCATCGCCAACATCTCCAGTTTTCAAATCCTGCCATTTCTCCCGGAGGTAAACACCCTTTAGCTTGACGAATTCTTCCGTTGACGGGGCCGCCGGGGTTAAACTGTCAGGAGGTAATTTCAATCTGTCCTTGTTTTTGTCCAACACCTCCCTGACATCCTCAATGTCATACACGCTCTTGTCTCGCGGCAGTCCAAGAGAGGCAAAATCGATTGCTGCTCCATCGGTTGCCTTTATATAAACAGGACTGGTTAATTCCGAGTTTGGCAGTGCCTTGATATTCAGATCCGGATATTGCACTTGAAGGAAATAGCGAACAATGTCGGCGCGGGTGAGGTTCCCATTATTGGCAAAATCTTCCAGCTTGAATTTGTTTTGAGCTTCGGACCATGTCGCGATTAGCGGCAACAAGAAAAAACTGAGAATTATGAACCTGATTTTCATCGGAGTTTCTTTCGTCAGATTACGTCGGCAATTTATGGCAGATTAACACGGCAATGTCCTTGAAGGTGTTGCAGGTTTTAATTTCTGCAAGACTGATGGCAACTTGGAAATTCTGCGAAAGACCGGTTGCCAAGCTGTTCAAGACGATGTCGCTGGTATTGTAGATGTCCCCTATGGGCGTTTCTGGCGTGAGGTAGTCTGGCGGAAGGTTCTGCTTGATCGTAATGTATGAATCAAGCTGGTCCCAAACCTTCACTGCAAGATCAATGGTGTCATCAACGGTGAAGTTCGGATTGGCAGCCAAGGCTGTTTTGAGCGCAGATGTCTTCGGTGTCCTCATATTATTTTAGTCATGCAAGCCGTTTTGTTTGGAGACCCACGGCTGTTTCCTGAAAAAAAGTATAAGGTGACATCCGGCACAATGCAAGCACAACTTATTCAAAATATAATAGGGCTTAACTATCGGTCTCCAATCTGGCATATCACTTGCTCGTAATCAGACCCTTTTCCCCAGTTTTGGGTAGCCGCTTTGGCCCGCTGAGGCGACTTTCCCAAATAATTCGCAAACCGTTTTTACAATCATACCGAGAAACTTTTTATTTCTTTCAAACCCTGTTTTGCTCGGCAGTTCAAGGAGTCTGCCTTTGGTCTCTTCGTGTTTTCATAAAACCAAATCTCCCCAATCTTCGCCCACAATGGTTCAAGGTCGGGATCTTCCAACGCCATTAAACGAATGTCCTTTTTGCCGGCCAGATCAATCGCCTTCTCCAACCACGTCAGCGACTCTTTCAAATTGCCAAGCTGACAGGAATAGCAGGCGAGGTTGTAGCGCATCAAATCGTGTTCTGGAAATTTATCAACCACCACCCTCACCACATCGTAGGCTTCCTGCGTCCGTTTTAATTCGTGCAGGCTAAAGGCTAAATGAAACGGCCCCCAGGGATTGTCTGGTAAAGATCTGGCCATGGTTCGTGCAATTTCAACCGCACCATCCCAACGGCCAGCCTTTGCATAAATCCCGTAACGCACTTCCAGAACGAACGGATGAGCGCGCAATTCCGGCCTGATGTTCTCCAGTTCCTCGTTGGCTTCTTTCCAATTCCCAAGACCAAGCCAGCCTTCAGCGGCTTCGAGGTGTTTGTTGTCGGGGAATGGCAGGTTTTTCATTTTGCTGATGACGGCTCAGTGATTCTTTCGCTCCAACAAACCCCGTCCACGCATCCATTCTTCTGCTCGTTTGGGCCAACTGCTGACGAGTTTGTCTGACGGGAGCAGACCGTAACCATGCCCGCCATCAGAATACAAATGCATCTCGACAGGGACCCCGGCGTTTTTCAAAGCTTTGTAATACACGAGGCTGTTTTCGACTTGAATGCCGTCATCCTCGGTCTGGATCAGAAAGGTCGGCGGGGTATTGGTGGTCACTTTCAGTTCCGGCGCGAGTTGACTGTTCTGGCTCTTGAGCACGAGATAAGCGGGATAAATTGGCATCGAGAAATCGGGACGGCAACTGACTTGATCCGCATCATCCAAAGGTTCATAGGCCCGCTGGTCAAAATTATTGCTCAAATTCGCAGTGAGATGCCCGCCGGCGGAAAACCCCAAAACGCCAATGCGTTTTGGATCAAGGTTCCATTCCTGGGCATGCAGCCGAACCAATCCGAGCGCACGCTGGGCATCCTGCAAGGGCAGATTATGGTTTTTGTCGCCGGGACGCTGCGGAACTCGATATTTCAAGACCACACCGGTCACGCCAATGGAATTTAACCACTCGCAAATTTCCGTGCCCTCAAGATTCATTGCCAGAATGCCGTATCCGCCGCCCGGACACACGACCACCGCCGCACCATTCGCTTTGCCTTTCGATGGTCGATATAGGGTGATGGTCGGTTGGCTCACATTCGCCAGCCGGATCACCCGCTTTCCAGCCACCAACTCACCTTTGGGGGTGGTTGTGTCTTGCTCTTCACCAACATTGCCTTTTTCATCTGGCACGCCCTTGGGCCAAAGGGGAATGGGATTGGAAACACTGTTGCCAAATGCCAGCGCATGGTTGCCCAAGATCATCAGGAGGAAAACACATCCGACGGCAATAATTTTGTTCATGCCGCGATAAACCCCCAAATCATCTGGCTTGCAAAGAGAAATTGGCGGCGTGGGCGCAGCTGCTGGTCAGTGGCCAAATCTTTCAACATTGTTCGCACGCCCTTTCCAGAGCACTTAAAATTTCCCGAACGGGTTCAACTCCCGCCGCCACCTTGCCAGCAAGCAAACAACTCCGTCAGCGCCGTTCAGCAGCGGTTTCTCAAACAATATCACTGAGGCGGGTATACCAACTTGAAAAATACGGCTGGCGCCGAAGGGTCAAGCGTGATGGGCACCGAGGTCAGATTGGTTGTATTCGGCCAGGCAAACCAGTTGGTGCCAAGCCCGGCATTTAATGAGTTGGTTTGCACCAATAATTCCCAGCCAAGATGGTCTGCCGGCCAGGAGAGCGTGAGTGTGCTGCCGCTGATGATGTTGGTCAGCACCGGCGGGTTGGTGTTGACCAGCACGAGTGGGGTGATGGCGAATTGCACGGCGGAACCGGTGTTCAGCAATTGCGCCGCCACGCCGGAAGGCACGGTGCCAAGTTGCAATCCGCCAAAACCATTACTGCCCCCGATGCTGCCGGTGTAGGTGAACAGCGTGTTGGTGCCGTAAGGCAGGCTGACATCGAGGATGTTGACCAAATTGGTGCCGCTGACATTGAGGGTTGTCGCCGCGACGATGCCGCCCGTTGCGACTTTGAACCAGCTGTAAGTGACGTCCGTGTTGGTCGTTCCCAAGTTCAATGTGGGCACAGTCAGCGTGCTGGAATAATTGGCATCGCCGCCCTGAATCGTGCCTTTCTTCTGCACGGTCGTCGCGCCGCCGACGATGCCGAGGCCACCGAGGACGGCGTTGGAACTGACGGTGATGGTGCTGGTGCCGGTCGAGCCGTTCACGAGCAGCAATCCGGCGCTCACGGTGGTCGCGCCGGTGTAAGTTTCGTTGCCGGTGAGAATCAAGGTGCCGGTGCCTTGCTTTATCAACTGGCCGGCTCCGCCAATGGCACCGGCGATGGTGCCGGTGAATCCTTGGACATCCACCGGCTGGACATTACCCGAGTTGCCGGTCGGCGCGAGGGTGATAGTCCGGCTGGAATTTAACGTGATGTTGTCCGCCGCGAAGCGCAGGGCACCGTTGGTGTTCCAAGTGTCAAACAGGATGGCGTTGGACAAATTGCCCAGCGCCGCGTCGCTGGTGAAGGCGAGCGAGCCGCGGTTCATCAGGATGTTTCCGGAAAAGCTGTTGTTCGTGTTGTCGAGGACGAGGACGCTGGAATGGTTGCCGGTGACGCCGGTGTCCACGAGGTTATATTGCAACCCGGACGTGCCGCCGCTGATCACGCCGGTCAAATGCACCGTGGTGAAATTGGTTGGTATTCCTTGCAGGGTGAACTCCTGTGTGCCGGTTGCCGGCAAGGCGATGTCGTTGGTGACAACATTGGTCGTGCCGCTGGGGAAGTTGAAATAGAGCGCGCCGGTGTTGATGGTCGCATTGCCCGTTCCGAGCGCATTTCCGTTGGCCACCACCAGCGTGCCGGCGTTGATGGTGGTGCCGCCGGTGAAAGAGTTGGAACCGGAGAGCGTGACCGAATAAGTGCCGCCTTGCACAGTCAGTCCGCCCGGACCGTTCACGCTACCGGAAAGAATCTGCGAGCCGCTGGCGGTGCTCAAAATGGCCGAGTTGGCCGTCACGCTCACGGGTCCGCTCCAGACCGGGGTGCCGCTGCCCTGATTGTCAATGGTGCCGCCATCCGCCAGAATCGGAACATTGATGGTCTGGCTGCCATAGATGCCCAAGATGGCACCGGAAGCCACATAGTTGGTGATGTTCGCAGTCCACGGATTGGTCTGGTTGTAGGTCTGGTAAAAGAGATTGCCGCTGGTGATCTGGATGCTGGCCACATTGGTCATGATCTGCGGAGCCAAATCCATGAGGTTGCCGCCTGCCTTGGTGAGCACAAAGCCATTGCCATTGAGCATGCTGTTCGATACCGAGCCGATGTCCCACCGACCGCTGCCACCCACGGTTGCGTTGGCACTCAGCGTAAGGTTCGACACGCTGGCGGAAGTGTTGATATTGCCCCCGCTATTGACCATCGCGCCACTGGTGCTGTCCGGGCCGGCCCCGGCGATGGTGAAGGAGTAGGCGCGCGTGGTGGTGCTGCCATTGGCGATGCCATTGAAATCATAAGCGCCGCCTGCCGTGATGGTCACGCTTTCACCCGCAGGCAAGGCGTAATTGACTCCCGGTTTCGCCGTGCCGCTCTGGATGGTAAGCCCACCGGTCCAGGAGTTGGAGGCATTGAGGGTGAGCGTGCCATTGAGATTACCCGCCTGCACCACCGTTCCGGAACCGCTGATGGCGGCGGCGGCGGTCTGGGCGGAAGCGACGTTGAATTTCAGCGTGGCATTGTTGACGATGGGGCTGGCGGAAAGCGATCCGTCATTGCTGACGCCGTCGCCCAGCACCAGCGCGCCATTATTGATGGTTGTAATACCAGTGTAAGGATTGTTGTTGTTCAGAATAGTCAACGTGCCGGTGCCGCTTTTGGTCAGCGTTCCGCCACCGCTGATGCCTTGTCCGACGCTGCTATTAAAGGTGTAATTTTCCACATTATTGCTCACCACCACGGAACTGGGGGTGACGGCCGCTTGAATGTCCACCGCCGGGCTGTTGGAACCGGTGTCGGTGAACAGTGCATTGTCGAACTGATAAAAATAATCCGGCGTGCCGCCATTGAGCCAGTTGGTCGTGGTCTGCACATCCCAGGCATTGCCGGAACCATCGCCCTGCCACACTAGCGGCGCCGGACTGCCCGTCACAATCAAATCAATTTCGCCCGGCGTCGCCTCGCTGATGGCCACGCCCGTGACGCGGCCGGAAGGAGTGTAACCACCCACGATCCAACTCGCCGTGTTGCCAGCTCCATTGAGAGTGCCACCGTAACTAATCAACTTATAAGTGCCGCCGGCCAGCGCCAACTGGCTTGGATTGATGTTGACGGTCGTGTCCGTATTGATGGTCAGGTTGCTGGCAATGGTAATAAGATCATTATTCGTGCCGCCCGCCGAGGTGGGCGTTTTGCCGAGGTCAAAATTCAAGGTGTCCGCGCCAGCCAGGGTGAGGTTACCTGTAATGGCCAGCGTGCCGACATTGGTGATTCCGCCGGGAATGATGATCGTCCCCGCCGAGTCCTGAAGGTTGCCCGCCACGGTGGCGGTGCCCGTGCCGCCGCCCTGAAGCGTCTGGCTGCCGCTCAAGACCGGGCTGGCCAGGGCGGAAACATCCAGGGCCGTATTCCCCGACACCGTTATTACGGCACCGGGCGGCATCGTGCCCGCCGCGCCAAAGGCGAGCGTGCCACCGTTGACAGTCGTGTTGCCGGTATAGGTGTTGCCACCGTTCAACGCCATCGTGCCGCTGCCAAGCTTGATCAGGTTCAATCCGCTGACCAGACCGGTCAGCGCCACGTTGTTCGTGTCGGTGCCGACATACGTTCCCGTGGTGTAGGCAAGCTGAATCGGATTCGGGAAGGTCATGGAAGTCTCGAAGCGAAGGTCGCCCAGCGTCTTGTGATTATTCCCATCCAGATAAACCAAGTTGGAGGGATCACCCATGCTGGCGGCGTTGACCACCACGATGCCGCCTCGGTTTAACTCCACCCGGTTCACCAAGAACGTGTTGGTGCCGGCGAAGCGATACGTCGTCGTATTGTCGCTCCCGGTGTTGCTGTTCAGGAAAAGCGTCGTGTTCGCGTTGCCGCCGCTGACATTGCCCGCAAGATTCAACTGCGTGCCCGTGGAAATGCCCGGGGAATTTTTGACAATATTGAAGGTCACCGCCGAGCCGGGAGCCGGCAGCACCAAGTTGTTATTGACCGTCACCGCGTTGGTGTTGGCGATGGTGAGCGTGCCGCTGGCCATCAGCCCCACATTGAGGGTGCCGGTGCCCAGCGCGGTGCCGTTGCCGATGGACAACGTGCCGCCGTTGAACGCCGTGCCGCCGCTGTAAGTATTGGAGCCAGTCAGTGACAACGTGCTGGTGTTGCTTTTGACCAGCAAGCCGATGCCGGAAATGACGCCGGAAAGCGTCTGGTTGGCGGAGCTGTCGCAAGCAAAGGTGGCGTTGTTGGTGATGAGATTGGAATAAGTGCCGTTGCCTAGCACACCGGGGCCGCCGATCTCCAGCGTGCCGCCGTTGATGGTGGTCGTGCCGGTGTAAGTGTTGGATGCGGTAAGCGTTAGCTTGCTGGAGCCGGTCACCGCCAGCGACAGGGCACCCGCCGTGTAGGTTCCCTTGTCGTATTCTGCCTGCGAGTTCACGAGCACACCCGAATAGGTCGTGTTGCTGCTCTGATTGACGGTCAGGGTTACGGCATTGGTGGCGATGGCGTTGGTGTTGCCGACATTGGCATTGGCGATCAGATTTGTGCCGCCGGCGGAGGAAGAAAGATTGCCCACCGTGACATTGTTGCCAAAAAGGAAAAAGCGCGCATTGTTGGTGCCGCTCGAATTCAGAAACAGGGTGTTGGTCTGGGTCAGCGCGTTCGGGTTCATCTGGTAAATTGAGCCACGCTGAATCTCAAGCGGTCCGGTGAAGCTGTTGGAACCAACGAGCGCGAGCGGAACTTCCATTGGGTTGCTGGCCGCATAAGACATCTGTGCGATGTAAGTGATGCCGCCCGAACCGATGATGGAACTGCCGATGGCCGCGTCGGTGTTGGGATAGTATTGGCTGATGCTATTATGGCCGGTCTTGGCAAAGATGAATCTCTGGCTGCTGCCTAGATCCAGCGTGGCGGGATTGATCCACGCGCCGTAGTAGGAAGTTCCGCTGACATCCGAGCCGAAATAAATGTCGGGCAAATTAGTGCCATTGCTGGTCGAAGCCAGCCGCAGTGTTCCTGCGCCGGCCACATTGGTGCTATCGTGGGAGCCATTCTGGTTCACATTGACATACAGCGTTGACGCCGACGCCGCGACCGCGCCGGAGCTGATGGCCAAAACCCGGTTGGCATAGGTGTTGAAATTGCTCGACACATTCAATGTGCCGCCGTTGACGCTGGTGCTATTGGTAAGACTGATTGTTCCGCCCAAACTCAACGTGCCTGCTCCGGCTTTGGTTAAAGTGGCCGAACTTATATTGGCAATCGTTCCTAAGTTCGTCAGACCTTTCCCGGCAACCACCGTCCATGTCTGGCTCGCGCCGAGGACAATCGGGTTGGTAATGGTCAGGTTAACGGCCGAAGCCGACATGTCTATGCCGCCACTGCCGTTGGTCAGCGCGCCGGTGCTGCCGATGAAAATGTCGGACGCGGCGTTGCTGACGGCGATGCCGCCCCATGCCTTTGAAGTTCCCAGAGCTAATCCCGCGCCGAGCGAGCTGTTCGTCCACATGGCCGTGTCCGCGCTGCCGGGCGCGGTGCCGCCCCAACTGGCACCGGCGGTCAAATCGGTGCCGGAGGATGCCTTGGTTACAACGGCGGCGCGAACGGGGCCGATCAACGCGGCGCAGAGGATCAGCGAGAACACAAGGAACGTGAGTTTGTTTGCTTTCATAAGACGGAGTGGATTACGGTTGTATATGATAGAGGCGTGTTACAGGCATGATATTCAATTGTCAAGACGTGAAAGGCGGCCATGAGATTACATAGGCTTTCAGTTTTCTTACAGGCCGCAGCCACCCTGAAATTATCAATGACCATGTCACGGCTGCGTGGCGTTCGAGTGACAAGTTTGTGATTTTTAAGTTAGTCATCATCCTTTTTGTCATCTTTGACCAGGACAAGGCCGAGTTTTTTCAGCCCCTTGCCATGCGCGCCGACAAATTCTACCGGATAGCGCTCGTCGCCTTTGATGGAATGCCAGATATAACGGTTAAAAATATCTTCATTAATCCGGTCCGGCTTGCTGAAGTCCATCTTTTTCACTTTCTTGGCGTAATAGAGCGCCTTCGGCGACAGGGTTGCCAGCGTGCCGGTGCCGCTTGCTCCCGTTGACAGGTCAATGTTATTAGGCAAATGCGTGTAAGGCGTGAAGTCCGGAACATTCGTGAAACAATCAAACATCAGCGGCGCCATCGCGTCCTGCTGGTTCATCGGCGGAATGCCCATAATTTGTTCCATGGTGTGCAACACGCCGGCCTGGTTCAAAAAGGTGCTGACCGTTTGTCCGCGCTTGGTGTAGGGACTTATCACCAGACACAGCGAACGGTGGCCATCCACATGGTCATAGCCGCTTTGAGGATCGTCCTCAATGACAAAAATTACGGTATTCGTCCAAAAGCGACTGTGGCTCACGGCGTCCACCACTTTCCCCAGCGAACAGTCGTTGTCGGCCACCTGCGCCTGCGCGGGCGGCGTGCCGCCGGTGTGATCGTTGGGCAGATACAGAAAATGAAAATTCGCCCAGTTGCCGCTGGCATTGGCCGCGTTGAGTTCCTTGATGAAACCATAGGCTCGAACCACATCCGGTATGTTCAAATCCCAGCCAGGAACATTGGTGGAACTGTAAGGCCGCAGCGAGGCGACGCCGATGTTCTGGGCGAAGCCGATGGAGTGCGTGCCGTTGGTATAATCGGCGTAAATTTGCGCCCACGTCGCGCCGCTGGGGACAGACGCGTAATCGAATTCACCATAGTTGCGGAATGTCAAGCCATGTTGAAGGACATTGTTCCAGACAAACCCGGATGAGGAATAGGTCAGCGGATCATCACCAAAAGTATAACTGCGGACAAAGCCGCCAAAGGATTTCTCAAGATGATCTGAATTATTTCCTTCCGTCGCCCATGAATGGCCATCCGCAGAATTGACGCCGTTGCAATAGTAATTGTCGAGCAGGACAAATTGCTGCGCCAATGCGTGATGGTTCGGAGTTATGTTTTGGGGATAAGTGCAGAGGCTGGAATTGCCATTGCCATTGGTCATGTCGCCATATACTTCGTCATAAGTTTTATTTTCCTTCAAGATATAAAGCACATGCTGGAATACCGATGGCTCTCCTGCATTGACCGGCACCGGCACCGGCAAGCGGCCCACAACCGCCGGTTGTTGGGTTTGTTTGATTTGAGACACAAGTCCGTTCTTGTCAACTTGGGAATAGTATTTGCTCAATGCATCAGCAGAAGGAATCGGAATGCGATTGGCGGTGCCAAGATAATAGGAGCCGGCATAATAGGTCGCGCTGGGCTGGCCATTCCGGCTGCCCAAGCCCTTGACGTTCGCCACATAAACATAAGTTCCGTCGGTCACAATGGCACCGGGATACCAGTCGGTCGGGAAAAATCCCTGCACCATGCTGTTGGTGTGCTGGGCGTTGGGCAGTTCCACGGCGGCGACGCCGTTGTTTCCCGCGCTGGCGACAAACAAACTCGTTCCATCCGCACTCAAGGCCAAGCCGTCGGCTTCGCTGCCGAAGGGCAGCGCCAGGTCGGGCCGGACCAGGATGGTTTCTTTGACTGTCCGGGTTTGAGTGTTAATCACCGTGACGGTGTCGGAATTGGCATTGGCGACATACAACGTGCTGCCATCTGAACTTAGCGCCAAATCAGAAGGATGTAATCCAGTCGGTATCTCTGCGGTTTCAAGACCGCTGGTAAGATTCACGATGGACACCATGCCGCTCGCGGCCACTCCGCGCGAATCCACCACCACGGACGTGCCAGCGGAGGTCGCCGTAAGGTCTCCATTGGTCGGAAAACGGCCACCCCAGTCCGAGACATAAGCCGTAAGTCCGTCCGGCGATAGCACGACATTCCAAGGAGCAATCCCGACATTGATCTGCTGCGTCAGTGTGCCGCTGGTCAAATTTACGATGGCGAGCGTGTTGTTGATGGAAAGACAAACATAGGCCGTTGTCCCATCAGCGGACAAAGCCATTCCGCACGGGTCCGAGCCAGATGATAATGAGATAGTTCTGGAATAAGTCACCGATCCATTCCCGGCAATTGACCAATCATACAACTCATTGCCGGAGCCTGTCACATAGACATGCGTGCCGTCCGGACTGACGGCGATGCCGTGCATGGAAGCGCCGTCGCTTGGATAAGTCAGCGTCTGGAGCAAAGTCCAGGAAGCCGCGTCCACCACCAGCAAGTTGCTCATGTTTTTGATATAAACCGTTTTCTTGTCCGGCGACAGCGCCAAGTCCACGGGGCGCCCGCCATATTGGAGTCGTTGTCCGGCGGGCAGAAGAATTTGCTTGGATGGAATGGACTGCTCGCTGTAAGGCAGTTGGCCAACCTGTATGTCGGGTTGCGGCAACTGGCTGACGCGGTAGAAGGACATGGTGTTGGTCGCAGTAAGTGTCAGGCTGTGATTGGTGCCAAAGCTGGTCAGGGGTTGCCAGACCGGATTGATCAAGTTCGCGGCATTTTGGACTTGGAACTGGCTGCCGGGACCGACCCAGTTTAAGTTCAATTGCGATGCGATCATCGAAATGTTCGTGACCTGAACAACAGCATTTCCCGGCGGCAACTTGCGGGCGGCCGGCCCGCCCAAGGCCGCGATGGCCGACGCCGGCATCGTGCCATTGACAAACTGGATGCTGCTGACATAACCGGCCTGGGTCATTCCGACCAGCCCGGCAGCGAACAATTGCGCCGCCGACCCCAGCGCATAGCGGCCGTCCACGCCGCCGGACAAGGACTGGCTGCCTACCAGCGCGCCGTTGATGTATTTATTAAGCTGCTGGCCCGCCGGCGCAGTAAGATCCACAGCAAACGCGATGCGATACCAAGTGTCCGGTGCCAGAGTGCCGTCGAACTGGCCTTCCGCACCAATCCCATTGGGGGACGGTGTGGAACTGTTGTTACCTACATAAAACTCCGCATCGTTGCCGGCGTGATTGAACGGGTCGGTCTGGAACAGCGCCCGCCACTGGCCGCTACTCGCTGCCGGGGACATTACGTCCATGATCAGCGTGTATTGGTTGACAAACTGCCCGCCGCCATTGGGCATGGCTCCGTGCCACATCACGAAGCCCTCGTTGGTGGAATTGGCACCAAAGGCCAGAACGGACGCGGAACTGCCATTGATAACTTTGGACGTAAATGAGGTTACATTTGTTGTGTCTGCGACATATTCGAGGTCTGTCCCTACCGTTGCCTGTAAGTTGCCGTGCAAAAAATCCCACTGGCCGGTGACCGTCCGGGTATAAACAGTCAAGATTGCGCTGCTGCTCACTGCACCACCATAAGTGCTGCCGACAAGGACGGTATAAGTTCCCTGACTGGACGAATCCACCGAAGATAGAATTAATGTCGAATTAGTCGCGCCGGCAATGTTGACGCCGTTGAACCGCCATTGATAAGTCAAGTTACCCGGCCCGGTGGCTCCAGCGGCGAAGGCGGCCGATGAGCCGGAAGATACGCTGACGCTGACCGGCTGGTTGGTGATCACGGGAATCTGGCCGGGCAACGCATAATTTAGCGGCATGCCGATCAGCCCGGCGGCATTGATGGCGGCAACTTCCTGCGGGGTCAGCACCCGGTTCCAAACCGCCAGATCGTCCACGTCGCCCGTGCCGGAGTAAGTGCCGTTGCCGCTGCTGCCGACTAGGGTGTTGAAGCCGGCATTCAGCGAGGCCGAGCTTGACGGGTTGAGGCTGCCCGTGTTCGCCGTCACGCCGTCAATGAAGCTGGTCACCGCGTTGGCCGCGCGGTCAAACGTCACCGCCACCGAATGCCAGTCTCCATCCGAAAACGGCGGGTTCAAGTCCACGTCCGAGCGCGTGCCGCCCACGGCGTTCCAGTTCACATTCTTCGCGTCCAGGATGGATATCACCCAGCCGACGTTCGCGCCCGAAGTCCAGTTCTTGTTGCCCATGAGCGCGCCGTCGGTGCCGCTGGAACTCCTCTCCCAAAAGGCAACGGTGAAGCTGTTGGAATAAACCGCCTCGAGGCTGCCGAGCGATACCGCCCAGTCACTGGGCTGGCCGCTGCTGCTGGTGTTGGCGAAACTCGCCGCTGCGCCGATCACACCCGCTTTGTAACGTGGCCCGTTGGTCGCGCCACCGGTGTAAAGCACGCCGTTGACGGCGGTACCAAGCTGGCCGTTGAGCGTGTTGTCGAAATTCAAATAGACCACCAACCCGTTGGTGACGGTGGTCGCCGGCGGCGGCACGATGAGCGCGAGCGACGCGACGGCGCTGGTGACGCTGCCGTAGCTATTGGTCGCCAGGACGCTGTAGCCGGCCACGTCGTTTGAACTGACGCTGGGGATGGTGTAAGTGGTCAAAGTTGCGGCCGCGATGTTTGTTCCGTTTTTCTGCCATTGATAACCGAGCGGACGTGGCCCGGCGGCAACCGCACTAAATATGGCGCCCGCGCCGGTGTTGACCGTCAGGCTTTGCGGTTGGGTGGTGATGACCGGCGGGGCGGCGGCAGCCACCACGGCGATGGACCCGTTGAGCGTCAGGTTATTGGTGTCCCAAACCAGACCGCCGGACAACGTCGGCAACGTCATATTGGTAAAAGCCCCGCCGTAATTCGTCGCGGTGAACAAGACGAAGCTGTCGCCTGCGCCCAAGGCCAGCGCGCGAGAATCGCTGATGTTAGTTATTACTAAAGAACCTCCATAGTTAATGGTCGAGATACCGGCAACCTGGTCGCTGGACAGGGTGGAGCCGCTTTTGCTTAATTCGATTGCGGCGGTGCCGGACAAGGCCAGGGTATTGTTGACAGTCAAAGTTCCAATGCCGCCGTCGCCGGGTGCGAGCAGGCCGTTGGTTTGGACGGTGACGGTTCCATTCAGTGTTCCAACCCCGGCCAGCACACCGCCGGCCTTCACCGTTACGGCGCTGGTGCCCAATGAGCCATCCACTTGTAGCGTGCCGGCATTGATGGCGGTGCTGCCGGTGTAAGTGCTGCTGCCACCCAAAGTCAGCGTGCCGGAACCTTTTTTGGCCAAAGAAAGGGCGCCTGCAACATAGGTTCCTTTGTCGTATTCCGCCTGCGAATTTACCAGCACGCCCGAATAGGTTGTGTTAGTAGTCTGGATTACCGTCAAAGTAACTGCATTGGTGGCAATGGCATTCGTGTTACCGACATTGGCGTTGGCAATCAGATTTCCGCCGTTTGCCGATGAAGAAAGATTGGCCGCGGTCACGTCCTTGCCGAAGAGAAAAAAGCGCGCGTTGATTCCGCTGGCGGCGTTGAGATAAAGAGTGTTGGTCTGCGTCAACGCATTGGTGTTCATCAGATAAATCGAACCGCGCTGGATTTCGAGCGGCCCGGTGAAACTGTTGGAGCCGGCCAGAACGAGCGGCGTTTCCATGATAGGACTGCCCGTGTAACTGTTTTGCGCAATATAAGTGATGCCACCCGAACCGATGATAGAACTGCCGATGACCGCGTCCGCCCGCGGATAATATTGACTGACACTGTTGTGGCCGGTCTTGGCAAAGATGAACCGCTGGCTGCCGCCCAAATCGAGCGTGCCGGTGTTGAGCCATGTGCCCCAATAGGAATTGGCGGAATGATCAGCGCCAAAGTAAATGTCCGGCGTGGAGGCGTTGTTATTGGTTGAAACCAGCCGGAGTGTGCCGGCACCGGTGACATTGGTGCTTTCGTTGCCGCTGTTTTGACCGACGTTCAGATAGAGCGTAGCCGCCGACGCGACGACCGCGCCGGCACCGATGGTCAGGGTGCGATTGGCATAAGTGTTGAGGTTGCTCGATAAATTCAGGGCGCCGCCGCTGGCCGTCAGATTGTTGGTAAGATTGATGGTTCCACCTAAAGTCAGCGCGCCCGCCCCACCTTTGGTCAGCGTCGCTGAACTGATGTTGGCGATCGCGCCGTAATTGGTCAGTCCGATGCCGGAATTCACCGTCCAAGTCTGGCTCGCGCCGAGGACGATGGGATTGGTGATGGTCAGGTCGACAGCCGAAGCCGACATATTTATCCCGCCGGAACCGTTGGTCAGCGTGCCCGCGCCGCCGATGAAAATGTCCGAGGCGGCGTTGCTGACGCTGATGCCGCTCCAGGAAACGGAGGCCGGCAGGGTCAATCCCGCGCCGAGCGAGCCGTTGGTCCACATCGCCGTGTCCGCACTGCCAGGCGCAGTGCCGCCCCAACTGGCACCGGCGGTGAGATCGGTTCCGTTGGCAGCTTTGGTGACAATGCCGGCGCGGACGAAATCCGCTAGAAACATGCAAGCGAAGAAGACCCAAATAATTTTGGTGAGTGCGCTGCGTTTCATGCGGGCTAACTGTAATCGCGGATTCCACAACCGGCTGCACATTGTTGTGCGTTCATTTGTCCACGACTGGCGGAGTCCGTTTCCGTGATTTTCTTCCTGTTCCGCAGAATGGCAAGCCTTATTTCAAGTCTGCCCCCGATTACACGCTGAGCCAGAGTTCATCCCAGTGATGATTGTGCCGGGCTTCGGTCAGGACACTGAGATGGCGCATGCCCTTGGGTGTCCAAAATTGGCCGGGCGTTTAAAGCGGCACTGTCTTTGCCGACACGCTGACTCCACCGGGCCGGAGTCAATCGGCTACCTGGGTGGGCGCACGCTGGGGGTATAGTTCGACCGGTGGTGTGGAAAATTGCGCCTGGGCTTGGGTTTCAGCTCGGGCACCCAGACGTCGCGCCAAGGCATATAACGCCGAGCCGGTCGTGTTTAGTGCAGGCCCTATACCGGGGTGTTGGTATCGGTGGTCGTCTGCAACGACCGGTGAGCGAGGAATATCGGCTATTCGAACTGTCTATGCGGAGCATCGCGGTTTGGAATCGGGGGCGCGAGCGGGGCAAGCGTTCGGACCATTCCAAGTGGTGAGCCTCGTCCACGACCAACATATCCCAGCCCGCTGCCACCGCCTGTTCCGTCCGGCGCGGATCACCCGCCAGAAAATCGATGCTGGTCAGCACGAGCTGATCATCCAGAAACGGATTGGCACCGGGTTCGCCGGTCTCGATGGATGCGCAGCGTTCCGCGTCAAAGGTATGCAGCCATACGTTGAAGCGGCGGAGCATCTCCACGAACCATTGGTGCACGAGGGATTCCGGCACCAGGATCAGAATGCGGTTCGCCCGCCCGCTCAGCAGCAGACGATGCAGGATCAGGCACGCCTCAATCGTTTTGCCCAAGCCCACTTCGTCGGACAACATGACGCGGGGCGCGTGCCGGTTGGCGACCTCCTGGGCGATATAAAGCTGATGCGGAATCAGGTCAATCCGGCCACCCACGAATCCGCGCACCGGAGATTGGCGCGAGCGGTGGAGCAATTCCAGCGAGCGGCGGCGTAGCGCAAACGTCGCCGGGTTATCAAACCGTCCCGCGAACAGGCGCTCCAGCGGTCCCTGCAAGCTCACGCGGTCGCTCACCTCGGCTTCGGGCAAACGCTGGTGTTCGCCGACGTAGATGAGCAGGCCGTTCTGTTCGGCGACTTCTTGGATGACGAACTCCTTGTCCGCCTGGGTTTTGATTTTGTCACCGGCGCGGAAGCGCACGCGTTTCAGCGGGGCCTGATCAGCGGCGTAAATGCGCGTTTCGCCGGCGGCCTTGAACTCGACCTTGACGCGGCCGCTCTCGGCCGGCACGACGGTGCCCAGCCCGAGTTCCGGCTCCGACTCGCTGATCCACCGCTGACCTGGAATGCACCTTATGCCGATGTCGGTATAACCCCCGTTGAACTAAACCGCTGACGCGGTAGTTCTGGGCCGCCGTGTTTTTTTTTGCTGCTGGACGATATTGGAGTCTTATGACTCCATTACGACAAAAGCTCATCGAC
>Ga0182030_10006149_pt1 | contig 25377 bp, 22 predicted proteins | sample 812S3MmetaG_FD_121299 | JGI IMG/M metagenome (GOLD analysis project Ga0182030, IMG submission 121299) | Permafrost microbial communities from Stordalen Mire, Sweden - 812S3M metaG (Illumina Assembly) | ecosystem: Environmental > Terrestrial > Soil > Wetlands > Permafrost | place: Sweden...
ATCCCATGCTCGGCCGCGAACACGCTCACCGGCTTGCCCGAGCGGTCCAATGCCGCGAGAACTTCCCGAGCATCACTCTCGGTCCAGCGGGGTCGATTGAATACCGATTCAACTTGGGTCGTCAGGTGCATGCGGGGCGGATCTCCTCCACCTCACGCGTGACACGTCCTTCGACCCTCCTCTACACGCCCTTCGTGAACGGGTTACCGCCCGGGACGCAATCGGCTCGACGCTCTTTCTCTCCCCATCGCCAAACAGGCCCATCGCGTAGAGCGCGAACGACTCGCGGCGGTCCTTTCGTCCGAGAATCCCGCCGATTCCGTCGAAATACCGATCGAGACGGTGCTGCCCAGCACAATCGAGTTCGTAGGCCATGTCGACCGGTCGCACGCCCCGAGGAAACGGGCCAAGAAAGATACGGCAGTAGTGCTAGTCGGCATTGACGCTAGCCGACTCAAGAGTCTTGAGAGCCGCCTCCATGGCCACTCGAGGTGCCTGCAAGCCAAGGTCAGTGAGTTTTCTCAGCTCACCTTCCACGTCGATGACGCGCCGCTCGAGGTTATCGATGAGAAACCTGACGTCCGTCAGCTCGACGTACGAGATTAACCCCTTTTCCCTCCTGGCCTCGGCTTCCGCCACCAGGGCGTTCAGCTCCAGCCGAAACTCCTGCAGGCACGCCAGCTAAGCCCGAAGGGCATTGCTGCGACCCAAATCCGCGACGGAAATGAGCCGATTCTAGACCGCGAGCACGGCACGCCCACGCTGGCACTCCACGTCGTCCTGGTGAAGGCGACAGATGCCCTGGCACACTTCAGCACAATTCTACTCCAGTGCGAATCTCAACACGCAATTGCGCACATCCCGGCAGATCAGACAATGGTACTTGGCGTCAGCTAAAATGCCATGGTTGAACGAACGGGAGGTGGCGCCAATTCAGTATCAGCTCGGCTATTCATGGAACGTCACGTAGTCCTTTATGTCATGTTGGGCGGGCGGACGACGGTTCCGGAAAGAACTCCTTCATCGCAAGAAAATGTCTTTCCAATAGATTCCAACTGAGGAACGCCGCAGCGCCCGATAGAACCCCGACGACTAGCATTTCCAGCAACACGGCGAGAACCGCCGAATGAGTTTGCCCCGACAAGCGGGAGATAGGAATCGTTTTTAAAAATATTCGTAGGATCGGCACATGAAACACGTACAGCGCATAACTGTATTTGCCCACTATTCGGAGAGCCACGTTACTTAGGCACCGGTTTAAACGACCTGGCAGGCTTGCGCGCATTATCAAGCAAGAGAAGCCGAACGTCGCCAAACTGAGTCCAAGCGTGTATCTCCAAATGCCGTCCGCGTAGAACAACCCGACCCCGAGTGCAAGGCACGGAAATGTTGCGACTCGAGCGAACTCCTCTGCTGCGTTCTTTCGCCATGGAAGAAGTTGGGCCACCCCAATGGCTCCAGCCACCGCAAACGCGTCGACGCGACACGGAGTGAAACACATCATGGCTGCGAGCGGATAACCTGCAAGGCATAGAACGGTACGAAGCGTGAGCGCTCCAACCACGATAACGATGGCCGCCGCCAACAGTCGGCGCGTGGAGAGGAGAAAAACCAGTAAAGGCCAAAAAAGGTAAAAGTGCTCCTCGACGGAAAGCGTCCAAAAGTGATTAAACATGGCGCTCATGAACTTCCCCGTCATGGCTATACGAATATTGGCTCCGTAGAACCATAGCCAACGAAAATCGAAAGCGTCATGCATGAGCTTGTCGTGCCCAAGTCCAAAAATATTGAGTCTGAACACAAGCACGTAAAAGCCGGTCACAAAAGCGTAATACAACGGAAAAATACGCAAGGAACGCCGCATATAAAAGTTGCTGAAGTAGTTCGAAGAACCTTTTGCGGAAAATAATATGCGCGTAATCAAATAGCCCGACAGACAGAAGAAAAGGTCGACTCCCAGGTGTCCCGCGGAGATAATGCGCTCGACATATGGGTAATGGCCTTCGAACACATCAGTTGTGTGTAAAACGAAAACCATCAAAAATGCGCAACCTCGCAGGCCGTCGAGTGCCGGTACATGATGAGAACTCCGCTCTTTTGACCTCACGACTTTAGACCCTGGGGCACCATAAGCGCCTACGAGGGACGCTTCTTCGCTCATATTGATCGCTCCGCGGCGCGATGTACCATCGGTTGTTATCGCGAGCAAGGCATTTGTTAGGCATCAAGTGTGGCCGAAGGCAGTATTGGGAGCAGTTCCAGCGCAGCCGCGGATTCGGCGATTCTTGATGAACAGATTGTGCTGGAGTGAACACACAGATCGCGAGTGCGGCAACGTCAACATCGCCGGTCATCAATGCACCGATCGGAGCGTGGCGGCGCCCAATCGGTCGCTTTAACGCGAAGATGTGTGGCGCCCTCATAGAATCGAGTAGCTGGCTACGACTCTACGCCACGTCCGCGACAAAGCTGTTGGTCATGTGGCCTAGACATACGGCCGTTCAGAGCTCTCTTCCAATCGTGTTCGTGCGACATAAGAGCGGGGAATAACCAGACAGTCGCGTCGCCGCCTTCGGAATGTCATGAATACCCGCTGACATCTCGTGGTGGTCAGTCCATTCAATAAACGTGATTGTTCAAGCCAAAAGCACGAGAGAATGAACCGATAATCCTTGACATTGCACATGACTTCGGAAATGTCACGTGCTGAAAAATGGCAGTATTCGCTCCGAAATCTGAGTACATCCAACCGCGCGCTTCTCGCGATCGCACTCCACCGGGCGTTCGCCAACGCATATGTCGGCTCAAGTTTTTTGGCGCGGCCAACGTCGACATCCTGGATCACTGGAGGAATATTCGGCTCGTGCTATCAAGCACTTGGACATCCGGACGGCCGCCGGCTCCGGCGCGACGCTTGGGGATGCGCGCGGGCCTCTTTGAGCGACTACGGTTCCGCCGTCACAGGCAACAGCGCATTCTTTACGCTATGGGGATGTTCGATCTTTGCACCAAAAAGGTGGCACACTTCCTCTGGACGCGCCGCTCCCATCTGTATCCCGCGCCAGCGGACGATGTCCCACGGGGTTCCCGGCGTCCGATCCCCTGGTTGCGGCAAGCCGACGTTGGAGTCCCTTCAGCGCGATACTCAGATTTTCTTCGCTTTCGCGTCGCGCGTCGCGCCCCCTACGATTCTTTGCTACTCGGGCATCCAATCGGCGGGCTGACTCCATGAGTCTCCATCGCTCGGACACAGCAAAGATGTTGGTGTGGAGTGCCATCGAAAACGGTGGACTGACCATTGTCTCGTTCCTCGCACTCGTCGTCTACTCTCGATGCCTCTCCCCTTCAGATTTTGGACTCTTCTCGATTGTCATCGCCATCGTCGAAATGGTTGGCCTGTTTGTGTCCATGACATTTCATGATGCCCTCGTACAGCGCCCCGATGCGAATGAGCGCCACTTTGACAGCGCGTTCACGTTCACCCTCGTTCTGAGTGTGTTTCTCTTTTTGGGCTGCGTCGCCTATGGACCCCATTTCGCGCGACAGGTGGGAAATCCGATCGCTTCTCCTGTTCTCATTTTGACAGCGCTGACATTTCCCTGCACGGCGGTTACAGCGACCATCGTACCGTGGCAGCGGCGTCACTTTCAATTTCGTCCGCTTGCAATTCGTTCGCTGGTGGGGCGCCTAAGTGGTGCTGCGATTGGGTTGGTCTTCGTCGCGTTAGGATTTCATATTTGGGCGTTGGTCGCCCAGCAAGTCCTCATCGCCTTGGTACGTTCGCTCGTGCTTTGGTTCACCGCTGACGAACTTCCTCGACTACGGTTCTTCCCTCGCGAATTCCGTTCATTGATTCGTTTCAGTCTTTACTCAATTAGCGGACTGTTTGTAACGTTTGCGATTAGTAGGCTATTTACGGTTTTGGTGGGAATGAGGATTGGCACGAAATCAGCCGGCTACCTTAACCTTGGTTTCCGTACATTGGACATGCTATGGGGGCTCGCATCGACGACCGTATTGCAGGTCGCCCTTCCAGTATTGGCTCGCTTGCAGTCGGAGCCAGAGCGCCTGCGTCGCGCCTACATGGTTGCGCTGGAATTCATATGTATCATTCTTTATCCATGCTTTGTCGGCATTGCGATTGTGGCCCCTGAGATCATCGAGATCATGTTCGGCCCATCATGGCTCGCCGCAAGTCCATACATGTCGGAGCTTGCACTGATCATTCTTGTTCGCGCTCCAAAGCAGCTGGGCCCACCCGTTTTGACGGCGGTGGGGCAACCACAGTATACGCTCATCGCAAATATTGTGGAGCTGGCTGTGATGCTTGCCTTGATCGCCATCACTGGAGCACGAACCCTCCCCATTGCGATAGGCATCTGGGCGGCCCGCGAGCTCCTTCCATTGCCGCTCATTGGCTACGTCGTTCGGTCGGCCAGCGGAATTGGATATATGGATCAGATTCGTGGAACTATTACGCCTCTCCTGGCATCCGCGGCTATGGGGGGGGCGGCATGGGTCATGCGATCACTTGTCCCGCTGGGTCCTTCAAGCTGGGCCCGCCTTTTCGCCATTGTTCCCGTGTGCGGCGTTACCTACGTCGTGGCGGCCTGGCTTATCAATCGCAAGTCGATTATCGACGTCTACAGCTTTGCTCGCTCTACATTTGCAACCAGAGCGAAGCCACTCACCAGTCAATAACTCCTCCGATCTCGTGCCCATTCTGGGATGTGTACATGTCTCTCCTAAGCTCTTTGAAAGCACCACGTGTCTCGCGGCAGCCCACGGACATTACTGGGCTCCCCCGCGTTCTCATCGACGGCTACTTCTTGGATCGCCCATACGGTTTCGGACGCTACGTTCGGGAGCTAATATCGGCGATTGACCGTTGGTTGCCAGACATAGAGCCGGTCTTGGTGGTTCCAACCGAGGCAACCGAACTTGCCCAGCGCTTGACCGCCCGGACGCGCATCGTCTCCCGAACGCGGAGAGTGTTTCCGTTGTGGGAACAGATCACGATTCCAGAAGTCGCGTATCGGACGAGATGTCAGCTCGTTCACTTTCCGTACCAAACGGCCTCCGTGCTCTGGTCGACACGTGCATCGGTCGTAACCATTCACGATATTATGTTTCTCAGGCCAATGAAGCGGCGAGCAAAGTTCACAGACGTTGCAGCGCATTCCTATCGGCAACTGCTATTCAAATGGCATACGAAGCACGCCTCTGAACTCGTCGCCGTGAGCGATAGCACGGCCAAGGAGCTTGCCGACACGATTCATCTCAATTCCACGATAATCTATAATGTCTGCGATTCGTTCATCGAGCTTAACAAGGATACCGCCCCTGCCACCGAGAATGCCGCATTCTTTCTTCACCGAGGACACTGGGGAGCGCATAAAAACACGCGTCGTGTCGTCGAAGCGTTCGCACGTGTTCGCCAGGCTCATCCGGAAGTGATGCTTTTGGTATACGGTGTAGGACCCGAAGACGTTCGTCTACGAGGATTGCCGACCGACGGGGTTCAACTGCTTGGCAAGATTTCGGACACACGGTTGGCGTCTTTGTGCAAAAGCGCGGTGGCGGTCCTTGTTCCCAGCATTGTGGAAGGCTTTGGCCTCGCCATTATTGAATCCTTCGGATTTGGGACGGCCGTGCTGACTTCGAACATCCCGCCGATGTCCGACATCGCAGGGGAGGCGGCAGTGACCGTGGATCCTACCGATGTAGGCCAGATCGCAGAAGCCATGGGTCGGCTGTTGGTTGACATCGAGTTTCGGCAAGACGTGAGTCGAAAGGGAGCTGAACGTTATCGTCACTATTCGGCACACAATGTCGCAGCACGTCTAGCAGTCGTGTATCGCAGGGCCTTAGTCAACACCAGGTTCGGCAGTAAGCCGACGCAGCGGGGTTCCTGAAACGGTCCAGAACCAAACAACAGATAACCGCCAATGGTGACCAAGCACAGGAGGGAAGAATATTAGCATATCTCTCCTGTGCCGCATCGGGCGCCTTGATAAGGCTATTCCATCAAACGCTTTTTGTCGTCCTTTGGAACGACCAGCGACGCGTTCATGAGGACCGGTCTCCTTCGGCGACGGCAGGAGCTATGGGAAATGTTTCGTCCAACGATTCCTTGAGAGACCCCTGTATCGCTCGAACCCGAGAGATAATCCGCGAGCGAAGTGCGGTTGCATTGGAGACAACAGAGTCGACACGGGAGAGGACTGCGTCGGCCACCTCATGGTTGCTCCAGTGTTCAAGGCCCTTGCACTCGACGATGAGATCTGGGACTTCAAGCGAGTCGCCGAGAACCCCTCCATACTTGACGCTATACGAAAGACAGATGGCAGGAGTGCCCATTTGAAAGGAGGAGACGGCCGCGTGCATCCGTCCGGCGATCGTAGCGATACCACTGCCAAGGATGTGACGCAGAATTTCAGCTGGTTCGTCATCTTGGATGATGACGATTCTCATTCGTTCCGTGGCGCTCAAGCACCTGGTGATGTCTGCTATCATCTCCGAATCATCGTTCTTGTCGGTGTGCGAGACATGAGGCAATAAGACAACCTTTGTTTCGCCGCCCGTCAGAAGAGACAGTACGCCACGAACTATACGAACGTAGTTATCGATGTAGTCGTCGCGTTTGCAAGTGTAGGCCGACGAGAGACCTGATGGAACAATAGTTATATAGCTCTTCGGAGCAAGCCCATAGCGAGTAAACGTGTCGGATGTCGCAGCAAGAGACTGCCTCGGCAAATCGAGGAACGCGATGTCATAAGATGAACGGACATGCCGAAGCTTTACCACGTCCCGGAGATAACTCGCGTTTCGACCATCACGCGTCTGTATATACGTCCCATCGAGAACTCGACGAACGATTGGCTCGAGAGCACGAGGGAATGGACCTATCGTCTGACCGACGAGCGCAACCTTGCTTTGGCGAGACTGCATCCAGGTTTCGAGCAAGATACGCGAGAATCTGCTGAGGCCGTAATAAAGGGACAGATCATCGCCGCCCAATTTGACGACGAGGTCGTTCGTTTGCATCGGCATTGCTCGGAGGACGCTGGGACCATGACGAACGATCGGTGCGACAATGTTGATGGCGGGAAGAAGAGCCGATCGAATTCGCTTGAAGCCGGGTGAAGTGCGCTGACTCGACAGAACGACGCCGTGGATTGGGCTACTGGTCAGGACTGAAGACCGCAGTCTTCGCACGTTATCTCCGCCGGCTGCATCCGTTTGAAACACGGCAGACGGATACCGAGATGCCAAGTAGTCAACGATGATGGCGGCCATCATGAGACTGCCCGTATTAAACATATTCCAAACGTGGGACAAGTAGATTGTGTGGGGGGTATTGTCGGATCCGGCGGATCGCGCTTGTCGTCGAACTAATTCGGTAGTTCGCAACATTGCTTTGGATAGGAAAGAACGCTCGACTAGGTATTTGTTCACGACATCTTCGAACGGTTTGGACGCAACATCACGGAAAAGAAAGGCTCGGCGCGACGGCCGCACCACGGGAGCCTTCAGCGCCCTATTGTGGCGGACCGCATCCTCAAGCTTCGCTTCGCGAACGACGAGCCCGTTGCGAACGCGATCGAAGCAAGCGAGCCCCCTCGCAGTGTTGAGTAGGACAAGCGAACAGCCGCGATCGTCGTCGAACGTAGAATCAATCTGGTCAATTCCCCAAAAATCGCCCAACGTGATGTCAGCATGCCGTGGCATGGACGCGTAGGAACAGGAGTAGCAGGACGGCCGCAAGTAAAGGTTCTGGAGAAAACCACGCATGAACGGATCCTGATTGAACGGGACAGAGAGTACTCGCCCCGATTCGAGATCCAGACGGACACTAAATTTCTTCCATCCGCGAATCTTGTCGCGAAATCGAACGGACATTATCCGATCTCCGAGTTTGCGCTCCTGATACCGCACGTATTCACCGAAAACTCGGTGCGAAGGAACCCCGTGGCAGACCAGATCAACGGTAATGAGTTTCTCTGGACGGGGACCGAGAAACGACTTGAGGCCGACAACCTGGCACGGGGTGCCGACAAAGAGGACGGCGCGCCCCACGCCAAGATGGGCGCGAACCTGCACAAATGATTCCCCAATGCGACTTTGCAAATACTTGGAGCCGCGAAATGGACTGAGATCCGACCCGCGGGACGCAACTTGATGGCGTAGCTGAGTCGTGCCCTGCTCAAAGGCAGCACCGACAACGATGCCTCCGCGGTCAAGGAACTCGGTGGAGAGTGCTGAAAATACGCCGCCCGAAGAACTCTTGCCGCGAGAGCCCGAATCCGACGAGTACGCTGCGTAGAGGATCGGGAGCGAGCTCTCGGGCTGCCTCCAATTGAGAGGGAAAGCGGGACACAACGACGCGCAATTCCCGCATTCGGAACACTCCGCCCCGACCGACGGATAGAGAAAGCCCTCGTCGTCCTCGACCATCGCGATCGCCGAAACGGTACAGGCGCTCGCGCACGCTTCACATCCAGTGCAACTGTCTCGGTGGGCAAGTTGAATCGGCATACGTACTTCCGTTGTTGCAGCATTTCAGGGAAACTCGTCAACCGATAACCTGACCTCACCGAGATCTTTGGAGGTCGCGAAACAGCGTACGCACTGCGCGTCGGTTGGCACTCCAATCAAGTCGCTCAGCAGTTCACTCTTTAGTCGATCACACGTCCAGGAATTGCACGACTCAACCGATTAGTCAGTTCCTCAACCCATCGAGCTCGATCAAACCGAACACGAATGAGAGTCCGAACGAGAGACGGTGGCAATCCACACACGCTAAGAAACCATAAGGCATGGGCCACGCGAAGCTTCCATGGAAAGCTTTCATTTCGAAGCACCTCGAACGCGCACCACAACAACGACAAGGAGGAATCGTCGAGCTTGCCCGGGTAATTCTGGCCTAGGCGCCACGACAAGAGGCGATAATTGATGAACGGGAGCTCCCGATCTAGAATGTTTCCTTCGGGAAGGCGGATGCCAAGTCGAACGGCATGTTCCCGCAGAAGCTCCACCTCGTGCCGTCGGTGCGCAATTCGTTCGGGAAGCCGGTCTAGGTCTAATCCCGTCGGGCTCCACCCATTTTTCCCGTGTATTCGGTAAGATGCGAGAGGAACGTCAATGGTGACTACGTCACCGTAGAGCGGTGCAAGCGTATTGAGCGTGCCGTCTGGACCGTGCGTCGTCAGCGGAAACACTTGCTGAATGAATGTACGCGCGTACGCGTTTCCCGCCGTCACCGGCCATCGATACGTCCCAGTTCGCGAGAATGAGTGACGAACGGTCGCAGCGTCGTATCCCGGAGGAAATGAGCAATAACGACGACCAAGATCCTTACCAGAAGCATCGATAACACGCAGATTATATTGTACCTTGGCGCAGCCTGGATACCAAACCTCACCAACGCGTTCAAGCACCGAATGGTCCAGAAGGTCGTCGGCATCCAAGAAGATGACGACGTCCCCCGTCGAATGAGCGAACCCTTCGTTATACGCCGCTATCCAGCCACGGTTCGGTTGATCGACGATGCGTACCCTATCTTGGTAACGCTTGATGATGTCGAGCGAGTTATCGGTTGAGCCGTCGTTAACGACAACAATTTCGAACGCCCGGCAGCTCTGGTCGATGGCACTTTCAATCGCAAATCTGACGAAGCGCGCATAGTCAAAGCACGTGATGACGATGCTGATTGATGGACGTAAAGGTGGACTAGGCATGATGGCGAACCTATGCGGGCACACGGGTGGGGACGCGGAGAGAGCTAAGTCGGGCTCAGCGCAGGGGGTAGATGCTTACGCGCTTTAACACAATGAATTCTGCAACCAACGGGCAGCCAACGAAGGCACCGGTGTTCCGCGTGATCAATCGAGTCGCCGTGGAGTAACCGAAGTTGCGAGAGATTGCACTGTTCGTTGGCAAACGCATGATAATCCAGTCACGGCCGCGAAAATCCGACATTCGACGGGTAACGCAAAACGGACGGGCGATTGGATTGGCCGCGGTCCGAGCCGCGTGGCGAAAGGCCTGCGAGCGTCACCATGAGTGGTGCGGACATGACTGGAGACAGAAGATGGCCACCCATGATCAGCCATCCAAAGAACAGGGTCGCTCGCACGGAGAGCGCCAGATGCCGATTATTCAAGGTCGTAATTGCCAGACTCACGAAAAGGACGAACCCAGCAACTCCGTACTCGTGCAGAAGCTTTGCCCACGTGGGATCGTGTGAATAAAATGTGGTCGCAATCGCCCGAGTCATCGCGCCAGGTCCGTGGCCAATCGCGAGAGCCCACGGCGTATCGTCATAAGTCGCGGCGAGAACACCGAACGGTGCGAGGTACCGCGCGTGGGCGCTGGTTCCTTGGTTGTTGAACTCCGTGATCCGATTAAGCGTAAAGGAGAGATCGAGAAACGGGCTAAGAAGGACGAAAATCACGACTCCAGTCAACCCAAGCACGATAAAGCGTCGCAGGACCTTCAGATTGACTGGAAACATCGATCCCAAGATTAGGGCGAGTAATCCGGTGCCTGAATAGCTGAGAAGCAACCCGAGAGCATAGCAGACGATTCTCCGGGTACGGCGTCGCTCAGAGTATTCCAACTGAAGGCCTAGAGACATGGAGAGCGAAAAGCCAGATGGCTCTCTCATGAAAAAGCCATTGGACTTGACGAAGCGTCCTGCCTGAATGACAGTATTGACATTAGTTCCGCTGCGCAAAGAAGGCGGGATCAGGGGAGTGAAGTTAAATAGCAATGGATTGTGAATGACAAATTGCAAGAAGAACTGCGCAATACCCGCGATAGCACAGATAAATGTCGCGGAGAGGTACGCGTCGATCGCGAATTGCGCAATCGGGAACGACTGCCTGTTCTCTTTGATAACCAATGTACATGGAAAATAGAGTACCAACAGCAGCACTAGGGACGCGACAGACGGAGGCATCGAGGGGTTGGCCCATGCGTTGAGCCAGTAGCTAATGCACGCAACGACCCCCCCCATGAGGTATAGCAGCAGGCGAGTCCGCGACAGTGTCGCATAGCCGAGAAGCGTAAGCCCAAGGATGAGCGCATATATTGCAAACAAAGAAAGATCGACAGCATTGCTACCGACAGTCAATCCAAAACGTTCCAGGGCCGTATTGGAGGCCATCACGAAGCCTAATAGCCCCCCGATCGCGGACGGAATCCTAAGCGCTGAGGGGCGCACCGAACCGACGCGAGCTGGGGCATTCTCGAGGCGTACACCGATTGAGGGGCTCATTGAATGAGCCCTGATGGCAGCCTTCGCTTCGAGACAGCCTCGAACGTCGACCTATTGGAGGAGATTCGCCACCGTCCGGATGGGCGAAATTGATTCGCCCGACGCGTCGCAATAGGTGTCATGGGTCGTCGATTAGGTAAACGGACCGCGTGGATCGGCCAATCTGCGCCCAGCCCGTGACCGTGTCGAACGCTTCGGGGATGGGCCTACTCTCGATGGCCTGTGAAAGACTCGACGCTAACGCGTACACATCGTTCGGAGGGACAAGCGATCCGCGACGCTTGTCTACGAGCTCCTCGGAGAAGACGCCGACGCGAGACGCTACGATCCATTTGCCCAAGGACGCGACGAGAAAATACGCGCCGCTCGCATCGATCTGTCGATATGGGAAAACGAAGCAATTCGCTTCGGTGAGCAGGTCGACGAGTTCCTGGTCCGCAAGACGACGGGGTCGAAGCTCGATCACGCTTTCGAGAGAAAGCTCACGGATTCTTGCTACGAGCGGATCGAGGTCCATTCTAGGACGTCCCGCAACGATGAAGCGAGCCCTGGCGCGAACCTCACTCGGAATATGTGCGATCGACTCGACGAGAATGTCGATGCCCTTGTAGGGCTTCAGTTCTCCAAAAAGAACGATCGTATAACGGCCATCTCGACGCTCAGACGCAATTCGCGACGGTGTGGCCAGAAGCGGGAGTGGTCCGTGCGGAATGACCGCGATTTTGGCAACAGGAACACCCCGACGAACAAGCGTCTCTCGGGCGCTCTGGGTGTGAACGATGATTCGATCCGCGACGCGCATAGGCCAATCGAATCCAATCGTCTGCGCCGTCGGCAGGCGGTCGCCGTTGAACGCAGTCGTATCGTGGACCGTCAATACGACTGGACCGTTCGCCTTGAACAGTCCCATGGCCAGCGCATCCATCGTAGGCAGCACGGTCCACTGAAAATGCACGACATCCGGTCGGCTCTGCCACGTTCGAAGCGCAAGGCGAGCGAGCCCCCACACGTGAGCGACACCCTTGACCCATTTGCGAGCTCGAGTTGGCAGCCAGGGCGCTTCGTCGACGTGTCGGTAAAAAAGAGGCTCAACAAACTGTGCAGGAATGGGCTGAACTTCCCCCGGGCGAGTCCGTCGCACCGCCCAACTGGGATGCACTCCGTTGGCGAGCAGTCCCTGGGTGAGCGCAGCATCGTAGGGCGCCGTGAAAAGGGACGGATCGACGAGCAGAACACGGACCGGGCGGACAGAACGAGAACGTTGCGCCCCACGTGCGTCACCAGAAGCTTCGGAGAGCATCCTGTCAATCCCGTTTCGACACAGGGTAGACCGATGGCGCGCGCCAACTGGGTAGAGCGCTCGGGCCCGAGGACGGAGCATGGACGCCTTGCGCTTGAGATATACCCATTGGGCCGTCGGGGCCGACACCCGTGGTCGAGGCGACCAAGATCGATTCCTGAACGGACTGACCAGGCGTTCCATTTCGCGGCGCAGACTTGCGAACCGAATCCGCACGGGTGCCATTGAACATAATGGCGTGCCTCGGAGAGGCTTGGGAGAGATGGGCCAGGTGCTCGACTGCGGCCGCCTTTTCAGTGTTCCCAGGTCGAATCACGGTGATGGTCGCATCGGCCCAGCGAGCCAGAGCGAGCGCGTCAGACGCGCTCGGAAAGCTGGGGCAATCAAGAATCACAATATCGAACATCGCACGCATCTCCGACAACACCTGTCGCATTCGGTCCGATGTCAGCAACTCGGGTCGGTCGCTTCCCCCCGTCGGCAGAAAATAGAACTTCGAAGCGCTCTGGTGTACCTGGCGGACCACGGACTGCCAAGAATGGTCATCGAGAAGCACATTCCTCAACCCAAGCGGATGGTCGTCGTTCGCTTCCCCTTTCAAATCGCCGCTGCGAAGGTTCGCGTCGATCACAATGGCAGATTTTCCGTCGACGGCGAGGGCCGAGGCAAGGCAAAATGCGCATGTAGTCTTACCGTCGCCGTGCGAAGGCGAGGTCAGAACGAGCATTTGTCCTTGCCCGGTCGGGTTCCACGCATAAAGTCTCGCTCTTGCAGTTCGAAACGCTTCTGCGTATAATGATTGTGACGGGAACAACGAAATATCCAGCCAATTGGCAGCGCCCTTGCCATTCTTGGATTGCTTTTCTTCCTTCTTCGATCTCCGCGGAACCATCGCGAGAATCGGCGAGTTCGAGTTCATTCGCTGAACATCGTTCACGCTCTGAATCGTGCCCGCGAGAAGCGTTTGAGCGAGCACGACTCCGATGGCCAAAACGAATCCTACCGGCAAGCTCAGGAATCGCAGCGCAATGCTCGGCGAGCCTTCCGTCAACGGCATAATGGGTGCGTCTAGTATACGGTTCTTCGACAGCGTCGAGGCTTTGATAATTGCGGCCTCTTGCTGTCTCTCGAGCAAATACGAATACGTCTTACTGTAGACCTCGGACTCGCGGGACAGCTGAGCGAGAATGAGTTCTGCCCCCGGCACGGTTTTCAATTTGTCCTGGAACTGTCCAATGATCGAATTGAGCGATTCGAGATTTTCTCTTGCGCGCGTAAGACGACTCGCCGCGTAGCTGCGAATTTCATCGAGCTGGGCTGCGACCTGCGCCCTCTGCTCGCTCACGTCAGGAGCACTCTCGTGATATCTCGATTCGAGGTCGGTGAGTTTCCCGCGTGCTGAAGTCAGGCTGTTCGCCATGTTCGCGAGCACGGGGTCTAAGCCGTCCCCGAGAAAGTATGCTCCGATCGGCGGATTGGGGCTCTTGAGGGCTTTGGTGATGTCTGCGAAAGCGGCCACTTGGAGTCGTGCCGAAGCTCTCTGCTCCTCGTACTTGCTGACCTGCTCGACCATCGTCCGAGCTTCGTCGTCGAGGACGACAACGGGGTTGCTGCTCTTGAAGTTTGCGAGTTTCTGCTGAATCTCGTCGAGCGACTGACGAATCACTTGCAATTGGTTCGTGACGAACGTTTCTGCGGCGCTCGCTTCTTCCGTCTTCCACGATTGGCGCTCAGCGATGTAGGCGGTCATCAGTTTCTGCAAGAACGTCGAGGCGAGCCACGGTGATGAATTCTCGAAATCGAGTGATACGACGTTGACGGGATCCCCTGGATTCATGACCGGGACGTTCGACGACGTATTCTTGGGCGTCGCAACATGCAACGTTCGGAGCGCGTCGTCGATCACGGCTTCCGTTGGCTGAATCACAATCGAGTATTGGGCGCCGGCGCGAGGTCCGTCAGACTCTCCGCGGACGAGATGGAGAGTCAGCGTTTGCGTGTGGAACGGCTCGTCAAGTTTTCCAGCCCCGATCCGAGTCCATGTGGACCAGAGCCAGAACCGGCGGGTTTCGCTCCAGAGCTCGTAGTCGGTCGACGTCAAGAATCGAAGCCGATAGCTTTGGGAACTCCGGACGGCATCCGACAACATCGTGTCGACGGCTCGTATCTCACTGCGAAGCCCATCGACGAGGCGCAAGTCTCTTCGTTGCAGGCGCCACTGCGCGTACGGCACCCAGGGTAATGAGAATCCACCGATGCTTGACAAGGAGACATTCAAGCCCGACTCGAGGACCGCACGTCGCACGAGCGAGCGGCTATGGACAATCTCCATCTCGGCAGCCACCTGACTTGCGCTTTCGCCGGCAAGGTCAATCCCCGCCTGCTGGTCGGACGCGACGTGCGAGCGGTGATCGACCTCTCCGAGGTACAGCTGGCCGACCGCTCGAAATTGCATTCCGAGCAGGAGCGTCAACATCATCACTAGGACAAAGACAGCGACCCCAGAGAAGGCGATGAACCCAAGCCTCGAGCGAATTGCCGCGCCGAGCTCTCTGAAATCGATCACTTCCGAAGCGTTTGCGACGGGCTGGTTCGGCGCCATGCTCGGACGGTATCCACTGCGGTCGATGAAGCTTTCCCCAGTGGGCGGTGGTTGGGAATTCATGGTGCTTATTGTGACAGATACTTGATATCGACGAAGGGGGTAAGTACCCCCGAAACAGCTTGCAGAGTTGGAACAATCTCCTGCATGACTTCGGACCAGTTGGCGAGTGCCGTGGCCGGAACGTACACGACGTCACCGGGAGCAAGCTCGAACGGGGCAGCCTCCCCGTCGAGGATTCGCTGAGCATCGACGACGAACAACTCCGCTTGATCACCCGAGCTGCGAATCACGTGCGTGGACGACAGGCTTCCCTGAACGTGATCGCGAAACGCAAATCCCGTCAGTGCCAACGCCTGAAGTATGTTCAGGCGGCCGTTCACGAACGGCACGGCGCCTCCTCTCTGGCCGCTCCCTGTTGCGGCGCCGAATACGAATGCTTGGTCACTTGTTCGGTCCGGGACGACGACAACATCGCCGGTACGAAGTGGAATGTTCTGGGAGAGATCGCCGTCAAGTACGAGACGACGGAAATCGACGGGTAGACGCTTCCCATCTCGAGCGACATATGCTGTACGGAGACTCGCCTTCTCGAGGGCGATCGTTCCTCCAAGCGAGAACGCATCGAGCAACCGCACCGGTCGGTCTGAGAATTTGAGGCCAGGCTCGCTGAACTGACCAATCAGCGAATACCGCAAACTCCTGGTGATGACGACTTGAACCGTCACCTTCGGGTCGTTGATGAAGGAGGCCAGCTCCTTCTCGAGAAAAATACGAAGCTCGTTGCTGCTCTTGCCCGCCACCTGAACGGACCCAATCAGGGGAAACTGGATGGTCCCGTCATTGTCGACGACCAGTCCGGCGAGGCGTGTTGTCTGCGAGGTCACAGACGCACCCGCATACGTGGCAATCGACAACTCGGGATGTCCGTAGACAGCTACCAGCAGGGAATCTCCCGGCCCGACGCGATAGGGTGCGTCGGCTTCGCTTCCGACGATCTCCGCCATCAGCGCAGGATCAAGCCTGTCTGTCGTACGCGAAACGACCGCGGAAGGCAGGTATTTCACCGTCACCGGAGGCGACGACGCACACCCAAAATTACAGCATCCCAGCGTGACCACGCCGACCAGCAAGAAAAAATACATCTGCAATGAGACCTCAATAGGCGTTCTTGTGAACAAACCCTTTCCAGAGTGTCATTAGCAGAATCTTGAGGTCCATGCCATACGACCAATTTCGAATGTAAAATAGATCGCATTCGATGCGACGCGCGATTGACGTGTTTCCTCGCCAACCCTGAACTTGTGCCCATCCAGTGATGCCCGTTCGCACCTTGTGTCGGAGCATGTAGTGCGGAATCTCAGACCGAAATTGCTGAACAAACGTCGGCCGCTCCGGGCGAGGGCCGACGAGGGACATGTCACCCCTCAGCACGTTCCAAAACTGAGGCAGTTCATCGAGACTCGTTCTGCGAAGAAAGCTCCCCAACGGCGTGCAACGGTCGTCCTTCGGGCGAGCCCAGACCGCGCCGCTGTGAACCTCGGCATCGATGCGCATGCTCCGAAATTTGAACATATTGAATTTTTGACCGTCGAGCCCCATTCGCTCCTGGGCATAAAACACAGGGCCTCTCGACGACAGTTTGACACCAATCGCGATTAGCAGAAGGACCGGGCTGAGAGCCATCAGTGCGGTCGACGAAACGACGATGTCGGTTACGCGCTTGACGACAGCCCCCCAGCCGGCGACAGGTGTGTCGTTGATTCGAACGATCGGAATGCCGTCGAACTCGTCGAAGTGGCACCCAAGTGCGGCGTATGGATGCACGTCGGGGACCACTCGAATCGCTAGGGGTTCATCCTTCAGGAGGTCGATAATTCGCTCCACGTCGTCACTTTGAGACGGAGGCAGCGAGATCACTACCTCGTCCGCGCCGACGGTGCGAATAATTTCACTCACGTCCGTGTAGTGTCCCAGGACAGGCCTGCCAGCCACCGCGATCGCTTGCGAGTCTTTGCCAACGACGACTCCGTGAACTTGCATGCCTAACTCGGGATACCACCCGATGCGTTCGATGAGCTTTTCGAGACCGACCCCTTCACCCACGGCAACGACTCGGCGGAGGCTGTATCCGTGCTTCCTCAGCTGGCGCAAAACGGTACGGAATCCAACGTGTACCACCAGCATGCCAAAACCGGCTGAAATACCGAAACAGACCATCACAAGGCGGGAACACGAGTAGTGCTTGAAGAAGAACGCGAGGGTCGCGAAGGTGAGCAATGCGAGCACGTGACCCTTGACCACGAGTTCGGCCTCTCGTCGTCGACTACGCATCTCGTTCGCCGCGTACACTCCGGCTCGTGAAAGAGCACCTACCCAAATGATCGCAATGAGCGGCGTGATATCGGCGTAGTTGGTGACGACAGGAACTTCTTTAGGCGTGTCGAGAAAACTCAATGAGTGGAGAGGCGTAAAAAAACGTGCCCAGTACGATGCGAGCCAAAATCCAACGACAACGCACGCGTCCGCGACTCGAAGGGCGTTTCCATAAATACTCTGGTAGCGTTTCAGCATGATTTTACTGCAATTTATCGACTGAAAGGACTTGAGGTCATTCAGGTCGACGTGTTGGTGCTTAGGACGCCAGGCGCCCGAGGCAGCGTGCCAATGCAGCGCCGCTCCTCGGTCGGAACTCCGTTTTACGTCAAGACTCCTCAGAGGAGGAATTCTAAGAGCTGCACCTACTGAAACCGACCTCGTATGGTCAGCACCATCTCCAAGCCAAGATCAACATGTTTCGGCATGACACTCGATCGAGGATTGTTCGAGCGCGAGCATCATTACAGGCCGTCCGTTCTGACGGTGCAAAGGTTAGGTGACAGACTAGTGAGTTCTGCCCCTGGAACCTTTCGAACAATTTCAGAGATTGTCGGTTTTGAGACAAGGGCAGCCGGGTTCGCCCACCACCAATAGTCTGCTGACAATCGGTAGGCATGTAGAGTCACGCTTTCCTCGGATGCCGTGGACCGTGGGGAGCCAGGCCGGCCGATTTCGCGGCTGACGTCCTGCACTGTGCAGAATGCGACCGTGCATCTCGCTGATGGACAGGTTTTTTTGGTTCGCTGAGCCGACCCGTTCCCTTCATGGAGATGCCTAGCGACCGGATGCTCTCACCTATGAGGTTCTTTTCCGCTCGAGTGGCCGACCCATTCGCTTGGGGGTTCGACGCGTCGACCAGATAGAACTCGGTCTTGCGATGAGGAGGTCACGGCTTCGTCCAACGGGTTGTCCCCCTCGCTTCGTTGCGTGCGCCTTGACCGTAAGGTGCTCCCTATAATTGACCTTCACGGCCTTTTCCCCGCGCTGTCGTGGCACACAATCACCGTCGAATCGGACAGCCGGCTCGGCTAGACTGATTCCGTCATATATGATTTGCGAACACACCCGCCGCGCAAACTTTTCGCTGCTTCAAGCGTCCAAACCGCTGCGGACCATGGGATCCGCCCATCGTGCGTGGCCCGAGCGCGACGACACGTTCCAACTACGTGGGTTCGACACAATATGACCTTGGACAAGACGACCGTGGACGCGTTTCCTGGGGACGAACCGGCATGGCCGACCGTGACCGACGGATATGCGCCCGACGCGCGCAACATGCAAGGCGTGTGGCGACGACGCGTCCTCATCGTGGTGCCCACGCTCAATGAGGCGGCCCATATCGAGGCAATCCTCACACACTTGATAGACGAGATATCGCCATCAGCAGATGCCCGCATCGTCGTCGTCGACGGCGGTAGTACCGACGGAACACCGGATCAGGTAGCGATCTTCGCGGAGCGGCATTCTGCCATCCGCTTTCTTCACAACCCGGCGCGCATACAGAGCGCAGGGGTCAATCTGGCCGTGCGACAGTTCGGTCGCGACGCGGAGGTGCTGATTCGCTGCGACGCGCACGCAGGATATCCGGACCGGTTTTGCGAGCAATTGCTCGCCGCCCTGGAGCATTCCGGTGCCGATGCAGTCGTCGTACCGTTGGATTCCGTGGGGCACACCGCCCTTCAGCGGGCCGTAGCCTGGGTTTCGAATTCGATTGTAGGTACGGGCGGTGCCGCCCATCGAGCGGGTCGACGAAGCGCCTTCGTCGACCACGGACACCACGCGGCATTTCAAGTGGAAACATTCCGGCGAATCGGTGGCTACGACGAGACATTCTCTCATAATGAGGATGCGGAGTTCGATTGTCGGCAGCGCGCACTCGGGGCTAAGGTGTATTTGGACGCCGGGATTCGGCTCCAATATTGCCCGCGCGGAACATGGACGGGGCTGGCGCTGCAATACTATTGCTACGGCGCTGGACGCGCGCGAACATTGCGGAGACACCCGACGTCAATTCGACTGCGCCAGCTACTTGTCCCTGCGAATCTCGTGCTGATGATACTTGCGCTCGCGCTGAGCCCTTACTTCGTCGGATTTCTCCTCTGGCCCGCACTCTACCTGACCGTCCTTGCCACAACATCGCTCTCGATGGCTCTCCGTCACAGAGCGACCGACGGACTGTTGACGGGCCCGGCAGCCGCCGTGATGCACACAGCCTGGGCCGTCGGACTCCTGTCCGGCATCTTCGGCGGGCGAGATTCCGTCTGGCGTGCTCAAATGGCGATTCCTTTGTGGGACTCCGAGTCACGGGTACACCGATGATCGAGCCCGAGCGTCTTGGCATGCGCTGTTGCACCGTTCGTTGTTCACCGCATGTTTTGACGCAGTCCCAAAGTACTGCCGACTTGGACCAACCCGCGCACCCGCTTGGGTGACTTCCAGCGTATGGCCCTTGACTATATCCATGGCATCACCACGCGCCGTCTATCCACACACCCACCTTCCAGAAGTTACGCCATGAAACGCAGAGAACTCATCAAGGGACTTGCCGGGGCGAGCTTATTGGCATTCCAGTCCAGGGCTGTCGCCGCTCAAGTGAAGCTGGTGCCCCCGATCGTGCCCGACGCCGCGCCTGCCGAAACGGGATACCGCTTGGTCAAGAATTGGGACTTCACGACTACGATCCGCGACATTCCGACTCTTTCTAGGGAATTTTACACGCGCTACATCTTCAGCAACGGCACGCTCGACCACCTCAATGATGAATGGCAGCGCTACCGCGAGAACGATAATCACGTATTTACTCCTCAAGGACTCGCGCTGACGGCCCGAGTCGTCGGCGGGCTCCGGGTCAGTGGTATCGAAAGCGGCATGCTTCGTTCGCGATGGACGGGGCAGTATGGTGTTTTCCAGATTCGTATGAAAGTGCCAAAGGGACGAGGCCTCTGGCCTGCGTTTTGGCTGGGGTCGGAGGACCAGCGCTGGCCGCCGGAGATCGATGTGGTCGAGATAATAAATAACGGAAGGGAGACCACGCGCAGCAGCTTCCACTTTCTGCACGGTGCCGGAACCAAGAACGAGACACCTCGCGCATCGAGGCTGACGGCCCAGGAGACGTATGACCCCGGCTTTGACTACGCTGATGGTTTTCACAATTTTGCGATCGAATGGACGCGCGACGCAGTCCGTCACTTCGTCGACGACATCTTGGTCTGCGACCGATCGTACCGGTGGATCCATAACGACGGGTCGGATGGCGGCTTCGCGCACGTCCTGACGAATTTGGCCGTTGGAGGTAAGTGGCCCGGCCCACCCGACGCGAACGCGCTTCCGGCGGAGCTCACAGTGGCTCATATTCGCGTATGGCAGCGGTGACGCGCATGGCGGCAGCGCTTTTCATCTCGAGTCGATGTGCTTCTTTGCGCTCGGTGCACGCGACCCTCCCCATGGCATCCCATCGCTCGTGTTTAGCGCGACGTTGGTGTCGGTGATCATCTCGGTAAGGATGGTAGGACGGTTCAGTCTCATCTTCCTTACTGTTCACGGTTAAGTTTCATTGGCTCAGAGGCTACCTGTAGTAGGCTTTCGCGGTCGAACGACAATGAAATCTGTCATGGCGGCCGGTCGTAGATTAGAGCGTGGGCCTCGGAGCGTGTTCGAGACGGATGTCTCGCCGCGCCGCATTCTTCCAATGGATGGGCTACGAGGGTTTGCGGTCCTTCTCGTATTTTGCGTCCATTACTGTGCACTGATCGAGCCGTGGATGCCGGTGGGAACCGCGTCCTTTCGACTCGTGACAGCGCTTCGCACCCTCGGCAATAGCGGAGTAGATTTGTTCTTTGTGCTCAGCGGCTTTCTTATTTACGGCACATTAATGGAGAAGCCACGGCCATTTATCCCCTATTTCCGACGCCGCCTCGAACGTATTTACCCAGCATTCTTGTGCCTGTTTGTTGTTTACTTCGGCCTATCCTTTGTGCTGCCTTCCGAGAACCACATTCCCACTGAATTGTGGAATGGGATCGGCTACGTTCTTGCGAACCTATCTCTGCTTCCACTGCTAGTGACACCGTATCGGCCCATGATCATCGTCACGTGGTCTCTAAGCTATGAACTTTTCTTTTATATCGTCATGCCTATTGCTATCGGTGCGCTGATGTTGCGGCGGTGGAGTCGCGCGTATCGAGCGGTGTTATGGCTTTCGGTAGCGGGCTTGATATTCTCGTGCGCAGGGGGGTTGGGCGGCGGCGTCCGCGTAGCGATGTTCGTTGGGGGAATCCTTTTGCGTGACACCCTGCGAACGACGCCCACGCATGTCGCCGACGCGATCGGGATGACAGGTCTTCTTGGTGCCATCGTTTTGACAACTGCCATTTCGGAACTTGGGCTGAGTCAGGTCTGGCGATTCCTCATGTTGTTTATTTCGTTCTACGCGCTTTGTTATGGGTCGTTTGCAGCTCGGGGCCTTTGTGCGCGCATGTTCTCCTATTCACCGCTTAGATGGCTGGGCAACATGAGCTATTCATTTTATCTAAGTCATGGACTCGCGCTGAAGGCGTTTTTCTTGATTGTTGGGCTTATCATCAAGCCAAAGGGCAACTGTGGACACTTGTTTTGGGGACTATTTCCGTTCGCCATCGCAACGGCGCTCGTAGGAGCAACGGTTCTCTTTATTTTTGTGGAGAAGCCGTACTCGTTTGCAAGGCGCAGCCTACGTGTTCCGGCTCCACAATGGAGTGAACCGCCCGAGACGTGTCCGTCGCGGGTTGCGACGGCTGGTGCTGTGGGAGAACGGAGCTAGCGCTACTGCGAGATGTTGATCCAAAAGCGGGCAACGACGTGGGGCCGCAGGCGTGGTCGCATGTCGTTTGCTTCTTACTGTGCCTTCCACATTTACTTTGAGAAGTTGTTCATGGCGAGGGGTCGGAGCGAAGTGGACGGCCCATGGCCGTATTCATTCGATGCAGAGGCGGAGGGCCGACTGCCGGAATACCTATTTGGGACGATTGGACAACAACTCGATCGGTGCGAGCAGAGAGAGTCGTTTGCGGTCTACAGATGAACGAGAACAATATAGATAATAAGCAATGCCACATAGTGGATTAACGTGCCGAGCAATGCAAATTAAAGGCTCGCCAATTCGTGCCCTTGTTCACGCGATCTTCATTCGTAATTCGACCAGCTTTGCGCTGCGACTCTTGGCCGATGTCATCGCACGCTCTGCTCCCCCTCGTTCTGCTCCCACACGAATCACCTTCCCCCACCCGCCTCGCCACCCGCGCCGCCTTCTGCACGCCCTCCCGCGACGGCAGCCCTCCTCTGCGCTTGCACGGCAGGCATCTCGTCGCCATTCGGGTCCATCGCCCGTGCGCGATCCAGCCCGGAAAGGCACGCAGGCCAATCTCCCATTTCGCACGCCTTGAAGGCCGCTGCTCGCAGCTCTTTGGCGGAACGCGATCGGATTTCATCATGCCCCTGCGTCGGAGGGGATGTTAGCGAGTCAAGGACCTGCGCGGGGCCAACAGCGAGCACACTGGCAAACGCGAGGGCGCAACCCGCAGCCACGCCAGCAGCCGCGCGGCGCGCGACCGAACGACGAACCGTGCCCCGCGGAGAGCTCGGCGACAGGGACTTGAGCTCGCATTCGAGCTGCCGGTCATCGAGCGCGAGAATGCGATCCATTTCGTCCGCTGCCGCCTGTTTCTCGAGAGACTTCCAGATCTCCGCGGGACTCCGGGGCTTGCCTGTCGAAACACTCATGAAAAAATCCTTTCTTCCTCCAGGACAGCAGTCGCTCGTTCCTCGTCGATGAGGGCTTCGACCGCACGTTTCACGCGCTTGCGTGCATTGCGAATCTCATCAATCGTTCGGCCTGTAGCCTCCGCCTGTTCAGCCGGGCGCTCGAAGCGATGGTCACGAGCGAGATCGACGATTGCGAGCGCCAGCTCATCGTCCGCGATGCGCTCCTTGAGCGCTGCGAGCCGTTGCATGGCTTGAGTATCCTGTTCCTTCCTGAGCGCGAGGTCCTCCGGGGTCTCGCTCGGCGAGAGCGTCCGCTCGTTGACGGCTACCACGTGGCGAGGGTCCCGGCGGATCAGCGCCTTGTCCTGCTCACCTCGATGTAGATTGTCCATGATGCGCATCAGATGGCGGGCTAGCTCCGGCTCCACTTCGGGGCGCCACGGGTCACCGTTCGGGTCCAGAGCGCGGGCCAGGGCCTCGTGTACGAGGTCGTCAGCCATGGACCTGGAGCGGGTCACATAACAAGCGAAGCGAAGAAGCTGAGATCGCAGTCTCGGCCAGTCTTGAGAGGCGAGCCAAGTCGAAAAGTGTACCGGAGAGTAACCGCTGGATTCCATGACGTGAGTCTCGGTATTGCCCAGGGGAGGAATGCCTACGGGAATAGGATAGTCGAACGGGCGAAGGCTCCGGAAACGAGTCTGGAGCGTCGCCCGTTCTGGTTGTGTTCATCGCTATTTCAGCTCGCCGCCTTTACAGGCGGCGTTGCCGTGGCCGGAGCCGCGATCGATGTCTGCGCAGTCGCCGTGTTGGTGCCTGCCGCGGTGGTCGACACAGTCCCCTTGATGGACTTCTTCTGGTTCTTTCCAAGTGTCTGTCGCGCCTTGCGAGTTGCAGCGCGCTTGAGCGCCGCCGTCGCCTTCTGCTCCGCGGTGAGCGGCGTGGGCACCTTGCGGGGCGATACGCCGTAGTCCGCGAGAGTGGATGGAGTGCTTCCGTATGTCGCCAGCACCCAGCTTCGGTAACTCTCCATGACGGGGATCACTTTGACTTTCGTGCTGTCGACGTTCTTCAGCGCGTCCTTCCAAGCAGCGTTTGCTGTGGCTTCCGAGGCGAGCGAATCGGCCAGGCTTTGCAGGAGCTGGACGAGCGCTTGTTCGGAATACGTAGTTCCGCCGAGCGTAAGTGACCCGGTCGGCAGATGTTTTTGCGTTCCTGCGACGAGATTGCGGATCTTCTGTTCCAAACTAACTTTCGTGACACTTGATGTGCTCATGATAATATCCCTCATTCTTGATAGAAGGTCCGACGCGGTCGGCGGTCGGGCACCATGCCCAGCGCGCCCGCGCCGCTTCGGCCTTCACAAGTACTGGGAACCGAGCCACCGAAATTTGCCGCCGAGGGGATCAAAAACTCGAGGGAACATCCCTATGTCGGCGTTTCCGGGCGCCAGACCCCGCGAGTAAGCGCCCGAAAAGCCGGAAATTGCGCTTCTCCAAGCTAGTGTCCTGTCTCTGAAGTAAAGTGAATTGTAGTCGTCACTGACGTTATCGTGGACGGCGACGTCCAACGATTGGTCACTTGTTGCGCCGCGTCGCGCATCAACCGGCGGCGCCTGCCGCCGGTTCAGTACCGCGACCGTCAGGGAGCGGTCAGGTGTGATTCGTCCTATCGTGTAGGGCTCGAGGTCCTCGATGGTGCGCCACGTAGTATGTAGCGCGATCGCGAGAACGCATGGGCCAGAGATACACGATACCTGCGGGCCTCGACCCATGCGGCGTGTTCGGAGGTAACGCTCTGGCTTCCACAAGCCTGCGAGTGATCCACAACTTGAGACTGAGCGCCGCGGCCTCGACCACGCAATCCGCGGCAGCAACCGATTGGATGTGATTGGTTTGCGCATGGGCCGCGAACGGTTGCCAACCGCAATAGTCGCACAGCAGCTCACGACGCGCCCGACGATGGTCTACAACTCGCGCGTCGAGGAGCTGGTCATCCTTCCACGACACCCTGGATGCTCATCGAGCCCTGACCGCTCCCTGACGGTCGCGGTACTGAACCGGCGGCAAGAGCCGCCGG
>Ga0182030_10006150_pt1 | contig 25377 bp, 26 predicted proteins | sample 812S3MmetaG_FD_121299 | JGI IMG/M metagenome (GOLD analysis project Ga0182030, IMG submission 121299) | Permafrost microbial communities from Stordalen Mire, Sweden - 812S3M metaG (Illumina Assembly) | ecosystem: Environmental > Terrestrial > Soil > Wetlands > Permafrost | place: Sweden...
CTGAGCAGTCCCAACGGGATTTGAACCCGTGTCGCCACCTTGAGAGGGTGGTGTCCTAGGCCTCTAGACGATGGGACCTTGCGAAGGATTCCGTGAGGACTCCTCCGGTGCTCGGGGGGAAGGACTCGAACCCTCAATAACTGGACCAGAACCAGTCGTGTTGCCGATTACACCACCCCCGAATGGGTGGATGACCAGGTTAGCCGAGCCTGCTCGGGGGTCGCATCGCCAGGACCGGTGCCCCCCAGAGTCCCCCCGTATTGCCTGGCCGCCTCACCGATGGAATGATGCGTCGCTGAGACTGACGCTGGTGTCAGTCATGATGGGGAGGGTCCACACGTGTATCGAGGTCGAATTGCTGCCGTATTGCTGGGTGGCGCACTGGTTATTTCGTCGCTGACGATGGCGACTGCGGCGGGAGCGGCCACCATTTCGGTCAAGATTTCGCCAACATCGGGCCTGACCACCGGGCAGATGGTCAAGATTTCGGGCAAGGGACTCCCCACCACCGCCAAGGGCAAGTCCATTGCCTGGTTCGCTGACGAGTGCACCTCCGCTGTGGCCGGCAAGTTGACCGTGGCCGATGAGAAGCACTGCGATGTCGCGCTGGCCAAGGGGTTGAAAGTGGCCAAGAACGGCACCTTCGCCACTACCTTCAAGGTTGCGACGGGCACGGTCGGCGATGGCACCTGCAGCAACACGGCACCTTGTGTCATCGGTATCGGCAATGTCAGCGGACAAGGCACCGTCACCAAGATCACTTTTAAGTAGCCGCCCCTACGCGTTCTGCAGCCACTCCAAGTGGTTGAAGCCGATGATCCGGCCGAAGCCCACTCCCACTGCTTCTTTGAAGAAGTAGGGCACGGTCGACCAACCGGTGATGGGAGAGGTGTGCGTTGGCGTTGGCGAAGGCTTCAGACCGAACGATGATGCGATAGCCATCGACTCGTCCTCATGGAACGGGTCGGTAGTGATCAGCACCACGTCAGCGTGACGGGCCAGGAGCTGGGGCGCCGCGCCGGCAAAGTTCCCGTAGGTGTCTCTCCCACCGGCTTGCAGAATGTCGCTAGCCGGGACACCGTTGTGCTTGAGGTAGGCCGCACTGGCTTCCGCTTCGGTGTGAAGGTCACCCGGCTCTTTACTTCCCGTCACCATGATCAACTTTGCGTACCCAGCTCGGTACAGCGACAGGGCCTCGTACAAGCGTTGTTGGAGGTCGGGCGAAGGACTGCCGTTGTACTGCGCCGCGCCCATCACCACGATGGCATCGGCCGGATGCGGATCGTACTGGCGCGAGGTCAACCACACCTGCACCAGCGTCACCGTGAAGTACAAGATGACAACCGCCAGAAGGAGCCCCAGTATTTTGAGCGCGATCCGAAAAGGCGCCAGCAGCATCAGGGAGTGTGGCCGATACGAGCGAGCGCGGCGGTGAGTCGACGCCGGGTCTCGTCTCGACCAAGGACCTCGAGCGATTCGAAGAGTGGCGGACCGACCTGGCGTCCCGTCACGGCGAGGCGGATGGGCGCCTGCGCTTTGCCCAACTTCTTCCCGTAGGACTCTCCGAGTTCGGCCGTCAATCGATGGAGCTCGTCACGCTCCCATTCGCAGTCGGCATAAAGCTCTAGCGCTCCCAGCAACAGTTTGGGGGCAATCTCGTCGCGGACAATGGCTTTGTCCCAACCCGCTTCGTCAATGGTCGGATCGGCCACGAAGAGAAAGTCCACCAAGGCGGGCACTTCGCCGAGCACCGCCACCCGCTCTTGCACCACCGCAGCCATCAGGCCGAACACCTCGTCGTTGAACCGCTCGGCCGGCCACGGTGGTCCAGCCGTCGTGGTGGCCTCCGCCTCGGGGTCATGCCACCCGCCCGGCACCCACTCGTTCGGCTGTGGATCGACCCAAGGCCGCGACGCCGTCACGAAATCGGCCGTCGAAAGCGCTCGAATGTACACACCATTCATGTGTGACAACTTCTGCACGTCGAAGAAGGCTGGTGAGCGTTGTACGTCTTCGATGCGGAACTTCTCAATGAGCGTCTCCAAGGGGACGATCTCTTCCTCGCCCGGGCTCCAGCCCAGTAACGACAGGTAATTACGGAATGCGGAAGGCAGGTACCCCTGTTCTCTGTACATCTCGACTGCCACCGGATCCCGCCGCTTCGAAAGCTTTTTCCCTTGCTCATTGACCAGCAGTGGCAAGTGGGCATAGGTCGGCAAAGGAAGTGCCGACTCCCCTGCCGCGTTCAGCGCATCCCACAACATGATCTGTTTGGGCGTGGTCGGAAGGAGCTCCTCGCCGCGGAACACGTGCGAGATAGCCATGGTCCGATCGTCGACTGCGTTAGCCAACACGAACAGCGGCTTGCCGTTGCCTTTGACGCAGATGAAGTCTTCGGTGGCTCGGTGCGGGAACTCGACCTCGCCGCGGACCAAGTCGACCACCGTCGTGCTGCCTTCATCGGGAGTGCGAAATCGGAGCGCCCGGCCTTCGCCCCGCTCCAAGCCGAGGTCGCGACAATGGCCGTCGTAACCTGGCGTCGGATCACCGTCGGCAGCCCGCGCCTTGGTCCGCTTATCGATTTCCTCACGGGTGCACCCGCAGGCATAGAGGGCACCGCTGTTCCAGAGCAGCTCAATGGCCGCCTGATGCGCCTCGCCTTGAGCAGATTGGAAGTACGGCCCCTCGTCGGGTGGCATGCCGAGCCAATCGAGGGCGGCAATGATGCCGTCGGTCCACTCGGTGCGATTGCGCTCCTCGTCGGTGTCCTCAATGCGCAAAATGAACGTGCCCCCGTGCTGGCGGGCGAACAACCAGTTGAACAGGGCCGATCGGGCGCTCCCGACGTGGAAGTAGCCAGTGGGCGAGGGCGCGAAGCGCAGGCGAGGAACTGAAGGGGAAGGGAGGACCGTCATGAATTATCTAGATACAACTACAGCACGCCACCACAGGTAGCGGACGTCGGTGCGTCAGTCGTCCTCAGCAATGGAGATGGCACCGGTGGGACACCCGTTGACCGCTTCCCGCAACCTCTCACGCAGCTCTTCGGGCGGATTCTCGTTCAGGATGTAGAGATAGCCGTCGTCTCGCACCTCAAAGACCTCGGGCAAAATGCCCATGCATACGGCATTGCTGGCGCACTCGTCGAAGTCCACAACGACCTTCACACTCGACCTCCTGGTCATTTGGTTGCCCGAGCATATCGGCCAGGGCGCTGAATTCAGGGCTTGTCGACCCCGACGGCCCACATGGCAAAGAACTGGGAGCCACCGCCATAGGCCTGACCCAGGGCCAGTTTGGCATCCGGCACCTGGTGTTCACCGGCCAAACCACGGATCTGGAGCGCTGTTTCCAAGAATCGGAGCATGCCTGAGGCACCGATCGGATTCGACGAGAGCACGCCACCCGAGCAATTCCAGGGGATGTCGCCCCCGTCCATTGAGGTGGCCCCGGCTTCGGTCAGCTTCCACCCGTCGCCTTCGGCACAGAATCCAAGGTTCTCGAGCCACATCGGCTCATACCAACTGAAAGGCACGTACACCTCGGCCATATCGAAGTCTTCACGGGGGTTGGTGACGCCGGCCTGCTTGTAGAGGTCGGCGGCACAATCCCGGCCCGCTTGAGGATTGACCTGATCGCGGCCGGCGAACATGGTCGGCTCCGAGCGCATGGCCATGCCGTGGATCCACGCCGGACGCTTACCCGTGTCGGCTTGCGCTTGGGCCACGGCCGACTCCGACCCGATCACCATGGCGGCCGCGCCATCGGACGACGGACAGGCCTCCAAGTAGTGCAGTGGATCCCACAACATGATGGAGTCCTCGACCATCTTCAGGTCGATATCGGGGAGGTGGAGGTGGGCGTAAGGGTTCTTCAGCGCATTGAGCCGGTCCTTGACGGCCACCTTCATACCGACGTCACGGGGAGCGCCTGAGCGGTGCATGTAGGCCCGGATGATGGGGGCGAAGTAGCCACCGGCACCGGCGAGCAGCGGCGTGGAGAAGGGTTGGGGCACCGACAGGGCCCACATGGCATCGGAGTCACTTTGCTTCTCAAACGCCACGGTGAGGACCCGCTGATGGATGCCCGCCGCCACCAGGTGTGCCGCCACAATGGCGGTGGACCCGCCGACTGAGCCTGCGGTGTGGACACGGAACATGGGCTTGCCGACGGCACCGAGCGCTGCGGCCAAGTAGAGCTCGGGCATCATGACGCCCTCGAACATGTCCGGTGCCTTGCCGATGACGACCGCGTCGATGTCGGCGAAGGTCAGTCCAGCGTCTTCGAGTGCCGCCACTGCGGCCTCGCGGACCAGGCCGGCGATCGAGACATCCTCTCGCTTGGCCTTGGCCACGGTCTGGCCGATTCCGATTACTGCGCAACGCTCCGACATCACACACCCTCCAGAACGCAAACCAAGTTTTGCTGCAGACAAGGACCCGACGTGGCATGCGCCACGGCACCATCAGCCTCGCCCGACCAGATGGCCCGGGACGCTTCACCGATGCGAATGAGTCCGGCCGACATCATGGGATTGGCCGCCAGCGCACCCCCAGAGGGACACAAGCTCACGTCGTCACTGAGCCCGAGTGCCTCCGTCAAAATCATCTCCTGATGGGCGTAGGGAGCGTGGAGCTCGGCCACATCGATCTTTTTGTTGGCCAGCCCCGCTTTTTCTCCCGCCAGCTTCGTCGAGGGTGAGTGCGTCAGATCCCGGGCCCCTATGGCATGCGTCTCAATGCGGTGATCGATCCCGGTGATAAAGGCCGGACGATCGCACAGTTCGTACGCCCGATCGCCGGCGGCCAAGACAATGGCGGCGCAGCCGTCGGTCAGTGGCGGCAAGGCGTGGCGTCGCAGCGGTGCCACCTCGTACTCCTCGGCCAGCAGGCTTTCCGGAGTGCGGTCGTAAGCCACCTGGGCCTTGGGGTTGTTGAGCGCCGAGCGGCGAGCCCTCGACGCAATGGCGGCGAAGTCGGCTTCGGTGGCCAGGCCAGCGTCGATCATTGATTGGGCCTGCAGGGCGGCCAACGATGTCGGATCGGGCCAAAGCGGAGCCATGTAATAAGGATCGAGCTGGACCGACATGATCTCGGTCAGGTCACCCGGTGACGAGCGTCCGAAGCAGTAGACCAGAGCCGCATCAATCTCGCCCTCTTGGAGCAACACCCAGGCTTCGTAGAGGGCCCAGGCCCCGTCCATCTCGACGTGAGACTCGGCTCGGGGGGGCCAGACCCCTACGGCATCGAGCGCAGTCACGAAGGAGAAGGGGCCGCCGACGAGGTAATCGGTCGAACCTGAACAGATGAAGCCGACGTCGTCCTTGGTGATGCCCACGTTGGCGAAGACCTCGGCCACCACCGGCATGAGCATCTCGACTTCGTTGTGCTCCCCTTCGCGGCGCACGTTGTCGTACTGCGCAAAGGAGACCACGCCGATCGGGCGATGGCCCGAGGTCAGCTCGGGGAACTTGTGTGGGCTCACAGGTATTCCTTGTACGTCTCGAAGGCGGCGTCGGGCTCACCGTTAGGCCGGAAATAGCGCACCGAAGCCATGGTCGGTCCGAGCTCTTCTGGCTCGACCCAGACGGCTTCGACCCGCATGCCCATGCGAATCTCATCGGTCGGAATCTCTTGGATGAGTCCCATGAAAGAGAGGTTCGATCCGTCGAGGAGAATTTGGGCGCAGATGTACGGGATCTCGATGGACTGCCCGGCAAACGGCACATTGACGATGCAGTAGGTGGTGACCGTTCCCGTATTGGGCAGTTCCACGATCTCGTCGGTGGGCACGCCGTCGGTCGGGCATGATCCGCGCGACAGCGTGTAGACCTTGCGGCATTTCGGGCACCGTTGGCCGATGAACTTGCCCTGCTCCAACCCATGCAGGTTCTTACTCTGGGCCACGCCGGGGGTGAAGACGTAGTCGAGGCGGGTAGGGGCCGCCATCATGGTGACTGGCTCGCTCATGCGTTTCCTCCGACTGGAACGAAGTGGCGGATGTCGTTGACGTGCCCGACGCGCTCGGCTTCGGGGATGAACTCAGGCCGCACTCGCATGCCTGTCGTCAGCTCACTGGGATCGGCGGCGGGCAAAACGTGGAGGAACGAAGTGTCGGCACCGTCGAATTTCACCAGCACCCAGGCAAACGGAGTCTGGAGCGGGTGCTTTGGTTTGGGGCGGGGCACCCATGACCACGAGGTCACGGTCCCTTCGGGGCCGACATCGACAATGCCGGACGTCTCTTCGCCGGTGTCGGGGTCGTATTCAGTCGGCGGCACAATGACCTTGCCACCCGTGCCTCGAATCCCGACCACCTTGCCGTCGCGCAGCCCGGTCAAGAATGCCCCGATGACCGGTCCAACCGAACGGACATAGGGATATTCGAGGACATGGTCGGCGCTGTAATGGACTACGTCGTCAGCCATCGTCACCTCCCCGGCCACCCTGTGCGGCCCTCGCTGAAACTAGAACAGATTCCAGTTCCGTGCCAAGAGAGGGGTCAGGAGGAAGGTTTAAGCGGTTGTGGTGGGCATGTCGACGCTGGCCAGCAGCGCCGTGATGAACTCCCGGTCGTTGAGGATGGGCTGATCGGAGACGAACATGCGTCCATAGCGCTCGAAATACATGAGTTGCTTGGTGAGCAGGAAGGTGCCCCGGTCGAACTCGGACATCAGCCCACCTGACTGGTCAGCCATCTGACGGAGGCGGCGCTGGGCCCGCAGACGGTGGACGATGGCTCGGACGGATCTGGTGTGGGCCTCAATCCCTTGAGCCCTGGCAACCTGGAGCTGAATGGTCTGCATGAGGGAGGCCAGGCTCACTTCGCCGAAGGGTCGATTGAGGGCAGGCTCCAACAAGCTGCGGACGAAGCCGGTCAGTTCGGTATCCGACATGCCAACCGCCATGCCGATGGCCGGACCGTAGGTGCGGGTGATGTGGCCGGTGACGTCGGCCCAGGCCGCTTCATTGCCCATCCCGGCTGAGAGCAGCGAAATGAAGAACCGATGGGTGGCGGGGTCGAGTCGCCCAACGATGCCCCAGTCGATGACCCCGATGCGGCCGTCGCGCAGCAACATCATGTTGCCGGCGTGCACGTCGGCGTGAAAGGCGCCCCAACGCACTGAAGTGAGGAAGAACGCCCGCATGACTTCTTGCACCAACGGCATGGGGTCGATGCCCAACTCGGCCACCTGGGCCAGATCATCAATCGGCACGCCGTCGAAAAACTCCATGGTGAGCACATTGCGCCCCGAGTACTCGAGGTAAGGCTCGGGCACGGCCATTTTGGTGAGGCCGAACTCGTTCTGCAGGCGCCGGAAGTGCACGAGCGAACGGGCTTCGTTGCGCAGGTCCATCTCTTCGCCGATTTGCTCTCTGAACCCATCGAGCAACTGCAAAATGGAACCCGCCATCTGGTCGCCGGTCTGGCGCACCAAAATCTCCATGAGCGGTTGCATGAGGTCGAGGTCGGCCGCCACAATGTGTTCGACGTTCGGGCGCAGCACTTTGACCGCCACCAGTCGACCGTCGTGGAGGCGGGCTCGGTGCACGACGGCGATGGAAGCCCGCCCGATCGGTTGATGTTCGAACTCCGCAAAGACCTCGGAGAGCGGACGGCCTAAGTCCTCTTCGACTCGTTGGCGAACTTGGAGGTAGGGGACGGCGGGTCCCGTATCGAGACAGGCGCGGAACTCATCGGCCACTTCGTCGCCGAACATCCCGGGCGACGAGGCGATGATCTGCCCAAACTTCATGAACGTTCCGCCCAGGTCTTCGAAACTCTTGCGCAGTGGTCGGGCGAGTTGGGCTGGCGGCAATGCACCCTGTCGAATGGTGCGGAGCTGTCGGAGCGCGGTCGGGGCGAAGTGGGTGCCTATGACCTTGGTGATGGTGGCGCTGCGCCGGAGCAACTCGGCGCGACTGGGTTCGGGGAGGCGGCGAGGGTAGATCCGCGGGACATCCTGGGCCAGGTCGTAGGGGGGCTCGGGAGGCGGCTCGGTTTGGTTCGGGCTCATTTGGTCACGGGGGCCAGAGGTTAGGGCGTGGTGGCAAGCCTGCTCGAGCGCTGGCCAGTGCGTTCCCGCCGAATGGTTTTTTGAAACTCTTTCACTCCGGCGAAGTTCTTTTGAAAAAGACGTCGGCCAGGACTCAGGTCGACGACCAGCAGTCTTCGCTCCTTATGCCCCAGGCAGCCAATCCCAGTTGCGCAGTTTCCCAGTTCCCCAATTAGGAGAAAGCGGCTTCGACCGCCGCCAGGGCACCCTTGTAGGTATCACCGAAGATCGGCGCCATCTCGTCCGGCACGACTTCGTAGGCCCAGATCACTTTGGAGCCGTCTCCGGCGGCCTCGACGGTGATGGTAGCGATGTGGCTTTCGATTGGCACGCCATCGACCAGTGAGTAGGAAATGGTGCGAGTGGCATCGTCACGAGAAAGCAGCCGCTCTCGGAGTTCCATTCCGAACATCCCAATGATGCGATCATCCCCCTCGAGTCGGAAGGACTCAATCCCGGGAAAGAAGTCAGCCACCCCGCCGAAATCCCCGACCTTGGCCCAAACGACATCCGGTGCTGCCCCCACCGTCACGTCAACCTCGCCCTTCGCCATGTCATCTCCTTGCGTCGTCACCCGGACCGAGTCCCGAGTCCGGCCGGTACGCTACTGCCGACCCGATAGCACTGCATCGGACCAGCCAAATGGAGGTCTCTACCTATGGATACGCGCACCATCGGCTCGCTCACAGTTGGTGTCATCGGACTCGGGTGCAACAACTTCGGGATGCGCATAGGGAGCAAGGAAACCGATGCCGTGGTCGGTGCTGCACTCGACGCTGGCATCACTCTCTTTGACACCGCCGACATCTACGGCGGCACAAAGAGTGAGACGTATCTCGGCCAAGCCCTCGGATCGAGGCGCGACGAGATCGTCCTGGCCACCAAATTCGGCGTCCCCTATGAAGGACACGAAGGTGGCGCCAGCCCGGCCTACATCCGACTCGCTGTCGAAGACAACCTGACTCGGCTCGGCACCGATCACATCGACTTGTATCAATTGCACGTCCCCGATCAGAAGACACCGATTGCCGACACATTGGGAGCGCTGGCCGAATTGGTAAACGAAGGAAAGATCCGCGAGTTCGGTTGCTCCAACTTCGACGGCCCCATGCTCACCGAAGCCGAAGCCGCCACCCCAGACGGTTCGCCCGGATTCGTCAGCGTGCAGAACCAGTACAACATTCTCTTTCGCGAGCCCGAAGATGCAGTCTTGGACATCTGCGATCGAACCAATGTCGCCTTTCTTCCCTACTTTCCGTTGGCCAGCGGTCTGTTGAGCGGAAAATACGTGGCCGGTGTAGCCCCTCCGCAAGGCACTCGATTGGCCACCATGGGCGACGCCGCGGCGAGCCAGTTGAGTGACGAGCGCCTAGGCCAAGTGGCCGCCTTGCACAAGCTGGCGCAAAGCGAAGGTCACACTGTGCTCGAACTCGCATTCGCCTGGTTGCTGTCGCGCCCTTCAGTGGCGTCGGTCATTGCCGGTGCCACCAAGCCTGAGCAAGTCGCCGCCAACGTCGCCGCCGGTGCGTGGCAACCCAGCGCCGAACTCTTGGCTCAAGTGGACGCCATCGCGCCGCGCTGAGTGCTTACGAAGCCGCCATGATGGCCGCTTCGACGATTTGAATGTCGGGCGGCTGAATAGCCAACGGTCCCCCGGCCACTGGTACCTGCCACACCATCGTGATGTACGGCGTTGTTGTCCGGACAGTGCCGGCGGCGCAAGGCGGGAACCCGGTGATGTCGAAGGGAGTGGTGGCCGATTTGGTGGCCGGGCCACACACGTCGGTGCGCTCATGCCATTGCACCATGGGGCCGAACGGCATCGGCACCGAGGTGACCGTCGACGGCAAAATGTACATGGCCGCCACCAGCACGGTTTCCCCCGAAGGAATGGTGGCGTAGACCAGACCGTCAATATGCCCCGGACTGAGCGTTCGCTTGGCCGCCGCGTTCGACGCCACGATGGCCGGATTCACATACGTCACCACCGGGTAGTTGGTGGGTGAGACCGCGACGTAGCCGGCCGCTTCGGCATCGGCCGGCGTGGGATAGCGAGCCGCCGATTGGCTGGTCGCCTGCACATATTGGGTGGCGTTGATCTCCTGGGCCGCCGTGACGTCGTGCGCGCAGCCCGAGATGGCCATGTGAATGTCGGCGGCATTGTTGGCGCCGTCGTCCAACAGCAAATTGGCGAGCGTGTTGGACAGAGCTGGGCCGGTGTAGTGCCAGTTGACCTTGGTGGTGTTGAGCCCAGCCGCGGCCGACGCATCGGCCCCATTCATGTCCATTCCCGTCACGCTGTTGCCGCCCATGATCATGTACGGGGTGTTGTTCAGGTCTTCTCCCGATAGGGCCAACCCGCTCTGATGCGCCACACACGTGGACGTAGAAGCCGAAGACGTGGCCGGATCCGACGATGCACTACCGCCAGACATCGTCATACCCGCCATGGCGGCGTCAGTCGTCTCGTGCGCCGCGACGGGATAGGTCACACTGAGCAAAATGGCCGCGACAATGACGGCGAGTCCCCCGTAGGCCACCGTCGGCACGCGGTGCACCAACCAGGCGAACGGAGTGGGCGCCGATGCGGTGGCCAGTGCTGCGGGCACCATGGCCAAGGCCAACAGGATGATGACGGGTCCGGTGTTGGGGTCGGTTCCCGACCCAGTAAAGATGTTGCCCAACCAACCCTGTCCGGTCATCCACAACAACGCCGCCACAATGCCACCGGCCAAGAGGAAACCGCTCGGACGCCGGACCATCAACGGCCCCAAGCCAATCACCAATGACACCACGGCCAGTACCCATGACGTCTGGGTCCCCGTGGTGTTGAAGCTGTTGCCGAGGCTGGTCAGAAAATGGTCGTAAAAGCCTGGTGTCCCAAGTGCCATACCGGTGATGGCGCTGCTGACCGAGGTCTGGGTCCGATTGTCGGGTAACAAAAACAAGACGGCCGCCAGTACCCAGTAGCCGGACCACACCGCCAACGGGGTGACTACCCCACCGATCCCTTGACCGGCGGCAGATGAAGCCACGCCGACCAGGTCCGATTCACCACCTTCGCCAGCGCGCCGCCGAGGCCACGCCATCAGGCCGATCAGGCCGTACACGAGGACCGAACCCGGGGCGCCGGTCAGGGCCGAGGCCGTCCCGGTGAAGAGCATGCCCAGGCCTTCGCCGATGACCCAGACCCCGAGCGCCCACACAAAGGACAGGCCGAGGGCCGGTCGCACGGTCGGCCGATACAAAAGTCCGACCCCGATAACAACTTGGACCACGGCAAACAGCGTGTTCCACACCGCGACGTCGGGACTGATGAAGTGACCGATGTGGGTGATGAACGCGGCGATGAACGCCGGCTGACCGCTGGCATTGACCAGGATCGTGTCGTTCACAAAACCTTTGCCGAACATGTACGGCTGAAACTGCAACGCGGCGTCGAGGATCCAGAACAGGCCAAGGACAACCTGCAGCGTGCGCTGAGTCCCCACCATGTGAGGAAGCCTGCGCTGCGGAGGGGCCGACAATTCGGCGGTATCTGCCATATTCCCTAGTCAGGCTAGTGGCGGCTGGGTAGCCAATAGCAGTCACCAAGGGCGATCCGCGCACCCACTTGCTCAACTGGGGAAGGTGAAGTCCTGGGTCATGCACTCGGTCGGGGTCACGGCCACCGCCACGTATTCGTCCAACGAGGCGGCGAGGAAGTACTCCAACGGAGCACTTCCAATCAAACAGGCGTAGGTCGGATCGGTGGTGGCGAAATTGGTGACCGTCCCGAGAGCCAGCCCAACCGTCGAAGTGGCCGGGACCGGCGTGAGGGCAACTGACGCCCCATTGACGGTGCCCGTACTGGCCGGAGCGGTTGTCGTGGTCGTGGTCGTGGCAGGGGGCGAGGTGGACGTGGTGGTGGTCGTCCCAGGAGGTCCGGTGGTCGTAGTCGTCGGCGGTCCGGTAGTGGTCGTCCCGGGAGGCCCCGTGGTTGATGTCGCTGCAGGGGCGGTCGTCGGGGTGGTCGGGGGCACTCCGCTCGGCAATCCACCGGCCGGGGCCGTGCCGTTCAGTGCGCTGATCATTTGGGCATCGTTTTGTTCCATGCCCAGAGCCCAGATCCCTACACCGCGAATGCCATACTGAGCCGCCAACAGGGCTTCCATGTAGAGCCCGTTGGGATCCTCCCAATACGACTCATGCCATTGCGTCCCCACCAAATAACTCGTCCACGCCGTGTCCGTCACGGGATCCCAGTAATAGGGATTGCCGCTGCTCTGGATCTGCGCGTCGGCCAGATCGTTGGCCCCTCCGGTGGCGGTGGCCGCCATGGTGCCGTTATTCGTCGGCCAATCAATCCCGAAGAACGCGGTGCCGAGAATGACCTTGCTGGGCGAGACCGCTGCGGTGTACTGCTGCAGCGTGGTGAGATCGCTGAAGGCTCCGCTGGTCAGCGGCGAAGCCGGGTTCGACGTGCCCTCGAGGTTGTCCTCGTAGGCCATAACGAAGAAAGCGTCCACGGCAGGACTCAAGGCCGCAATGTTGTAGAAGCCCGTAGGGTCACCGGCCGAAGAGGCGTAGGTGTCCATGGTCACCTGCCAATGCGGGTCCACCACCTTGAGCGCCCAGGACACGTCGGTGACCAAGCGAGTGAGCCCGACTTGGTCCGTACTGCCCTCGCCTTCGAAGTCGAAGTTCACGCCATCGAGGCTCTTGGCCTGCAGCACCGGAACTAGGGCGCGGGCCATCGTCATCGGCGCACTGGCTGATGCAGTCAAGGCGTTGAGTGATCCCTGGTCGAAATCATTGACGGTCAGCACCACACGCTCGCCAGCGGCGTGCGCCCGGGTGATCAGGGTGGACAGCGCTTGGCTCTGGTATCCGTTCCACCCCGAACCACTCTCATCCAATGTGCCGTCGGCATTTACGCCGATGGAGAAATAGGCCAGGGTGGTCAAACCGCTGAGGTTGAACCCACCCGATTCAGGCAAAGTCCAATACGGCGCAAAGGCGAAATCTTCCCGGGGCGCGATCGGCGGCGCATTGAGGACCGCCGCCGGTGCCGGCTGAGGTGGGACCGTGGCCGCGGGCAGCGTGACCGCCTTGGGGCCAAGCGCCAGAAGACGGTTGCCCGCGGTCTTGGGCCGGTACGCGCTGAAATGCATATGCGGCAAGTGGTCGGCCGCGGCATGGGAAGCGTGGTTGTCAGCCGATGCGGCCACCAGACCAGCAGCGGCGGTGACCAGGACTAAGAGCGCCACGCTGGCCAATGGGATACAGCGTCGCCCTACGCGACGGATGCCCCCCGAGGCGCCGGCGCGAGCTCCGCTTCCATCACGGGCGTGTAGGGCGGTCGTCGTCACCGGCGCCAACCCCATGGCAAAAGCAACGATCTAAAACTGCTCATTCTCACGGTGTTCCTTCGGTTTGGTGGTTCCCCTGGTACCAACCGCCGTTGCCCACCCCGCTCGAGTAACCCCTAGGCCTCGGCGACTGCGGCCACCAACTTGGTCAGCGTGTCCTTTGCATCCCCGAAGAGCATCGTGGTCTTGGGGTCGTACAGAAGTTCGTTATCTATGCCGGCGAAACCTGGGCGCATGGAGCGCTTCAAGAAGACGATGTTCTCCGCTTCGTCGGCATGGATGATCGGCATGCCAAATATAGGACTTCCTGGCGTCGCGAGTGCAGCGGGGTTCACCGTGTCGTTGGCCCCGACGACCAGGGCCACATCGGCCGTCGACATTTCAGGGTTGGCCTCGTCCATTTCCTTGAGCTCGTCGTAGGGCACATTGGCCTCGGCCAAGAGCACGTTCATGTGCCCGGGCATCCGACCGGCCACGGGGTGAATGGCGAAGAAGACCTCGACGCCTCGAGCCATCAGGGCATCGGCTAGTTCCCGGACCGTGTGCTGGGCCTGGGCCACAGCCAGGCCGTAGCCGGGGATGATGACCACCTTGCGGGCGTAGGCCAACAGGACACCCACGTCTTCGGGGGTGCCGGTCCGCACCGGGCGGGACGCATCGCCTTCCTCGCCGCCGGTGGCCGTGATGACCGAACCGAACGCGCTGAAGAGAATGTTGGGCAGCGAGCGACCCATGGCTGAGCTCATGAGGCGGGTGAGGATGATGCCCGAAGCGCCCACCAGGGTGCCAGCCACAATGAGCAAGTCATTGTCGAGCACAAATCCCGAAGCGGCCACCGCCAACCCGGTGAAGGAGTTGAGCAGCGAAATCAATACCGGTACGTCGGCCCCGCCGATCGGCAGCACAAAAATGACGCCGAGGATGAGAGCCAGGACCAACAAGATGTAGACGAAGGCGATGTTCCCGGTGACGAGCGACACCACAATGAGGGCGGCAATGGCCACACCGACAATGCCGTTGATGACTTGCTGGCCCGGATAGGTAATGGGCCGGCCGGTGATGAGCTCTTGCAACTTAATGAATGCGATGGCGCTCCCAGAAAACGACACCGCGCCGATGAGCACGCCCAACAGCACTTCGGCCGTCACGTACACCGCAGGCTTCAGGCCGAGCGAGTGAAGATGCAAGAGCTCAATGATGGAGATCAGGGCCGCCGCGCCGCCACCGACTCCGTTAAATACGGCGACCAGCTGCGGCATGGCCGTCATGCGCACCTTGCGAGCGACCGGCACGGCAATGGCCGCGCCCAACACGATGGCGACGAGGGCCAGGATCAGATTCTTGTCGGCATGGCGCAACGACGGCAGAGTGAAGGTGATGGCGACGGCCAAGATCGCCGCCGCGGCGCCGAGCTGGTTCCCTTGGCGGGCGTACTTCGGCGAGCCCAAACCCTTGAGAGCCAAAATGAAGCCGATGATGGCGACCAGGTAGACCAGGTTCCGCACCGTTGAAAGCGGCAGTGATATGGAAGCGACAACCTGCGTCAGAGCCACGGGCATCACGCTGACGCCCCCGGTCCCGGTTCCCCGCCCTTGGGCTTCATCCGTTCATTGGGTTTGCCCTTGAACATCTCGAGCATGCGATCGGTGACCACGAACCCACCCACAATGTTCAAGGTGGCCAAGAAGACGGCCAAGAAGCCGAGGACGAGCTGGGGCGTCCCATGGGCCTCGCCCATGATGGTCAGAGCGCCCACCAACACAATCCCGTGGATGGCGTTGGATCCCGACATCAGCGGGGTGTGCAAAATGCTCGGCACCTTTGAGACCACTTCGATCCCGACGAAGGCCGCCAGCACAAACACGGTGAGGTAGCCAACGATGCCGGTGTAGTCCGGAGCAGCGACCACGTGTACCGTCAGCAACCCGATCACTGTTCGTTCCCTTCGGTCGGTCCCCCGAGTACTTCCACCGCAGCCGGTGTCGTTGCCTTGCCCTGGCGAAGGATGCCCATGCCACTGACGATCTCGTCGTCCCAGTCCGGAGCCAGCGCTCCGTCCGGTGCCATCAGCGTCAGCACATTGGCCACATTGCGGGAGAAGAGGAAGCTGGCGTGCGTCGGCATACCCGACGGCGGATTGGCCATGCCGACGATGTGGACGCCGCCGTGATCGACCACTTGTCCCACTTCAGTCAACTCGCAGTTCCCTCCCGAATCGGCTGCCATGTCAACCACCACCGCGCCCCGAGACATGCCTTCGACCATGGAAGCGGTCACCAGCACAGGAGCGGCTCGCCCGGGCACCGCGGCGGTGGTGATCACCACATCGGAGGCCGACACTTCGGCGGCCAACGCAGCCCGTTGCGCCGCCAGCTCTTCCTCGCTGAGCTCGCGGGCGTAACCGCCGGTACCTTCGGCCGTCACTCCCAAGTCCACGAAGGTGGCACCGAGACTTTCCGCCTCCTCCTTCGCGGCGGCCCGCACGTCGTAGGCCTTGACCACGGCACCCAACCGACGTGCGGTAGCGATGGCTTGCAAGCCAGCCACGCCGACGCCCATGACGAGGACCTTGGCCGGCGGAACGGTGCCCGCCGCGGTCATGAACATGGGAAAGAATTTGGCCAGGTGCTCGGCTGCCGTTAATCCGGCTCGGTACCCCGAGACGGTCGCCTGTGAGCTCAAGGCGTCCATGCCTTGCGCCCGGCTGATGCGCGGCAACAGGTCGAAACTGAAGATGGTGACCCCTCGTTCGGCCAGGGTCCGCAAGGCCTCGGCCGATTGAGCGGCGCCGAAGAAACAGAGCAAAGTGGACCCGGTCGGGACCAGGGCGGCGTCTGACGCGCTGGGGGCATTGACCCGAATCACCAGATCGGCCCCGTCATGGGTGGATGCCGCATCGGAGGCCACTGTCGCCCCGGCGTCGGTATACGCCTCGTCGGAGAAAGCTGCCTCAGCGCCCGCACCAGCTTGTACGACCACGTCCCAGCCTGCAGCCACCAATTTCTTGGCTACATCAGGAACGAGTGCGACCCGCCGTTCGCCCGGACGCGTCTCTGTAGGAACCGCCAATTTCACGGTGCATGTGTTTAGCAGCTGTCGGTTGCTTGACCCTCATTGGCAGACGCCGAACGGCTTTGCAACTCCAGATGGGCACCAGTGACATTGGCCGAGCCTGGGCGGGCCAAAAACAGGCAGGCATTGGCCACCTCGCCGGGATCGGTCCCGTTCTCTTCGGCTCCGACGAAGTTGACCCGGACCTTGGGTGCCCATTCCGCCGCCAAAGATGACGTAAGGCTGCGCAACCCGGCCCTGGCCGCGCCGTGCACGGCGCTCGATTCGGTGAGCGGTTGTCCACCATCGCTTCCCACGTTGACGATGACCCCACCTTCGGGCTGGTCCGCCATGACCCGATGCGCCGCCTGGGCGCAGTAGAAGGGTGCCAACAACTGCAGCGCCACCACATTGGCCATCTCGTCGGGTCGCTCATTGGCGTAATTCACCAACACATCGAGTCGACCGCCTTGCTCGACGGCCGATGCGATGGCCCGAGCGGCCTGATCACTCTGGCGCACGTCGGCAATGACAGAGGTAGCTCCGGCCACCAGGGTTTCGACGCTGCCGCAGGAGATCACCGTGGCGCCAGCGTCGACGAACGCGGCGACGATGACGGTGCCAACGCCGAGTCCGCCCCCCGTCACCACCACCACCTGGTCGCTGAAGTCAAAGGTCGGCGCGGCCACGGATTCCACCCTACGGCACCTCTCCGCACCCGGTCACCGGTCCGATCTGGGGTCCGGTGTTGGCCCGACCGGGCGGCCTCGCCTAAGTTCCGAGCAGTTTCTGACGCCGCGTCAGAATCTCAGTCCATAGAAGAAAGCAGCGCAATGCCCGTACATGTCCTCCAGGAACACAGCGGCATCGGCGAGGTAGTGATCGACCATCCGCCGGTGAACGCCCTCGATGTGGCGGGATGGTTCGAGCTAGCCGACGCCCTCATCGCGGCGGGCCGAGTGCCCGAAAACCGTGTGGTGATCTTGCGGGCGCAAGGACGTGGTTTTTGTGCCGGCGTCGACATTAAGGAGATCCAGGCCAAGGGCGACGAGGCGCTGGTTGGGGTCAACCGCGGCTGCGCCGCCGCCTTTGCCGCCGTCTACGACTGCGAAGTACCGGTGATCGCCGCCGTACAGGGGTTCTGCCTCGGGGGTGGCATCGGGTTGGCCGGCAACGCCGACATGGTCATCGCCTCCGATGACGCCACGTTCGGACTCCCCGAAGTCGACCGCGGTGCACTCGGGGCGGCCACCCACCTGTCCCGCCTGGTCCCCCAACACGTCATGCGCAAGATGGTCTATACGGCCAAGGCGATTTCGGCCGCCGAGCTGGCGTCGTATGGATCGGTCGCGGCCGTGGTGCCCTTGGCTGATCTGCACCAAGCGGCCCTCGACCTGGCCGCCGAGATAGCTACCAAGAGTCCCAGCATCATCAGGCGGGCCAAGGAATCGCTCAACGGCATCGACCCCATCGACGTCAAGCGCAGCTATCGGTACGAACAGGGCTTCACCTACGAACTGCACGTGCGCGGCGTGGCCGACGAGCAACGGGCCGCCTTTGTCGAAAAGCGCGACGCCGACACCTCCACATGACAGCCGCCCAGGGAACGGCAGCACGGCAGACGGCAGCACCGCGAACGGGAGAACAGGCATGAGCGACAAACGAACCACGGTCGACGACATCGTCGGCGAACTGCGCTCGGGCATGACCATCGGCATCGGTGGCTGGGGCTCGCGCCGCAAGCCCATGGCGGTCATTCGCGCTCTGTGCCGCTCGGACCTGACCGACCTCACCATCGTCGCCTACGGCGGACCCGACGTCGGGCTGCTGTGCGCCACCGGCAAGGTGGCCAAGGTGGTATGCGGGTTCGTGACGTTGGACTCCATCGCCCTCGACCCGCATTGGCGGGCTGCCCGCCAGAAGGGCCAGGTCGGGGTCATGGAGGTTGACGAAGGCATGTTCTTCCAGGGGCTCCAGGCAGCAGCCTGGCGCGTGCCCTTCCTGCCCACTCGGGCCGGCCTCGGATCCGACGTCCTGTCCATCAATCCCGACCTCAAACTGGTCCGCTCCCCTTACGGCGCCGACAGCCCGTACCTGAGTGACCCGGCCGACGCGGACGTCGATCTGGTGGCCATGCCAGCCCTGCGGCTCGATGCCGCCATCGTCCACACCAACCGAGCCGATACCGCCGGCAACGGACAGATCCTGGGACCCGACGCCTTCTTCGATCCGCTCTTCCTGGGGGCGGCCGACCGCCGCTTCGTGACGACGGAGCGAGTGGTCGAAAACGGCGCATTGACCGACGAAGGGCCATTAAGTTCGATCGTCATCCACCGCATGATGACCGACGGCGTTGCCCAGACACCTCGTGGCGCACACTTCACCGCCAACCCACCCGATTACGGACGCGACGAAGCCTTCCAAAAGGAATATGCCGCGGCGGCTGGCGATGCCGACATCTGGACCGCCTTCGCCGAGCGGTACCTCAACGTCACCGAGGCCGAGTACCACACGCACGTCCAAGAACGGAGCGCCCCATGAGCGACACCCACGGCTCGGCCGACATCGGCGTCACCCGGGCTGAGTCTTGCGTCATCGCCTGTGCCGACGCCTGGCGCGACGCCGGGGAGATCATGGCCAGTCCGTTCGGCAACATCCCCGCCCTGGGAGCCCGACTCGCCAAATCGACCTTTGCCCCCGACCTGGTACTCACCGACGGGGAGGCAGCACTGATGATTGGCGCCCCACCACTGACCGCCCGCCCGGACGAGCTGCAACGAGAGGCCGTCATGCCGTATCGAAGCGTGTTCGACGTGGTGTGGTCGGGCCGACGCCACATCATGATGATGGCCAGCCAGATCGACAAAGACGGGAATCAGAACATCTCGGCCATCGGTGACCATGCCCACCCCAAAGTCCAACTGGTCGGCGTGCGCGGTGCACCAGGCAACTCGGTCAACCACCCGACGAGTTATTGGGTACCCGACCACAACACGCGCAGTTTCGTCGAACATGTCGACGTGGTTAGCGGCGTGGGCTACGCCCGTGCCGCGGCGGCCGGAGCCGGAGCGACTCGCTTTCATGACATTCGCCGCGTCGTGTCCAACTTGGGTGTGTTCGACTTCGAGACGCCCAACCGCACCATGCGCCTGGCGTCATTCCACCCCGGCGTGAGTGTCGACGACATTGTCGCCGCCACTGGTTTCTCGCTGACCATTGACGCCAATGTGTCCGAGACGCGACTCCCGACACCGGAAGAGCTCCAGCTCTTGCGTGATGTGTTGGACCCGAAATCCCTGCGCGACCGGGATGTGAAGAGCTGACGTCGACCCCACCACCCCAACACCACGCGCTGCAGACCGCGTTTTGCACGCAGGTGGGCGTGCGCTATCCCATCGTGCAAACGGGAATGGGTTGGGTGGCTGGTCCGCGGCTGGTGGCCGCCACCGCCAATGCGGGAGGTCTCGGGATACTCGCCTCGGCCACCATGAACGTCGAAGAACTGGCGGCGGCCATCGCCGAAGTGCGAGCCCGCACGTCGGCTCCTTTCGGCGTCAACCTGCGCACCGACGTGGCTGACGTGAACGATCGCATCGCCCTCATGATCGAAACCGGTGCCCGGGTGGCCAGCTTTGCCCAAGCGCCCAACCCCGCCTTGGTCGAGCGGTGCAAGGAAGCCGGTCTGTTCGTCATGCCCACCGTCGGAGCGCGACGGCACGCCGAGAAGGTGGCCGATTGGGGCGTCGATGCCGTCATCGCCCAAGGCGGCGAGGGCGGTGGCCACACCGGCCCCGTGCCCACATCGCTCTTGTTGCCCCAGGTCGTTGAGGCTGTCGGGGACCGCGTCCTGGTCATCGGTGCCGGTGGATTCTTCAGTGGTCGCGGCCTGGTGGCCGCGCTGGCCTACGGCGCCTCAGGCATCGCCATGGGCACCCGTTTCCTGCTCTCCGCCGAAAGTCGGGTGCCCGACGCCATTAAGGCCGAGTACGTCGGCACGGCAGTCACTGGCACCGTGGTCACCACCAAAGTCGACGGGGCGCCCCAGCGCGTCGTGCGCACCGAATTGGTGGACCATCTCGAATCGCAGGGTTGGTTGCGGTCGCTCCCGCGCGCCCTGAAGAGTGCGCATCAGTTTCGTCGCGAATCTGGCACCTCGCTCATGGCATTACTCAAAGAGGGTCGCGCCATGAAGGAAGGCAACGAGCTCACGTGGCCGCAAGTTGTCATGGCTGCCAACGCGCCGGTCATGACAAAGGCCGCGCTCGTCAACGGTCGCACGGATGTTGGTGTCCTACCGACCGGCCAAGTAGTTGGACTGATCGATCAGCTGCCCACCGTCGCCGACATCATCAATGCCGTCATGACCGAAGCCGACGCGGTGCTGCAGCAGTGGAGTACACCCACCTCGTAACGAGGTGAGGACGTGTTAGCTGCCGGTGCCGCCTTGGGCGACGCGGCGCAACAGGTTGGAGACACGTTGATGCGTCACGCCAAAGAGATTGGCGATGCTGGGGATGCTTTGTCCCTCGGCCCGCAGGGCGACCACAAGCGAACGTCGTAAGTAACCACTGGCCTCGGACTGGCGCCGCAGCACCGTGCTCACGACCTGTACCGTCCCGGGCTCGTCCTCATCGGACAAAATGGTGCGCCATTCCTGACCACTCTCACGAGCGAGTCGCAGGGCGGCGATGCGCTGAAAAAGCACACGCTCGTGTTCTGCATTCTCCCGCAAGACCGTCTCAAGCTCAGTAAGGGCCTTCAGAACTTCGTCCGCCTCGGATCCTGTCCGTCCTTCGTTGCTGTCAGGTGCCACCTGAATGACTCCACCTCGATTCTCTACCGACTGATGTGTCGTATTCACATCGGTTGCCAACATCTTTGCTCCTATTCGTTCTCGTTGCATCCAATGTGACCGTCCGGCACATCGCGACGTTCGTCACACCCGTGTACCCGCATGGAGCCTAAGCATGCGCCGTGCACAATTGACGTCGGTCAAAGCCCTACCCGGAAACGACTATTCCTAATCCTGGAAATTCACATAAATCATATTTAGCGTGCAAGCAGGACCGACGATCCATGTCCAAACAATCCTTGATTGGCGGTGATTGCCACTCGGGCCCCTTCGACCTGGTGGCCGGTGGCCGCTCCACGGAGCTGCCAGACCGATTCGCAGACCTGGGCAATGGCCTGAGCCGGGATGGCCTCGCCGAAGCAGGAGAGGCCACCTGACGGGTTGACGGGCACTTTGCCACCGAGCGCCGTGGCGCCATCTCGCAGCAATTTCTCTGCCTCACCCTCGCCGCACAGGCCGATGTCCTCGTACCAGTCCAGCTCCAGGGCCGCCGAGAGGTCATAGACCTCGGCCAGGTCCACATCCTCGGGTCCGATACCCGCTTCGGCGTAGGCCGACGCGGTGATGGATGGCCGAAAACCGCGGCCGTCCACCGCATCGGCGGGAAAGGCAATCGCCGAATCGGTCGAGAAGTTGGGCATCTCAATCACCGTGTTGGGAAATGACGGAGTCACGGTGGACACGGCATTGATGGTGACCAACGGTTCGGCCCCACCAGCGTGACGACGGGCAAAGTCCATGCTGGTCAACACCAGCGCGGCCCCACCATCGGATGTGGCACAAATCTCAAGCAGACGGAGCGGATCAGCCACCATCGGCGATGCTAAGACCTCGTCGACGGTGACCTCGCCTCGGTAGCGGGCGTACGGATTGGCCACCCCGTGACGCGCGTTCTTCACCTTGACCTGAGCGAAGTCCTCTTCGGTTGCGCCGAATCGATCCATCCGTCGCCGGGCGTACAGCGCAAAGTATGTGGGATTGGTGGCGCCCATGAGATGAAAACGCAACCAGTCCGGGTCGTCCTTGCGGTCTCCGCCACCGACCGGGGCAAAGAACCCCTTCGGCGTCGTATCCGCGCCGACCACCAGGGCTACATCGCATAGTCCGGCCAAAATTTGGGCCCGAGCATTGCCAATGGCTGCGGCGCCTGACGCACAAGCGGCGTAGCAGCTACTCACCCGAGCACCCGTCCACCCCAAGGCCTGTGCGAACGTCGCCCCGGCCACAAAGCCCGGGTAGCCGTTGCGAATGGTGTCAGCTCCCGACACGAACTCAATGTCGCGCCATGTCAATCCGGCATCGCTCAGCGCATCGCTGACGGCTGCCATCCCGTACTCGACGAATGGTCGACCCCATTTGCCCCATGGGTGCATGCCAGCGCCCAGCACGGCAATTCGCCGGTCATCGGACATGGCTCACGCCTCCTTGCTGCCTGGTGCTGAAGCCGCTCCAGCGACGGGCTTCCATTTCCACACCAAAAAGTCCTGGTCGTCATCGGAATAGAGCGTGTCAACCACCAACTCGACTTCGTCGCCGACGGTGAGATCGTCGACGGTCACGCCGCTGACCACTTGACCCATCACCACCAACTTTTCAGCCGCCAGCTCCACGGCGACCAGACAGAACGGCACGTAGGGGTCGGCGGGCACATACGGCGGTGGCGGTTGGTAGCGAGCGTCGGTGTAGGACCAAATCTTCCCGGTTCGAGACAGGGCGACCACGTCAAACTCTTGAGAGTCACAGTCTGGATTCCCGCAGTACTTCTTGGCCGCTGGAAACGCGAACGTGCCACATTTGGCGCAACGAGAACCGGTGAGTGCGGCGGTTCCGTCGTCGTCAACGGTGAACCAGCCTTCGATCGCCGGTACCTGTGTCGTCATGCGTCTAACCGCTCAATGATGGTGGCGTTGGCCTGTCCACCGCCCTCGCACATGGTCTGGAGTCCGTAACGGCCACCGGTGCGTTCCAACTCATTCAGCAACGTGGCCATCAGTCGGGCCCCCGAACTTCCGGTGGGGTGGCCGATGGCGATGGCCCCTCCGTTGACGTTGACCCGACTCATGTCGGGATGGAACTCACGCTCCCAAGCCAAGACCACCGAGGCGAAGGCCTCATTGATCTCGATCAGATCGATGTCGTCAAGCGACAGCTTCGATTTGGCCAACACCAACTCGGTGGCCGGGATCGGTGCCGTCAGCATGATCTGTGGATCGTTGGCCGCCACCGCAAATGTATGGAAGCGAGCCCTCGGTCGTAGACCCAAAGAAGACGCTCTTTCTTCGCTCATGATCAACACGGCGGCGGCTCCGTCGGATATCTGTGACGACGTGCCGGCGGTGACGGTGCCACCCTCGAAGAAGGCGGGACGTAAGGCGGAGAGTTTCTCGAGCGAGGTGTCGCGGCGCACGCCCTCGTCGACTTCCATCATTCCCGTGACGTCGGCCGCACCGGGGACGTCAGGATGCACCCTGGCCTCAAGAGGCACGATCTCATTGGCGAAGCGCCCTTCGTCGCTGGCCCGGGCCGCTCGCTGATGTGACTCCAGAGCGAAGGCGTCCATCTCGTCCCGGCTGACCTTCCAGCGCCTGGCGATCTCTTCGGCGCACTCACCTTGGTGGATGAGCTCGAAACGTTCCTTATAGAGCGGTCCGTAGGCCTCGCCGGGTCCGGGCTCAGTCGTCGAACCGATAGGCACCCGGCTCATGGACTCGATGCCGGCTCCGATGGCGATATCCATGGCGCCGGACATCACCGCCTGAGCGGCGAAGTGGATGGCCTGCTGGGCCGAGCCGCATTGGCGGTCGACCGTTGTGCCCGGCACCGATTCGGGGAATCCGGCGGCCAGAGCGGCGTTGCGGGCGATGTTCATGGCCTGCTCACCCACCGTCATGGTGCAGCCCATGATGACGTCTTCGATCAGGGCGGGATCGAGGTCATTGCGGGCCAGGAGAGCCGCCAATGGCTGTGCGGCTAGGTCGGTGGCATGCCAGCCCGAGAGGCGACCACCTCGGCGGCCTACGGGGGTTCTGACGGCATCGATGATTACGGCGTTCGGCATAGGAACCTCATTGTCCCCCGAATCTAACGGGGTGTCAGATTTTGGTGGACGTTGAGGTACGGGATCTGGGTTGGGGGTGGGGTTGAGCTTGGGGACGGAGGATGATCGAAGTGCTACCTGGAGCCGCTGTCGGCCCCACTCTGCTCCCCTTGACTCGTCTCTTGAATTCCATCAGTCCCGATACTTCTTCTCGCAAAGTATTTCGCCCCAGCGAAGTAAATTTGAAAAGTAACTACCGAGGGACATCCGAACCCCCCTTTTGGTCGTCATCCCGAATCTTTAGGTCATGGTGCTGTGCCACCGCCCACCGGCCACCGGCCACCGCAGCGGAACTCCTGGCTCAAGTCTCAACGTGGGATGACAGTCACGGCACATCGCAATGTCGGCGCCGCGCCAATTCGGGCATCGGCCGTGAGGAGTCCGCAGTCGAGTGATTCAGCCAACGAGACGTACGACGCGTCATTGGCCGAAAGGTTGTGGCGTAGCTCCCAGATTCGATCAAGAAAGGAGACAACGGGATGTCGTGAGATCCCAAGGGTGCGCAAGATATCCAAGGCGGCCCAACCGTCCTCGTTCGTCACCGATCCCTGCGCAACCAGTCGACGCATCCCATTGGCCACCTCAGCGTCGATGAGATGGGGAGCGTGCAAGTGCTCGGTGGAAAGTGCTCTGCGTGCCGGCCCATCGTTGAGCAGTCCCGAAATCACCGCCGATGCGTCAACGACGATCAACGATCACCTCGACCGGCGTCGAGGTCTTTCACGATCTCCGCCACCTCAATACCGAGATCAGGGAGTGCCCGCATGAGCGCTGGATTGTCGGCCCGGCGGGACGCTTCGGCCAGTTCCTTCACCGCTAATGCCGAGACCGACATGGCATCGAGAGCGGCCAGTCGCTCGAGGCGCTCGACCACTTCGTCGGGCACGTTCCGGAGATACAGGGTTCTCATGTTTCATTATGCTAGCAATAAGCACGTACTCTGCAACATTTACGGCTGACCTCGGCCCCC
>Ga0182030_10006152_pt1 | contig 25372 bp, 20 predicted proteins | sample 812S3MmetaG_FD_121299 | JGI IMG/M metagenome (GOLD analysis project Ga0182030, IMG submission 121299) | Permafrost microbial communities from Stordalen Mire, Sweden - 812S3M metaG (Illumina Assembly) | ecosystem: Environmental > Terrestrial > Soil > Wetlands > Permafrost | place: Sweden...
CCAATATTGATCTTGATAGCTTGTGCACCGCTCTCCCGGCAGGTTCTCTCGAGGATTGGACCAATGGAGTCGAGGTATTGACGGGGGATCGAACTTTCCTTCGTGGTGATACCGAAGATCTTTCAAGCCTTTTGAGAACCGCATCGTCTGAATGGCTTCGAAGAGAGGGCCAGCCCAGCATCGACGCAAATTTCATAATTCGAATCATCATCACATGTCAAATGCGGGAGGTATCTTATCTTCGCCGTGCTACAAGTCAAAACCCTGCAGGGAAATTCGACCGAAAACGTCAATTAATTTTAAACCGGCTGGCTTCAACACGCCTGGCGCTCCCAGTGAAGTACCAGGATCCACAGCGGAAGGTGTCTCTAGGAGAGCAGAAAAATGACCATGCATTACGCCTCGTGAATTTGCTGGAGCTTCAGATCAGCCAGTTGCCTGTCGGGGTGCCTGGATCTTTCGAAAAGCTGACTCAAGACGAAGCTTGGCTTTCGAATTGGGACTTCTTAATTGGACTCGTCGATGACATCGTGGAGATAATCAGAAATTGGAATCCAAGTATGCAGACAATTACGGATCCATCTGTTTGCTATATCATCTTTATTGCAATGGTACTAATTCATATGGAATCAAAGCTCGAGCCACCTCGGGCAAGAAGAGCTGGGTTTGAAGAAGACAGTCGAAGTTCGTGGCAGTTGCTATACTTGTTTCTCCAACAACTCGGCAGCCAATGGCTCTTACCAAAAGCATTGATCGGTAAGCGTTATTGACTTCTGCCGCTTCAAAATTCACTGTCTTAGTGATTACTACTAACGCAATGCTCAGCTGCGGCAGAGAAATTTCGACATGCGGCGGCAGGACCTATAACTCTTTCAGATGCTTACCACATCAGTAAGAGCCTACAACGGCCGTTAAGCTTTCAACCTCGAAGAGAGGGAAATGCGCATAATCTTAGCGTTGATTACTCCCTGAATTTCCCGTTCCCGGTTACATCACTTGATTCGAATGATCTTTACGACTGGCTCGGTACTTTTGACCAGGGTGAAATCAATTTTCAATGAATTCAGCTTCGGCCCTTGGATGATACTAATCATGCTCATGTTGATCTGAAAGCCCGAGGCTGTTTCATATTGGATGTGGTGCTCACGCAGCCCAGAACTTCGATGGTTCCCACTTCGGAAGAATCACGTGCTCGTCAATCTCACCTAGAACGTTTTCAAAAGCAGACTCGATAATCGTCTAAAAAGCATTTCTGATTGGTTTCAAACCAATCCTCTTTGGGCGTAGCTCCTTAATACCTCTCACGCCTCATTCACCATTCGTCTTGGTCTTCGCAATGCCTTATTCGCCTCAGGGGGGGAATGTCCTCATCGCCGGAGGTTCGAGGTAGCACAATTCTTCAGCCTTTTCTGCCAAACCACTGACATCATATCATAGAGGTCTTGGAGCACTGATATGCGAGAATTTTGCAGCAGAGGGCTGCAACCAAGCAGTGAACTATGCTTCTAATGCAGATGCGGTCAGTATACTTGCAAATAGGCTTCAGCGGTATGGAATGAAAGCCTGCATCCTAAAAGGCGTGCGTCACTAGTTATGATTTTTCAAAAATAGGCATAGATTCAATATAGGATAGGCAGTGTCGAAGATTACGTTCGGCTGGTCAGAGAGACTGTTGAGAAGCTGGGTGGGTTGGAAATTGTCGTAGCCAACGCTGGATGGACGCGCATACCAGAGTCGGTGATATTTATACTATCTTCCTTGAAGAGTGGAAAATTTCCCCAAATGCCCCTAGTTTATGCGCATAATATTGAAGTTGATATCTGCAGTGCTAGCTGGAGGCAGTCAATGCCATATCGCACCTACAACTCATGCAGGAAGTGGCACCAATATTCAATGTTAATAGGGATATCGGGTATAATTTATCAACTCATCCGTTTCTGTAAGGCTTCCGACCATACAAGATGCTTGTTCAATTTCTGATTGAGTAATATTTAGGGAATCTAGACTATGGGAAGTAAGGCAGTGTCGTATATTCGGTGACCAAAGCAGCTGGTCTGCAACTCATGAAGAATTTCATACTTTCGTAAACATGCAGGAGGGTGGTTGCGCAATCCAGAATATGAACTGTTTGGACTGTTTAGGCCATTGAGAGGAGAGATATGGAGATAAATATTGGTGGCGATGAGCCGCGAAGGCTGTATATACTTGTTCAAGTTTTGTTAATGTTCAGTTCGGTTTATTGCAATCCAAGTGGCGTATAAGGATTACTTTTATTGCGTGAAATATGGTTAGATCAAATAAAAAATTATCTACTACTAAGCAAAATATTCCAAAACGTAACAAGTTGATATGTCATGCTCGGGTAGCTAACAGAACTGTCCGAGTCGCCAGTGAGCCTGATGCCCAGTACCTAAGCAAGCGTTGCAAGCTTTATAACTAAATTGCAAGGTAGGAGAGAGAAGATTTGATTGACAAGAGTCTAGCAAGCTAGCTGAAAGACATCGTAGTTCCATCCTCACCGAAATCCTTTGGCAAATCGGGTCCCCAAACTGATATCGCACCAGCAACATCCCTTCTCATCGGAGTGTCCTCGTTCACTATATCGCCATCCGCATAATGCTCAATCTTGAATCCACTAGAATCTTTCCAGTAGTCGAAGATTTGACTCCCCAAAATATGTCGTCCAACACCCCAAACGCTTGTCCATTTATTCTTGGCAAGCCATTCATGCCCAATAAGTTGGGTATCAAAGTCTGCAACTTCGTAGGAACTGTGGTGGAGATAGGTCTTCTTGACTTCAGGTGGAGCGCGCTGCATGAACATGATGTGGTGGTCAGAAAATTTAGGCCCAAGATCGAGGTGCATGAAAATAAGCACATCGACATTGGTGAGTTGTGGATGATACAGAATGTCTGAAGGAACAAGATTGAAGTTTGAGGTATAGAAATCAAGCTCGCTATCGAAGTCTTTGCAAACATAGCCGAAGTGACCAACTTTATGGATTAGGGCAGGTCCTTCGTGAAATCTTTGAAATTGTCCTATTTTATGGTTTAGTAAATACCAATAATGAAAGGACACCACTATATGATTACCTTGTCTGGGCTTTTCGAAGGGGGTGTTGAATGCCCCCAACGACTCATGAGTGGCAGATGGCACATGCTGTGTCTCTACTTCAAGCTCCTTCTGACCGTACACAACATGCATGAAGGTGTCGCCAGGCCTTTCAATTGTAACCATCTCACCTCCACCGGGAGCTTTCCCCAAACTCCCGACTGTTGATCCCGGAATCTTAGCAGCCTTTTCAAACTCTTCCCTCGAAGCAGCTACAAACGCAGCACCACGAAAGCTAGGTTTTCCGCTCTTGCTCTTCATGGCAACATAGATGTATGGGTCCTTCCCATATCCCCGAAAATAGATCTTATCTCCATCTTGGTGTTCTTCGATAAGCCCAAAGTCGTGTGCGAACTTCGCGAATTTTTTCAGGTTCCCATGCTCAAAATAAACATGCGAAAGTCGCACCAGCTGCACTTTTGAGGGATTGTTCTTGATTTCTGGAATCAACATGTCGGGCACGATGTATTCGCGGATGAATTTAGGTAGGTGAGAGATTATACTCAACATCAATGACATCCTGCATGAAGGCTGTTTGATCGAGGACTGATACTGACCAAGCTTTAATAAATGCCGACTTCAGTAATATGACGAAACCGCCACTGGGGCATCTTTGATAGCAGAATCATATCTAGGAAGTCAGACTTACATGTCACAAGGTGAACGCGCGGAAATCCAAGATAACCCGACTTCCAATAGCATAATTTGAGGGTTGCTCCGCGGTGTAACTTGGATCAACCGGGGGAAGTGGGGCAATCCTGTTTTCGCGACGTGGGGCATCACGACTGGAGATCAATACGAGGTGCAATCCTAAAGATCTGGGCAATTATCAATGCTGAAATATTAGCTGCTGAGGTGACAAATTCAAAACAATTTCCAGAAAGTTTGATGATCTTAGATATCAAACGGAAAGAACTGATCACGTGTTGAACCGCAGCCCTTTTTGCAACAGCTTGCCCCAGAAAAATGGAGGAATTCCCAGTGGTGATAGTTGGAGCAGGACCAGCAGGACTCACCCTAGCTCTCTCTCTAGCCTTACTTGAGGTTCACACAATCATTCTCGAAAAAGAACTTGCCATCAATGAAGATCCTCGCGGGGTATTTCTGGCTGGAGATGCAGTGAGAATCTTCTATCAAGTTGGAGTTGGGGAGGATATGGCAAAAATCGGACATCGTGAGTATATAATTTGACTTATAGTCACCGATCTGTTTTAATCGCTAGCCTTAGAAGTCGAAACGATCAACTTTCATAGAAGTACGTTTAAAAACCCATCGTTCATCAGTGCCGATCAAACGCACGATACGCTGCAGCAAGTTGTGCCTGATGGGGTGTTGCAGATTCAACCAAGACTTGGTTCGTATCATGGGACCGTCTCTTCAGAATTGCCTTCTAACGAAGATTAGAGGCTGCGCTGAGAAGGAAAATCGAGGAGTCCAAATATTGTACCCTCAGGTGCGGCGCCAAGGTCACCTCTCGCGAAGAACTCCCCGAAGGGCTCATTGTAGAGTATGAATGTGGAAACTACACAAGGAAATACATCAAGTGCTCGTATCTCATCGGTGCTGACGGGAAAACTGGTGTTGTCCGAAAGAAATTCTTGGAGCCGACAGCAGATATCAGACAGGAAGTCGGACTATTCAAATACACGGGTACCTGGGTTGCGGCAAACTTGAAGATACATTTGCCGACTCCCAAGACGCACCCACAATTGCCCCTCTGGAATATGGGCTTTACACCAGAGGCTATTTATGATTTATTCTGGCCTCCAGGATGGCATTTCTGTAGTCCACCGGGGAAGGCCACAGCATGTGGGCGATTTGGCCCTATAGAAGAGCGATTCTGGCGGCATGAATTTGCAGAGCCCGATTGGAATGACAACAAAGACTCTGAGATGTTGTTATGGGAACATTTGCTGCCCATGTTGACTCGCAGCTCTGACAGCCGTGGACACCAGTTCCCAGGAGGTGAAATCACGTTCCCAAAAGACTGTATTGAGATTCGGCGATGTCGGCCCTTCACTTTCTGTCAGAAAGTAGTCAATAAGTGGTTTCATAACCGCACGATTCTGATTGGTGATGCGGCACATGTTTTCCCTCCTTTCGGTGGACAGGGCATCGCATGTGGAATTCGAGACGCGCATGCACTAGCCTGGCGACTGGCTATTCTTTTCCGGAACACAAGCATTTCTGACCGAGCGAAAGCCAAACTCTTGGAAGCGTGGAGTTTAGAACGAAGACGAGGTGTGGACGATTCCGCCCGCCTAACAATGCAAAACGGGATGCTTTGCAACGAAGCAGAGACCTGGAACTTCTACTTTCTCCGAAAAACTTTCACTTTTCTGGGTGATATTGGACTGTTGTGGAAGCACTCGCAATGGAATACCGCCGGCGAAAGAAAGGGTTATAAGACCACGCAGGGTGGATTCTTCCTCGCCGAGTTTGGCGGAGGCATCAAATTGGCACAGGTCTTCCTTCGATGCAGTTCCGATTCTCTGATACTGTCAGACGAACTGTTAAAGCGACAGAAGTCCGCAATGACACTTCTGATTTTCAACGAAACTGAGAAAGCGGCCGCTAAAGTACGAGGTCTTTTGAAGGCAAGCAGCCTACCCACGTCTATTCTGTCGTTGGATTCTCTGATGTCAATTTCATCAGACAAGGGGCAACCTGGACCAGGCTACACTTGTAGCAGTGAAAGTTATCTTCGGGACAAGGCACTGCGACCAGGTTATGACGAGAAGTCTTATGCTGCGAGTTTGCCAACAGGGACGAAGTATGCGATTATTCGATCTGATTTCATTGTATTTGCAGCTGCGCGATCACATGTGGAACTTGAAAGATGTTTGGCTTTGTTGAAAGAAAGAATGGATTTATGAGAGCATATAAGGAAGGGCTTTTAGCTTCAAACCTGTTCCTTAATTGAAATCTTGATGGATAATAGGCTCATGTAGATTAAAGCAGAAAATTAATCAATGGTCAGTCAAATGAATGAGGGGGTTTCAACCAAGAAAAACTAAAAGCGAACAGAGTGTTGTGGAAATTAAATTTCTCAAATGAGCCCAACGGTTCAGGAGATGGAAAACATAAAATTTATATTATAAAACCAATTCTTCACGAAAACCCCATTAATGAAGTATATTTCGTCCAGTATCCAAGTTCTCATTCAGGGAGCGACCCACTCGACTATTGTTGTAAATAACCAGATCCATAAAGGATAGCCGAGAAACCTCTCCCATAAGAGTCAACTAAAGGTAATTCTGTTCCGTAGAATGCCGACCTTCGAGACTTCTACCTCTACCACGTCGCCATCTCGTAGAAAGCTACGTGGCTTTCTGAAAGCTCCGACACCTGACGGAGTTCCCGTCATCACCGCTGTTCCCTGTGGTATGGTTGTGCCTGTTATCAGCATCACTTATCAGCAAACCGAAAATCGCTCAGATAAAAACTTGTCCGGCTCACCTTGGCTCATCCAACTCAAGATCCTCGCCGGGCTGAAAATCAAATCTGTGTTAAACTCACTCTCCTGCCTCACCTCTCCATTTACTCTGGTCACTAGCTTCATACCATCGCCTTTCCCAAAAACCTCTGGGCTGATCAAAGTAGGTCCCAAGGGTGCAAACTTATCGAATGCCTTCGCGAAATAGAACTGACCTGCCATTTGATCTGGCATTTGATACATGCGACATGATAGGTCATTTCCTGCTGTGTAGCCTAGGATATAAGATTCTGCTTCCGATGGACTGATGTCTCGGCAGGTTTTGGAGGTGACGAATGTGAGTTCGCCCTGGATCAACAACCAGTTTAGTTAGAGTGCAAGAGAAGGAGAAGTGAGCAGATTGGGCCAATGTGTACATACTTCATAGTCGGGGAAGCTAGATGCGCAGAAAGAGTTCATCGGAATATGCTCATCGGGATCTGCCAAAGAAGCAACGGGCTTTGTCCACAATGGAGGGTTCTTGGGGATTGAAAGCTAGAGAGAACATCTTAGCGGAGAGATATTGAGCGATCGGAATATTTTGGCTTACTTTTGCCTCCTCTGCATGGGTTCTGTAGTTCAAGCCGACGCAGTAAATCGGTGCTCCAAGATATGGAAGCGGTGCGAGCAGCTGCTCAATGTTCAACGAACAAGATCGCAGAAATTACGCATGTTGAAATGAATTACCTTGCCAATTGTGATATTGATGCTCTCACTGCCACCAGTCAGGTCATCGAAAGTCTTGTAAGCTTCGATCTTGGATCCTGCTGCTGGTGATTCAATCGTTTCGGCGCCCAGATCAGCGAAGTAAATTTCATCGCCGTCAGCTGCCTGAAAGCGAATGAGGCGTGAGAAAGAAGGCATTGTAATATGTAGATTTCAAAGAAAGGGTGCTAGATTTTGAAATGAACGACAGCTAGCTTACTTTTGGGAGAGAGCTGGAGCTGATCGAGAAAGCAGCGCAGGAATATAAAAAGCGTAGAGCCAATGGACGAAAGCCCGAAAATTCGTGCATGTGCAGTCCGCAAATCGAAAAGATGCATGCATCTAAAAGTCGGCAATGCACCCGCATTGAGTTCTCCCGCGGAGTAAAATTCATCTGTCTAGCTTACCGCGGCACAATGAGTGGGCTTTCATCCGGGCCGGCAGGTCTCCAATTGACCATCACCAATCATTCTAATAAAATAAAAATACGTCTTGCACTTCCTTGGCGGTCAGAATGAGCTTATGATCTCGCCGGAGACGCCGGAGATTGGAAGTCGGGTAGGTAGAATGTGCCTGGAGAGAAACACAGGCATGAGATCCTTTTTCTGTGCCTGAAGCATCAATTCCACCTATAGGAAAAGCTCTCCAAATTCAGAACCTCCTTCTGCATTTACTCGCGTTCCCTTGCAAATCCTGAGTGCTTCAGTGCTTTACTACGCCCTCAAAAACTCAATTGAGATCCACAACCCACAATAGGATCCTAACTGTCTGCCAGCTGCCACCGACAATCTCAAATTACCTCCCTTTCAGCACGCGCCTGTTTCAAAAATAGCCCCGCCCGACTCCACAGTCGAGTTTCTGTCGAGAATCCGGGAAAATAGCACAATGCGAGAGGAGACACTTGCGTTCCGTATGTATGGTGCTGTAATGATTTGATTGCAGCATATAACGACCAAATTGTTCAAATTCCTCCGTATCAAATGTTTCTCAAAAGCAGCAAGGCTCCACCGTCTCGAAAGCTGCTTTCCCAGGTACACCGGACGTCAATCTCCGAGTTGTCAAAATTGCAGAGCAGTCACCTTTGACAACTTTCTTATGTCGTTCTCAGAGCTCTCTCTCCAATACTACAGCTAGAGATCTAGCAACTTACATTTACCCCTCGTTGCGTAGAGGCAGACAGCCCATTTGTATTTGAAAAGGATAATATCTATGGACTTTCTGACATCTTTCATAGAGGTTATCTGCGGTTCAAGACCTCGAATCCCATTACTTTCAGCGTCAATTGACAAAGTTACGACGAGCTATTGACTATCTGCAAGCCACTTTTCTAGAAGGTGATGGACAAGGGTCCAATTCACTTCCACCCCCGTCTCGACTCCTTATTCCCTTACTTTTTTCTTTATGACATGATCAATTCTATGTTAGCTTGTTATGAGTAAGACTGCATCGACCCCAAAATCTTTGGTCTGATAGAGTCACTCATCGTGCCGGTAGCATTTTCCGGAATATCGGTTTGGTGATGCGTAATAATTTTCAGCCAGAGATCGAAGATTTTCGAGATTTTAAGGGGGGATCTATGGGGCCTTGCATCTATTTGTTTTCAGACCTAAGGATGTCATCCTTGAGACTGAGGAGGAGAAAAATTGTCAAGAAGGTTCAGTAGAGGCGATCTAGGATATCGTTCTGGGTAAAGATGACTATACAAGACCATAGAAAAGACAGGGGCAGTGACAGGGGCAAGATCAATTGATTCACCAGTCAGCCTTTCTCACATATGGGGTACTGGATTTTTAGGTGAACATGAATCACTCTAGACAATTTGCGTTGTCGTTCTTTTGGTCTGGGGCGGGTATGAGCGGGTTGCATCTGCCAGTTAGTTGAGGTAACTGGCAAGGGACGTGAATAATAAATCTTCTATTTCTAGATTAATGTCACGTTTGATGGAAGTTGAGATGTATTATAAGTTGTCTATAGAATAGTACTGAAAATATCTCAGTGATGTTTGTTCTATTCGAATCGCTTACCTATCTACTCTAGCATGATTTTTCGCCTAGAAATGCATTGGTGATCAAAATATTACAAATTCACAATGTATTAATATATTGCAATCTTCTAGAATCCATTGTTTCGAATTTTGCATTTACATTTATCGACTCTTATATTTGAGATAAGACAAAACATTAAACGACATGCTCAAAATTCCATTCCTTACTTAATTTATCCTTACCAATCTATTCTTCAGCGGCCAGAGGAATTGCAGCCCTTGGCTTACACGTGAAAGATTCAAGATCCGCGAACTGCATCACAAGTTGCTCAAACCGTGATACAAGGTCAGGATCCTCCACTTTTTCACCTCCGGTATCCTTCTTGAAGCGAAGACCAGGGGAAAACTTGCATCCGAAAGAAAAAGTGTTCGTGGGTTTGTAATAGCTCGATCGCACAATTGGGTCACCACTTTGGAAGCCCTTCTTCATGAAGTCGAGAAATGCCTTCCGATTTTTGCTAGACCAATTGTTTGGTACGACGTCGAAATCGTAGACCCATTGATTCTTTTGAACCTTGCCATCAAATTCCGAAATTCTTTCGTAAGTACTACTTTTGACCGAAAGTTGTTTCTTATTCCCAGGCGGGTTGCCAGAGGAAGAGGAGGCCCCGTTATCGTTTGAGATACCACTTGAGTGCGAATGTCCTGGCATACGCTTCAACACAGCAGCTGCATGGCCATCGGTATGTCTGGGGACAAGGCTTGGGAGATCTGTCTCGGGGCCGGGATCCTTTACGAGGCGTTTGTCCTGAGGATGATAATCAATTGCAGCTCCATGGATCAGAGCACAAGAAGAGAGAAGGGAAAGTAGGAAGGAAACCTTCATTGTGATATTGGAACAGGAGTTTGACTTTCGGGTATGGAGGTCAAGGATCGTGATGTTTGAATATGACTGAAGACTTGGAATGTCGATGGGAAGTATGAGAATGAATACTGTGATGAAAAGACCGATGATCATGGGGTTTTATATGCATGATCTTAAAAACCACCATAATAAAAAGGAATGATTAGGATTTTGGATTAGTGCTGAGAAGGGGTCATCCTAGGAAAGTTCTATCTAATAAAATCCGCAGTGTTCTTCGCTTAGCGTAATATAAAGGAATGATCCAGGATTTTAGAGCAAGTACCAATCCATTCCTCAGCCACAGAAGCCCCACACTTTCTGGCTGAGCGCTTAGCGCATCACCTCGGCCAATGATATCTTGTCAATCGTATTACCAGGAACGCGCTCGTTTTTCCGATCTGATTATAGCTATTTCACGTCAATAAATGTATAGCCCCTCAATCCTTAACACCTAAAAAAGTCGGCTCCAATCCTCTTGGAAATGCACTTTAATACTTTTTTGTTGTGGGTTTATCATTACCTAGGTACTCGAGGGCGTGTCTAGCATTTCTTTTCACGTAAAAAATCCAACAGGACGGGATTTTCATATTTATCGTAGTTGAAATTGCGCTGCGGCAAACGTTTCTGCACACTTTACTAACCAACGATTGACAAGGTATGAATACACATTTGGGTGAGAATTTCAGAAGAGGCGCAGACTTGACGACTAAATGCACAAATGGACATGGGCGAATGTTAGTAGCGGACCGACAATGAGGCTGAGATTGACGTTTGGTTCGCTACCCCAGATGAAATTGAAGAAAATTAATCTTTATGCTTGAAGCGATGAGAAATAGAATAATACTGAGAACCCGGCCATCGATTAATAACACATACTTCAATACATATGAGCTTTAACTGAATGGTTACATTTAATGTACCAGCGACTACAGCTGCAGCTGTTGCCCACACGCCGGTGACATCTACACCAACGGCAGACCCGGGCCCGGCGATTGTTCCTGCAACCCTCACTGAAACACCCACTCGGAAATAAACTCTGACGGATGCGCTGGCTCTGTGAATATACCTAGCTCGATGAATAAATGAACATAATAGGGCTCCTTGACAATTTGAAGGGATAAAACTCGGTAAATTGGAACTCTGGGGGTTCTCACTGCTGCCGGCCTAAAGTCATCGAAGAACCCGCACTCTACGATGCAAGAGATATTCCGATATAATTAAGTAACATAACTTATAAGTTTTGCGCGGAAGAAAGCCTACCTAAGTCAAGCCAATATCGCTGGATCATGTGACTTAATCGGCAAAACAAAGTCGTGGCGGGGCAACCGATTTACACCGACGGTTGTGAACCCAACAAGGACGTTCAATGACTTGGAAGGATAAGCAGTGCTATTCCTACTTAAAAAAATTTGTTCTATCTTATTTCAGCTCCGCAACTCTAAAGACAGATCTCCGAGAACTGGGATCGCATGGAACCGCGAGAAACGTCTCGTGACCCACAACGCCAGCAGCAAGTTTTTTCGTCCCCTACTATAAGTAGACCCTCAGTCTTACGCTCAAACTGGAGGCGGAAACGGAAACACAAAGTAACGGGATCTTGCAGCAATGGAGGACGTTCTCAAACTCATGAACAAGGCGATTGATGACCTAGACCCCCAACTAAAAGACATCAGCCGCAAGGTGAGCATCAAATTCTCACGTGATATTCCTCACCCGCCTTTCTACCTTACCACTTCCGTACCTCGCCTACCCTCTAAATATCAGTAATCGCTGACCAATGACCCTCTAGATCCATTCTCATCCCGAACTAGGATATCAAGAGTTCCAAGCCCATGATAATGTGGTCGCGCTCCTATGCTCTCTTGGTTTCAAAGTTCAAGAACATGCTTACGGACTCGAAACGTCCTTTACCTCTGAGTACGGCACTGGAGGCCGTATTGTGACGTTTAATGTTGAGTATGACGCTCTCCCAGGGATTGGACATGCGTGTGGGCACAATCTAATCGCAATGGCGAGCATTGCCTCGTTTCTGGGTGTGGTGGCCGCATTGAAAGCTAAGGGCGGGAGTGGACGGGTAAGGCTATTGGGAACGCCCGCGGAAGAGGGTGGTGGTGGAAAGATTAAGTGCGCTTTTATTTTCCTTTTGAAATTGAATATGTTCCAAATTTAGAGCTTTCGAAATTCTTACTAATGGTTTGACCAGGCTGATCAGAGCAGGCGCCTACAACGACGCTTCCGCATGCTTAATGACCCACCCAATGTCCGGCCTCATGTTTGCGACCTCTCTTCCAGTCCAAGGTATTGCCTATGGAACCTCTATTGCCTCCATCAAGTTCCGCGCTACATTTCTTGGCCGCCCAGCTCATGCGGCTGCAGCACCTGAAGAGTTAGTGCCTATTTCTTTGTCCTGAGCCTGTTCCAAAATCACTTTAGTCCCATTACTTGCGAGAGACAGACTCAAACATTTTCATAGTCCCTAATTGTCTTTAAAGTTCGGAGCTAATTTTGCTTTCGTTGACAGTGGCATTAACGCTCTCGACGCAGCGGTGCTCGCATACAATGGAATCAGCATGCTACGACAACAGATCGGAGACGGGCAACGTGTTCAAGGTGTTATACTCGAAGGTGGCGAGAGACCAAACATCATCACTCCGAAATCAGTTATGGATTTCAATATCAGGGGTAAGGATATCAAGGAGGCGAGGCTCTTGCAGGAGAGAGTCAGGAAATGCTTTGAGGGGGCAGCAGTGGCTACTGGGTGTACAGTTTCTTTTGAACCGTGAGTCCAAATCCTTTTGGAGAAATTAATAAGCTGATAGTGAAGAAGAACGAACGATTATGCTGAAGTCCTCCCTAACCGCGCGCTCTGCACAGCGTATTCCGAAATCATGAACTCTATACAAGCTCCTCAATTATGCGACACCTCTGAACCTCCAGCTCCCGGCTCTTATTCAACGGACCAAGGAAATGTGACACAGGTAGTCCCGGGGTTTCATCCAGTGTATACAATTCCGACGAAGAATGGAGCGTCAAATCATACGAAAGAGTTTGCGAATGCTGCAATCACGGACGAGGCGCACAAGGCGACCATCGTGACAAGTAAAGGTATGGCGGGAACTGCTTGGAAAATTTTGACGGATGAGAAATTTGCGAAGGAAGTGAGGGAAGAGTTCGAGAGGGACAGGAAGGAGGAGGAAATCATTTGAGTGCGATCACGTGAGTATCAAAAGTATGGTTTCGCATTTGGTATGTAGAGGTAGGAACCGCCTAATTTGAAACCCGCTTACTTGTTACTCGACATGGGCAAGTAAAATAATTGCGGTTATTCGTGATTTATCTTCAATATATCCTGCGAGATCCCAAGGCTCACCAGGCTTCTTTTGTCAAACTCTGACGGCTGTGACGCCCCAAACGCACCCTTCGCTGTGCTATTCCGAAATGCCGATCCACACCGCCTAGCTTGTATTCAACGCCGTTCTTCCTCGGAATTTCCTTTCTCCATTACCCGGCTTCGTCCCTTCTGCAATACAATACCCTAAGCCCATAATTGCTTCGTTATTGTACTATTACAGTAGAACGAGTCTCTTTAAGAGCAATCTCACCGCAGTCTCCTTGGATTATCTCACACCCTCCGCCTTTCTGTCAGTTGGCAATCAATTGGATACAGAGGTTTGCGTGTTTCAAAACAAAAGGAGAAGAAAATACGCTTCACATCTTATCACGATGGCCGCATCAGATTACCGATATAAGTCCATTCCATTAAACCCATCGAGGAGCGAGATCCGTATTCTCTATCCACGTTATACAACTGTAGAAGATACAGCTCATGAGAACGGGAGGTGCGTACATCATCTACAACTAGACTGTGCTATACCGTTTCTTGTTACACTAATCATGTTCAAGTTTATCGGAAGTATCATTGAACTTTTCTTTAGAAGTCAAATCCCTAGAGGACAAAAACCTCAAGTATAATGCTCTGAGTTACACTTGGGATCCTCCATTAGGGACTGAAACTTCTGATCCTCCTGCGAAGATTATCATCGTCAACAATGAACCATTTCAAGTCACCGAGAATCTCTATTCCGCACTTCGACATCTTCAACCAGACGAGATCTGCCTGGGAATTTGGATAGATTCTGTTTGTATTGACCAAACAAATAAAGTCGAACAGAGAGATCAAATACAACGTATGAGGTCTATCTATGACTCTGCGACATGCGTGCTTATTTGGTTGGGGCCAACTGCAAACGACAGTGATTGTATCATGAATCTCATTTCAACAATTGGACAGCAATGTTTCGACCTCAATCTTCCCGAACTAGATTCATCCGGGAATCAAGTGTGGCCTGATCCCTCGACCTATGAACGTCGACTGAAACTTCGCGAGACACTAAATGAACTCTTGAACCGGGAGGGTCATCTAAAGATTGTGAAAGCTTTTGGGGCCTTCTGTGAAAGGAGATGGTGGAAGAGAGTATGGGCCGTGCAAGAGCTAGCTGTTGCTCAAAGAGTGACTTTCATTTGTGGGCCAAAAATAGTAACGCATGATATCTTTGACCGAGCACTATCATTCTGGCAAAATTGGGTGGAGGAAACAGTGCAGCAAAGAGCAAAGATCTACACCCTCAATGAGCTGAAGGAATTGGACAGGGATGAGTTTTTTCATTCTCTTGCTCGGGGCTCGTTTGGATTGGCCGCTAGGTCCATGCTAAGCCACCGGTCGAAGTATCAGAAACGGAAGTCTGAGGACAAATCAACTACTTTATACGAGACCTTAAACCAGGCTTATACGCATAGTAGTAATGATACAACTCCTCTTCAAGCAACAAAAGATAAAGATCGAATATTCGCTTTGGTTGGTTTAGTCGAACAAGATTACTACGAAACTCTGGGGCTCGCGTTGGATTACAATGTCACCCCTGACAGTACAGGATCCTTGACCGAAGGCGAAGTCGTATACATGAAAATTGCCGAAGCACTTCTAAAAGCCGGTTATCTTGATCTGCTTGGACTCTTCCAACCAGGCAAAATCTTCGGCGGAAATCAAACCCTCCCCTCCTGGTGTCCCGACTGGCGGAAAGAGTTATGGCAATCCAATGCCGTGAATGGTAACCTTGGAAAGCCCCGATATAAGGCATCGCAGACATCGAAGAAGAACTTTTCACTTTCCGTGCAATCTAATCACGAGGCAAAGACAATCACCATTTCTGGACTTCTAGTAGGTAGTATTACCGAGGTTCGGCCTCGCCTAGATAAGCACAAAGGCAGTTATTCAATCGATTCAGATCCACAAAACAACATACTTCCAGTATGCGGCGAGCTCTTCTCAGATACGAAAGAGTTGATTTCCATGTCTAAATTTCTCATGCCCAATGCCTACACTCTGCATGAACTGGACGAAGCGGTCTGGCGAGTCCCTGTGCGAGATTTCGAACTACCTCCCGGGACATTTCGCAATAAACTTCCACGAAGAATTCCAAAACACGGTGATAACTTGACGATTGCTAAGGATACTTCGAATAAAGTGAGCGAAGAACGATATCGCACCTTCCTTCGCTTGGTCAGGTCTTTCGAGACTTTTGAAAATCTACAAAATTTATTCAAAAACACCAACAGCGAAAACACTGTATCCAAAACTATAAAGATCTCATATTTGCTTCCCAAATCTCTTTTCTTGCTCGGAACCTGGGCCATCGCCCGCCTCCATCTCATCTCTCGCTGCCGCTGGTTCGTCAAAAATACCATCCTCACAGCCTGGACCTGGGCCTCGAGCCGCGAAACAACATCAGCATTGGCTAATCTAAGAAAAAAGATGAGTATTGAATGGGATAACATTGTCTGTGATATTCCGGAACTGTATATGCTTACCATGAGCACGAACTATCCGATGAAACTTTTCATGACGAGACAAGGATATATTGGACTTGGACCCGCTACGTTGCAAAAAGATGATGTTGTTTGCATATTATTTGGGGCTAGTACGCCGCTTCTTTTGAGGCCGAGAATTTTGGAAGAGGGTCAGAGGGGGTATTGGGTTATTGGTGAGGCGTATGTTTATGGTATTATGGATGGTGAGTTTCTGCAGAAGACGAGTCAGGATGCTGAAAGGCTTGAATTGTTCTGAAAGGGATAAAGATAAGGTTTCCTAAATCTCGTCGGCTATAAATGGGAAATTGGAATCATAAGTTTGGCAAGTTTATCAGGACGGAAGCAGTAGTAGAATTACAATCAATTCCCAGCAAATCTATCGACAGGGCAGACAATGCAGACTCTCCGACGCGAGTGTCAGATCATCCAATGAAATTGGACCCCAAAAGCAGAAATTCCTTCTCAGCAATCTCATTCCTGATTAATGTCCCCACAAACACTTCGATCAAAGCACAAGTTGCGAAACCCAGGTGCTCGGCTCGCTTCCTATCGCACAGTTCACCTGACTCTCCCACCTCCAGCCTCTGCCATCCCACCATAGAGGTCCATACTCTACTTATAAAGAGGAACTTCCATACAAATCTCCAGGTGATCGTTGTCCTAGATTACGTTCTTCTTTGCTGAGATCGACATCTGTGGAATTGGGGTGATGGATGGTGTCGTAGAGCGATTGCAACACCAGTGAACAGCAGCGTAGTGATAATAATGACTCGAATCGTATCTATTTGACATGCTACTTAGTGATTAGCAAGACTAGATTATTTGCAAGACGGATGTGTCATGTTCGTGCACCAAACCGCAGCTGCGAGATGCACCAAGCACGCCATAAATTTAATAATCTATCAAATTTTACAGTAACCCAGTCTTCACTACATGAGATATTAAATGGTGAGCAAAGGCGAAAGTTTATCAAAACTGATGGAAGATTTTGCAAATGATGACCGAAAACCAACAGACATTCTTTCGAAAAGTAGTCCCTCAAAAACTTAAGTATCAGAAAAGGACACCTTTCCGTGCTTGAAATTCCAGTGCGATTGCGTAGACCCACTATCAATAGGCCGCAATGCAAAGATGACAATTCTCCCCAAGGAGTTTTCCTTATCTTGGCGAAGGGGTCTGATTGAACGATAGAGATCTGTCATTCCACTATATTACCTCCTGAGTCCTGAAGCCATTAAGCAAACATGGGTGTTCTTGGCAAAGAGGAGTACAGCGTGTGCGCAGGACTCACCAAGTGGCTTGAATTGCAACAAGAACAATATAATCATCAGTTACATATAGCAAGATGTACCGGGCTGCTGTCATATTGTTCCTGCACAATTCACATCTGGGTAAAGTCTCTCTGCACGTGATTTGTATCTATCTCTTCTACGTTAGTGGCCAATACAGGGTGCACTGCGAGCACAACCTAGCATTTAATATATAATAGGGTCCTCGATGATAGTGTGCTTCTTGGCTGATGTGCAGCCTCTAGCCTGCTCTAGTATGGGGAGGAGGCTGGAAGACAATCTAATAAAAAAGTAGGAAGTCAGTTACGTGAGTTCTAAGTGACTAATTAGGATCAATATTAGTACGGAACAAAATCTACTAATACGATCGGAATAAAAGCGATATGTTATATAATGCTCTAATTGATCAGCGTCAACTAGACTCGTGGTGACTTTTCTTCTTGTATGACCCTATAATATAAAACAAGTCTTATAGTTGAAAACCGCATATATCAGCTGCGGCACTTAAGTGGATGTACCATGTAATTCACGAGGCATGCTGCTATACTTTCCCATAAATGATGGAAGCAAAAACACCGTCAAGACTTTTTCAGGCTTCTTTCTAGTTCTAAGTCAACAAGGTTCAGGGGTGAAGAGAAAAAAAATGGTGGGCCGCGTTGTCCGGCAACCACGGTCATGCTCAAGACAGTAAGGCCACCGCTTTCTGGCTCGGTATGGCAAGACCTTTACTAAGTTTAAGTTAATAATCGTGCTCTTGAGAACGTACTAATAAGCTTTCGATGTTAGTACGTGTTAGCAATACCATTATTTTTCAGCAATATATTTACTTTTTTTTTCACATAAATACACATTTAGAAATATTAAATTTTTTAATTATAAATCTAAAAATCAAATATTTAGAATAAAAAGTTTAAGGATTTTAAGAATTATTTAATAAATCAGACAGACTTTCTATATAGATGTTCATTAAAATCTAAAATCTAAAACAATTGTATTGCTGAAGAGCATCAATACTAAGTAGGTCTATTGGTGCTTTGAACGAAGCGAGGGACACGATCAAACCAAAGTCTTCGGTGGCTTGAAGTGGCGCTGTGATGCGTAATAGGTACTTAGTTAGTGGAACATGAGTAATGTCGGAACTCATTATCACGCGATAAAACAGGTGATTTCACCCACTTTCCGATGCAGGCTCCACATGCAGCATATAAAGGTAGATCTCATGCAAAAATTTTAACGCAATGGAAGTGCTAGTGGTGTTTCAAATTTCTTCTTTAGGCGTAGGTTTTTTTTTCCCCACGGTATACATAATGAATATTGACCATTGTCACCCGTCGAAACGTTGAGCTTTAAAACCCCTTCTAAAAGATTTCAACCACCCGCATTTGAAATCCCGCCCACGATGGCTTTCTCTGCTAGACCTTCAATCTCCTCGGCCTCTAACTCAAGCTCTTCAACATCAACGCTATGGCGCAACCCCCAACAAGAAAGCCGTAAAGTAATCATCATCGGGGGCGGAATCTCAGGCCTAGTCTTAGGACACCTCCTACACTCCATACCCGGTATCTCCATCACAGCGTATGAACGTAGCATAGGGAGCCAAGACCGCCTCTCCGGATATCGTATCATGCTCTCCCCATTCGTGCTCGCAAACCTGCATGGGAAGCTGAGTAGTGGGGTATGGGAACGAATTTCCAAAAGCATAGGAACACAGCCTGAATCCGGACACGAGATGCGATTCATGAAAAGCAACGGGCAGGAATTGTTTACATGGTCTCCCGAAGAGATTGCAGGGTGCTTCTCTGTTTCGAGGTGGAAGCTGAGAGAGGGGTTGTTGCATGAGAGTGCAGGGTTTTTGAGGTATGGGAAGATGTTCCAACGGTATGAAGAGGATAGAAATGGGAGAGTGAAAGTTTTCTTCAATGATGGAAGTCAGGACGAGTGTGATTTATTGGTTGGTGCTGATGGCATAAACTCGCGAGTAAGATCGCAGTTGCTGCCGAAGGCTAGAATCGCAAGGACAGGTGTTGCGGTCATATATTTCAAGGTCCCGTTGACAGAGAAAACAAAAGATCTCCTGCCAGTGAAATCTGGGAGTGGAACAGTTGTAAGGTCTCCTGGACTATGCTTAAAAGGAACGATTAACTTACTCAGAAAAGGTATTCTGTCCTCGGAATAGGAATATCATTATACATTCTTGGCAAAATCCGGAGAAGCAATTCGCGACTCACTTCGACTTGAACGAGATTGATCCCGAGGACTCGTTCATCATGATCGGGTATGGTTGTCAGGCCGATCACTTTATCAACATCTCTAAGCGCCCAGAACAATTTTCTGCTGCGGAGCTCAAGGCCGAAGTCATGGCCAGAGCGAGCATGGACCTCGATATCCACCCGAGCTTCCAGATTCTTGCACATATGTGCGTTACTAATTCCGTTTATTTACATATGGAGCAAAATTCCGATGTCGCCAAACCGTGGAAATCACGATCCGTAACTCTGGTTGGCGATGCTGTGTTCAAGTTTGTTTCCATGTTTCATTCAATCAACCTGTTTTACTCTCCCACTAAGGTGGTTTCTAAGTCGATTTACTAATCAACGAATTGTGCAGCATGTCTACCATGCTTGGAAAAGGTGCAAACTGCGCCATTCTCGATGCTCTCAGTCTGGGGGAAGGGCTCGAGGTCTGTAGCTTTGACCGCATATATTCCAACCGCCAGCTCTACCGCCAGCTTTGCAAATTTGCCATCGATAATGTGGAGCGCCGTCATAGGGAGCGTAGTCGTAGTGGTACTATTCAAACTATGGTTTATCTGGGTGAAAATAAGGTGATGGAATTCCTTCGGGACCATGGTTTGAAGATGGCGCTCGGTTGGATTAAAGATCCTCATCAAAGCGAGGGTTAGAGCAAGACTTGGTATGAAGGGGCGATAAATTTTCAATAATTCGACTTCTTCAAATAATCCTTTCATGTCTAGAAAAAAGCTCTAGTCGTTGCGTTTGCCGAATCCCGAGATCAGCCGCATTACCCCGGGGTTTCTGTGCAAGGGAGTGCTACTGTGCGTCATATCGTCAGTATACATTTGATCGGCGTTTTCTTTTTATCTGTAAAGAAGTTCCCCCGCTCTGTCCCCAAGGTTTGAGGAATGGGAAATCGTAAATTCCGGAGAACTGGCTGGAGTATGTATCTTGGGCCGATTTTTTCCATGTTCCCGAATAAATTATATTTAGAATGATGACCCGAGAAAACAAGTTCAGATTATTCCACCTGGGGGATCAAAGTGGACAACAATGAAGATCACGGCCCCAAGGCTTCCGGCTAGTTGTTCTTTGATAGTCCGGGGTTCTAGAGATTGGACTAGCATGTATGTATTTCCGGAGCACATTTTCAGAAGTAGATATTGACAATTTAGATAATTGCAACTGTTGGACATACAGTCATAGATTGTAAAGGTCCTCTGGTTCCTCAAGGCTATTCGCAACCACTTTTCAATGACTTTGGCTACGTAACTCGAGGAAATACAATCAATGGCGAAAAGTTCACACTCTGGCACTTCCTGTACCAAATCATCACAAACGAGGCCCTCTTCCAGCTATCTTTCTTTCAAGGAAGTCCACAGAAAATGAAATAGCAACGAGGAACGACACACCATTCGTCAATATTGGTCAGGACATTGAAGATTACGCTCCCATTGGAACCTTAAACTCCACTCAGAAGTCTACTTACGTTGAATGCAGCTTTGAAGACTTCACCCTCGGCGTAAAAGATAATCCAGATCACCCGAAGAACTAGTCTGCGAAAGGGACACGAGGTGATGTCACCGTAGATCTTTAAATACAACAGCACGGACGAGAGCAATTCCAAGCAGGCTCGTTCGATAACCTCAAGAATTGCTCTCCAAATACGGCATCCACCAATTATAACCGCACTGGAGATATTGGAGGGGTCGTTCATTACAAAGATATCAGGGTTATGATAAATTTTAATGATACAACCCTCACGGTCGATGCTGCGCATGGGGTGCACGAGCGGCTCGCACAAGCTGGAGAAGTGCCATCACTGATCATTAATTGTTTAGGAACGGGCTCTACTTGGATCCATAGCTGTATGTATTTTCTTCCACTCTACAATCACCCACTCGCTAACTCGGAAAATGACAGAGGGGAGAGAGGATAGATAGTTGGGTATGTATAACTTTTATTCACGACTTGTGAAGCAATATCTATAACAAGTGACACTAACACCAAATCCAGGTATTCAACGTAGATTTCGGCCCCCTAACCCAGTCCTTCCTCAACATCAACAATACCAGCATCGACAATAGGGACATAGTAAATACCCATATACTCAGGATTAATTTTCCCTTTCGCTGCTTCCGTTTTAGTCTCCGGGCGTGAGCAGCTGCTGCTTTAACCTGAGCTAAGGGTGAGCATCCCTGATCAGAGTCTAAGTATGCCTGAGTAAGCCTTATGCCTTGATTTTCGTTTCATCTTCTAACCGCTTACAGGATTAATATATTGCGAACCGAGAAGTAGTTTTTAATATGATTTTGCAGGTGTTTCGCTCAATCTGAGGAGCTACTTCTTAAGCAGCTTACCTCTTCTTTCAAAAGTGGAAGTCACATAATATATGTCATTTTATAAGTACATTACAAATCTTCTGTGGCTTGTAAGATTGTAAGATGATTGTTTCATAGTGACTATAGGGGGATGCCCTTTACACTAATATTTAACGTTTGGAAACTTAAAAGCAGCCCTATAGGATGCAAAGGCTATTAAAGTATAGGATCGCTTTTATTGGCTTATATAGTAAAATTTTCAGGCCACGTCTCTGTATTTCAAGATATTATATATTTGATGTTACACTGAATATATTATGTAATCAATACTTTTTTTTTTAATTACCTTTGAATACCTATAAATAACTACTATTATGATATTTAAGGATTTCTAGTCTTAGATACAAAATAGAAATGCGCTTACTCAAAACAAATACTATTAAACTTTATAAGTATTTTAATACTCAGATCCTACTATATACAATTCTTTCTTATCGATAGAAAGATGACGAAGTCACTTTACAGAAGTTGCAAAGTGGAAAAGATTCACAAATACCAGGATATCAGAAGATTGTCAAGTATTGTGTCCAGACTGCCAGCAATAGATAGAACTATATTGTAAGTATTTGAAATCAATTACTACAATAAAGAGCTAATTGTAGCGAATTATTCAACTAGCAAAACTAACTATTAATTAGTAAATTGATACCTGCTGTATAGATAAGACAAGTAGCACAGAGCTTTTTGAAGCTATTAATTCAATATACAGATAGTACTGAAAATTGTAGGTGTACTATGTATATTTAGTTGATGTTTTGAATGCTACAGCCGACCATTTCCGCTCAGATTCGCTTTTTCAGCATAGTAAGTGATTTACTTAAGGTTAGATACTTCAGAAACTCTTAGCTCCGACTTTTGTGAAATTCTATACCCAAAATTAGATTGAAATTGGCATAAAATCCAGTATACATACTTTTATTCAAAAAATTACAAACATTTTAACTTTAGTTGATATTAACAAGGTCTATGTTACAGAAAAATTATCTTGGGCTTTTATCTAAGTAATGACTTGGATTAAAGATCTGGCTTATTGTCTAATAGGTCTTTTCAATGTCAATATGCCTCTGCTTTATAGAAAAGGCCACAGTACCTTCTTAAGATTATAGCTTAAGATTTGGAGTAGAACAAATAATAAGTCAATATTTGCGTAGAGTATACCAAGCTTGGAGGCTTTGTACCGAGATCTGGGCTCTGCTAGACTGCCAATTCCCTTGTTGCTTGCTTTAAGACTATATCTCTTTAAGAGATTAAATGGTATTGAAACGTTTGAGAGAATTTGAAAATAAACCTTTTCTAAAGCACTCTTAATCAATGCTATAACATTGACCAATAGAGGAACGTATTTAGATTTTTGTGCTCTTGAGTTTTCTGTTATTTGCATAAGCCGGAAAAGCGGTTTTTGGATCAACGAATTTCTACTACCACTTAAATATAGTCGCAAAGATATTATATAAGATATACAGCTTTTTGCAATATATTTGTATCAAAACTCAGAACTTAACTAGTATCAAGATTCACTACTAGAATTAGTAAGTATTGAAATAATTAAAGCTAATTCTTTGAAATCAGAGTATATCTTGATTAATATTTCTTATTACTTTCTGAAAATGGCACGGTAAGTAGCTACTAACTATACTGGCGTCCTGTTTGACACACCTTCTCTTTTCGATAATAGACTACGAGTTTCCGAGAGGTTTTGCTCTTCTCCTTCTAACAAAAGAGAAGGTTTTAAGTAGACCATTATTGACAACAAGAGTGTATTACTCTCTTTTGATTAACCATTTTTAATATACCTACTCTTTACAGCTTTACGCATTAATGCTAAGTAGGTTAAATAGGATATCATTCTTTTCTTTAAATACAAAGTTCTTTGCAATAGTAGGGGAGCAGCGTCACTCTCTATTTAATCTCTCTCTAGAACCCAGCAACTAAATGACTGAATAAATAGACAATTGCAAAGTACATTAAGTGATTTATTTGTAAAAGAAAATGATCAAATGACTTATTCTTTTTGAGATGGTAGATATATTTCAGCAAAGCTTAAGAAGAGTATTCATTCTGAAAGTTTCGTATTCAAAGTTACTACTACAATCAACACAGAAAAAGAGCAAGTTGGGTCCTACGCCATTTCTAAATCAGATATTCACTCTTGATTTTGGCCTTAAAGTAGCCTTTACACAATACAATATCTTATTTCTCCAACTATAGAAAAGCTACGACTGAAGCTTTAATATTGTTTGGGCTTTTCTCTACTATCTTACATTTCTTAATATTGCCAGTTCTAATAAATTTAGTCAATAGTAATATTAAACGATTACAACTTGATAAAGGCCTAATAAAATAGTTCTACGATAAAGTATACTATTTACACTAGTATATATAGCTGCTTTTGCTTAATCCTATTTGCAAACTTGGAAAAATCTAGCTGTGTTATTAATTTTAATAGAGTAAAGGTAATAAATCTTGCTCAGGATACTCAGGGTGCTCAGGTGAGTTACTCATGCAGCTCAGGCGAGTTGGCTGAGCCGAGGGTGAGCCGAGGGTGCTTAGCGCCTGAGCAAGAGCGGCAAGCTTACTAACTCTATACGGTACTCAAGAACGAGAAAATTGATATATAATAATACCTTTATATCCGAAACATCCTATTGGACCGATCCCAAATCGCAACAACTCATCCTCACCTCCTGGCACATTTTCTCCAACAACGAAAATGGTCGTCTCGACTCTTATGTCTCAGCTTTCGGTCATCTCTACAATTATTGGATGAGAAAAGGGGGCTTGATTATTATTTATCAGTATCTTGCGGATACGGAAACACCGTTTACGTCTACAAATGGGGCGACAGTGACGGAGAACCAAGTTGGGCTTATTGAATATTCTAGGACGGTTTATATCTCGAAACTGAATCCTAATACCCCGAGTAATGCGTCGGTGGAACTATAAGATATCCCACCACCTTTCATGTAGGATCCTATAGCTAGCCTAGACTGCCCGAAAATATCAAGCGAGTTGAAAGCATAGTGGAAGATTGAGAGCGATTCGATTGTTGCTAGCCAAGACTGAGAGGAAATTTGGCGGCAACCTTACTATCAGATACTGTATTCAAACTACCGTAGATATTCTAGAATCTACAGTAGATTTTTGAAAAGCACGGTAGCTAAGAAAAGCACGGTAGTTTTCAAAACCACAGCACTGATACTATGCTTTTTGAAATCTACAGTAGATTTTGAAAAGTACAGTAGCTGAGAAAAGCGTGATAACTGTAGTAGATTTTCGCTTATTATAAAAAAAATTATTATATTATATATTATTTATTATTTGAAAATATATATATTATCTAAATTTTTATTTAAGTATTTATTTTAACTATAACTACTACTACTATACTATCAAAACCTCGCTTAAATTAATACAAAAATAC
>Ga0182030_10006153_pt1 | contig 25370 bp, 18 predicted proteins | sample 812S3MmetaG_FD_121299 | JGI IMG/M metagenome (GOLD analysis project Ga0182030, IMG submission 121299) | Permafrost microbial communities from Stordalen Mire, Sweden - 812S3M metaG (Illumina Assembly) | ecosystem: Environmental > Terrestrial > Soil > Wetlands > Permafrost | place: Sweden...
AGGGCAAGATAGCAAACGCTGCGGTCGCTGAACCAGCCGCAGCGCGACCGGACATAGCCGTTCTTGGCCACGCAAAATTCGCCCCGGCTTTGCGCGAGGTAGTCGCGATACCGCTGCCACGGCGTGTTGAAAGGGCGGGCATCAACGAGGCTCCATCCGCCCGCGAAGAATTTGCCCGTCGTTTCGTCCTCGGGATGGAGGTCGGTGGCGATTTCGAGTTTTTCCTCCGTCTTTTTCGGAAGATCGACGAGTCGGGCAAACTCCTCCGATTTGTTGCCGTACCACATGCCGTCATATTCGACCGGGGCATAACCGTACCAATGGGTGAAGGTGGTCCAGACGTCGCCCGGTTGGTCCGCGTTCGGGTTGGTGAAGTAATCGAGCACGACCGGCACGCCGATCGGCAGCCACGTGCGTCCGGCCAGCGGGGCGCGGCATTCCTTTTTGCCCAAGTGGCGGCCAATCGAGACGAATTTGTCGTGGCCGTCGAAATGCATGTCGGACTTGTAGACCTCGGCCCAGATCTGGGTGAAGGCGGGATCGAGGTCGGCGTAAACCCGTTCCGGCACCGCGCCGCAGACGTCCGGTTGCTGGAAATGGCCGGAGATGTTGAAAAGGAACTCGGCATCGCGCGCGAAGCGGAGCAGGCCGGGCAGTTCCGGCGACTCGCCGTCGAAAAAGAGCGTGGCGCGGTCCTTCAGCCCGAACTCCTCGACGACGGCGTTCCTGTGCGCGAGATTGGCGCTGAGCGCGGGCGCGCATTTTTGGCCGTTGGCGTCGATGCATTTGGCGGATGGAACATTCTCCACCATCCAGACATCCCAGCCCACCTGGCGAAATCCGAGCACCCATTGCAGAAAGACCCACATGTTGCCCGCCGCATGGAGCGGGTACGAGGCGATGCCGACTCCGATGATGACGCGACGGGGCATATTTTTGAATGGAGGGTCAGCCTCCGGCCTGACCCATTCTTAAGAGTTACCAATCAGGGTCGGGACGGAGTCCGACCCTCCAATGTATGAAAATTACACCCGACTCTTGAACCACTCGATGGTCTGGGTCAAGCCCGTTTCCAGGTCGACGACCGGTTTCCAGCCGAGCCGCTGCCAGGCGCGGGTGATGTCGGGGCGGCGCTGCTTGGGGTCGTCCACCGGCAGGGGCTGAAAGGTGAGAGTGCTCTTCGAGCCGACGAGCCGGATGATCCGCTCGGCGAATTCCTTGATCGTCAGTTCGTTCGGGTTGCCGATGTTGACCGGTTCATGGAAGTTGCCCTGGGAAAGCTTGAAGATGCCGTCGATCAGATCGGAGACGTAACAAAAGCTGCGGGTCTGGCTGCCGTCGCCGAAAATGCTGATCGGTTCGCCCTTGAGCGCCTCGCCGATGAAGGCGGGAACGACGCGGCCGTCCTTGAGCCTCATGCGCGGGCCGTAGGTGTTGAAGATGCGGACGATCTTCGTGTCGATCTTGTGGTAGCGGTGATAAGCCATCGTCATCGCCTCGGCGAAACGCTTGGCCTCGTCATAGACGCCGCGCGGCCCGATGGGATTGACGTTGCCCCAGTATTCCTCCGTCTGCGGATGGACGAGCGGGTCGCCGTAGCATTCCGAGGTCGAGGCGAGGAGAAAGCCCGCGCCCTTCGCCTTGGCCAGGCCCAGCGCGTTGTGCGTTCCGAGCGAGCCGACCTTGAGCGTCTGGATCGGCAATTCGAGGTAATCGATCGGGCTGGCCGGCGAGGCGAAGTGGAAAACGAAGTTGACCTCGCCCGGAACCTCGAAGTGCTTGCTCACATCCTGCTTTTGAAAGCTGTAATGCGGGTTGTTTTTGAGGTGGTCGAGGTTGGCGGGGTTGCCCGTGATGAAATTATCGACGCCGACGACGCGAAAGCCCTCCGCCAGAAGGCGGTCGGTCAGGTGGCTGCCGAGAAATCCGGCCCCTCCGGTGACAACTGCTGTTTTCATGAGGGGCATTTTACAAATAATCCGTAAATTGACTAGAACTCATTGAGCTGCGCTGGAGCAGAGTTTAGATAGACGCATCCAATCTGGTGGCCCGGACAACAAGTTGTCCGGGCACCCATCATGCGGCAACGCTTGCGATCGCGTGCGGTCTGGATGCGCCCATCTCAATCAAAAGTGCGCTAACTTTCTTTCCGGGCCGGGATGAGTCCGCTCTGGCGCGCAAAATCGAAGATGCCGCCCGCGTCGATGACCGGCTTGACCTCGCCCAGCGGCTTGAGCGGATAGGCCTGGCCGTTGGCGCGGATTTCGTCCTTGTCGAAATCGACTTCCACGATGTCGCCGGTCTTGATCACATCGCTCAGCGGGCCGGCGCTTTCGTAGGGGTAAAGTTCGCCGGTGGCGATGGAGTTGCGGAAGAAAATGCGGGCGAAACTTTCCGCCACGACGACCTGGCATCCGGCGGCGCCGAGGGCGATGGGGGCGTGCTCGCGCGAGGAGCCGCAGCCGAAATTGCGTCCGCCGATGATGATCCGGTACTTGCTCTTGGTCGCGCCTTCCTCGACGTAGCGCGTGGGATAAAGCGAATCGGGCAGGCCGATGAGCGCGTAGCTCCCCAGCTTTTCGTACTCATCGGGAATGGTGGGCACGAGCGTGAGATACTGCGCGGGGATGATCTGGTCGGTGTCGATGTTATGCTGCACCACGTAGGCGGGCCCGGAGATGACTGTTGCCATAAGCCGTTAATTTAGCAGAAGCGCGCGCGCCCGGCTACTGCGTTCGTTTCCTCGTTCCCAAATTTCATTTGGGAACGTTACTGCCGTCCGCAGGACCTGTTCCTCGCGAAATTCCATTTCGCGCTAACTTCAGTCGCAGCCAAGTTTTCGTTTTGAAAATGGCGTCGTCAGGCTAACATGATTTCACCGCAAGCCGATTCTCTCCGCCCTCATCATCATGCCCGTCCAGTTCAAAGACTATTACGAAATTCTCGGCGTATCGCGCACGGCCACCGTTGAAGAGATCAAGAAGGCCTTTCGCCGTCTGGCCCGCATTCATCACCCCGATGTGGCCAAGAACAAGGTCGCCGGCGAAGCCAAATTCAAGGAGCTGAACGAAGCCTACGAAGTCCTGGGCGATGCCGAAAAGCGGCACAAATACGATCAGCTCGGCGCGAACTGGCAGGAGGGCGCCGAATTTAATTATCCACCGCAGGGCGCTTTTCGCAGGAGCGCCCATTTTCAGGAGGGGCCGTCCCCCTTTGAATTCACGGGCACCGGTTTCAGTGATTTCTTCGAGGCTTTTTTCGCCGGAAGCCGGGACCATCCCGGTTCTTTTCGGCGCACCTCCGCCCATGCGGACGAGGCGACCCTGGCCGCGCGCGGGCACGACGCCGAAGCCGATATTCTCGTGACATTGGAGGAGGCCCTGCGCGGGGCCACGCGCCAGATCACGGTGCGTCGGCTCGACGCGAACGGCGAAAACGAACGCACCGACACCTATCAGGTGAAGATTCCGCCCGGTGTGCGCGAGGGAAAGCGCATCCGCCTGACGGGCCAGGGCGGTCCCGGGCGCGCGGGCGGTCCGGCTGGCGATCTTTTCCTGCGCGTGCGGCTCGCGAAACATCCCGACTTTCAGGTGGAGGGGGCCGATCTCCATTACGACGTGGAGCTTGCGCCGTGGGAGGCGGTTTTAGGCAAGCAGGTCAAAATTCCCACCCTCGACGGCTCGGCGATGCTGAACGTGAAACCATGCACGCAGGCCGGAACCGTTCTCCGTTTGCGCGGCCTCGGCTTGCCCAAGGACGATGCCAAGCGGGGCGATCTCTACGCGACCGTCTGCATCGAAATTCCGCCATCGGTCACGGACGAAGAGAAAAAGTTGTGGGAACAACTCGCCGCCCGCTCGACCTTTGATCCGCGGGGTTAACGTAGCCGCCGCCGTCTGCGGCAACCCCAACGGGGTTGCTATCATTCAGCCCAGGGTTGGCGCAGCAGCGCCTACCCTGGGTAAGTTCCGTAGCGTCCAACCCTGAAAGGGTTGAAGCGAGTCTCTCCCCAGCGAATGGATTCAACCCTTTCAGGGTAGGGGGCTGTCTTACCCATACCCAGGGTAGCTCGTTCCTCGCAACCCTGGGCTGAGTGATTTTCATCCTTTCAGGATGAAGAAACCTGAAGCCCCTCCTTCACCTTTCCTCGTTCCCAAATTAGGAATTTGGGAACGAGGGGGAATTAGTCGCATTCCTAACTGTAGCCTTGCGCGAAGTATTATGGGGGTGGAAGCTACTCAGGAGAACAAGTATGCAGCGCGAATATGTGAAGCCAACTACACTGACTTGTGGTGCGTGCAAGCACACGAATGTTTTCAATCAGCCGTATCCTTATCACGCAGGTTTCGGTGACCAAGGTTTTTTATACAATGATAAGGGCAATCTTACCTTGGTATGGAGCGCATACGATCATTCCTACGAAAAAATTGTCGGGAAACAGAATTCTTGGATGTTAAAGGAAGAGGACAAAAGAAAATTGGAGGATGCATTATTACCAGCGCCCCATGGAGGGTCTTGGAGATTCTCAAACCCTCCACGTTGTACCGAATGCGGCAATCCAATCGGTTCATCGATCGAAAGCAATATTTACTACTACCGATATGACGGAAGTATCGATTTAGATTGTACCCTCAAGAACGGTAGATCACTGGAATCACAACTTAAAAAAGCCTGAAAGTGGCTTAGAATCAAACCGCCAGCGTCCCCGTCGTCACGCCGAGCTGGCTCCGCAGATTCAGTTCGCGGATGATCATCGGGCCGGTGCTCGTGCCCGCGAGCAGGCGTTGGTAGCCGCGCAAAATGCGTTCCGTTTCCGCCGCGTCTTCGAGCAGCAGTTCGACGCGGAACGCCGCCGGATTCAGCTTGCGGAACGCGTCGAAGAAAGCCGCGCCCGATTGCGCCTGCGCATGGAAGAGCGTGTTGCGGCAACCGACGTCGGCCTTGAGCGGATGATTCAGCCCGACCCGGTCGCGCAACTCGACGCGGTGGGTGTCGCACGGGCGGCCGCAGTTCGTGTAATCGGTCCCGTCCGAGAGGAAAGCCGCGAAGACGCAATGCTCCATGTGGAACATCGGGATGTGCTGGTGCAGCGTGATCTCGAACCAGCCCGGCGGCGCGGCGCGGAGAAGATCCACCACCTGGCCCGCGTTGAGATCGTAGGAAACCGTGAGCCGTTCGAGATTCTCCTTCATCAGCAAGTCGGCGGTGAGGGGATTGGCGACGTTGAGCGAGAAATCGCCGATGCGCTTTAACGGACTTGCCTTAAAATAATCGAGCGCGCCAAGGTTGCGGATCAGCACGCCGTCCGGTTGCGCGTTTTCGATGAGCTTGAAAAAGCCCTGCTCGCCGGCCTTCTGGATGCGCGGCGTGGCGAGGAGAATTTGCGCGGGCGCGGCGTCGGCGCGATAACCGCGGGCACGCACGGCTTCGACCGCGTCCTTGTAGCGGCGGATGTCCTCGAAGTCGGCGTAGATTTCGGTGACGCCCATGCGCAGGGCGGCGGCGATTTGGTCGAGGCTGCGGCAAAGGACGGTGAGGATCGGCTTTTTTTCGACGTGGGATTCGGTGGCGCGGCGGACAGCGAGGGCGTCAAGACGATGGCGGACGGCGGAGGTAGCCGTCGCGCGCCGCGCGACGGAGGCACCGGGCTGAACCGTCGCAGGGCCTGCGACGGCTACCTTTTCAACCAGTTCTCGGCGGAGGCGGTTGAGTTCGCTCACGGGCACGATGACCTGGCCTTCGAGCCGATTTTCCAGCGAGCCGAGTTCGAGGCCGGTTTCGCCCATGCGGCCCAGTTGCGCGCGAAGCGTCTCGTCGGTGAGGGGACGCTTTTGCGCGATCTCCAGGGGCATCCGCGATTCGACGATGGCCGTTATGCCTTCACAATGTCCCTCGATCCGCAACGGCTCGTCCGCGCGGCCCGTCACGATTATTTCCAGCGCGCGCTTCGGCTTGGGCAACTCGCCCGACCAGCTTTTGCGCAACTCGCGGTTGAGTTGCGGATCGTCGGTTTTCCAAAGGAGATGGCCGACCTTGATGACGTTGAAATCCAATTTGCCGTACTCGAAGGAGAGCCGCACCGCGCCGTCCCGCAATGGCAGGACCTCGTAGACGCGTCCTCCCTGCTCGCGGTCCGTGTCCCCGCCCCGGTCGATGACGACGCCGTCGCCGGGCTTGAGCGGAGTTTCCCCCGGTTTGACCTCGAGATAACCGCGCCCGATGGAACTGATCGCGCCGATGAACGCGCCGCGCTTTTTGCCGTAACGGGCGTGGACCAATTGCTGGTGATTCACCCCGTGCAGCCATCCCGGATAGAGGCCGCGCGAAAAGGCCATTTCGAGTTTGTAGCGGTCGGCATCGGATACGACCGCCGCAGACGATGGGTGACCTCCTGTTGCCTTCGGCAACCCGGACAACGAGTTGTCCGGGCCACCCAAATGCGCCGCTACAGCGGAATCAATCGCGCGGCGATAAACCTGCGTGACGGCGGCGACGTATTCGGGCGTCTTGAGGCGGCCTTCGATCTTGAACGAGGCGATGCCGAGCCGGACCAGCTCGGGGATTTCCTCCACCGCGGCCAAATCCTGCGGCGAGAGAAGATAGCGCCGGTCGCCGAGATCGCGCTTCACGCCGTCGACGATCATCTCGTAAGGGAGACGACACGCCTGCGCGCATTCGCCGCGATTCGCGCTGCGCCGGCCGAGCGCTTCGCTGGTCAGGCACTGGCCCGAGTAGGCGATGCAGAGCGCGCCGTGGACGAAGACTTCCAAAGGTAGCCGTTGCGCGCCGCGCAACGGTTCTCCAACCTCCGACGCCTTTTCCTCTTCGCCTGCGCCGGCTACCTCCTGCGACTGCCTGAATTTCGCCAGCTCGCGCAGGGAAAGTTCCCGCGCCAGGATGGCGCGCGTGACGCCGAGCCGTTGCGCGAAGGCCACACCCTCGGGCGACGTCAGCGTCATCTGCGTCGAGGCATGGATGTGCAAATCGGGCGTCCGTTCGCGCGCCAGACTGACCAGGCCCAGGTCCTGCACAATCGCCGCGTCGACCCCGGCGCGGTCGAGCAAAACCAGTTCCTCCTCGGCGGCGGCGAGTTCGTCGGTGAAGATCAGCACATTGAACGCGGCGTAACCCTTCACGCCGTGGTCGTGGAGAAAGTTCATCAGCTTCGGCAGATCGTCCGCCGTGAAATTCTCGGCCCGCATCCGCGCGTTGAAGGCGGGCAGGCCGAAGTAGACCGCGTCCGCGCCATTGGCCACGGCCGCGCGCGCGCATTCCCAATCGCCCGCCGGAGCGAGGAGTTCGGGTTTGGCGCGCGGGAGGGTTTCGGCGGAAGGAGCGTCGGGCATGGGCGGGGAAACCGCATATTGTCTCATTTCAAGGTCCTTCACGCGATGCCTTTTTCAACTCCGTCCTCCAGGGCCATTCGCTCAGCGCGGCGTGTAGAGAACCAGCCGCCCGGTCGGCCCGACCTCGGACACCCGGTAATTTTGGGCGATGGCGTCGCGGATCTCCTGGTAAATGTCGGGCCGGTACATCTCGATGGCGTAAAAGTTTTGCTCGACGAAAAGCTTGCCGATCCGCCGTGCGCGGATCGCGTCGATCAGGACGTCCATGTCGCGCGCCCGCAACAACTCGATCATGCCGGGAATCCGCAGCGGGCGGACCGTGTCCGACAGGTAATAGTAGATGCCGCTGTGGTTCGAAAGAAAATAGACGCCTTCTTCATGAGGCCGGACCCGCCGCGTGACAAAAGCCGCGTTGGCCCGCAACGGGGTCTGCTCCACGCTGCGCCAATCGCGCAGCACCCGTCCGCTGGTCGCCAGCAAATCGGGCAGCGCCGCCACCAAAAGGAATGCCCACCAAAAAAGGGCCATCTTGGAGGGCAGGAGAAGGAATCTCGCGCCGGCGGGCAGCTTTCTCAGCCGCGTCAGGACTTCGCCCTCGGCGCAGAGGATGCCGGAAAGCAAAACCGCGGGATAGGCGACGCCAACGAGGTTCGACTCCGCCGAGCGGCCCATGAAATAACCGAAGATTCCGATCCCGAGCAGCGAGATCATCAGCGTCACCGGCGTCAACCAGTTGGCCCTGCCGCGGACACAGGCGCAAAAGGCCACGGCCAATCCGATGACGTAGATGCTGAGAACGAACCCCCACATGTCGGGGAAAATCAGGCCGAGGCAAAAATAGCCCGAACCCAGGACGAGCTTTTGGAAATAGAACAGCATCCCGCCGTCCGGCCATTGGCCCGAGGCCAGCCGCAAATAGAGAAAAAAGGCGGTGCAGGCCGCGGCCAGCGACAGCGTTTGGACCAGAAAATGGCGCGCAACGCCCGACAGGTTTCGCGCCGCCAGTTCCATCGCCAGGAGCGTGCCCAGCCAACTCGCCCAGAGAACGAGTCCCGTATCGAGGTTCCAAACCGGGGCCAGCGCCGCCACCGCCGTGGCCGCCGCGTAACGAACTGCGCCGGGACGGCGAAAATAGAGCGTGGCCGCGAGCAGCCCGACCGGCGGAAAGAAAAGTCGCGCCGTGACATAACCATAGAAGATGTCCTCGCTCGTACTCAGGTAGCCGACGCCCAGCAAGGCCAGGCCGCACACAAAAAGAAGGGCCGGGCGGCGAATGACCAGCCGCGCCGTGAGCAACAGGCAGAGCATGCCCAGGACGTTCGGCGCCGCCAGCGCCGCGATGAGCGTTGCGATCTCGCGCGGAAAAAGCCGGATGATGGGCGCGAGCATCTCGCCGTAGCCTCCGTAAATGTGCGGAAAATCGACGAGCAAATGATGTCCATTCACCGATTGGCTCAGGGAATCGAGCACGGAATTAAGATGGTAAACAAAACGCAGCTCGTCGTTGATCTCGCACGGCGGATAAAAACGGGCCGGGATCAAGACGGCCCAGGCCGCCAGCAGCACGACCAGGGCCCGATTGGCGTTCCGGCGCGACGCGGGCGCGGCCGGGAAAAAAAGCGCCAGTCCTCCCGCCACGAGCAAAAAGAGGGCCCGCGCCGGAATCCAAAACGGATGGGAAAACCCGAAGGGCAAAAGGAGCCACGACGGAGGCATCATCCAAAAAGGCGGATGGGGACAATAAAGCATCGGCCACGCGCACCCCATCACCAGCAGGAGGTAAAGAACAACTCCGGTCCAGGTCAGGCGGTCCGTGGTTTTGTCCGAAAGCTTTCCCGCCCATCGGCGCCCCAGGAAAAACCCCAGCCCCAGCAAAAAGGGAGTCGCCAGGCAGCCGGCTTCGTAGGCCGCCGTTTTCGCGGGCTGGCCGGAATAGAAAAAACCATCGAAGACCGTGAATTGGGCGTCGAACCCCGGGCCGTGCGGGATCGGCGGAATCGTGACCCGGCAAAAAACGGCAATCGCGCCGAAGCCGAGCAGGGTCAGGCCGACGGTGAGAACCAGGACGAACAGGAGACGACGCCCCCGGTTGAGGGGATCGGGCCGGTTTTTGGAAGGCAATTTTTGGCGTCGCAAACCGCCCGCTAAAATACCTTCTCGCTCCTTCCCTTGGCAAGAAGCCGGTCATGCGGGTGGTGGCACAGTTTGCCATGGTGTGGCGGCTGGAGCAGCCGTTTGCCTCGTTCCCAAATTTCATTTGGGAACGCACTTGCGGAGGCAATTTCATTGCCGATCCCTGCATGATTCATTCGGAGAGGTTGGAGCGAAATAAAATTTCGCCGGAACAGGAAACGTTCCCAAGTGAAACTTGGGAACGAGGGAAAAACGGCTAAAAATCAGTCTGTTCTTTTTTCCAAATCGCGGGCATGTTCGGCTTCCGTCAAAAATTCCACCCGTTGAAGCCCCTCCCGCAATGAATATTCACGAGTACCAGGCCAAGGAACTCATGCAAAAATTTGGCGTCGCCACGCCGCCCGGCGCGGTCGCCGGCACGCCGGAGGAGGCCGAGGCCGTCGCCCGGTCGCTCCAGGCCTCCGATCTCGTGATCAAGGCTCAAATCCATGCCGGCGGTCGCGGCAAGGGGACCTTTAAGAACGGGTTCAAGGGCGGCGTCAAGCTCGTCAAAACGCCCGGGGAGATACGCGATCTCGCCGCCAAGATGCTCGGCCAGACCCTCGTCACCGCGCAGACCGGCGAAGCGGGCAAGCTGGTGGGCAAGGTGATGATTGCGGTTGCGAAGGACCCGGTCCGCGAGCTTTATTTCGCCATCGTACTCGACCGCGAGGCGCAGGCCCCCGTCATCATCGCCAGCACCAAAGGCGGCATGAACATCGAGGATGTCGCGCACGAGACCCCCGAATTGATCCTGCGCATGAAGATCGACCCCGCGCTCGGCCTCCAGCCCTACGAAGCGCGCAAGCTGGCGGATTACCTCGGCCTGAAAGGCGTTTTTTTCAAGCCCGCCTGCGCCATTTTCCAAGCGCTTTATAATCTCTTCATCGCGACCGATTGTTCGCTGGTCGAGATCAACCCGCTGGTCACCACCGCGCAAAACGAAGTGCTGGCCCTCGACGCCAAGTTCAACTTCGACGACAACGCGCTCTATCGCCATCCCGACATCCTCGCCTACCGCGACATCACCGAGGAGGACCCGCGCGAAGTCGAAGCGAGCAGGTTCGGCCTTAACTACATCGGCCTCGACGGCAACATCGCCTGCCTGGTCAACGGCGCGGGCCTCGCCATGAGCACGATGGACATCATCCAGTACGCGGGCGGCAAACCGGCCAACTTCCTTGATGTCGGGGGCGGCGCGACCGAACAGCAGGTGACCGAAGCCTTCAAGATTCTCGTCTCCGACGGCAACGTGAAGGCGATCCTGGTCAACATCTTCGGCGGGATCATGAAGTGCGACACCATCGCGCAGGGCATCATCAACGCGGTGAAGGCCGTGTCGCTGCCCGTGCCGCTGGTCGTGCGGCTCGAAGGAACCAACGTCGCCGCGGGCAGGAAGCTCCTCCAGGAATCAAACCTGCCGATCATCGCCGCGGACGACCTGCTCGACGCGGCAAGGAAAGTCGTCGCGGCGGTCAAAAAATAAGCCGGGTCACGGCTAAAATTCTTTCTTCCAACTTCTACCTTCACCCCCATGTCCATCCTCGTCGATAAAAACACGCGCCTGCTGGTGCAGGGCATCACCGGAAAAGCCGGCGCGTTCCACGCCACGCAATGCATGGAATACGGCACCAACGTTGTGGCGGGAGTCACTCCCGGACGCGGCGGGGAAATCTTCGGAGACGAGGTGCCGGTGTTCGACACCGTCTCCGAGGCGCGCGCCAAGACCGGCTGCAACGCGACCATGATTTTCGTCCCCGCGCCCGGCGCCGCCGATGCCATCCTTGAAGCCGCCGATGCGGGCATCGAATTGATCGTCTGCATCACCGAGGGCATCCCGGTCATCGACATGATGCGCGCCAAGGTCGGCCTGCGCGACAAGAAGGCGCGCCTCATCGGCCCGAACTGTCCCGGCATCATCACGCCCGGCCAGTGCAAGATCGGCATCATGCCCGGTTACATCCACAAGCCCGGCAAGGTTGGCGTCGTCTCCCGCAGCGGCACGCTCACCTACGAAGCGGTCTGGCAGCTCACCTCGCGAGGCCTCGGGCAGAGCACCTGCATCGGCATCGGCGGCGACCCGATCAACGGCACGAGCCACATCGACGCCGTGAGGATGTTCAACGAAGATCCAGGCACCGAAGCGATCATCCTCATTGGCGAAATCGGCGGCACGGGCGAGGAAGACGCCGCCGCCTATATCCAGGTGCATGTGAAAAAACCGGTCGCCGCGTTCATCGCCGGGGCCACGGCCCCTCCAGGACGCCGCATGGGCCACGCCGGGGCCATCGTCTCGGGCGGCAAAGGCACCGCCGCGGGCAAGATCGCCGCGCTCGAAGCCGCCGGTGTCGCCATCGCCCGCACTCTCGCCGAAATGGCCGACGCGATGATCAGGAAGATGAAGTGAGGTGTGGCGGCGCTCTATGACCGTCGCACTTTAAATTCCGTGACCGCCTTCTCAGCAAACTTTTAAACACGGCGTCATAAGCGAATACGCATCTTAGCCCCGTTGGGGCTGAAAACATGCGCAATTATTTGTGGCGTCGTCCTGGGCGCCAGTCTTTTCACCGGAGGACTGGCTTACTATTTCTAATACGCCGTCTCGGAAGTTTCTTCGTGGGACAACGGCCCGGTCGTGGGCGCGGCCCGGAGCGGGCGCTCGGGCAGGAAGAGCACGATGGTAAAGGCAAGCGCCGCCGCTCCCGCGCCGGTCAGGAACGTGGTGGCGACGGCGTGACGGTAGGCGTTCATCAAAACGGCGTGTTGCGCCGGGGGAAGGCGGGCGATCTGCAGCACGCCGAGTTCGAGCAGGCTGCTTCCCGAAGGTGTCGTCCGCGCCCATGACGCCGGAAGAAATTGACGAAGCCGAATCGCGACCACCGCGCCGGCCACGGCCACGCCGAGAGCGCCGCCGAGCGAGCGGATGAAGGCCGAGACCGAGGTCGCCACGCCGAGGTAACTTCGCTCGACCGAATTCTGGATCGCGACCGTGAGGTTCGGCATGACGAGCCCCAGCCCGCAGCCCAGGGCGACCAGCGCCGTTTCAATCAGCGGCGTTGACGATCCGTGGAAGGCGGCAAACGCCAGGGTGAGGAAGCTCCCCGTGCCCACGATCAGCCCGATGACGGGAAAAATCTTGTAGCGGCCGAAAGCCGAAACCAGCCTCCCGCCCGTGACCGAGGCGACAATCACCCCGCCCATCATGGGAGCCATCATCAGCCCCGCGCGCGACGGGGAGGCGCCGAGGACAACCTGGAAAAAGAGCGGCAGGAAAACGAGACTGCCCATCAGCGCCATGGCGTTGAGTCCGATGACGCTGACGGCGACGACAAAGACGCGATTGGCGAAGAGATGCGGCGGCAGGATGGGTTCGCGCGCGCGCCGTTCCTGCCGGATAAGCAGTCCGTAAAAAAGAGACGCGACGGCGGCAAGGGCCAGGATGACCGGCGACAGCCACGGATAGACCGATCCGCCCCAACTCAGGAACAGGAGCAGGCAGACGGTGCCGCCGGTGAGAAAGGCCGCCCCGGTGTAATCGATCCGGTGGGTGACGGCACGGCGGTGTTGCCGCAATCCGATGGCGATGAGAAAAAGCGCCGCGGCGCCGACGGGCAGGTTGACGTAAAAAATCCAGCGCCAGGAAAGAGCGTCGGTGATGAAGCCGCCGAGGATCGGCCCCGCCACGCTGCACGTGGCGAAGACGGCGCCGAAGAGGCCCTGGTACTTTCCCCGCTCGCGCGGCACGATCAGGTCGCCCACGGTGGTTTGCGCGAGGGTGATGAGTCCGCCGGCGCCGAGACCCTGGATGGCGCGAAAAAGAATGAGCTGGAACATGGTTTGCGCCAGGCCGCAGACGATCGAGCCGATGAGGAAAATGATGATCGCGGCGAAGAAGAGAGGCTTGCGCCCGTACATGTCGCTGAGCTTGCCGTAGAGGGGCGTGCTGATCGTCGAGGTGACCATGAAGGCGGTGACGACCCAGGAGAGATGGGCGAGCCCGCCCAGGTCGCTGACAATGCGCGGCAACGCGGTGGCGACGATGTTTTGATCCAGCGACGCGAGGGTGAGCGCCAGCATCAGCCCGGCAAAGACCGTGTAGAGTTCGCGCTTGGTGGCGGGCGCCTGGGGGTGGGGAAGCAAAGTCATGGGCGAAGTATTCGAGCCTACCTCAAACCCCGCGCGATGGCGAATAGTGCGGAACTCAGAAGGTAGCCGGCGCAGGCCCTTGCGCCGGCTACCTCCAAAAAAGACAAGTTCCTATCGCCTTCCCGGCTTCGTTCCGTAAACTTCGCCCCAAACGATGAAGTCTCAGGCCTGGCCTTTTGTGGCGCCTTTTTTCCTGTTCATGGCCTTCCTGAGCGTGGAGAACTATTTTCCGGATCGGCATTATGCGCTCTACCCGATTAAAATGATCCTGGTGGTGGCGGTCCTGGCCCGGTATTGGCGTTTGCTTCCCGCTTTGACTCCTGCCGCGCCGATGCGGAGCGTTTGGGTGGGTGTCGCCGGAGTGGTGTTATGGATCGGGCTCGATCCCATCCTGGTCCACTATGACCCCCCGCTGATCGGGCGCAATCCCTTCCAGCTTTATCCGGCGGTTTACGCCTGGTGGCTTTTTGGCTTTCGATTGGCGGGGATAACCTTCTGCGTGCCGGTCATGGAAGAATTATTTTGGCGGGGTTTCCTGATGCGCTGGCTGATCAAGGAAGATTTTACGTCCGTGCCCCTGGGAACTTATCAACCCCTCTCCTTTTGGATCACGACGGTCTGTTTCGCGGCGGTGCATGGAGCGGAGTGGCCCCTGGGCGTGGTGGTCGGGCTGCTCTATGGCGTCTGGTTTGTCCGGACGAAAAGCCTGGGCAACGTCATGCTGGCTCACGGCGTGACGAACCTGCTGCTGGCTCTTTACTGCCTGATCGCAAACGACTGGCATTTTCTATCCATCGTGGCGCCGGCGCCATCGCATCAACGGTAAGAAAGGAAATCGGATGGGCCCCGCGGTGTGTCTTGCGTTCCCGCCTCGTCTCCGCTAATAAAACCCGAATGGATCCCTTAGTTTTAAAAACCCAGGTCATGCCGCGCGATGCCAAACTTCACATTCTTCATATTGAGGATGACCCTGAGGTTGCCGCCTCGATAGCCCAGTTATTGGAAGCGAATGGCTATGAAGTCACCCATGCCGCGGATGGGCTTTCAGGACTGCTTGCTTTCAATCAAAATCCCAATCAATGGGCGGCGGTGCTGGTCGACCTCACCTTGCCGCACGTTTCGGGCAATTCTTTACTCAAGGAAATGCATCAAGCCCGGCCCAGTCTGCCTTTGATTGTCCTGACCGGCGCGGCGCCTGGCACGAGTCTTGAAGTTTATGAACAGGGAGCGGCCATTTTGTGGCACAAGCCCATTTCTTCGACCGAACTTTTGGAAAATCTGAAGGCCCTCATCCATTTTTAAATGGGACTGGAAACAGGGCGTAAGAACGGCCCGCCCCAGGCGGGCGAGCCGTCGGTTCTATTGGGATGCGCTTAGTTCAGGGCGGACTTTTGCTTCGGGGACTTCGCCTTGGCAGGCTTGGGGGTCACCTCCCGGCGAACCGGATCGATCTGGGTTTGGGCCTGCGGCTTCGTGGTCTCGCCGTTGCCGTAAAGGGTCTCCTTCGCCTTCGCCAAATCGAGCTCGTGAATCTCGCGAACGAGATCCTTGTTGATCCAATAGGGCTCGGAGGCGGCTTCATGCCCGGCATGACCACCCGGCTTTAAATCTTGGATGAGGAGAAAGCCCATGGCATCAACGCCGGTCAGACGGAAAACATAGGAGGCTTCGGGGTTGAACTGGTTCTTGGCAGTGTCGGTGAACTTGATGATGACGTTTTTATGGACGAGATTAATTAGACTCATAATTGGCGCAATTCTACGGATGGACGTGAGGGTGGGGAAGTCATTTCTTGCGATGCTGATGCTCTCATCGGCCTTTTGGATCAAAACCGGGTTGCGGTCTTCCGCCATTTTGAAGACACGCCCTGGAAAATGCCGGATTGAGAAATCTTCAACTTGGCGCATGCTTTAGAGGGTGTCTGGAAAGTAGGCGTAGGTCACGTGACGAGCCGAATTTGGGCCGAATCAAGGCGCGAACGACGAGCATAGCCGTGGCTACGTGAGGCGGTCGCAACGAAGAGTCGGCCCCAATTCGCCGTCACCCTCCGGGCCGAAGCCTTTTTGCCTTTTGGCTTCGTCACTCGCTCGTCACGTAGCCACCGCTATGCTCCTCACTCGACTCCTCGCCAAAAGGCAAAATTGCTTTCGGCGTGATCTGCGCCTACTTTCCAGACACCCTCTTAAGGTGTATCCCTTGATCCAAACATGAAGCCCCTCCGCCGCGCCCCCGCCCTCAACCTGCCGAATCAGCTCACCGTCCTGCGGCTGGGCATGTGCGGACTGCTGCTCATCTCCATGTCGTTCGCGTGGCCCTACGCGGCGACCACGGCGTTCTTCATCTTCATCCTCGCCAGCCTCACCGACTGGCTCGACGGCGCCATCGCCCGCGCCCGCAACCTGGTCACCGACCTGGGCAGGCTCCTGGATCCGCTCGCCGACAAAATCCTCATCATCGGCGCGCTGGTCGCCCTCGTGGCGCGCGGTGTTGCGCCCATGTGGATGGTCGTCGTCATCATCGCCCGCGAATTCCTGATCACCGGCCTGCGCGTCATCGCCGCGCACAAACAGAAAATCCTCGCCGCCGAACGGGTGGGCAAGCACAAGACCATCTCCCAGATCGTCGCCATTCTCGTCTCGCTCGCCTGCCTCAGCCTCGGCGAGTTCGGTTTGCAAAACAGCGCTCTCGCCCATCTTCTCGGCGCGGCCCAGATGCCGCTTTATTGGTTCGCGCTCTTCATCACCGTTCTCTCCGGCGCAATCTATTTCTGGAAAAATGCCGCGATCGTCAACGAATCGCTGGAAGGGGAGCCTCTCGCCCAAGCGAGCGCCGCCGCCGTCCCGGAATCCCCCCCGCCCGAGCCGGTTTCGCTTCCCGTAAAACCAAGCACGCCCGCCTTCAAGGAGTGGGAGGCCATCGTCGAGGCCCTGGGCCAGGGCGCGCAAATCGTCATCCTGCGCAAGGGCGGCATCGCGGAAGGCAAAGGCGGATTCCATGCCAGGCATCCGAAGTTCTGGCTCTTCCCGACCAGCCATCATCAGCAATGGGAAAAAACGAAGCCCGAGTTGCGCCGCTATCTCACGCCTTCCGCCTCTCCGTCCGAAAAGGGGAGGGAAATCACGCTTCACTATTTCGCCGAGGTGACCGACGCCATTTATCTCTCCTCGTGGGAGCAGGTGGCCCGCCTGGACGACGTCCATTTCTGGAGCGAGGAAATCCTGCGCGAACGCTTCGACTACAAGGAAAGGCCCGGCATGAAAACCGGACTCCACCTGCTCATCGTCCGCGTCTCGCGCGTCAATCTCCCGCACAAACTCGAGCCCTCGCCCGAGTATGAAGGCTGCAAGTCGTGGATCGAGGTGCCCGTCGATTGGGAGCACGACATCGCGGCCCACGTCGTCCGCACGGAGGAATTCGCCACGCGCCGCAGCCGGATTCTCGCCGCCGTCGCGACCGTTTCCGTTTCCTCCGCGTCCGGGCCGCTGCCCAAAGTCGACTAGCTATCTCCCCGCACCGCATGAGCGCGCTGGTTTTTCTCGCCCCCGGCTTCGAGGACATCGAAGGGATCACCGTCATCGACATCCTGCGCCGCGCCGAAATCGACACGCTCGTCGCGGGCCTTGCGCCCAACCCGATCACCGCCGCGCGCCACACGAAACATCTCGCCGACGTCCGCCTCGAGGACGTCGAACCCGCGCGCGAATTTGAAATCGTCGTGCTGCCCGGCGGCGCGGAAGGCGCGAAGCGCCTGGCCGAAAGCCCGCTCGTAGGGGATTGGCTCGCGCGCCAGCGCGAACGCGGCCAGTGGGTCGCCGCCATCTGCGCCGCGCCCGCCGCCCTGCTCGCCCACGGCTGGCTGCGACCGGGGCAAAAAATCACCGGCCATCCCTCCGTGCAGGCGCAATTTCCCGCCGGACAGATTCAGGACGGCAGCCGGGTCGTCGTCGACGGCAGGCTCATCACCAGCCTCGCCGCCGGCAGCGCAATGGAATTCGCCTTCGAGATCGTCCGCCAATTGCGCGGCTCCGACGCCGTCGCCAAGGTCAACCAGGGCGTCCACGCCGTGGTGTGACCTCGACTTTCCAGATTAAGGAGGTAGGTTAGAGGCATGGCCGTTCTTAAAGACATTACGCTTGCCGAAGTGATCTGGGTCGATCCGGAGCGCATGAGTGGCATTCCGTGCTTTGCGGGAACCCGCGTGCCCGTTCAAGCTCTGCTGGATCATCTGGAAGGCGGATCAACTTTGGATGATTTCCTTGAGGGCTTTCCCAGCGTCAAACGTGAACAGGCCGTCGCGTTTCTCGAACTGGCCAAGGATCAGATCGTCCGATGCGTATCCTCCTAGACGAATGCGTTCACGCCGGGATCAAGAAAGCCTTTCCCGGCCACAGCGTGCAAACCGTTCCTGAAGCGGGTTGGAGTGGAATCAAGAACGGCAAATTGCTGGCCCTCGTCGCAGGGCATTTTGATATCTTTCTGACCATCGATCAGAATATCCGCCACCAGCAAAACATCACCAACCTGCCGTTTGCGATCCTGTTCGTCTCGGTGCCAAATAACATGATCGATTCCTATCTCCCTCTTTTCGATCTGATGAGGGAGGCTGCCCAGAAGCTGCGCCCCGGTGAAATCGCGGTAATTTCGTAAACTTCACCGCCCCCGCGCCAGCAGCCGCTCCGCCTCTTGGATGGCTTCCTGGCCACCCTTCGCGTCTCCCAATTCCTGCCTGATCGCGCCGAGGTTATGCCAGGCGCGCGCCAGGTCGGGGTCCAATTCCACGGCCTGTTCGTAGTGGCGCCGGGCCTTGTCGAACTCTCCCAGTTGTTGGTGGGCCACGCCCGCATCCAGCCAGATCACGGCCCGCTCCGGCGTGAAGGTGAGCGCCTTTTCGTAGGCGCGAATGGCCTCGGCATACTCGCCTTGTTCGTAGCGGTGGAAGGCCATTTCATTCCATGCCAGGGAGGGCAATTCCGTTTCTCCCGGCGGCGTGGCCGCCGTTTCGCAGATGTCGAGCGCGTCTTTCAGGCGATTGGTCCGCGCCAGCACGATGGCGAGATAGTGTCCCGCCAGCGGATAACCGGGGCTGAGTTCGAGCACCTTGCGGAAAGCTTTCTCGGCTTCCTCCATGCGGCCTTCCTGGAAATAGATGGTGCCGAGTTTGAAGAAGGGGTCGGCGTAGTCGGGTTTGAAATTGAGCGCCCGGTGGCAGCAGCGTTCGGCCTCCGCCAATTGGTCCAGGGCGCAAAGGGAGCCGGCCAGGTTGTCCCAGGCCCGCGCGTAATCGGGCTTCAGCGCGACCGCGCGGTTGAGCGAATCGACGGACTTCTGGAAATCTCCCAGTTGGAATTGCAGGGCGCCCAGGTTGCACCAAATCTTCGACTGCTCGGGGTCCACCTCAATGGCGCGGAGGTAACATTCGAGCGCCGGATGCAGCATGCCTTCTTCATGCTTGATCATACCGCAGTTAAACCAGGCCTGGAGATTTTGCGGATTGAGTTCGCGCGCGCGCTGGTAAGCCGCTATTGCCCGCATGTTCTCATGATTATTCTGGAAAGCCAGCCCCAGGTGAGACCAGACCTCGCTGGTTTGTTCCTTGGGAAAATTGTCCCCATTGATCTTGCGCAGGCTGGACTCGGCCTCGTCCAGGTTGCCCGCCTCGATCGATTCGAAAATGTCTTCCAGGCTCGCCGGGGCCGGATGGACGGGCAGCTTCGCCGTCGGCGCCTTGGCCGCCGGGGTGATGCTGGCCATGCACTCGCTGATCTCGTCCATCAGCGACGTCACCAGCCGGGTGCGCTCGGAGACGTCGTTTCTCGGGGCGTCCTCCACATTCACGGAGGTGCGGATGTTGATGCCCTGGGCCTCCAGCGTGGCGAGAAAAAGCGTGAGGTGGCTTTCGAGGAACTCCAGCCACTGCGATGGCGCGATGGAGCGCGGCAACCGCATCGGGCGCGGGGCGGTTTCGCAGATGGCCGCCGCCTGCGTCAGCAATTGGGACATCTTCGCGTCGAGGTTCTTTTGGATCTCGGGCCAATCTTGATTGATCGTGGAGGTCGTGCCGGCCTTGAGGCGGCTGCGATCCACGGAAAGCCGTCCGGTGCGCTTGATCAGCGCGGCCGCGCTCGGGCGATGGAAGGAAGGGCTTTTGACCCCCATCGATTCCGGCGCGATCACCACGCCCGGGTCGGCCGGTTCGGGCGTCTTCTGCGGGGCCGTTTCGCGGTTTCGCGCGTTGAGCCGCTTGAGGCCGTCCACGATCTTTTGTTCGACCATGCCATCGTCGGGATCAAGCGCCATGGCGCGTTCGTAAAGCGCCCGGGCCGAATGGGGCAAATCAAAATCCTCCTCCAGATAAAGCCCGAACCGGTAAAGCAAGGCCGGCGTTTGCGGGGCCTTCGCCAGTTTGACGAAGGTCTCCTTTTGCCGCGTGTTCAGCGGAACGGAATTGACCGCGGTGGACGGCAGCGGCTCCCTGCCGCCGGTGGAGCGCTGCTTCTTGAGGGCCTCCTCGTAAGTCTCCTTGGCCTTATATCGCCGTTGGTTCCAGATTTGTTCAATCGCGGTAACGACCACCTGCAACGTCTGGAGGGTCTCGATCTCTTTTTGATCGAAACAAAGAATGAGGAGCTGCCGCCAATGCCGTACTTCCGCCGGATCGCGCTCAATTTTCCCGAGAATATCCTCGGCTGCCTGCGTGGTAACATTCATGGGGATGCCGACTGGACGATAGCATGCCCACATACGGCGTGGGCGGCAATAGCGCTTAATGTCGGAAGGAAAAAAAGCATAGTCATAAATGATCGCCCTGCAAGGCTTGAGTGTCATAAACATCACGCCCCGGGAAGCCCCGATAGCTAAACACGACGCCATAAATAACTGCGCATGTATTCAGCCCCAACGGGGCGATCTAACCCCAGCCCAGGGCAACGCCCTGGGGAAACATTCAACTCATGGCCCAGGCCCTGAAAGGGCGACCCAAGTTATTAGTTCGCCCCTTCAGGGCTTGGCTCGGGCCGGACATTACCTGGGGCGCTGCCCCCAGGCTGAGGTTAGTCCGCCCCGTTGGGGCTAAGATGCGTATCCGCTTCCCTCGTTCCCAAATTTCATTTGGGAACGCCCTTTTGCTCTCCGCGAAATTTCATTTCGCGCTCATATCCCTTCGACCATGTTGGGATCGGCAATGAAATTGCCTCCGCAAGCGCGTTCCCAAGTAAAACTTGGGAACGAGGAAAATTCATCGGCTCGCCTCCGCTCATACAAGGATGACGGAATTCTTAAAGTGAGATTTTGGCGGAAGTCTCGGACAGGCACAAAAAAAAATCTGCTCAAGGCCGGGCAACCTCGCTAATGTCGGCTTTCATGTCCGATGCCCTCACGCCCATGATGCAGCAGTATCATCGGCTCAAGCGCGAAATTCCGCCCGACGCCCTGCTGCTCTTCCGGCTGGGCGATTTCTACGAGATGTTCTTCGGCGACGCGGAGGAAGGCTCGCGCCTGCTCGACCTCACGCTCACCCAGCGGCAGGGCACGCCGATGTGCGGCATGCCCTACCATGCGGCCGAGGGCTACATCGCGCAGATCCTCAAGGCGGGCCGGCGCGTGGCCATTTGCGACCAGATGGAGGCGCCCCGTCCCGGACAGGTGGTGCGGCGCGAAATCACGCAAATCCTCACGCCGGGGAGCATCCTCGACGCGGGGCAGCTCGAACCGAAGCAGAATAATTTTCTCGCTTCAGTTGCGCCTGCGGACGGCGCACCTGCGGACGGCGCACCTGCGGACGGCGGTACTATCTATGGCGTCGCCGCGCTCGATCTGACCACGGGCGAGTTTTTCGCGGGCGATTTCCCCACCGCCGAGGCGTTGCGCGACGCGCTGGGACGAATCAGCCCGGCGGAAGTCGTGGTGGCCCAGGGACACCGCCTCGATCTCGAAACGTCGGTCCTGTCCAACGGCGAGAGGCTGGCCTATCTCCTTGTCGAACACGACGCCTGGAGTTTCTCCCCGGACGCGGCCGAGCACACGTTGAAGGACCACTTCAAGACCGCGTCGCTCGACGGCTTCGGCCTGGCCGGTGCGACCGGCAAGGGCGGTTCCGCCGCGACCGCGGGCGCGCTCAGCGCGGCGGGAGGGCTGCTCCATTATCTCGGGCATGAGCTGCGCCGGTCGCTGGGGCATGTCCACACCCTGCGCCTCTGGCAACGGGAGGACATTCTCATTCTCGACGCGGCCACGCGCCGTAATCTCGAACTCGTCGATCCCCTTCGCCCCGGCGCGGGCCCAACCATGGGCCAGACCACGCTCCTGGCCGCCGTGGACCGGACGGTGACCTCGGGCGGCGGCAGGCTCTTGCGGCAATGGCTGCTCGCGCCGTTGCGGGACCTGCCCGGCATCGAGCGCCGCCAAAGCGTGGTCGCGTGGGCGAGGGCGAATCAACCCGAGCGCAACGCCTTGCAGGAGCGCCTGCGCCAGGTGCGCGACGTGGAACGCCTTGTCGCCCGGCTCGTCCAGGGCAGCGGCAACGCGCGCGACCTGATCGCCCTGCGCGTGTCGCTCGAACAACTGCCCGGCCTGCGCGAGGCGCTTGAACAACATGCCGTCCCTGCCCTGCGTGCACTCGGTGCACAAATCACGCCCCTGCCCGATTTGGCGGACCTCTACTCGCGCGCGCTGGCGGACGATCCGCCGATTTTGCTCAAGGAGGGCGGCCTGATCCGCGCCGGTTACCACGCCGCGCTGGAGGAACTGCGCGCCGCCTCGGTCGAGGGCCAGGAATGGCTGGCCGATCTCCAGCGCCGCGAACAGGAGCGGACCGGCATCCGCTCGCTCAAGGTGCGCTACAACCAAGTCTTCGGCTATTATATCGAGGTCAGCACGGCCAATCTCGGCGCGGTCCCCGCCGACTACACGCGCAAGCAGACGCTGGCCAACGCGGAGCGTTTCGTGACGCCCGAGCTGAAGGAGATGGAATCGAAAATTCTCGGCGCGCAGGAACGCTCGCGGCAGCTCGAATACGAACTCTTCCTCGATCTCCGCTCGGCCGCCGTGCCCCATTTGCGCGCGATCCAGGACACGGCGCGTGCGCTCCACGAGATCGACGTGCTGCTCGGCTGGGGCGCGCTGGCGCAGGAACGCGATTACGTCCAGCCCGAGATGAACGACAGCGGCCTGCTGCTGCTCGAAGAAGCGCGGCATCCGGTTCTCGAACAGCTTCCCGCCAGCGAAAAATTCGTGCCCAACGACGTGCGGCTCGATCTCGAAACGGAACGGCTGGTGATTCTCACCGGGCCGAACATGGCGGGCAAGAGCACCTATATCCGGCAGATCGCGGTGCTGGCGTTGCTGGCCCATTGCGGCTGCTTTGTTCCGGCGAAGCGCGCGGTGGTCGGGCTGCTTGACCGCATCTTCACCCGCGTCGGCGCGAGCGACGATCTCGGGCGCGGCCAGAGCACCTTCATGGTCGAGATGAACGAAACGGCCAACATCCTCAACCACGCCACCAGCCGCAGCCTGGTCATTCTCGACGAGATCGGGCGCGGCACGAGCACGTTCGACGGCCTGAGCATCGCATGGTCGGTGGCCGAATATCTCAACGCCACGCTGCGCGCGCGGACCCTTTTCGCCACCCATTACCACGAGTTGACCGAGCTGGCCCGGCTGCTGCCCGCCACGAAGAATTACAACGTCGCGGTGCGCGAATGGGGCGACCAGGTCATCTTCCTGCACAAAATCGTGCCGGGCGGTACGGACAAAAGTTACGGCATCCAAGTGGCGCGGCTGGCCGGACTCCCCGCGCCGGTGCTCAAGCGCGCGAAGGAGGTCCTACGCCAGCTCGAAGAGGACCAAATCGACGACACGGGTCAGCCGCGTCTGGCCAAGGCAAAGCAGAAGAAGGAAAAGGCGCGCGACGTCCTGCGTGAACTCGACCTCTTTGGTCGGGGAGGGGAATCGACTGTTGGGTAGCGCAGGGGGACTTTGAAAACTATGAAAACGCTAATTATCCTGTTCTTCTACACTTTGATTCTTGCCGGTCTTTATACCTTATTTTTTAACATGTTTTGTTTCGGAGACTACTTGGGTCTGAGAGACAATGGGTCCAATTGGTATGAATTTGGTCCCGGCGTTATTACCAAAAGTCAGTGTGTAGCAGCTGTGATTGATCTGAATCCTTCCAAATATGAACCGTTGGTTATCAGAGACAAAAATAAGATCGAAGCTCTAAAAAAATGGATTGTAACGAATATTGTTCCGTTGCCCAACCGATTCAACTTCTCGCCTTACTGGCCTGACTATTCAGGGCATCGTCCAAGGCGGGGTGCATCCATCACTCTTTGCGGGTCAGACGACACCATTGATCTAGATTCTATAATTATGGTGGTCCCTTTAACTCCGCTTGCGTTGGGTGGAACTCAAGAGCAATGCGAAATTAAGAAAGCTGAGCTTAAAAAATTGGTGCAGACGAACTGACTCCTCGTTCCCAAACTCCATTTGGGAACGCAATTGTCGGCGCAATTCTATTGCTCTGCTTGCATGACCCGACGCTGAGTGCCAGAAGATCGGCAATGGAGTTGCCTCAGCAAGCTCGTTCCCAAATGGAGTTTGGGAACGAGGGGAAGAGGCACCGCCACCCAGCCTGCGGCGGCTACCGTAATCCCCAATCCTCTTAATCTTATTAATCCCATCCAAACTTCCCTTCAGAAATTCCGTTAATTTGGAAAATTTGGTAATTCCGTTAATTCCGTCAAAAATTCGGAAAGTAACTTTCCCGCTTGCCCTTTTTACACTTTTAGCGTTAATTTATTGTCATGAAACGAATTCTCGCTCTTGCGGTTCTCCTGGTCGCGCCCCAGATCATGGCACATGCTGACATTTCCATGCCGGTGCGGGATTCCTTCTACGACAAGCTTGGCCGTGGCATCGCCAATGTCTTTTTTTCTCCCTCGGAGCTGATGGACTCCCAATACGGCATGATCGAGACGGAAGGCAACACGGTCGCCTTCTGCAAAGGTCTGCTTGTTCAGGGCACCTCCCGCATGATTATGGATATCGGCCATGGCGTGTTTGAAATCGCCACTTCTCCCTTCCCGACCCAGAATTTCCATTCGTACCGCAGCCAGAAATTGCCACCCTATGACTCCATGGTGGTCAATGCCTATCCCCCGTCCGATTTGAAGAACTGGTACTAAGGGGAAGTACTTCGCATTCTCTGCGACGGTCTTTCACGCTTCAACGGCAGGACAGTCCATTAACTCCCCCGCAGATTCCGTCCCCCTGCCGTCGCGCGGGGAAACGATCGAGGTCATAATCGAGAAAGTGATCTTTGGCGGAGACGGCCTCGCCCGCATCCAGCAGGGGTTCATTGTCTTTGTGCCGTTCGCGGCGGAAGGCGACCGGGTGCGGGCGCGCATCACGGAACGGAAGGCCCACCACGCCCGCGCCGAAATCCTGGAAATTCTTCAGCCCGGCCCGGCCCGCGAAAATCCACCGTGCCCCTATTACGCCAAATGTGGCGGCTGCCAGTACCAGCACCTCGCCTACGCGGAGGAATGCCGGCTCAAGGAAAACCAGGTGAGGGAAGCCTTCGCGCGCGTGGGCAAATGGCCCGACGCCCCGATCCTGCCGATCATCGCCGGGAGTCCCTATGGGTATCGCAACCGGATCACGGTGCACGCCGAGTCGGGGCGCATCGGCTTTCGCGGCGTGAACGGA
>Ga0182030_10006154_pt1 | contig 25368 bp, 16 predicted proteins | sample 812S3MmetaG_FD_121299 | JGI IMG/M metagenome (GOLD analysis project Ga0182030, IMG submission 121299) | Permafrost microbial communities from Stordalen Mire, Sweden - 812S3M metaG (Illumina Assembly) | ecosystem: Environmental > Terrestrial > Soil > Wetlands > Permafrost | place: Sweden...
AGCGATTCGTTCCGGCTGTTCTTTTTGCAAAAACACCACTGCGTCGGCAGCCGCGGCAGGCTGTGGGTGGCTCCGGCCGGCCCGTCATGGGCGGGGTAATGCGTTCAGTCCGAATCCCGAAGTTGGCCTGCGGGTGGCTGTGCCTTACGGCGAGCTGACACGATAAATGCGCTGAGAACCGTTCGTCGCCTGCAGGTCGGTGAACTGGTATTGGCCGGGCAAAATTTCCGTGACACCGCCGAGCGGCTGCCAGGTTGGAGCGGGCACGGACAGGTTCGTAATGACCTGTGCGCTGAAGCCCACGCCCGGCGTGTTGGTGAAGCCGAATTGAAACGCGCCGTTCGGCAGCATGGTCGCGCCGGTCAGGATGATCGGCCCCGGCGTCGGGGTGTTAATGACCAGCGTGTTGGTGGCGCCGCCGGCGTAATTCAAATCATTGATGGTCCCAATGACATTGTAACTCCCCGCGTTGGTTGGGGCATTGGCCAATCCGTTGTAGGTCACAACGACGGTCAGACCCGGCGGCGCAGTGGTGGCGGAGACACTCCTGGCAGTGCCATCGTAGGTTTGCAGCAGATTGCCCAGAGTCACGGTGGCTGCGGCGTTGCCGATGACCAGCGTGTTGGTGGCACCGCCCTGATAATTCAAATCATTGATGGTTCCGATTACATTGTAACTCCCCGAATTGGTTGGGGCATTGGCCAATCCGTTGTAGGTCACGATGACGGTCAAGCCCGGCGGCGTGGTGATGGCGGAGACACTCCTGGCCGTGCCATCGTAGGTTTGCGACAGATTGCCCAAATTCACCGTTGCAGTGCCTTTGCCGATGACCAATGTGTTGGTGGCACTGCCCGCGTAATTAAAGTCGTTGATGGTCCCGATCACAGTGTAGCTGCCCGCATTGGTCGGAGCATTGGCCGACCCGTTGTAGAACAAGTTGACGGTCAGGCCCGGTGGTGCGGTGGTAACGGAAACGCTCCTGGCCGTGCCGTCATAAGTTTGCGAGAGGTTGCCAAAATTCACCGTCGCGGGAGTTTTGCTGTAGAGCAGGAAAATGCCGGACTGGCCCGGAATGCCGTTGACGAACACCGTTGCCATCGTCCAGCCGGGCGGCAGGCCGGCCACCGGCGCGGAAGTAAACAAATTCGTGGACCAGTTCACGCACGGCAGAAACACGGTCTGTCCGCTTTCCAGGCTGCGCAACTGCACCAGCGGATAATCCGCCGGTGAATCTTGAGAATTTCCGCCCGATCCTTCGGAGACGCCCCGAAACTGGGCGCCGGTGATGACCAGGCTGCTGCCCAGGCTGAGCGGCGAGGCGATCGTGGAAATCTGCGGCTGCCAGGACGGGTTGAAGCCCAGACCGACATCATACAATTCCGCGCTGGGAAGAGTGATGCTGTCGTTATAGCCCCCCGCAATGAGAACCTGGCCATTCGACAGCAACGTTGCCGTGTGAAATTCGCGCGCGTTGTTCAATGCGGCCGTCGCCGTCCACGTTCCGTTGGCGGGATCGTACAGCTCCGCGCTGTTGGTGACGCCGGCACTGGTGAAGCCCCCGGCGACCAGCACCTGCCCGTTGGGCAGCAGCGTCGCCGTGTCGGAATCCCGCGCCGTGTTCAGCGAGCCCGTCGCCGTCCATGTTCCCGCGACCGGATCGTACAACTCCGCACTCGCCAGCCAGCCGGTGACACTCCAACCCCCGGCCACCAGCACCTTGCCGCTGGGCAGCAACGTCGCTTCCTGCAGATACCGTTTGAAGTTCAACGCACCGGTAAGCGTCCACGTCCCCGCAACCGGGTCGTACAACTCCGCGCTGGAAAGAAAGTTGGTGCCGTCATAGCCGCCCGCAACCAGCACCTTGCCGTTGGGCAGCAACGTCGCCGTGTGAAGTTCCCGGGTATTGTTCAATGAACCGGTGACCGTCCAGGTCCCCGCGACCGGATCGTACAATTCCGCGCTGGAGAGACAGCCGTCATTGCGTCCGCCGGCGACCAACACTTTGCCATTGGGCAGCAACGTGGCCGTGTGATAATAACGCGCGGCGTTCAGCGAACCGGTGGCCGTCCACGTTCCGCTGGCCGGATCAAACAGTTCCGCGTTGGTCAGGGAACCGCTGTCGTTCAGTCCACCCACGACCAGCACCTTGCCATTGGGCAGCAACGTCGCCGTGTGATAGCCGCGGGCGGTGATCAGCGAGTTGGTCGCCGCCCACATCCCGGCGATGGGATCGTACAATTCCGCGGCAGTCAGCCAGCCGCTGTTGCCCCAGCCACCGGCGACCAGCACCTGGCCGTTGGGCAGCAACGTCGCCGTGTGAATATAGTGTCCGGTCGTCAACGAGTTGGTCGGGGTCCATGTCCCGGCGGTGGAATCGTACAGCTCCGTGCCGGCGAGAACATTGGTGCCATCATAGCCGCCGGCAACCAGCACCCTGCCATTGGGCAGCAACGTCGCCGTGAAACCATAGCCGCGGGCGGCGTTCAACGGGCTGATGGCGGTCCAGGTCCCGTTGGTGGGATTGTACAACTCTGCGTTTGGAGTGACACCGCTGTTGACATAACCGCCGGCAACCAGCACCTGGCCGTTGGGCAGCAACGTCGCCGTGTGATAGCCACGTCCGGTGTTCAACGTGCCGGTGGCGGTCCATGTCCCGTTGGCCGGGTTGAACAATTCCGCACTGGAAAGATAATTGGTGCCGTTGTAACCGCCCGCGACCAGCACCTGACCGTTGGGCAGCAACGTGGCCGAGTGGAATCTCCTCGCCGAGATCAGCATGTTGGTGGTGTTCCAGGTGGTGGTGGCTGGATTGTAAAGCTCCGCGCTGGAAAGATAGCTGGTGCCGCTATAGCCCCCGGCCGCCAGCACCTGTCCGCTGGGCAACAACGTCGCGGTTTGAAACTCGCGGGCGTTGTTCAGCGAACCGGTGACCGTCCAGGTTCCACTGGCCGGGTTATACACTTCCGCACTGGAAAGCACCGAGTTGTTAAAACCACCCTCGGCCAGCACCGTTCCATCGGCCAGCAAGGTTGCCCGGAGGTATTCATGGGCGGCGTGCAGCGAACCGTTGGTCGTCCAGGTGCCGCTCGCCGGATCGTAAAGCTCCGAGCTGGCGAGATAGTTGGCGCCATCATAGCCGCCGGCGACCAGCACCTTCCCGTTGGGCAGCAAAATCGCGGATTGATACGCTCGCGGAGAATTCATTGAGCCGGTGGCCGTCCATTGTCCGGTGGCTGGATCGAACAATTCCGAGCTGTTGAGAACATTGTTATTGTTATCAAAACCGCCAGCGACCAGCACCTTCCCGCTGGGCAGCAAGGTCGCCGTGTGGGAAACCCGCGCGATGGTCAACGGGCTGTTGGTGCCCCAAGCGGCGGCTTTGACCGGCTGGATGACCAATAAATTGAACGCCAGCGCCGCCAACGCCACGGAAAATGGGACACGACCAAGACTGCTTGAACAAGCCTTTATCAGCCGGCCAGCGCCCCCTGAAAAAGGCCTGGCAGCCCGGCAGACTATTGATGAACCCACAGAATCCTCCATGTGATAGTTGGTCGTTTCAAATACTGAGATTAAGCCGCGTCAACCATCAAAATGCCTCATAATAAGGCTTTATGCAAGGCGTTTTACTGAACCTGGATAATCGGAAACAACATCGGTTACGACCTCCATACCACGCTGGAAGAATTATATTCACTCTCCAACACAAAAATGGTTGGTGAATATGCTGGGTTGACGCCGCCGTTTGACTTCGACCGGAACACCGACGGCCGCTGAACAATCAAGTCTTTACCCAAACCACAAACTTCACCCTGGTTCCCTTGCCGGGCGCACTGTCAATCTGGCATTCGCCGCCAATTCCCTCGATTCGATTGCGCATGTTGGTCAAGCCGTTACCGGTTGAAATGCGGAGGGTGTCCTGCGTCGGGGAGGCCGCACCGACACCGGTTGGATCAAATCCCCGGCCGTTATCCTCAATGGATGCGGAGAAACCCGACTCCGCCAAGGCGAGCGAAATATGCACCTCGGTTGCCGCCGCGTGCTTGACAACATTGTGCAGGGCTTCCTTGAAGGCCAGAAACAGGCTGTGCCGCACTTCGGCGGTGAGCGGCCACGCCGGCAATTGCATGGGCACAACCAACCGGCAGCGAATGCCTGCGACATTCAAAAAATCCTGCGAAAATTTGCCCAGATAGTTCACCAGACTGTCCAGCGTGTCGTGATGCGGACTGACCGCCCAGACAATTTCGTCCATGGTGCGCGTCAACTCGCGGGCCGTAAGATAAACTTTTCCCAGCCGCGTCACGACCTGTTGCGAATCCTCCTCCTCAGCGCGGTTCGACTGGCTGAGCAGCATGATCCGGGCTAGGCTGGCGCCAAGATCATCGTGAATATCCTTGGCAATGCGTGCCCGTTCATTTTCCAGGGTGCGCTGCCGTTCCAAACGTTCCATCTTTTTGCGCAGCCGCTGGCGGGTGACATACCGTGCCACAATGCCCACCACCCCGGCCCCCGCCACCCCGGCCCCCCAGGTGAACCACCATGTTTGCCAAAACCATGGCAGAACCTTGAACGAGAGCGCCGCTCCACCCTCGTTCCAAACGCCGTCGTTGTTGCAGGCAATAACCTGAAAAGTATAATTGCCCGGCTTCAGATAACTGTAGTAAGCAACCCGCCGGGTGCCGACCTCCACCCAATCTGATTCCAATCCCTCAAGCCGGTACTTGAAGCGCACCTTTTCCGGGGCGACGAGGCTGAGGCCGGTATAGCGAAATTCAAAGCGATGTTTCCCTGGATTGATGCGCAATCTCGCCGCCGGAGAAGGCCGGTCGCCTTCAGGCATTGGCACCGGCTGATCATCCACTGTAACCTCTTCAATCAAGACCGGCGGCGGCACGGGATTGATGACGACGCTGTTCGGATCCACCACCGCCAAGCCTTTGATGGTTGGAAACCAGAGTTGTCCGTCGGGCGTTTGGCAGCCTGCCGATTGAAAACCGCCGGAACATTCCAGCGTGCTCAACCCTTCCGCCTTGCCGTAAACCAAACAATTCACCGCTTTCAATTGACCGTCAGCGCACCGGTTTAATTCTTCCTTGCTGACGCGGAAAATCCCGCCGTAGGAACTGATCCAAAAATTCCCCTTCCCGTCATCCGCGATATGGCAGATCACGTTATTCGGCAAACCTTCGCGCGTGGAAATGGTCGCGAACCGGCCGGCTCGCAGGCGGCACAAACCGCCACCCAGGGTTCCCACCCAAAGCGTGCCGTCCTTCTCGGCCAACAACGACCATACAAAGTCGCTGACCAGTCCGTCCTGCTTTCGAAATTGCGTGAGCTTGCCTTCCTCAAGCCGGCCCAACCCTCCACCCGACATGCCAAACCAGATGGTTCCGGCGGCATCCTCGGTGATGCACCGCACATCGGGCGACACCAACCCCTCTTTACGCGCGAACCAACGGCATTGGCCGTTCGAGTATCGTGCCAGTCCCATTTGTGTTCCCACCCACATCACGTTCTGCTGATCCTGATACAATGCCAGAATTGCAGCCGTGGAATCTTCCAACCCCTTTGGAAACTGGAATTTCCCGTCCTGACGGACGAACAACCCGCCGCCAAAAGTCCCCACCCAGAGGTCATGCCGTTGATCTTCGAGCACCGACCAGATGAACAAGTTCAACAATCCATTCGTCCCGGTGAACGGACCTGCTTCCCCATTTTGAAGCCGGTACAAGCCCGCGCCTTCCGTTCCCACCCACAGGCCTCCTGCGATGCTGGGCGTGACGGATAGAATCGCCCGTCCCTGCCAGTTGTCGGGAGGGTTCACCATTTCCACCTTGCGCTTCCGCAAGGCATTCAAACCGCCGCCACCGGTCCCCGCCCAGATGTTTCCTTCGCGATCCTCGCACAGCCCAAGCACCCAATCATGGGACAATCCGTTTTGACGCGTGAAGTGCAGGACGGCGCCGTCAGGCGACAGCAGAAAGAGGCCCTCCCGCAACGTGCCCACGAGCAAATCGCCGGATTTTGTTTCGAGCAAGGCGGTGACGGACCCCTGACTCCAGGGAGCCGGTCCCCGATCCACGACGGTTCCCTGCCCGATCAATTTTTTCACCCGGGTGGAACCCATGAGCCACAGGCCTCCATCCCGGCTCGCACAAGCTCGTTGCACGTCGGTGGTATCCGGCTGCATTTGAGGCGACCATGGCGTCAGCCGGCCCTTTCTCAGCGATCCGAGCAAACTGCCCCGCACCGCCCACAACTCCCCGTTTTTGTCCTTGGCGAGCGACGGGACGCTTTCCCCGGTGCCGCTGTTCGTGGCAACCAGTTTTGCGCCTTTCAGGGAGAAGATCAGTCCTTCCTTGTTGAGCAGCCAGAGAACTCCGTCGGCATCGGTTGCCAAATCGGTAATCGCCCCGCCCGGCCACTCGTTCCCCGGGTTGACCGCACTGAATTTGCCGGCGCGCAACTTCGTGAGCTTGCCGGTTTCGTGGCCGATCCAAAGGACGCCGTCCGCGTCTTCAAACAGGCTCGTGATCCGGTTGTCCTCCAATTCGGGCGTGTTGCTGACGTCAAAAATTTTGAACCGCACGCCGTCAAACCGCACCAGCCCGTCATAGGTGGCGAGCCACAGGTAGCCGTCCCGGGTTTGCACAATGGTGGTCACCGAGTTTTGGGGAAGTCCCTGCTCGGTCTGCCACACATCGAACGAATAGTCTGCTGTGGAAGTGTTTGTCCCGCCCCACAGATGAAAACCGCCCAGCAACATCCAGAGCATCCCAGCGTAAATGGAAATCCGCCTTGGCCAGCAGCTGCAAGTTAAGAGTTTAAATCGCCGGGGCACGGAATGCATTGTAGGCATTTGCTTCACCCGGAGCAAGGTGGGGCAATCTATTTTCGGTAAAAGGCATAATGTCCCCCGGGCTGCCGTCCGGGCCCGGCGCAAAATCCATCGCGCAACGGACAAAAATGAAATTTGTCATGCCACCCGATCTGCACTATTTTTCAACAGGATTGACGCGGCCCGCAACCGCGTCGTCTAAACTGACGACTACACTCTGTCTATGATCGGATGTAAGAAAAAGGGGAACGTGAGCATTACTGTTTCGATCGTTGAAGACGATGCGCCGGCGCGGGAGATCCTGTCCGACTGGATTCGCCATGCCCAAGGGTTCCGCTACCTGAGCCAGTACGGCAGCGCCGAGAGCGCGATGGCGAAGCTGCAGTCAGAAAAGCCGGGCGTGGTGCTGATGGACATCAATCTGCCGGGCATGAGCGGGATTGAATGCGTGCGCCAACTCAAGCCGCAGTTGCCGGACACGCAATTCGTCATGCTCACCGTTTACGAAGACACCGATCACATCTTCGACGCCCTGGCCGTCGGGGCGAGTGGTTATCTGCTGAAGCAAACGCCGCGGGCCGAGTTGTTCACGGCCCTCAAAGATGTCCATGCCGGCGGGTCGCCCATGACCAGCAACATCGCCCGCAAAGTGGTGCAGTCATTTCTCCGGGCGGCGCCCCAGGCGGACACCTCCACCAATCTTTCGCCACGCGAAAAGGAAGTATTGGAAATGTTGGCGTGCGGTTATCTGTACAAGGAAATCTCCGACAAGCTCGGCATCAGCGTGGCAACCGTGGTCACCTATATTCGGCGCATTTACGAGAAGCTTCACGTGCGCTCCCGCGCCCAGGCCGTGGCCAAGTATGGGCACTTCGCCATCCGCGATGAACGCGAACGCAGCGCAGTTGCCAAGTAGGCGAAAAGCCCGTTCCGCCTTCTTTTTCCCACGGCGATTACTGACTCTTCAACAACGGACCAAGCACCTTGGCAAAAATGTCCGCCTGGCGCATGAAACCGAGGTCGCTCGGATGCGAGCCGTCCACGCTGGCTTCGCCGTCGTCACCAAAAAGATGTTCTCCGGGAATGTAATAAAGCCCTTTCACGCCGGATTTTTCCAGCCGTTCGTAGGCGGCTCTCAACGCGGCGCGGTCCTTCAGGTGATAATATTCCATGCGCCCGGCAATGAGAAAGGAATCCTGCATGGTGCGATCTTCCACGAGCACTATCGGCACGACCGGATGCGCGGCGCGCAGTTTTTTCACGAGCGGCTCGGTGCGCTCCGTGATTTCCTCGGCGACCGTGTTGGGCAGGCAATCAATGACGTAAACCGACGGATCCAGTTCGGCCAGCAGATCGGCCATTTCGGGTTCCATTTTGCCATTGCCGGAAAAACCGAGGTTGATGACCGGCCAGTTGAATCGGCGCTGCAAAATCGCGCTGTGAACCATCCCGGGTCGCGATGCGGAAAGTCCCTGCAAAATCGAAGTGCCGTAAAAGACGATGGGCTTGCGCTCGCCCGGCCCCCACGCCGGCGCTTTTTCGATGACGTTGGTGGCGGAGATTCCGAGTTCGACGAACTTGGTGCCGTTGTAAAGCGGCAGGTACAGCAGGTACTCGCGTTTGCCCGGCACGAGATTTTCCACGAGGACCACCTCATTGGTCTGCGCGGTGGGCTGGCCGACGGCCAGCCAGCGCCAGCCGGTTTCCATTTTCACGTAAAGGTCCAAGCCGCTTTTGCCGATGGCGGTGCAGTTCGGCAGGTAAAGCCACGGATCGGTCACGGCCCAACGGGCGTGAAGGGTCGTCGCATCGGTGACGAAGCGGACACACAGGCCGGCGGAGTTGCGGCTCAAATCCCAGACCGGCTGACGTACCACGCCTTCGGCCTTGGCCGGCAGGCGATCGTAAAACACTTTGGTGTCATTCCAGCCACGGCCTTCGACCCCGAATTGCCGGATGTCGAACCAGACAGGGGCGTTGGAGCCGGACGGTCCGGTGACAGGTTGCGCAACGGCGCACAACATGGGAAACACAATTATCGAGCCGGTAAGCATGGGAATCAAAAACTTGAGTTGCATGGTGTGATTGGCTGGTGATGCGGCTCATTCTATGTGGATTGGCGGAAACCGCTTGTCCCCTATTTAAGCGACTTTGCTTCGCGGCAAGTTTTGAGCTAACTTCTATCACATTCCAGTTCACACAGCTTTGATATGAAAATGTTTTCCGGGACCGCCCGGTTTGTTGGGTGCCAATCAACGCAGTGGGAAGGGGCATGTCTTGCGCTGGTTCTGGGAGCCGTGATATTTGCCACGGGTTGCGGCAAGAAAGAAAATGCCGCGCCGGCAACCACCACCGTACCCACCCCGGCACCCACCCCGCAGGACACGACCCAACCAACGACAGAAAACACTACACCCGTACCCAACCAGCCGGGGCCTCCCCGAGCCGACCCTGCCGCAGCGGCAAAACTCGACGTCAGCGTGCCGGTCCTGGTGCAGTTGAACCGCGCCATACTCCGGTATCGGATGCAAAGCAATCACAACCCCGGCAGCGTTGAAGAAGCTTCCGCCGTTACCGGCATTCAGCTTCCGCCGCCGCCGTCAGGGAAAAAATACATTTTGAATAGAAAAGGATTCGTTGTGCTCACGGATAATTCAGCGAAATGAAAATCATCACCGCAATGAAAGTATTGAAATACCCCTCATAACTGCTATGCCAGATTCCCAAAAAAAATTCGCCTGGCGCAAGGCAACGCAAACGAACGGCACGGGTGGATTCACCTTGATCGAACTATTGGTGGTCATTGCCATCATTGCCATTCTGGCGTCCATCCTGCTCCCCGCACTGGCCATGGCCAAGTCCAAGGCCCAGCGGTTGCAGTGTATGTCCCAAGAGAAGCAGCTCGACCTGGCCATGAACTTGTTTGCTGGCGACAACTCGGATACCTACCCGGCCGGAGGTTACGGAGTCGCTGGACAAAACAAATGTTTGAGTTGGGATACTTGGATCTACCCCTATATCGGCGGCAGCCAGTCCTTGCCTCTGGATCAGGCGATTCAGGGCACCTATGCGATAGACCCGGCCGATGCTTCGACATTGCAAATCGGCATTGGGCTCCAAGTAATGGCTTGTCCGGCTGACGTCCAGTTGCAAAAAATCTCCTGGATGTATGACGCGGGTGGTCAGCTTCAATTTTCCGTCAAGACCTATGAAATGAACAGCTCGGGGTCCGCTTATGGGACGGATTTTCAAGTTGACCCCACTGGTTACAAGTTGCCGGACTTGTACCAACCTAACCGCCATGGTGTCGGAATTTATTGGCTGGCCCAATCCGGTGTCCCTGATTATGGAGCCAAGGGTTATCCCACCACGGTGGTGAAAGATCCGGCGGGAACCATCCTCCTGTGTGAAGATTCCAGCACCCAGGGCAGCATGGGAAACCAATGGCCTTGTGTTTGCCTCGGTCCGCAACCGGGGTTAACGGGAGCCTACGCCGAACTCTACCAAATTGACCCGTCCTCCCCCACCGATTACGCGACGCTGAAGAACAACAGCGCCAGTTGGAGCGAAGGGAAACTGTTGTACAAGGCACACAACAACCGATTTAACTACGCCTTTCATGATGGCCACGTGGAATCGCTGAAAATTGAGGATACGCTCGGCTCCGCGTCCGGTCCGGCATTGATCCGAATTCAACACCCTAAGGGAATGTGGACGGTAGCGGCGGGAGATTAGCCGGGCTGCTTTCAGCCCGGCTCGTGTCCCCTGTTTACGCGACATGAAAGTTTAGCCGGATTTGGTACGGTTTAGCCATAACCCTTGTTTGACCGAACCGAACGACCTCGTATGAGTGATCGGCTATTATTTTGTTTGCATGACAATGATGGGCAGCGCCGTGGTCAGTCGGACGCGGGTGTGACAGCCAACTGGCCCAAAACGAATCGAACCGGGACGAAATGAAAGCCGCATATATTTTATTTTTCAAACGGAACCAGTCAGTCCATCCCCTAAAAAATTAACGAGCAGCCAACAAAAATAAAAACCATGAAAAAAACCCTGATAAGAAAAACAGCCTGCCTCGCCATGCTGGGCGCGGCCTTGGCGTGGGCTGGAACCGTCCGCGCTCAAGTTGCAACCAACCTGTTCACTTTTGACACTTCAGCAACAACCAGCTGGGTTGACTGGGGTGGTGAATTGACTTCCGCTTGGGACAATTCCCAGGATCACACCGGCAACGGTGGCGGATCAATGTATTGGTATATTGATGTATCGGTAGGCACGGGGGTGGCACCCTTCAATAATTTTAATGGCAATCCCTATTGGCCCGGAAGCCCCGCGCAATCAATAGATTTGAGCACCGCCACCAATATTTCATTTTGGGTCAAGTGGGATACAGGTACTTCCACCCTTGGGATTGACTCCTTCAACGACCAGGATTATGCCAGCACCCCTGGTTGGGGTACTTCGGGGTTGGACGTGGCCCTTCAAATCAACGGCGTCACAGGAACTTGGCCCCATGTTGGCAACACGAGTTTTCCCAGAGCTGCAAGTAATGGCTGGGTGCAAGTCAATATTCCCCTCACCCCCGGAGCCGTTGCCAACGAGAACCTGACAACCGGCTTGCAGTTTTTCAAATGGTCCCAAACAAGTGTCGGCCAGCTTGGCATTTTTGCATTTTGGATTGACGACATCCAGGCGGAATATCCGGGGGCCCCACCGCCGCCGCCCACTTTGAGTCCGCTGGCCCCGGCGACCCAGGGTTTGAATATTTACGATGATGGCATATCCGGCGACCGCCAAAACATTGCCACCGTGGTGACCAACACGGGGTCGGATTACAATTATTCCTGGATTGGGAGCGCAAATCCGGTGACTTATTCCGTCAACATCGCGAAAGCCCCGGCGGCCAGCTACGATGGCTATCAAGTCCAGATGATGATTATCCCGGGGGATAACATAACGGAAACCGCTCCAGATTGGGATGAAGCCAACGCGCTGGTTCTGTTCATCCAAGTCCATACCAACGGCGTAATCGGACAATTGCGCTACAAACTTAACAACGCAAACAACAATTCATATTTGTATGGCGGTGATACCAATGTTTTCGGTGGCAGCGGGTCTGCCGTGACCAATACCATCGTGGCCGGCTATGGCGGTCTTTTGTGTTCGATAACCAACGTCAGCGGCTTCATCGGCACATGGAGTGTCAAGATTAGCAGCAGCGGCAATATTACGCTGGCCAGTCCCGGCGGCACCAATACCGGAGCATTCCCTGCGGGTGACGCCGCCGCGTTTGCCTCGCCGGTGTCGGTGTTCTGGGGCACGCAACCGGACACTGCGGGTTATTTCCAAGGCATGGTATTGAAAAATGTTGCCATCAACGGTTCGGCCAACACCTTGAATGTGGACCTGACCCAGCCGCTCGACTCCACCAAGATGGCGCTCCGCGCCAGCAGCAGCATTTATGTGTTCGCCACGCCAACCAATGCCCTGTATTGGCTCCAATGGGCTCCGCCGAATCCCAACTTCACGCTGAAGAGCGCGGCAAGTCTGACGGGAACTTGGTCGGCGGTTCAAGGTCCGTCGTATACGGTGACCAATTTTGTAAATACCTTCGACACATCCGGTTCGTTTATTAACTCCGGCCGTAACTATAACCCTCCGCCAATATGGATCGGCTATGACTTTGGCGATGATTCCGCCGCCACGGTTACTTGGGCGGCTGGTCCAACATACGATGCAGGCGGCAACTCAGGTTCCGGCTCCGCCAAATTCAATTGGACATGGGCTGGTGGAAGCGGCAACGAGGCTTTCACGATGGATCTATTTGCTTCCGCGCAAGATTTGACTGGCGGAACCTTGTCCTTTGATATCATGATTGATCCGTCCTCGACGGCAGGCACGAATGCTGATTATGGCTATTTGAATGTTATTGCCCGCGATGGAGGTTACGGCTGGAACCCCACCAGTATCGGCGAGGGGTTGCTGACCGCCGCCGGGGGTTCCACAGGTATTTGGAGACATGTGAGTATTCCTTTGGGAAGCGGCGCTGATGCTTCAATCCGCGCGCTCACCGTCCAGATCAGCAACGACGGGAACATCAATGGGACTCAGACCATTTACATTGATAATCTTCAGTTGACTAAACAGAATTCGGGAGCACCGACGTTGTATGATATCAACGCCGTGAACTCGACATTCATCACCGCTCCCATGCTGCCCTCCAGCGGCGCGGGTTTCTTCCGGTTATCAAATCCATAGTCACGATGATTGTGATGTTCTAAAGTTTGATGTTTTGCAAGTGCCGGCCTCGTTTGAGGCCGGCACTTTTTTTGCCGAATAAAAACCATTCGACTGCCGGCTGGAATCAGGCTCGACTAATTCAATTGATTAAAACCGGGTTCAACGGCTGCGTCTGGTGGGTGACGTCCGCTGCGGCGGCGATTCACAATAAAGCACAACCATGAAAAATCCATTCCAAAAAATCTCCCGCCTGTTTTTGTTGGCCGCCCTTTTGGCCGTGTCCAATGCGGCAAGCCTGTTCGCGGTCGGGTTTGAGCCGAAGCCGGACGACGCGTATTTCGCCAAGTTCGCGCCGGTGAAAGCACCTGCGCCGACGGGGTTGCTGCTCCAGCCCGGCGACCGGCTGGCCATCATCGGCGATTCCATCACCGAGCAGAAAATGTATTCGCGCATCATCGAAACCTATCTCACCGTCTGCGTGCCGGAACTGAAGATCACCACGCGTCAGTTTGGCTGGAGCGGCGAAACCGCGGAAGGCTTTCGAAATCGCATGACCAATGATTGTCTGCGCTTCCAGCCGACCGTCGCGACGCTGTGCTATGGCATGAACGATCATTGTTACGGGCCTTACACCGAGGCGCATGGCCAGTGGTACAGCAACAACTACGCGGCGGTGGCGTGCACTCTGCGCGACTCTGGCGCCCGCGTGGTGCTGGGTTCGCCCGGCTGCGTCGGCAAAATTCCGCCCTGGGCTCCCGACACCAACATGCCGGTGGAAATTTTGAATTTGAACCTCTGCCAGTTGCGCAACACAGACATCGCCATCGCCGCCCAGGAGAAGATCCGTTTCGCCGACGTCTTCTGGCCGATGTTTACCGAGGGTTTCATCGCGCGTCAGAAATATGGTCCTGACTACTGCGTGTCGGGCAAGGATGGCGTGCATCCCGGCTGGGCTGGACACGTCGTCATGGCCTACGCGTTTCTGAAAGCACTGGGGCTCAATGGCGAAATTGGCACGTTCACGGTGGATCTCGCCTCTGGCAAAGCCGGCGCGAGTGCCGGTCACACGGTGGACAGTTTCACCAACAACACCCTGACCATCACCAGCCGCCGCTATCCATTCTGCGCGACCGGCGCTTTGGACCAGGATAATTCCATCCGCTCAGGCATGACGCTGGTGCCGTTCAACGCCGATTTGAACCGGCTGAAATTGATTGTCACCGGCGGCACGGCGGAAAACTACACCGTAACTTGGGGTGATGAAACGCACGATTATTCCGCCGCGCAACTCACGGCCGGCGTGAATCTGGCCGAGGATTTTGCGGTGAATCCCTTCTCCGCCGCGGTCGCCAAAGTGGATGCCGCGGTCGCCGAGAAACAAAAATACGAGACGCGCCAGATCAAGGAACTCTTTCACGGCCCCGAAGGCAAGACCAACGCCGACGGCACTGCCGCCCTGACCGAGAAAGTCCGCCAGCCGCTGGCTGACGCCATCGCCGCAGCCTTCGTGCCGGTGACGCACACGATCCGGATTCAGCCGAAGTAAAATGCGGAATCGCTAGCGCGGGAATTTCTGATTCAGATTTTTTGCGATGAGTTCGCACCGCTGATCCACGCACAGCTTGGAACGCATCGCATCCGGCGGCGTGTTCAGGCAATAATCGAGCAGCTTGTCCACCGTTGTCGTTGCGACGTGCGTGCGTGTGTCCGATGAACCGTAATAAATAAACACGTCGCCGTTCTTGCGCGCCAACCAGCCGTTGGCGAACACCACGTTGGAAACGTCACCGACGCGTTCTTCGCCCTCCGGGGCCATGAAATAGCCGCCCGGAGCGGCGATGACTTTTGTCGGATTGTTCAAGTCGCATAGGAACATATAAAGGACGTAGCGCATGCCCGCCGCCGTGTTGCGCACACCGTGGGCGAGATGCAGCCAGCCTTTTGCGGTTTTGATCGGCGCCGGTCCGAGTCCGTTTTTGCCTTCCTTGATCGTGTGATAAAAGCGCGGGTCAATGACGCTTTCCGTTTTGACCACGGCGTTGGTGATGTCGTCCACCAACCCCCAGCCGATGCCGTCGCCGCTGCCCGTCGCCGCAAAATCCGCCATGGGCCGCGTGTAAAAGGCGTATTTGCCCTTCACGAATTCCGGGTGCAAAACGCAGTTGCGCTGGTGCAGTGCGGGCGTTTTCAAATCCGGCAGCCGTTCCCATTTTACCAGATCCTTCGTGCGGGCGATGCCGCCGCGCGCAATCGCGGCCGAGAGATCGTGCGGTTTGGAATCGTCGTGCCGCTCCGCGCAGAACAAACCGTAAATCCATCCGTCCTCGTGCCGCACGAGGCGCATGTCATACAAATTCGTCTCCTGCGGTTCGTGGTCCGGCATCCGCACCGGGTAATCCCAGAATTGAAAATTGTCCACGCCGTTCCTGCTTTCGGCGACCGCGAAAAACGATTTGCGGTCCCAGCCTTCGACGCGCGCCATCAGAATGTTTTTCCCGTTCCATTCGATCGCGCCGACGTTGAAAACGCAGTTGATGCCCAGCCGGGTCATCAGGTGCGGATTGGTCGTCGGGTTGAAATCATAGCGCCAGGTGAGCGGCGTGTGTTCGGCGGTCAGCACCGGGAATTCGTAACGGTCAAAAATGCCATTGCCGTTTTCTTGCGGACGATTGCGGCGTTTGAGCAATCGTTCGTGCTTTTTTTCGAGTTGTTTCAGTTGATTGGAAAAGGTCGCCTTGGTCATTTGGCTTGGGCAGTCGTGGTTGAATGGGACGGCGGTTTGAACAATTCTTCACCCAGGGGAATCAGCCGCTGGCCCGGAATGGGACGCTCTTCGACGCCATTGGGCAGCTGCCAGCGGACCGCAAGCTGCGTGGAACCGGATTGCTGTTGCTGCAAGACTTCAAGATAGTATCGCTTCCCTGATTCCAGGGTGACCGGAACCGATTCCGCCTCGTGTGTATGCGGCCATTTGCTGTAGGGGGTACTGCGCGTCACTTCCGCGATTTTTATCTTCCTCCCCGGGGTGGCGTCGGTGCTGAGCCAAAACTCCGAGATACTCTCGTTGGCGATCCAGAACTTGTACGAGCCGGTCAGCGGAGGGATCAGAAAACCCTGATAACGAGCCTGAAAATTGGTGGCCGCATTCACGGGCGCCTCAAACGCCTTGTCCAGAATTTTCCGGCCGGTGGGTGGCTGGGTGAGATGGTCCATTTCTGAAAGGTTCATGTCCTTGAGATCCGTCCACCAGTCGCGCGCGATGCCCGCACCCGGCCCAACCTGAAAAGCCGGGCTGACGCCGGCGTCCAAATCATCGGCTCTGGCAAGCAGTGTGAACTGGTCGCCCGCCATGTCAATTTTTACATCCGGAAACGTGGCGAGTCCGTTGACGGTGGTTGCCGTCACCGTGCCACCCAGTTTGATGCCGGACGGATTTTTCAGCGCCAGAGTTACGTTGTAAATTTCATCGCGGACCGTTCGTCCGGATTTATCCTGCACAGCCACCGTCACCGGCAAACGCCGGACCCCGCCGATGGCGACGTCACCCGGCGCAGTTGCGAAGCCCAATTTCACCGCCCGACCGGCAGGCTGGAACGAATAATGTTTGAGGTCCGGCAGGTCGCCCAGGTTCAGCACGTAGGGATTGTTAAAAAAATCTCGCAGTTGTTCCGGGGAATTCTTTTCCGTCAGCATCGGCCCCGACCAGGTCGTGAAAAACAGCCAGCCGGCCTTTTCACGGATCAATTGGTTCACATCGGGAATCGGGCCGTTCTCGCCCAGGGCGATGAGCTTTTTCCCGCGGCCAAAAGCGGTCAGTTCGTCAAAAATATCCTTCGCCGTCCCGTGATTGCCATTCATTGGATAATGATCCTGGGCGATGATGTCCACGTAGGCATCACCCGGATACCATTCGGCCAGGTCGGTTTCCGCGCCGGGCGAAAAGACCCAGATGAGGTTGTTGAGTTTATGCTTGGCAGTGAAGTTTTCAAACATCAGCCGCCAAAGTTTCTTGTAAGGCTCCGGTCCGCGTGCGCCCCACCAGAACCAGCGCCCGTTCGCCTCGTGCAACGGCCGCCACAGTACAGGCACACGCGCGTCGCGAAGCACTTCCAATTCCCCTGCGATTTTGTCCAAATCCCGCAACAGCGCTTCGTTTTCGGGAGTTCCTTCCATCACGCCGCGAGCCAGATCAAACCTCGTGTCCTTCGCGTAAATCTCATGGCCATTCATCGGCGCGCGCCAGTGCCAGCAGAATTCGACGATGCCGTGCCGGTTTTGATACCAGTCCAGGGCATGCTTGGCCAGCAGGTGATTGGTGTCGTGGCGCGGAGAGGTGTCAGTGTAAGGCAACAGATCCATCGCCAGCAGTGCCGGCAGCTTGCCCGTGGTGTTCGTGAGGTAGTTAAGCTCAAAACACAAATCATTCGTCCCGCGCCGGCCTTCCTGCTGGCCGGAAATGATTTTTTTTCCATAAATGTCCGAGAAATAAGCCAGCAGGGACTGGGCTTCGGGCAAGGCGTTGGGTGTAACCAGCGTGTCTGCACCGGAAGCCACAGCCGTTCGGGCGACGGTCAACATCAGTGTCAACATCAACATTGCCCGGGCAACACGCCGGGTCGCTTGCTTCGCAATCCGCTTGAGAAAAAAAATCCGGCTGGCTTGCCTCCCTTTGATCGCTGGGTAATTCATGTGCATTGACGTCCGCTGCTCATTGTAACTTCGTGCAGGGTATAACGGGAGGCAAAATCTAAAATGTCGTCTAAACGTGTGACACCAAAAAAACTTTCAACCCGCCGGCCCAACCGTCATGTTTTTTTTGATGCGCAAACTTGCAAACCACGGAAACCTGGTTGGGGCTTTGACCGGAGACTGAACCACGCGCCCAACCGCCATGAATCACCGAACCACCACCCGCAGGAAGTTCATTAAAACCGCAGCGCTGGCGTTTCCGTTGCTGGCGGCGGGCTGTAGTCATCTGCCGGCCAAACCCACGGGTTCCCGAAAAGGCACGGGTGATTATGTCGTCATCCGTGATGGGCGTTTTGAACTGAATGGCCGGCCGTATTTTTATGTCGGAGCCAATCTCTGGTATGGCTGCTATCTGTCCGACCCGGCACTGCCCGGCGGCCGGCAACGCATGATCCGCGAGCTGGATCGCCTGCAAAGCATCGGCGTCACCAACCTCCGCCTGCTGGCGGGTTCGGAAACGTCGCCGCTGGCCGGGGCCATCCCGCGCGGCATCACCCGCGCGCCGCGTGATTGGGACGAGGATTTGCTTCAGGGATTGGATTTCTGTCTTGCCGAAATGGCCCGGCGCAACATGCGGGGAATCCTTTTCCTTTCGAATTACTGGCAATGGTCCGGGAGCTTCGCGCAATACGTCCGGTGGATCACCGGCGAAACCATCCCCGACCCGGACCGTCCCGTGATGGCGCACGGCGACTGGCATGGTTTCATGGAATTCTCCGCGCGTTTTTACACCGTTCCGGCGGCGAATGAACTCTATTGCGGCTACGTCACGCATTTGATCCAGCGCCGCAACACCGTCAACGGGCGGCTCTATCGCGACGATCCAGCCATCATGACCTGGGAACTTGCCAACGAACCGCGTCCCGGCCCCGATGACGCAAACGACACCAGCGTTCGGGCGTTTTGCCAGTGGGTGGATGAAACTGCCCGGTTCATTCACGACCAAGACCCGAACCATCTCGTCTGCACCGGCTCGGAAGGCGTCTGGGGTTGCTTGCAGAAACCCGACGTTTTCGTCAAGGCCCATCAAACCCCGGCGATTGATTACGTGACCGTCCACATGTGGTTGAAGAATTGGGGCTGGCTGAAAGACCCGCAACTCGGGCCCGATTTTGAGACGGCGGCGGCCCGGGCGAAAGCGCACGTGGAACAACACACCATCCTGGCCACTGAGACTTTGCACAAGCCGCTGGTGCTGGAGGAATTCGGCCTGCCGCGCGACCACGAAAACTACTCGCCCGATTCACCCACCACCGCCCGCGACGATTATTTCGGCCGCATGTTCAACCAGGTGGCGGAGTCATGCCAGGCGGGGCGGGCGCTGCAAGGCGCGAACTTCTGGACCTGGGGCGGTGCCGGCCGTGCCGGCGCTGGCAAACCCGATTCCGCCGCCGCCCTGACCGGCGATCCATTCTGCGAACCGCAAGGGCTAAATTCCGTTTTTGACACCGACACAAGCACCCTCAAAGTCATTGCCCTCGCGAACAAAAAACTGGCCGCCCTCGCGGGTTGATTTGAACCCGCCGTGACCCTGATCCGGAAGCCCGCTAAATTTTATCGAGGCGCAGCATCAGAACATCGTGTCCCGGCACAATGCTCGACAGGGGTTCGGCGGTGGTTCCGATGCTTTTCCTGGTCCACAAGTTGCGGACGCTGTAAGTGGTCGTGTCAAACTTCGTTTCTCTTTTTGAAAGGTCATCGGTCACGGTTTCATGTTTCCAGTTGAGGGTGACGGGTTGCGCATTGGTGCCGCGATTGAGAATGCACACGGCCCAAGCATCGTTGCCGAGCGGCTTGAACCAGATTTCGACGCCGTCTTTGGCGGAGTATTTGAAACCCTGGATGCCGGCCCGGTCCTGATCCACCGCGATGACTTCCGGGTTGGTGAGAATTTCGCGCGTGTCGGCGCTCATGGTTTTCATGTCATTGCCGGCGATCAATGGCGCCGCCAGCATGCACCACATGGAAAAGTGCGCACGCTCTTCGTTCACGGGCATGCCGTTGCCGACCTCCAGCATGTCGGGATCATTCCAGTGCCCGGGACCGGCGTATTGCCGCAAGCCGTCCTGCTTGTCGAGAATCTGCAACACGCCCCACGATTTCCAGGAACCGTGGTCATAAACGCAGTCGAAACAATTGTAGATGTCCCCCGTCGTGCGCCAGAGATGGCCGACATTGCCCGCCCACAGCCACGGCTTGTTGTCGCCCCACTCGCACAGGCTGAAAACAATCGGCCGACCGGCGGTGGCCAGTCCGTCGCGCATGGTTTTGTAAGTTTCCTCGGCGTTGGCCGTGCCGTGTTCGCACCAGTCGTATTTCAAAAAATCGACGCCCCAGGAGGCGTAGGTCAGCGCGTCTTGAAATTCGTGGCCGCGGCCGCCGGGAAAACCCGCACAGGTTTTTGTCCCGGCGCAGTTGTGAATGCCGAATTGAAAACCCTTCGCGTGCAGATAATCGCCGAGCGCCTTCATGCCGCTCGGAAATTTTTTCGGGTCGGCGACGATGTTGCCCTGCTTGTCGCGCTCCATCGCCTCCCAGCAATCGTCCACGACAATGTAAACGTAACCGGCATCCCTCATGCCGTTGGTTGCCATCGCGTCGGCGGTTTGGCGGATCAAGTCTTCCTTGATGTTGCCCGCAAATCTATTCCAGCTGTTCCAGCCCATCGGCGGGGTCAGGGCCAGTTGGTTGAACTTCTGGCCATGCGCGCTGGCGCAGACCACACAGACAAGCATGAGCAGCATTCGTTTCATAACAGGGAGCCTGGAAGGAGCCGGTTCAGACTAGGGTTGTTTGTGCAGCAGGGCCTGCTTGAAATAAGCGCCGGCCCGGGTCGGTGTGAAATTCCAGTCCTTGATCAGCGTCGGCCTCCAATGCGGATCAAAGCACCAGACGGTGTAGGAAATCCCATGCTTGGCGCAATAGGACGTGATGGCGTCGCCGTAACTTTCATCGCCGGTAATCGGGTTGTAACCACCGGGCGCGCCCGGCTCCAGAAAACCAATTTCGGTCAGAATGACCGGATATTTTTCGGCGACAAAGCCCCAATCATGCGTCCAGTTCGTATCCCAAGGCTCCTTGGCCTTCATGGGATAAGGATGGGCGACGTAGCCAATGCCTTCGGCGTTGAGCGGCGCGTCGGCCACCGGCGTCAGGTCGTAACCAAAATTAAAACCGGCGACGAGCGGGACCGCCGTGCCGCCGCTGGCGCGGATGGTCCGGATGAGTTTCTCCATCAGCCCTTTCCATTCCGGCCAGGTGCAGGTTCCGAGCTTCTGGTCGGTGTTGATGGCCGGCTCGTTGAACAGTTCAAAAAAAGCGACGGTGTTGTTGCCACGATAATGTTTGGCCATGGTCTTCCAAAATTCGAAAGTCTCCTCCTGGGTGGTATTATAAATCGTGTCCGGATAAAGCTCCGACGAGCCCGGAAAAAACTTCTCCTCATGCAAATTGCCGATGCTGTGCCAGTCAATGATGACGTACAGGCCCGTTTCCTTCGCCCACTGGACGCCCTGATCCAGCAATTTGAGGTAATTCTTTTTGCCATGGATGCGCCAGGCCGCAGGATGCACGGGAATTCTAACGATGTTGGCGCCCCACGACTTCGCCATTTCAAAGTAATGTTTGTTCCATTGCCCGTTCCGCTCCAGCTTGTCGGGATCGCTCGTGTCCAGTCCCCGGAAAACGATGGCTTTGCCGTCGGCCGTAACAAAGTGGTTGCCTTGCACGCTTATCTCGCTGGGTTGCGCATAAGTTCCCGTGGAAAGCAACATGGCGCCCAGCCAACAAATGAAGGTTCTATTCATGGCAGTTTTCATAAAATTTCACTTAAGGCTGCTCCTTGGCGGTGGCAATGGCGCGCAACCGGTGGAGTGTCTCCAGGCACGCGCGCGACCCGTGATAGGGACCTTTCCATTCGCTGACTTTTGGCAGCGCCGCATCCACCAAGCCTTCCGGCGTGATGCGCCAGAACCATTCGCCATGGACACGATCCACGAGATGCTGCTCGATGAAATCCCAGACGCGGAGCGAAGCTTCGAGGTATTTTTCATCGCCGGAAAACTGGAAGGCATTGAGGAAGCCGATGACCGCCTCGGCCTGCGGCCAGCATTCCTTTCCCTGATCAATGATTTGGCCGCCTTTGCCTTCATAACACAGACTGCCGTCCTCTGCGACTCCTTCATTCAACGCGGTATCGGCCATGTGCAGCGCGGTGCCCCGCACGTCTTTGAGCAGCGCGGCATCGCCCAACACCCCGGCGGCTTCGCACAAAAGCCAGCTTGCCTCGATGTCATGGCCGAAAGTGTAGGTGTCGGATCGGACCCGCCACGCCTCGTTGAAGAAGTGATGGAGGTGGTGCGTGCGGGCGTCGAGAATTCGTTGCCGGAAGAGAACAATCAACTCGCGCAACCGCTGCTCGACGCGCCAATCCTTCCAGACCCGGTACAGGTTGGTGTAGGCTTCCAGAACATGCAGGTGATTGTTCATGGACTTTTTTTCGTTCATGTCCTTCTCGCTCAGCCGCGCATCGGCGTCAGCCTCGGACCAATCCCGGCGGCGCACTTCCCAGTAACCGCCGTTTTGCGAATCGTGGGCATGCCGCTCAATCAACTCGAACAGCTCGACCGCCCGTTCCAGCGCGGCGGGCGCGCCGAACGCCTGGTGATATTCAGCGAGAGCGTAAATGTAAAACGCCTGGCCGTAGATTTTTTTGGAATCGTCGAGCACGCGTCCGGTGTCGTCCAGTTGCCAGAACGCGCCGCCAAACTGCCCGTCCCAGAAACGATTCGCGCAGAAATCAGACGCGCGGTCGGCCAATTGTCGCAACAACGTTTCCGGCCGCGCCCGGTAAACGGCGGAAAACGCCCAGAGGATGCGGCTGTTCACGATGAGGCCCTTGGGCCGAGTGCGGTCGGGCTTGAGATCGTTGGACAACCAACCCATCCAGCCGCCTTGCTCGTGGTCCAACGCCGGCCCGCACCAGAACGGCAGGATGTGGCCAAATAATTGGTCGTTTACACGCCGCGAAAAATTCGCCAATTCGTTTGAGCTCATACGGATTTCCCGCTCACCGACTACTTCGGTTTCAAAGCATGGACAATTTCCACCCGCCCAATCTGCGTTTCGCCGGTCAGTTCGATTTTCAGGAGCTTCCCGTCGCCGCCGATATGATCAGCGTGGTAAAGTACGGGCTTCCAGTAATTGTAGTCACCGGCTCCCTCGAAATAACTTTCCTTGCTGGCGGTGACATGCCGGTACGTTTTGCCGTCAGCCGAAACCGTGAATCTCAGGTCCGCAACCTCCCGGGGAAAGAATACGAACACACGGAAACCTTCAATCGGGGTCGGCATCTGGTAGATCAGTGCAGCGCCAGCACTGCCGGCAGCGCGATGCGCGTCTTCCTTGGCCTTGCGACAATCGCGCGTCTGGATCGCCAGCCGGCCCTGCCGGGCATGGACTTTTGAAAAGTCAGCCAGTTCATCCACCAGCGTCGCTTGCGTGACGTTGACCGGGCCCGCCACATTGGAAGGTTCCGAGGTGCCAGCCTCGCTGTTCGCGAGGACACGATAATACCAATCACCAGCCGGCGCGGATTCATCGGCAAACAAGGGCCGATACTGCACCGCACTCTCATCAATTTCCTGACCGGCCGTCTTCCAGGGTCCGCCAGCCGCCGGTGCGCGTTCAACGGTGTAACTGGCGGCGCCCACGGATCCCTGCCACGAAATCGCCGCCACGCCGGCGATCGGCAACAATGTCGGGGGGGTGGGAACTGAAATCGGTGGCGGAGCCAGGCCGCGGATTTCAAACGCATGACGGCGGACCATCGCCATGAGATTGGTTTCGTCATACGCGGCACCGAGGGATGAACCGGGCCAGTGGAAAGCCTTGTATTGATCGCCACCGAACGGCTCGCTGTGCCAGTAAAAGCCGCCGTCCCGATCGCGAAAGCGCAGGCTCCAAAGCAAACCGCCCGACATGCCGGTGTCCTGGATCGCCTTCATGGCCAAGTCCATTTGTCCCGTGCTCACGAAACCGAACTCACCGGCGACATAGACTTTTTTCCCTTTCGCCTTCGCCCAATTGTCGCGGAGGAACTGGTCGAACGTTTTCGAAATCTTTGAACCCGGGTAATGATGCGTGGTGACGATGTCCACTTCCGGCATGGCAAGGGATTCAGGACGCAACACCGAGGCGTTAAAGCCATCCATGACCGGATGATTGCGGTCCAGGCTTTTGATGTAACCGGCTATTTCGCGGGTCCAGGGCGCGGGGGACGACAATTCATTGCCGGTCTCCCAGCAAAGAACCGCCTTGTCATCGCAATAGCGCACTCCGGTGAGGGTGTTGGTGCGGGTGAGTATGAAATGAATCGTCTCCTTGAAGTCAGCGATGACCTGCCGGTCGCTCCAGAATTCGTCCTTGGTTTTGCCGCGCCAGCCGGCGTATTCGGCCCGGCCTCCCTGCCAGACCCAATTGTCCACCAAGGGAATGATCAGCCGGACGCCTTGTTCGTTGGCAATCTGAAGCGCAAGATCCAGCGAACGGAATGCTTCCTCGTTGAACTTCCCCGGGCCGAGAACGTGCCGCGGCGTGTCGGGGGCATCATTGGTGCGCAGGACCGAGATGGCGTAAGTGCGGACCACCGTGCCGCCCATCTGGCGCACCGTGGCCAGCGCATCCGTGAGTTCAAAGCGGTCCGGCAGACGCCAGGGATTCATCACGGCAAAAGGGAGGTTATCCTCAATCAGCAGGAGATTCGGAATGTTGAACGAAATAAACCGGAATGGTTGGCCGCCTTCCATCAGCCGATCGCCGCGAACCGTGACAAAATCGCGGAGCATGGATTCAGCCTGCACTGCGCAGGATGCCGGCAACATCAAAAAAACAGCCAATGGCAGAAGAATAAATTTCACTGAAACAATTTCGGATCAACGTGTGACCGCAGTTTTTTCCAAATGGTCGTACCAGTTGAATTTCAAAAAAGTGGAGGTGGCAACCAGCAGCACCAGGATTGCCCCCACCCAATTCCATTCGCGCAAGACAATGAAAATGGGCAGCGTGACGAGGGTCATTTGCCAGACGATGCCGACGATGACATTGATGCAATCGCGCCCGAATTCGCCGTTGGGCACAAACGCCGGATCCTCCTGCATGACCCGGTCGCGAATCGGACCCCAAAACCCCCAGGGGCGGACGTTTTTGTAGAAGTTTTTCAGAATGGCCTCGTCTTCCGGTTTGCTCATATAGGTGCCCAGCAGGCAACCGACGATGGAGATGACGAGAATGATGGGAAAGAGATAGAGCGCGTTGACGCTGTAACCGACAATCAGATTGACCAGCCCCGGCACGATCATGGCGCTGACGATGCCGGCCAACATGCCGGCAAAGTAGCCGTAGCCGTTGAACCGCCACCAGATCCATTTGAGTACGTTGGCCATTACGTAGCCGCCATACAGGGCGCCGACAATCCACATCATCACGTCCGTAATGCGATTGGTCAACAAACCAAAGATGATGCCGACGGCGAGCAC
>Ga0182030_10006155_pt1 | contig 25367 bp, 19 predicted proteins | sample 812S3MmetaG_FD_121299 | JGI IMG/M metagenome (GOLD analysis project Ga0182030, IMG submission 121299) | Permafrost microbial communities from Stordalen Mire, Sweden - 812S3M metaG (Illumina Assembly) | ecosystem: Environmental > Terrestrial > Soil > Wetlands > Permafrost | place: Sweden...
GGCTCCTTCTCCGAGCGCATCGCAACGAGCGCCCTGTCGGGAAGAACCTCACGCCTCCCACGAAAATTCCCGGAAGTACCCGGTATCAGACGAATTCACGCCGCTGCATTCGATCTGCACCCGATTGCGAAGGCGCCACTGAGTCTTGGGAATGACGCTCTGCGCGTCCGAGAGCGAGGGCTCGAAGATGAAGCGTCGCTCTCGAAGAACCGAACGTCGACCGGACGATTGCGAAGGCGTCGTTCTCGATTGTCCAAGCGCCACTTTCGGCGCGAGAGGCGCACTCTCGAAACAAGAAGGCGCTCTCACGAAACGAAAGGTCATCCTGTCGAACCAGGACGTCACGCTCACGAGCTCGAGAGCGCCTTTTGCGATTCGAAACGGCGCTTTTCGAACGTCGCTGCGCCATTCACGAAACCAACGGGGCTCGCGCGATTCATCGGTCGAGACCATCGATTCAAAGAGGCGCTTTTTCGACGAAATAAAGCGAGGAGCAATCCGTGACGCCTCATTTCCGCCGAACGAGAGCGACGAAGGACTCCCGAAGGCCCGTTCACGATTCACATCCAGCAAGTCGACGCGAAAATGCGCGTCCACGAACAAAGAAACACAAGCTGCAAACGGTCACCGCCGACGATTCCATTCACGGCGTCACGGTTGGAGCCGAGACGACGCGTCATGAACACCACGCGAGGGTCGTTCCAATCACATTCATGGGGAGTGGTCCTCGATGGGCTCAGAGTCCGAAGGGATACGTGTCGGGCAGCTCTCGGCTGCGTGATTGGCTCGAAGCAAGGGGCCGCACGGCGCTCGACTCGTCGAACCAGACGAGCTCGTCGAACTGCCGGGGGAGTGATGCGAGGAAGTAGTGGCTCTGAAGCTCGGTCTCGGGCCGGTAGACGACGCCGATGGCTCGCTCCAGGCGGGGGTTCTCGAGCTCGTCGCGGACGGCCCTCCGCACCGGGTCGCGCAGGTGCAGGACGAACGCGGGAATGCCGGACTCGTGGAACACACGCTCGTAGCTGTCGGCGTGCGCCGGGCGGACCCGCATCACCTCCATCGGCTCGTCCCAGTCGTTCGCGGCCGCGACCGTCCCGTGGTCCGTCCCGAACCCGACGATGTAGGCCCCCCGGCCGAGCTGCGCGCGGCACAGCTGTCCGACGTTGTGCTCCCCACGAAGCCCCATCTCCGTCGCCGACGCGTCGCCTACGTGGGAGTTGTGCTCCCAGACGATGCCCTTCGAGCCGGGTCCGTAGAAGGCCAGGAGCGACTGCAACGTGTCGTGCATGTGCGAGTCGCGCAGGTTCCAGGATTGCGCCGATCCGTAGTACATGGCGCGGTAGTAGCGCTCGGCGTCCGCCACGACGCGGGCGTTCTGCGCGGCGTCGAAGAAGCGCTCGCCGTCCTGGCGCGCGTAGTCGAGGCGTCGCTCCAGCATGTCGCGCAGCATGGCCACGACGGCCGGCTCGCAGCTCTCGTAACGCCCGGCGAGCACGGCCCGCCCGTAGGCGGCGGGATCCTTCTGCCACGGAGTGAGCGAGGCGTAGCGCGAGCGCGCGACGCGGCCTGCCTGCGGGTCGACCCGGTCGAGGTAGGCGAGCACCGCGGAGATCGACGTGAAGAGGCTGTAGAGGTCCAGACCGTGAAAGCCGACGCGCGCGGCCGCGTCGTGCTGGTCCGCGTTGTACGCGCGGAGCCACTCGACGAAGGAAGCCACCTCCTCGTTTCGCCACATCCACGTCGGGAATCGCGTGAAAGGGGTGAACGAGAACGCCGAGCGCGGCTTGCCCCCGAGCACGTAGTCGTCGACACGGGCGGCGTCGGGCCAGTCGGCCTCGACCGCGACGAACTGGAAGCCGCGCTTCGCGATGAGCTCCTGCGTGATGCGCGCCCGCATCCGGTAGAACTCGCTCGTGCCGTGAGTCGCCTCCCCGAGGAGCACGAGCCGTGCGTCGGCGATGCGGTCGAGCATCGCGTCGACGGAGGCCGACTCGATCGCGTCGATCGGCTCGACGACCTCGCGAAGGAGCTCCGCCACGCTCCCGGCCGAGCTCACTCTGGCCGGTGGCGGAAGGAGGCGCGGGCTCTCCTTCCACCCCTGCTCGCCGATCAGTGGGACGAAGCGTACGTCGGCGAGCTGTTCCTCGCGGTACTCGGTCTCGGTGACTCGTGTGACTCGCACGAGCTTCTGAGAGGCTTCGTCGGGCCCCACCGGGATGACCAACCGACCGCCGACCGCGAGCTGCTCGCGAAGGGCGCGGGGCACCTTGGGGCCGCCCGCAGCGACGGCGATCGCGTCGTAGGGAGCGTGCTCCGCCCAGCCGAGCGAGCCATCGCCGCAGCGAACGTGGACGTTTCCGTACCCGAGGCGCGCGAGGCGCTCTCGCGCAGAGTCCGCGAGAGAAAGGAACCGTTCGATCGTGTAGACCTCCTTCGCGAGCCGGCCGAGGATGGCGGCCGCGTAGCCCGAGCCCGTGCCGACCTCGAGCACGCGCTCGCCGCCGCGGAGCGAGAGCGCCTCCGCTGTGAAAGCGACGATGTACGGCTGCGAGATCGTCTGGCCCTCGGCGATCGGCAACGGCGCATCCGCGTACGCGAACTCGGCGAGCTCGGGCGGCACGAAGTCCTCGCGGGCCACGCTCCGGAATGCGTCCAGGACCCTCTCATCCGAGATGCCCTGCCGGGCGAGATCGATCTCGACCATCCGCGCGCGTTCGACTGATTGCATCGTTGACCTCTCCTCAGAGAGGTTCAATTGTCGTGCCGCGTGCGGACCGCCGAGATGCTGGCATCGGATGGCCCTCGCGGAGACGCCGTAGCCTCAATCTCCGACGAAACCTGCCCAGCTTCGCATGTAGGCCGCGAAGGTGCCGTTGAGGCCACGCTCCTGGAGCTCCGCCACGGTCAGCGGGGGCCTCCGCGGCTCCCAGCGAGGGTCGGCGACTCGCTTGGCCCAGTCGGGGTTGGCGATGGCCGCGCGACCGATCGCCACCGCGTCGGCGCCCCTCGCGAGCACCGCCTCGGCCTCGCCGCGCGTCCACACGCCGCCCGCAGCGACCAGAGCGACGTCGCGAGGCACCGCCTCGCGAAACAACGTCAACGCATGCTGCCGCGGACGCTTGGCGGTGTTGCGTGAGGCGTCCCAGAGCGAGAGGTGAATGAAGTCCGCCCCGTCGTCGCACAGCCATTGCGCCGTCTGGAGCGACTCGTCGAGATCCAGCCCGGTCGCGTTGCCGTGGTCCTCCGGGGAGAGGCGGACGCCCACGAGGAATCGCTCCGGCACGGCACCGCGCACCGCGCGCATCGTCTCGCGAACGAGCTGCGCCCGCCCCGCCAGCGAGCCGCCCCAGCCGTCGGTGCGCGTGTTCATCGTGGTGCTCAGGAACTGCCCGAATAGAAAGCCGTGTGCACCGTGCAGCTCGACACCGGCGAAGCCGGCCGCGCTGCAGCGCGCGGCGGCGTCTCGAAACTGCCGGATGGCGCGTTCGAGGTCGTCCTCCGTTGCGGCCCGAGCCTGTTCCGTTCCAGCGGCCATGCAGGCGCTGGCGCTCCAGGGCGCGGACCCCGTCAAGGACCTCGGGGAACGCAGGCCACCGTGAAAGAGTTGCACGATGCCGAGCGCCCCCTGCTCCGCGAGGACCGAGGCGAGGCGCCGGAGGCCGGGCAGCAACCGGTCGTCGTAGACACCCAGCGCGCCCGGCCACCCCTGGCCGTCGAGTGCGACGTGGGCCGCGCAGGTCTCGACGACCCCGAAGCCTCCTCGCGCACGCATCTCGAGCCACCGCAGCTCGTCGTCCGAGAGAGAGCCGTCCTTGTGGCTCTGCTTGTTGGTCATGGGCGCGAGCCAGGCGCGATTGCGGCTTCGGACGCCGTTACGGAACGAGAGCGGGTCGAGAAGCATGCGGGCTCCGGGCCTCCGCTCGTCCTGCTGGAGCACTCCGCGTGCCACGTCGGCAGGGACCTACCAGGCTCCGTCGTTGCGGGCCTCGGTGAATTCGCCGGCGCGCAGCCGAGTGCGAGGAGCGTAAGGGCGCCTTCGCGGTCAGGGTGGCCAGACGAGATTCTGCGCAGGCGCGCATGTTCTGCGCGGCGGATCAGGTCGAGCACCTGTCGCGCGCGGGCGACGCCGAAGGGCTCGGTGACCAGCTCGTCGAGGAGATGGCGTGCCTCGGATGCCGCCTCCCTAGACCGATCCCGGGAACGCACCGGTCGGTCTCGCTTCGTCCTGACGCACGGGGCCACGTCTCGCGGCGCTCCTCATCGCGGCGGAAACGAAGCGAGCACGTCCCGCACGGCTCGCTGCAGGCGCTCCTCCTGGACGCTCCTTGGATCGATCTCCAGGCGCCCCGAGCCGTGCCAGACCATCTCGCCCGTCCGCGTGTCGAAGGCGTCGATGACGAACGCGCCCTCCACGAAGTCATCCTCTTCATCCTCCAGGAGCCAGTCGGGGCGCGAGGGCTGCGGCAGGCGAATCTCTCGTTCGCGCCGGCCGGCCGACACGTGAATCATCAGATCGGCCGGAGGGCCTTCCGCCGCCGCGTAACCCTTGCCCCGCAGGACATCCGCGGCCAGCTGCTCGACCCGACGCTCGACGTACCCCGATTGCGGTGACGTCGCGAAGCTGGCCGGCGCGCGGGGCTCGGTCTGGAACGCGAACGTGCCATAGCGATCGAAGTGCGCGGACGGCGATTGCACCGTGTGGACGCGGATGGCGGGAGCGCACGCGATCGTCAGCGCCACCAGGCCCAGGAGGATCAGTCGGAGGAACATGATCGTGGCGGAGAGCATCGACCGTGCCGTCGACGCGGTCCGAGTGTTGCTGTGAGCCCCCGGATGCACAGAGCTCTCCCCGTGTTGACGGCTGTGGCGCTGGTCGCCTGCGTGGCCTCGAACCCGAGCAGCCCGGCGGTGGTTCCAGTGACCCCGACGGTGGCGACACCGATGACGACCGTTCCGGCGCCGTCGTCACCCAGCCCCATCGGAAGGATGGCGCGCATTCCCGGCGCGACGTTCCGCATGGGCTCCGAAGTCGGCGAGCCCGACGAGATGCCCGTGCACCCGACGCAGGTCGCGGCGTTCGAAATGGACCTCACCGAGGTGACCGTGGGTCAGTACGCCGAGTGCGTGAAAGCCGGTGCGTGCGCCCCGGCGCCCGGCGTCGTGCAGTGGCCGGGCGTCACGAGCGACGACCAGCAGCTCTCCAAGGACATGTGCAACGAGAACCGTGCCGACCGACAGGACCACGCCGTCAACTGCGTCGATTGGAGACTCGCGGACGCCTACTGCCGGTGGACAGGCAAGCGTCTGCCGACCGAGGAGGAGTGGGAGTACGCGGCGTGCGGAGGGGACTGCAACGAAACAATGAAAGGCCAGCTCGGGCACTCGATCCTTCGAGGCGCGACCCGATGGCCCTTCACGGGGCATGTGGCCACGACGTGGCCCGGGCCGTTCGGGCTCTACGACATGGCCGGCAACGTCTGGGAGTGGACCGCCAGCCCGTACTGTCCTTACGACCACCCGGGCTGCGGTGACGCTCGTCGCGTCGTCCGCGGCGGCAGCTGGTCGGTGGTGGACTACCTGTTCGTGCGACTCAGCGACCGTTCGCCGAGCGATGTATCCACGCGCAACACGAACCTTGGTTTCCGCTGCGCGAGAAGCCAATGAACAGGGCCTACGTCACGATGCCATTGGCTCAGGCCCGTCCCGGGCACTTGCCCACCCGGCAGGCGCACCGTCCTATGGCGGCCATCGGATGAAGCCTCGCAAGACCCCGGCGGACCGCGATCCGGAGCGCGCCGAGCAGATCGGTCAGCTGCGCACGCCTACCCGTGCGAAGCCGCGGGCGCGTTCCACCAGCCTCCACCGAGGGCGACATAGAGCGCCACCGTGTCTTGCAGCCGCTGTCCGACCGCCTGCACGTAGCCGAGCTTCGCCGTGAGGTACTGCTCGTCGGCGACGAGCACCTGGAGGTACGTCACGATCCCGGCCTGGTAGTTGGCCTGGATGAGATGCATCGCCTTCTCTGCCGTCTCGACCGCCTCGGTCTGCGCCGTCAGCGTGTCGGCGTCGTGGCCTAGCCCGCGCAACGTGTCCGCTACCTGCTGGAACGCCCCCAGCACCGTCTGCCGGTACTGCGCCGCCACCGCGTCTCGTGCGTCGATGGCGGCCTTCCGTTGATAGTAGAGGGCGCCACCGTGAAAGATCGGTTGGGTGACGCCTGCGCCGAGACTCCAGAACGGGCTGCTCGAGGAGAGGAGATCGCCGAGCGAGTTGTTGTTGGCGCCACCGCCGGCGCTCAGCGTGATGTTTGGCAGCATCGCCGCAGTCGCGACGCCGATGGTGGCGTTGGCCCCGTGCAACTCCGCCTCGGCGACGAGGACATCGGGACGTTGCCGCACGAGCTGCGACGGGACGCTGATGGGGAGGTCTTTCGGAAGCCGGAGATCGGAGAGCACCAGGGTCGGCTCCTTCCAGCTCGCCGGCGTTCTCCCGGTCAGCGTGGCGAGCAGGTCGGCCGCCTGGTCGATCTTCTCCTCCAGCGGCGGGAGCGTCGCCTCGGTGCTGGCCAGCTGGCTCTGCAACGTCAGGACGGTCGAGTACGGCGTCGTTCCCCCGCTGGCCTGCGCGTTCGCGATCCGCACCTGTTCACTGAGCAGGGCGACGGTCGCCTTCGTCACCTCGATCTCGTCTCGATACGCCGCCTGCGCGATGACAGCGTCGACCACGTTGCTCGTCAGGATCACGTAGGTGGCGGCGAGCGTGTATCGCTGCGCGTCGACTGCCGCGCCCAGTGCCTCTACTTGACGGCGCTGCCCACCCCAGATGTCGAGCGAGTAGCTGACGGTGCCCGAGAGCGAGAAGAGGTTGAAGGTGCTGCTCGGAACGTTGGGCACGCCCGGGTTGTAGAGCTGGCGGCTCGCGCCTGCCTTCGCGTCGACCTGCGGAAAGAAGACGCCGTAGCCCGCACGAAGGCTGTCCTGACTCTGACGCAAAGTCGCGCGTGCCGCTTCCAGGCTCTGGTTTCCCGCGAGCGCCTGGCTCACGATCGAGTCGAGCGCCGGACAGCGCAGCATCCGCCACCAGTTCGGCTCGACCGGCAACCCCTCCGTGAACCGCTGCGACTGTCCATCGGCGACCGCCGTCGGCTTCACGGGTTCGGGTACGTAGCCCTTGTCGGTCGGCGCATCGGGCCGATGGAAGTCGGGGCCCACGGCGCACGCCATACTGCCCATGCCGACCATGCATGGCAGGGCGAGGGCGAGCCATCGGCGTCTCACGTCACTTCTCCCCGATGTACACGTCGACCATCTCGCCCGGGTAGACCTGCACCCCGGCCGGAGGCTGAAACCGGAAGATGGCGGGCAACACGCGCAGGTCGACCTTCTCCTGCCGCTGGTTCGAGAGCTCGATCTTCGGCGAGACGTACGGTTGAAGCCGGACGAACTCGAGAGGGATCTTCGTCGTCGTCCCCCGGATCGACATCTGCGCCTTCAGCTTGTCCGGTGGAGGAAGACGCGGGATGAGGATCTCGTCGATGTAGCAGCGCACGTCGAGCATGCCCTTCGACGTGCTCATGACGACGACGGGGTCGAAGCCCTGCGTGTAGGTGTCGTAGGCGCCCTGAGACGAGACGTAGCCGCCCACCGTCGCGTTGATCGACATGACGATGCCGTCGCCGGGAGCCTTGATGGTGTACTTGGCGAGCAGCGCGCTCGAGGCGGCGTACGCCTTGCCGAGGGCCTCCACCTGTTTCTCCTGGTTCTTGATGTCGAAGACCCAGGCGCCGGCCTTGGTGAGCTCGTACTGCCGCGTGACGACCTCGAGGTTCGCCTTTGCGACCTTCTGCGCGTTGATCGCGTTGTCGAGCGCGTCCTTGCTGACCGACTCCGGATCGAGCTTGTAGGAGCTCTGCTGCTTGTCGAGCGTGTCCTGGGCCGTCTTCAGGCTCGCCTGCGCCATCTCGACCTGCGCACGCGCCACCTCGAGGTTCTCCTTGCGAGGCTGCGCCCGGAGCTCCGCCAGCATGGCCTGCGCGGCCTCCGCCTGGGACCGCTGCTGCTCGGCGGTGGCTCTCTGGATCGAGTCGTCGATCTCCACGAGCGGCATCCCCTGGGTCACCGGCTGCCCCTCGGTGACGAGAATGCGCACGACGGAACCGGGTACTTCGGGGTAGATGTTCGTGTTCTCGCCGTTCGACTGGGAGCTCTCGATGATCCCGTTGGCGAAGATACCCTGCGCGTACGGGTCGGCCGCCGGGGTGAAGACGGGAGCCTGCGGCTTGTTCGGCACGGCGTACACGTAGGCGCTGAAGAGGGCCCCCAGCACGCCGATGATGACCATGACGAAGATGATCTTGTTACGCATCGGCTCCTCCTTTCCCGTCCAGCAGTCGACCGTCTTCCATGTGCAGGATCCGATCCGCGTAGTCGTAGATGCGGTCGTCGTGGGTGACGACGACGATGCAGCGATGATCCGTGAGGATGTCGCGCTTCACGAACTCGACGATCTTCTTTCCCGTGTCGCCATCCAGCGACGCCGTCGGCTCGTCGAAGATCATCAGATCAGGACCGCTGGCGAGCGCGCGGGCAATCGCGACGCGCTGCTGCTCGCCTCCGCTGAGCCGCGTCGGGCTGAGGTGCGCGCGCGCGGAGAGCCCGACGATGTCGAGGTACTTGCTCGCCTCCTTGATCGACTCGTTCCAGTCGCGGCGCTTGAGCACGAGCGGGATGGCGACGTTCTCGACGGTCGTGAGGTTGGGGAAGAGGTGAAAGTCCTGAAACACGAAACCGATCTTGTTGAGACGAAAGTCGGCGAGCGCGTTCTCCTTCAGGGCCCACACGTCGGTGTTCTCGACCGAGACCTTGCCCTCGTCCGGACGGAGGATCCCCGAGATGATGCTCAGCAGCGTCGTCTTCCCGCTTCCGGAGGGACCGACGATGTAGAGCATCTCGTGGAAGCGGGCCTCGAAGCTCACCTCCCGGACGGCGCACATCTTCGCCTCGCCCTGCCCGAACCACTTCGTCAGCCCCTCGGCCCGGATGGCGACGTCGGTCATGTCAGCCCCGGAAGATGTCGTAAGGGTCGATGCGGAGGACCTTGCGGACCGCGATGTATCCGGAGAAGGCCGAGATCACGAGGACCATCCCCAGCGCCAGGAGCAGGTTGCCGTAGGTGACGATCGACGCGTAGTCGGGCATGCGAAGCCTTGCGAGGGCGATGAGGCCCGCGCAGAGGCCGATGCCCAGCCCGTAGCCGGCGAGCCCGGTGACCCCGGCCTGGAAGAAGATCATCGCCACGAGCTCGTGACCCTTGGCGCCGATGGCCTTCAGAGCCCCGAACTTGCCGAGGTTCTCGAGCACGAACGTGTAGAACGTCTGCCCCGAGATGGAGAGCCCGACGACGAAGCTGATGGCCGTCATCAGGAGGAGGTTGATCCCCATCCCGGTCCTGAACATGTACCAGCTGGTGATCTTGTCGATGAACCCCTGCTCGGTGACGGTCTCGTATCCGAGGTGTGCGATCTCCTCCTGGATGTGCGGGATGGCCGCGTTGTTCTGCGGCTCGATCAGGATGAACGAGATCGTGTAGCGCATCGACGGGATGTACTGAATGGCGCGACTGTACGTCGTGTAGAGCGTCGGGATCCCGAAGAGCCCGCTCGCTGGCACGGTGGCGATGCCCACGATGACGCCGCGGTTGTCGTTCAGCTCGAACTCGGTTCCGAGCTTGGGGTTGTTGAGCTTTGGGAACTCCGCGTCCTTGACGACGATGAAGCCGTTCTCGGCGAAGATGTCGGTGATGTTTCCTTCGATGAGCGCCGGGCGGCCGAAGAGGCTCGTGTCGTCGAGACCGAGCACGGTGACCGGCTGGTACGTCCCGTCCGCTAGGTGAACGAGCCCCGCGCCAGAATAGAGGGGGACGGCGTACTTGACGCCGTCGATGCTGCGGACCGCGTCGAGCACGTAGTCGGGCATCGGGATGGCACTGCTGACGTTCGTCACCGCGCGGTCCATGACCCAGACCTTGGCTCCCGTGTTCGTCACCGTCGCCGAGGCTTTCTTCATCATCCCCGCGAACATCGACGTCATCTGGATCATGAGGAACACGCTGAAGGTGAGCCCCATGAGCAGCGCGGCGAACTTCCCCTTGTCGTTGACGAGGAGCTTGTAGGCGATGCGGAGGATGCCGAGCACGATGTCGACCCTGGTGCAGCGCCCGTGCCGAGAGAAATGTCGGTTTATTCTCAGCGCTTCTCGTGGCACGGCGAAGAAAATGCGCTCCGACGCAGTCGGTGCACGAGGAACTCAGACGAAGTGCTTGCGCGGGATCGCGTCGACGTCGTGACAGAAGGCCACGATGTCCAGCGTCTCGGCTACCTGACTGAAGTGCGCCAGGATCGCCTCGGCCATCTCCGACGGGACAATCGTCTCCAGCCGCACGTTGCTGATCTTGAAGAAGCTGCGGATGCGCTGCCCGCTCTTCCCTCGGCCATCGACCAGTGACCTGGTGTAGCCGCCCGCGCCGAGGCGGATGAGATCCTGGGCGAGCCGGTCCTGGAATTCGGCGGCGGCGATGATGGTAATGAGCTTGGCGCGCACGGAGTTGACCATGACCCGCTCGTAGCCAGCAGCGTGCCAGCGCGAGGCACCACCGTGAGTGCGGCTAGAGCGACGCGAACGGAAGGCCACCGTCGACGGGCAGCACGATCCCCGTGACGAAGCTGCTCGTCACGAGGAACAGCACGCCTGAGCCCCGTCTTTCGCGGTACCCACACGTCCGGTAGGGAGAGCGGCCACCATGCGGTCGAAAGATCTTGTTGGTGTTCCCTGCGGCTCGGTTGACGTTCTCACGGTGCGTAGGCTGCCGCTCCGCTCACGTGATCCCGGATCGACGGACGCCCCACCGCAACGACCTGGAGCTCGTAGGTCGTCGCGGAGGCGAGGCAACCCGTCGAGGCGAGGTCGAGCGCGTGGGTCCCCGTCGGAACGGCCCCCCAATCGGCCGCGTGGATGCCGTCTTCGGACGCGTACACCTCGTAGTGGTCGATGGTCGACTCGTCGCCCGTGCCGCTCGTGGTGCTCCAGCTCAACGTCGAGTCTTGTACGGAGGCCGTCACCGTCACGTCGTTCTCGACACCGGACTCGATCTCCGTGCCCTCCTCCCAGTCGCTCCATGTAGCCCACTGGATCCGCGTGACGTTGGCGGGGATGACGGCGTTGATCCTGTCCGCCGTTTGAACGAGACAGGCCCCGCTTCCGCGCGGAAGGTACTTTCCCTCGGACCAGGACACGCTCTTCGTCAGAGTGCCGTTGAACCCGGCTTCCATGGATCCGAACGCCTTCTTGGTCGACGTCGAGACGCTGGTGAGGAAGCCCGCAACGCCGCCGAGGTCGTAAGGATCGGAGGTGACATCCCCATCGTGGTAATCGTGCGTCCAGTCGAAGCACTGGTCTACCCACGCGCTGGACAGCGTGCCCGCTCCTTGAGTTACCCAGACCATCTTGCCCCCCGTGGCCGACTTCACCGCCGTCATCGCCGTTCCGCCCAGCGCCGTGTCGACTCCGAAAAACATGAGGATCGGCAACCCTGCCTCGAGCTCGTAGTTGGGATCGGAGAAGTACTGCGACTGCACGTACTCTACCTGGGTTTGAAGCACGGACTGGGAGAGGCCATTGATTCCCTTGTCCATCATGACGATGAACTTGAAGCTGCCCGCCGGCAGGGTCGCCACGTACTTCTGAACGAGGACCGTGACGGAGTCCTCGAAGCTCCCCTTGCCGTACCAGTCGACGATCAGCCCGTCGAAGCCGCGGTTCATCATGTCGGTGACCATGGCCGCGACATACGCGGTCGAATCGTTGTCCAGCCCGATGTCGATGTGGGATCCGCTCGTCGTCTGGAACCATGGCGTGATGTGAGCGAACCACCGGAGATCGGGTCTCGAGGGAATCAACGTGTGTACGTCCATCCGCGACACGTGCCCCGGAGTCACGGGGTTCATGGACATGTCCATCTGGGAAGCGTCTACCGTGACGGTGGTGCCGCCCTGAGATACCCAGGACTTCGTTCCGAAGTTCGCCGAGAAGTGGGCCTGGTCGTAGGTGGGGCTCGCCGAGGTGTTGTGCGCCGTCAGCGAGGCCAGCGTGACGTCGAAGTCCGGGCAGCCGCCGTCGGATGCGACCGAGCCGCCCTCCCTGCCCGAACCCGCCTCGGACGGTCCCGCCTCGGAAGGCCCCGCGTCGCTCCGTGCGGGAACACCGTCGTTCGGCGCCCCGCCGTCCGGGGTGGTGGCGGTCACCTGGGCAGCATGGTTGCCTCCACCGCCGGAGCTGCACGCGGCGAGCGCGCAGAGGCCGAGGAGGATCGCGGATGCATGAGCGACGTCGTGGCGCATGGGGTGCTTGGCTGCAATCCCTCTGCCGCAATCGATCGCTCCTCGGCCGTGCCGAGATCATGAGCCGCAGCTGCTTTTCTCTGTGGCGCGCGGCGCGACACGTGGCGGCCGGTGCCACACGGGTGGCTTGGGCTGCTCGTCCCGGTAGGAAGCGATAGCCTCGGGTATGCCCGATGAGCCGCGTGGATTCGACGACATCCAGACGCAGGTGCAAGCGCCGCCGGCCCACTACGCAACGAAAGCGCTGCGGCATCGCGTCCAGGTGCAGTGGACCGACGGCCGCGGAGCTCACTCCGTGGAGCTCGATGGTCGGGTCGTCGTGGGCTCGGCCGCCGACTCGGGTATCGTGGTCGACGATCCCGCGGTCTCGCGTATCCACGCCGAGCTCGAGCTGCGTGAAGACGGCCTCTGGATTCGCGATCTCGGCAGCCGCAACGGCACATTCATCGGAGAGATCCTCGTCTCGCTCGGGCGCGTGCCCGACGGGGGCAGCGCGCGTGTCGGCTCGACTCTGCTGGCCGTGCGACGCGAGAAGACGCCCGAGCCGGTGGAGCTATGGGCCATCGATCAGTTCGGGCCGTTGCTGGGGGGAAGTGCGATCATGCGCGAGCTCTTCGCGCGGCTCGCCCGGATTGCGCGCACGGACTCGACCGTCCTTATCCAGGGCGAGACAGGGACGGGCAAGGAGCTCGTCGCCCAGGCCATCCACGAGGCTTCACCGCGCGCGAAGCAGCCCTTCGTGGTCGTCGACTGCGCGGCTTTGCCCGAGAACCTCCTGGAGGCGGAGCTCTTCGGGCACACGAAGGGAGCGTTCACGGGTGCGGTGTCGGCGCGCGCAGGCGCCATCGAGGCCGCCGACACAGGGACCATCTTCCTCGACGAGGTGGGAGAGCTGCCGCTGGCGCTGCAGCCGAAGCTCCTGCGCGTGCTCGAATCGCGCACGATACGCCGCATCGGGGAGAACACGCACCGCAAGGTCAATGTGCGCATCCTGTCGGCCACGAACCGTGACGTGCGGACGATGGTCAACGAGGGGACGTTCCGCGAAGACCTGTACTTCCGGCTCGCCGTCATCCCCATCCAGATCCCGCCGCTTCGCGATCGCACCGAGGACCTGCCGATGCTGATGAAGAGCTTCACCCCCGCCGGCACGATCCTCGGGCCCGAGGTTCTCGACGAGGTCACGAGACGACCGTGGCGCGGCAACGTCCGGGAGCTGCGAAACTTCGTCGAGCGCGTCGTCGCCCTCGGCTCCCGCGAAGCGTTGTCGATGCCGGCTGCGGGGACGCCCCAACCGGAGGCGGGCACGGTGGACCCTTCGTGGATGTCGCTGGTCGCCGCCCTCGATCGCCCCCTGCGCGAGACGCGGGTTGTCTGGCTCGACGCCATGGAGCGAGCCTACGTCCATCACTTGCTCGAGCGGCACGGAGGCAACGTGGCGCGCGCCGCCGAGGAGGCGGACATCGACCGGACGCACCTGTATCGGCTTATCCGCAAGCACGAGCGGTAAACTTCACCGGCAGCCCTGCGCTGGCACGTTCGCTGCACGGGTGTCTGCTATGATACGAGGCCGTGGAACCGGTCTCCCCGTCGCCGATACGCGTGCTCGGGCGCTATGCGCTCCACGACGCGATCGCCTCGGGCGGGATGGCGACTGTGCATCTCGGTCGCCTCATCGGGCACGTCGGCTTCGAGCGCACGGTGGCGATCAAGCGGTTGCATCCGCAGTTCGCGCAGGATCCCGAGTTCGTCTCGATGTTCCTGGACGAGGCCCGCGTGGTCGGCCGCATTCGACACCCCAACGTCGTCCCTACCCTGGACGTCGTAGCGGTCGGCGGTGAGCTCTTCATCGTGATGGAGTACGTGCAGGGTGAGTCGCTCGCCCGCCTCATCAAGGCGAGCGTCGCCCACGGGTCGCGCATCCCGCCGCCCTTCGTAGCCACGATGCTCTCCGGCGTGCTGCACGGGCTGCACGCCGCGCACGAGGCGAGAAATGAACGCGGGGAGCCGCTCGGGGTCGTTCACCGCGACGTCAGCCCGCAGAACATCCTGGTCGGGATCGACGGCGTCGCACGCGTGCTCGACTTCGGAGTCGCGAAGGCGGCGGGCCGGATCCAGACGACGCGCGAGGGACAGCTCAAAGGCAAGCTGGCCTACATGGCGCCCGAGCAGATCTCCGGCGTCGTGGGGCGCGGCACGGACATCTACGCGGCTTCGGTGGTGCTGTGGGAGGCGCTCACGGGGAAGCGCCTCTTCTCGGGCGACAACGACGCGCACGTGATGAAGCTCGTGCTGGAGGGCCATATCGTGCCCCCCAGCGAGATCGTCCCCGACCTGCCGCCGGCTCTCGACGCGCTGACGCTACGAGGACTGAGCCGGGAGCCGGAGGCTCGGTTCCCGACCGCGAAGGACATGGCTCACGCGCTCGAGGAAGCGATCGCTCCCGTGGCGCCGTCGAAGATCGGTGCATGGGTCGAGGCGACGGCGTCCAAGACACTCCACGACCGCAACGAGCGCATCGCCGCGATCGAGAGCAACTCGTCCATATACGCCCCGCCGGCGGCGCGGGCCGAGCCCGCCACGGTGGCTTCGCCTCCCGCGGCGGCCGTGCCGCGGGCCGCGGACGACGTGCACACCCAGCTTTCCAGCAGCTCGGCGGCGACGCCCGTGCGCGCGTCGAGAGTCGCCTCGCGCCGTGCCCGGACGACGTTCCTCGTCGTCGCCGCGGGCGCGAGTGCGCTCGCCCTGGCGCTCGTCGTGGCTTTCACGATGCGCGGCGGTTCGCCCTCCGTGTCCGCGGCTCCGGCCGATGTGCCAGCCCCCGCGCTGCCGGCCTCCACCCCACCCGCGCTCCCCGCGCCGGAGCCGACCGCGTCGCCGCCGACGCCCGAGGCCAACGCTTCGGCCGCCCCCTCCGTAGCAGCCGCTGCTGCGTCGACTGCGCCACGCACCTCGCCGCGCCATTCCCACCCTCCCTCGGCGAGACCCCCCGCTTCGCACCATCCGGGACTGGACGATGGAACTTCCGACCGGAAGTAGGTGGCTTGCGGCCGCACTGGTCGCGCTGGCGTCTGTCTCGGTGGCGCGCACTGCCGCGGCCGATCCGAGCGCCGCGGATCGAGCGCTGGCCCAGTCGCTCTTCGACGAAGGGCGCAAGCTCGTGGACGACAAGGACTACGCACGCGCGTGCCCGAAGTTCGCCGAGAGCGAGCGGCTCGATCCCGGCGGAGGCACTATCCTCAATCTGGCGCTGTGCCACGAAGCCGAGGGCAAGACGGCCTCTGCGTGGACGGAGTTCAACGAGTCCCTGAGCCGAGCCATCCGGGACGGTCGCCCAGAGCGGGAGGCACGTGCCAAGGAGCGCATCGCGGTGCTCGAGCCGAAGCTGTCGCGGTTGACGGTGAGCGTGGCCACCGGCGCGCCCGCCGATTTGGACTTGACCGTGGATGGCGCCCCTTGGAGCGCGGCGATGCGTGGCGCTGCCGTACCGCTGGATCCGGGACCGCACGTCATCGTCGCCAAGACTGCGGGCGCTAGCCCATGGACCACCACCGTCACGCTGGGTCCAAACGGGGATGCGAGGATGGTCCGCGTCCCGGCGCCCGGGAGCGCAGTCGCGAGCTCATCACCACCGCCGTCGACGACCACGACGGAGCGAGGCGGCCCGCCCCCGCCTGCCGAGGCGCCTCCCGGCACACGCGACGGCGGTCGCACTGCAGGCTGGATCTTGGGCGGTGCGGGTGTCGCGGCGCTGGGAGTTGGCTCGGCCTTCGGAGTCCTCGCCTTGTCCAAGCGAAGCGACAGCAACAAGGACTGCCAGCCCGGCTGCACGCCGCAAGGCGTGAACCTGAATAACCAGGCCATCACGGACGCGTGGGTCTCGGACTTCGGCATCGGGCTCGGCGTGGTGGGCATCGTCGCGGGGGCGTACCTGCTCCTCACGTCTCACGGGGACGGCCCGCCGCAAGCAGCGGCCAGTCTCGTGCACGTTTCGCCCGAGGTGCTCGGGCGCGGCGGGGGTGCCGCGATCATCGTGGACTGGAGATGAGCCCGCGGATTCGACTGCACGGCGCCGCTGCGATGATGGCGACGGCGATGGCCGCAGGCTGCCAGCTCATCGGAGGCATCGACGCGCGCTCGCTCGGTGTCGACGGCGACGCCGGCGGTACGACGCCGTTCTGCGATGGCGGCGCCTGCCTCGCGGAGCCGCCCAGCTGCGCGCAGGGAGGTGCGGGAATGACCACCTGCGGGGGGGCGACGAGCTGCTGCGCGAGCGGCGAGGTGGAGGGAGGTGTCTACGACCGGAGCTACGACGGGCTCTCCGCCGGCTACACGAGCATGGCGTTTCCCGCGAAGGTGACTGGCTTCCGTCTGGACCGGTACGAGGTCACGGTGGGCCGCTTCCGCCCGTTCATCGATGCGGTGGCGGGCGGGTGGCTGCCCGGCTCCGGGGCCGGAAAGCACGCGTATTTGAACCAGGGTCTAGGTCTCAACGCGACCGCGGGGGGCAACGAGCCGGGCTGGGATGCGGTCGACTGGAACGCCAACCTGGCGGCGACCCTGGACGACTGGACCGGCAACCTGTCGTGCATCTCGCCCGGCGCGACGTGGTCGGCCAGTCCCGGAGACGGCGAGGCTCTCCCCATCAACTGCGTCACCTGGTACGAGGCGTACGCTTTCTGCATCTGGGACGGTGGCTTCCTGCCGAGCGAGGCGGAGTGGAACTACGCAGCGGCTGGGGGCGCCGAACAGCGAGCGTATCCGTGGTCTCCGCCTCTGGCCGGGGCCGGGAGCGGCACCCCGGCGATCGGTTGCTCGGACGCGGACTATAGCGATTGCACCTCGGGAGCGACGAGTGCCGCGGGCACGTACTCGCCGGCGGGCGATGGCAAGTGGGGGCAGTCCGACCTCGCCGGCAACGTGTGGGAGTGGACCCTGGACTGGAATGCGAGCTACGTCACGCCGTGTACGGACTGCGCCAACCTCACGGCGGCCTCCGAGCGGGTGCTGCGCGGGGGAAGCTACACGACGGCCGCGTCGTTCCTACTTGTCTCGTACCGCTTGAGCCACGACGCGCTGACTCGCGATGGCGACATCGGGCTCCGCTGCGCGCGGGCGCCCTGATTCACCCCCGGTTCACTGCGGCACGGTGTTGCCGCGGAGGTTGTTGCCGGCGTCCACGACGTTCGTGAAGTCGGTGTTGTAGAGGAGCTTCATTGTCGCATCCCAAGACCCGTAGTTGTGCGAGGCCCAGACGTGCGATCCACCGTTGCCGTCCGTGCCCCCCGTCGAGATCATGCCCTCGACGTAGCAGTTGCCCGTGCCGGAGCATGCCGCCCCGTCCCCGTTGTACGCCGCCGTCGGGTCGTTGAACTTGTTGTACGAGTACTCATGGTTCGTGACGACGTCGTTGCCCCAGGTATCCGCAAAGGGCTCGAGGTCGACAGGAGAGACGTAGCCGTCCGTGTAGTCGAAGACGTTGTTCACGATGGCCCAGCCGTTCGACTTGACGCACGAGTTCATGTTGGTGCGGTGCTGCTGCTGGAACGTGTTGCCGGTGATCAGCACGTTCCGCGCGCCGGGGGTCGAGGTGGAGCCGACCTCGGCGTGGCTGACCCACGCGTCGCTCAGACCGTCCGCGCCGCCCTGAATCAGGTTGTTCGCGATCGTGAGCCCCTCCACGGAGCCGAGGGTGATGACGACCGAGTACTCCGCGCCCGAGCAGTGAATCGGCTGTCCGTAACAGGGATTTGGCAGGATGAGCTGCAGGCCCGTTATCCAGTTGCACTTGGAACCGGCGGGTACCGTCAGCACGGACCCTTCCACCGTCTCCCCTTCGTTGTCGGTGCGGTGGAGGATCGGCAGGCCGCTGCCCGTGTCGACGCCGATGAGCGGGCGGTTCACCGTCAGGTAGCAAGACGTCGACGTCCCCGCCCAGGAGTAGGTGCCCGAGTGGATGACTAGCGGCGTCGATGTCGAGACGCTCGTCAGCGCGTCGAGACAGGTGCACACGTTCGCTCCCGCCACGGCGGTCGTGCAGCTGTCCGCGTCCGGAGCGCCGCTGATGGCGGGCATCGGGCCGCCGCCGGTGACCGAGGTGCCCGTGCACGTCCCTCCGCTCGCGCACAGATAGACGGGCGAGTAGCTGGTCCCGGCTCCGAACTCGCCCGCCGTGATCGGGGCGTCCGCGCCGGCTTCGGTCACGTCCTCGCCTGCGTCGGCCGTGCTGTGCCCCATCCCACTGTCCGAGCTGCTCCCCGAGCTACTGCCGGAAGAACCGGCCCCGGAGCTGCTCCCCGAGCTACTGCCGGAAGAACCGCCCCCCGAGCCACTGCCCGTGTACGCGCCGCCGCTCGAGCCACTCGAAGAGCCGCCACCCTCGGGGCTCTCCGTGGCACGTCCGGGCTCGCCGGCGCTCGAGCAACCGAAGGGCAGAAAGAGGAGCGCGACGAGAACGGCCAACGCCCGGACGGTAGGAACAGACATGCGACAGGACCTCCACGCGTGCCATGTGCAACGCGCGTTCCTCGGATGGATGGGTCTCGCCGGCCGCGACGACAGCGTTGAAACCGTTGTCCGCGAGTGAATCGTCGTGGCATCCGGCGCCACTCGTCGCGCAGCGCGCCACATCGGCGGCATGCGCTCTGCTACCTCGGAGCGAGCGAAGGCGCACGAGGGTGCAGAGACATCAACGGCTCATGTGTTGGACGGATGTTGGAATGCGGACTCACGGGTGTTGCAGAACCTCGACGTTTGCAGACAGAGTCGCCCAGTCGACGCTTCCCTTGCAGGGCGGTGCGGACTCTCCGAAGCTCGCGTATTGCTCCTGGTCCTCGCACATGAACCACATGTCGCTGCTGCCGCCGGTGTCGAGGACGAAACCTCCGTAGTGGGCGAGGGCCACGAGCACGGCCCGCGTCCCGGCATTCGACGCCGCGATCTGTGCGTCGGTCATGTTCAGGTGGATCCATGCTCCGATGGGGATGCCAGCGCTGCCGCCGCACTGGCTGGCGTTGCTTGTGCCGGGGTAGACGAAGCCGGTGGTGCACGAGGTGACCATGAACACGGCATGCGGGATGACGCCGCGTTTCAGCTCGTCGCCGCGGATCATGCCGGCGGCCAGGGCTGCGCCGCTCGTCGCCGAAGGATCGAGCGACCCCGTACCGGCGATCGAACCGGTCGTGCAGATCGATGCCGAGAGCGTGGACCCTCCCGCATACGACGTGTCCCAGCAGTCGACCTCCGTCCCGTCGGGCTGGATCACACCGAAGTGATGGTCGCTCCCACCCGCCGGGCGCGCCAGGGAGGGGACCAACGCCTGCAAGGACGATACGGATTGGCCGTTGGACCAGCATCCATACTGACCACACGAGATGGTCACCATCGGATCGGAGGCCGCGGCGAGGTAGACGGGATGGCTGAAGTCGCCGGTGCCCGGTGGGCTACTGCTGATACCCACACTGCCGCTCAGATAGGTCCCGTTGTGGAGGGTCGCGGTCGCGGCCGTATCCTGCGCACGGCCGGCGGTCCCGACGTTCCACGGGCCGTTCGCACCGTAGGGACAGAAGTCGGCGGGCCACGGCTGGCCGTTGACGATGCCGGTGTAGCTCGCGGCGCTGCAACTCGCCCCCGGGGCACCGGAGTCGACTGCGCCGCCCCCCGAACTGCCGCCGGAGCTGCTGCTGGACCCGGCGTCCGAGCCGCCGCCGGAGCCGCTGCCGGCGCCGCCACCGGAGGCACCCCCGGCGCCGCCGCCGGGAGCGCTGCCCGAGCCACTCGACGAAGACGCGCCGCTGCCGGACTCGCCGCCGGAGCTACTCGCCGTCACGTTCCCCTCGGGCCCTCCGAGCCCCGAGCCGCCCGAGCTCCCGCAACCGAGAAGCCAGGCGGAGATCCCGGTCAGGACGGCGACCGCTGGAGCGATGGACTTGCGCATGGGCAGGTTCCTCTCGCCGCGGGCTAATGCAACGCTCGTTCCCTGATCGACGCCGGGCCCCGCTGCGAAGAGAGAGCGCTCCTGGTCGAGCGTTGGACTGCATCGACGTGGCGCCGCGCGCGACAAGTGGCGGTCGCCGCCACAGGGCCGCTCACGCGACTCGGTGTTTCTCTTCGAACGCGCATCACGCCGCCACGCGGATGGGGCTCGTCCCCCTCGGAACGCGCGTTGCGGAGGCATCGCTCATGCGCGCTCCGCTCACCGTGTTCGCCGTCCTCGTCGGATTGCCCCCGCTGTGTCGGGGGGCTCGAGCAGCAGCTCGGGCGCTGGTGCGACCGACGCCGGTTCGAGCGGAGCCTACCCCGGACACATCGCGAAAGTACGGCACCACGTCCGCCCAGTACTACGTCTCGCCGTCCGGAAGCGACAGCAACCCTGGCACCGAGTCCGCGCCATGAGCCACGCTCGCGCACGCCGACAGCACGGCTCCCGGGTGCAGCGTCATCTGGTTCGCCTCGGGCACCTACTCCGCGTCGTCAGGCCGACTTGCTCACACGAGCGGCAGCGGCACGTCCGATCCCCCCGCCATCGGAGCGTACGAGTAGAGGGCGACCCTCAGTACGGCGCGCTCGCTGCGGCGCTCTGCTACAATGACAGGCGGTGATGGCGGGGATTGCGCCGACGGACGGCAGATGAAGCGACGGACCCAGCGACCCACGGCCACCGCACTGATTGCGATGGGGCTGGCGGCCGGCTGCCAGCTCATCGGGGGAATCGACTCGCGATCGGTCGGCTCCCAGGGGGACGCCGCCGGCGACGTGGGGGTCGACGCAAGCGCGGACGGCGACGCGATGGCGTCGAACGTCGACGCCGGCGATGCCGTGTCGCAAACCGACGGCGGCGGCAAGGACTCGGGAGACGCGACCACCGATGCCGGAGTCGCGGGGGACGCTACGGCCGAGGCTGGCGACGCTGGTGACGCTTCCGCCGAAGCAGCGCCTGGTTGCCCTACCGGCGGCGGCCCCGCGATGATCGATGCGGCGGGGATCTGCATCGATTCGACCGAGGTCACCGTCGGCCAGTACGCGGCGTTCCTGGCCGCGGTCGATGCGGGCGCTCAGGTTCCCGTTTCGCCCGCGTGCCCCTCCGGCGCGTCGTTTGTGCCTGGCGGTGACTGGCCCCAGTCTCCGGACAGCCTCCCGGTCGACCACGTGGTCTGGTGTCAGGCGTGGAGCTTCTGCAAGTGGGCCGGCAAGCGCCTCTGCGGCGCCATCGGCGGCGGCCCGATCACGTCTGCCACGACCAACGGTGCCGACCCCGGCATCTCGCAGTGGTTTGCCGCCTGCTCGCAGGCCGGCTCGCAAGTCTACCCGTACGGCTCGACGTATCAGCCTTCGTCTTGCAACGGGGCCGCAACGTCCGTGACAGACGCAGGAAGTCTGCCGACGTGCGCAGGAGGCTACCCCGGAATCTTCGACATGAGCGGAAACGTCTCGGAGTGGGAGGACAACTGCGACGACGGAGGAGCCAACGCCAATTGCTACTTGCGTGGCGGATCGTATGAAGCCACGGGCGTGGGCCACGCTGAATGGCTCAAGTGCGGCATCATGACCTCCTACGTCCCCCGCTCGTCCCAGCCCTACTCCGATGTTGGGTTCCGATGCTGCGGACCGTGAGCCGACGCTGGGCTCTGGTTGACGTCGGCGGCTCGGATCGGCGGGCCGAAGAATGTGGCACTCGGTGCCACGAACGGCGCCCGCGGCCACACCGACTCGCGGTAGTGGCGTCCTTTTCATCGGGGAACGTGCGTTGCAACATGCCCACGGCAGGAGGCTCTGCCATGCGCGCACTGGTCGTTCCCGCGACCGCCGTTCTCGTCGGACTTCTCCTGCTGCTTCCCGGGTGCTCCAGCGCCGGCAAGCCGACGGCTTCGTCTGCAGCTGCCGATGACGGCGGCCTGACGAGTGACTCGGGCGCTGTCTTGGACGGAAGCGTGCCCGACTCGGGTAGCTCGGGTGGCTCCGGGAGTAGCTCGGGTAGCAGCTCCGGCGGTTCCGGCGGCAGCTCCGGCAGCAGCTCGGGCGGCAGCACCGGCGACGGCGGCGCCGCGCCTCCGCCGCAAGCTGCGGGTTACAACCTCGTATTCGAGGACGACTTCAACCCGCTGGACATCAGCCCGAACCGGCTCGGGAACTACACCTGGTACGACGGCATCTGGTGGGAGCAACCTAGCGCGCCTCTCACGAGCATCTCCGACGCCAATTCCGTAGTCACTCTCGACTGGCTGGCCGGACAGAGCCCGCCAGACACCGACATCATGACCGCGGCCCAGGACGGCAGCTACTACAAGGCATGGCGGTACGGGTACTTCGAGGCCAGGATGAGCTGGGACGTCACGATAGGCAACTGGCCAGCGTTCTGGCTCATCCCGATCCAGGGCATTACGCAGAGCGGTGCGGAGACCGGGGAAATAGACATCTTCGAGGGACAAGGGAACACTCCCCACACGTTCTACGGAACTCTCCACGACTGGCAGAATGGCAAAGACCTCCAGAACACCGACGGCAACAATACGTTCCAGCTGGATAGCAGCCTCGACCTGTCGCAGTTTCACACGTACGGGCTGCTCTGGGTGCCGGGCAAGGTGACCTGGTACCTGGACAACGAGCCCCTGTCTTCGGCGGACACGTTTCCGATAATGGACATGCAGGACTATTTCGTCGTGCTGTCCGGCCAAGAAGGCAACGACTGGAGCGCCGGCAACCTCTCCGGCGTCACGGCCTCCAAGATGGTGCTGAACGTCGATTGGGTTCACGTGTGGCAGAAGTGACGGCAAGCGGCTGGCCACGGGCGCGGTCGAAGCCGCGCTGCTATCATGCCCCCGCTGCCTTTGGCCGTAGGTGCGCAGGCTGAACTGAACATGAAGCGAGGCACTCAGAGACACGTCGCTGCCGCGATCACGGCGATGACGGCTGTCGCCGGTTGCCAGCTCATCGGGGGCATCGACTCACGCTCGGTTGGCTCCGAGGGGGACGCCAGTGGAGACGAGCGAGTCGGTGATGCCGGTGTCGATGGCGCCTTGTGGACGGACGCCGACGCGACGGCGTCGGACGACGGAGCCGATGCGGACGCAGGAGCTTCGGACTCGGGCGATGGTGCAACCGGGACCGAGACCGGCGAGGCCCAGACAGATTCCAGCGCGGATTCGAGTATCGAGGCGGGCACGACGTACCGAGGGACCGTGCTCAGCGACTCGCCCCTGGCCTACTGGCGCTTGGGGGAGAGCGCGGGAACGCTGGCGTACGACGAGATCGCGAGCACTCCACCGGGGCAGTACGTTCAGCCCTTCACGCTGGGGCAGTCGGGAGCCATTCACGGGGATCCCAACACCGCGGTGCTGCTCGGTGGCGATGACGCCAGCTGTGTCAATACCAGCAACACCGCATCCTTGAGCTTCTCGGGCACATCCGCGATCTCGATCGAGATGTGGATGGAGCCCGTCCAGCAGCTCGACTCCAACACCCGACACGCGTTCATCCAGGAGGCTGTGGATGGCAACGGCAAGGAGGGGTACGGGCTCTTCGTCTCGTCCGGAGGTCTCACATTTCAGCGCCACGTATCGGGCAATCCGACGTCGATCAACGTGAACCCTCCGCCCCTGCCGCTCGACATGTTCACGTACGTCGTCGCGACCTACGACGGGACCGACGGGGGCTCGAGCCCCGGCGCGCTTCACCTCTACGTGAACGGAGGCGTGGCGGCTCCGAGTGTGACGGCCGCCGGCGGGTGGACCTCTCCGATCACGGGCGGCGCCTACGTGGGGTGCCAGGGTTCCCCTGTCGGCTTCCACGGTGTCATCGACGAGGTCGCCGTGTACGACAAGGCGTTGACGCCCACGCAGGTGCTCGCACACTACAACGCAGGCATCGGGAACTGACGCATTCGTCACGAGGTGCTCATCGTCGCGTAGGTCACACCAGTTGCCGGTCGACGTCATCGCGATCACCGTCGCGCCCGCTGCGCAGCTGCCTCCTGCCGGCGCGGCGACCGCGCCGGTGAACGTTCCGTTGGCGCCTACCCGCCTTCCGCCAGCGGAAACCACAGCGTGAACGCAGCCCCGTTCCCCGCCGAGGTCTCCAGGGACACCGTCCCGCCGTGGCGCTGCATCGTTGCGAAGACGTTCGCCAGACCCAGCCCCGTCCCCTCGGCGCCCTTGGTCGTGAAGAACGGCTCGAAGACGCGCGCCTGTACTTCGGGCGTCATCCCCGGCCCCGTGTCGGCCACAGTGAGGAAGGCACGACCGTCCGCGACTCCAGTGCGCAGGCTGATCGTTCCGCCCTCGGGCATCGCATCGATCGCGTTGACGACGAGGTTCACGACTGCCCCGATGATCTCGTCGGGGCGACCGACCACCGGCGGCACCTCGCCCAGGTCCTCTTGGATCCGGCTCAGAGCTGCCACGCGGGACGCCATGCGCGGCCGGGCGATGGCCACGGCCTCGCGGGTCAGCGCGTTGAAGTCGACCTTCTTCGCGCGCGTCTCCGGCGCCTGGCGGCTGAACGCACGCAGGCGGTCGATCGTCTCCACACCGCGGTGAATCACGCCCCGCATCTCGTCGAGGCTCTGGTTGGCCTGCTCCGTGTTGCCGCGCGCGATAGCTCGCTTGACGATCTGCGCGTGCATCGACAGAGGGTTGAGGATGTTCTTGAGGTCGTGGGACAGCCCTGCCGCCATCTGACCGAGGGCGCGCATCTTTTCCGTCCGCGCCAAGGCATCGCGCGACGCCCGCAGCTCGGCGTTGGCCTGTGCCAGATTCGCGATCTGCGTCGCGCGACCCATGGCGATGGCCGCCAAGTCGACCAGGCCGCGCGCGACCTGCAGCTTTCGCTCGCTCGACGCGTGGTCCTCGCCAAAGAACAGCACCAGGGCGCCGAAGAGTCGGCCCGTGCTGATGAGGGGCAGAGGGTATGCGCGAGCAAAGGTCTTTCCGCCGGCTCGCAACAGCTGCTTGCCAACCTCGCTGTCGAGGGCGTCGAC
>Ga0182030_10006156_pt1 | contig 25356 bp, 22 predicted proteins | sample 812S3MmetaG_FD_121299 | JGI IMG/M metagenome (GOLD analysis project Ga0182030, IMG submission 121299) | Permafrost microbial communities from Stordalen Mire, Sweden - 812S3M metaG (Illumina Assembly) | ecosystem: Environmental > Terrestrial > Soil > Wetlands > Permafrost | place: Sweden...
CGCAGCAGCTTGGCTTGCATGGTGAGCGGCATGTCGCCGATTTCGTCGAGAAAGATGGTGCCGCGCTGGGCTTGCTCGAATTTGCCGACATGGCGGCCGGCAGCGCCGGTGAACGATCCCTTTTCGTGGCCGAACAATTCGGATTCGATCAGCTCCGCCGGTACCGCGGCGCAGTTCAGCGTGACGAAGGGAGCGCCGGCCCGCGGACTGCGCTCATGCAGCGTGCGCGCCACCAGCTCTTTTCCCGTGCCGGTCTCGCCGAGAATGCAGACGCGAGTTTCGCTGGCGGCCACGCGCTCTACCTGCGCCATCACGCGGCGCATGGTCTCGCCTTTCCAGACGATCTCGTGTTTGCCGAGGCGGCTCGACAGGTCACGATTTTCGCGCTCCAAGCGGCCGAGTTTCAGTGCGTTCTCCACGGTGAGCAACAGTTTTTCGGTGGAGATCGGTTTCTCCAGGAAGTCGAGCGCACCGAGGCGCGTGGCACGCACGGCCATCTCGATGTGCGCCTGGCCCGACATCATGACGACAGGAGTCGTCACGCCTTGCGCTTTGAGTTCTTCGAGCAGCGTCAGGCCGTCCTTGCCGGGCATGACCACGTCGGAGAGTATCAAGTCGAAAGATTGCGATTTGGCCAGTTCCAGGGCCTTGTTGGCGTTGTCGCAGACGGCGGCTTCATGCCCTTCCAGACGAAATGCCCGCGACAGCGAAGCCAGCGTATTGGCCTCGTCATCCACGATTAGCAAATGCGCTTTTTGCGCCACGGTTATTGACCTCAACTGAAATCCAAAACCAAATCTACCGCAGAGACGCTGAGTGCGCCGAGAAATCGCACGGTAATTCGATGCGAAATGTCGTTCCTTTTTCTTTCGTGCTTTCGACGGAAATTTTTCCGCCGTGATCGCTTACCACCGACTGCACAATCGCCAGTCCAAGACCGGTGCCATGCTGCTTGGTCGTGTAATACGGAGTGAACAAGCGTCCGCATTCTTCCTGCGTCAGACCAGAGCCGGTATCGGAAACCGAGATTTCGACCCCATTGCTTAGAGTTGCGCTACGAATTGTCAGCTCGCCGCCTTCGGGCATGGCATCGATCGCATTGAGCACCAGATTTTGGAGGGCACGATGGAGCAGATCGGGATCGGCTGAAATTTCGGGCAACGGGTCGGCCAATTCGGTGCGCACTGCCACCTGGTTCTTCTCCTGTAACTGCGCGTGAAAGACGCGCAGCACCGAGCGCAGCACATCGTTGACTTGCGTTGGCTGGCGCTGGGGCTGCGGCATCCTGGAGAATTCGCTGAAGCGGCCGATGATGGTTTTCAGATTGTTGATCTCCGCCAGCAGGGTCGCTGTCCCCTCGTGAAAAACTTCCTCGAACATTTCGGGCGCTTTCTGTTTCGCTCGCATCAGATTTTCAACCGTGACCTGCAAGGGGAAAAGAGGATTCTTCAATTCGTGCGCCAATCGCCGTGCCAGTTCGCGCCATGCGGCCACGCGCTCGGCCTGCAGGGTGCGGTCTTTCTGCTGCGCGAGATCTTCGGTCATACGGTTGAACGCCGCCGCCAGTTCGCCGAGTTCATCGCTCGATTCCACCTCGACTTTTGCGCCGAGATCGCCGGCGGCAACCCGGCGCGCTGCTTCCGCCAGCGACACGACGGGGCGGGTGACGCGGGCTGCGAACCACAGGCTGGCCAGCACCGCCACCATGATTCCCACACCGCCAACCAGCATGGCGGTAGAGACGATCTGTCTCTGCAATTCGATCAGCGGACGGCGTGAACTGCCGACGAGCAAAACGCCCATCAGTTGCTGATTCGCTCCGATTGGATTCGCTGCGTTCAGGTTTGGCCCAGTAAGCGGGATGGCGTGAAACACTTCGGCGTCGGCGGAATCGGAAGTCCAGCGGATGACGCGCTGAGATTCCTGCAGTGTGTCGCGCACCTGCGCGACCAGTGGAGCAAGCTGATCGGCGCCCGCGGCCGGCCCGTTCAAATCGAGCAGCGATTTCGGATTCCATTTTGCGTCCAGATTCTGATAAAGCAGGACACGCGTTCCAGCGGGGATGTCGAGCGTCGAGAGAAAGCCCTGGTCGAGCCGTTCGCCGCCAATCACGTACAAAGGTTGTTCCCCGACGCGGGCCGCGCGCACGGCAAACAGGCCGAGGGTTGGGCCATCGGGCAGCTCTTCGCGTTTCAGAAACGCTCCCGCCGGGGCAGCGGCCGACGGAATCGCGGCTTCGGGATAGCCGAATTTCGCCTCCCACTGCGCGGAGGAAAGAATGGTGCCGCGATTGTCTACGAGTTCGAGAAAGTCGAGCTGCTGCTGACCGGCCAGGGCGCGCGCTTCGCTTACGTACTCGCCCGAGTCCGTGGCGCCGCGGTTGATGTCGAGAGCGATGTGCTGCACGGTTTCGCTGGTTGCCACCGACTCGACCTCGCGCGCGACCTCCAATCCCCGCCGCTGGAACTCGGATTGAAACTGAGCTGCGACCGCGTTGGCGCGGTCCTGATTCGCCTGCTCGAACGAGCCTCGGATGGTGCTGTACACCGACACGGAAATGACTGCGACGCAGAGCAGCACCGTCAGAGCAAACAGCAGCAGAAGTTTCTTGCGGAAGGTCATCGCAAGGGCGCCTCGGGCCGCGAATCTTGCCGCGAAATTTCCGGCCGCCGATCTTCTGTGTGATCCGCCAGCCAAAGATCAGCCAGGGAAAGGCCGGTCTCATTCCAGAGCCCCAGCCGGTCCGGCGCCCAGTCGCGCACTCGCGCACTCGCCGCACTTGCCACCGGCAAATGAAAAAGCGGGATGACAGCGTATCCATCGAGCAAGCCGCGTTCAGCGTGATACAGGTCGTCCAAGTCCGAAGAATTGCCGCGAGTTGCCGCCTGGAATGCGGGCTGCGGCAATCCCAGTTGCCGCGCGGCTTCTGCGAGCGACATGGCTGGATCGGGACTGGGCAGCACTACGCGCATCAGGCGAATGTCTTCCGATCCCGACAACGATACTTGCACAGTGATGCCAACTTCGCGCGCGTTGAGCGCGATGCGCTCGGCAATCAGTTGAGCTTGCGGATCTTTCGGGTCATAACTTAGAACGTAGTTCAGAGTGAGCGCGGGCTGCCGCGAGTCGGCGAGCACGGTCCGGGCGCGTTGCGGATTCGCCTGCACGGAAAAGACCGCGCTGTAGCCCGTCATCCAGTTGGGAAGAATGCTGGCGGCGGGCTCTCCCGCGCCTTTCAACAGCACGGATTGAATGGGCTTGCGATCAATGGCGAGCGCCAGCGCTTCTCGCAGGCGGGGGTCCTGCGCTTTTGAGTTCGGAGAAAAAGCCAGCGCCAGCAATTCCACGGGCAGCGACGATGATGAAGATGACGACGTGCTGTGCCGCTGCGATCCGCTAGCTGCCTGCGGGGCTGCCTCGATCACGTCGGTCTTATCCAGTTCGAGTGCGATGGCCTGGTCGCGCAGCGATTTGCCGAATTCAATTTCGGCCGCGTCTACAAAAGGACGCCCGGCCCAGCCGTCTTCATTGGCGGCGAGCTTGAGCAGTTTCCCCGGCTGCCACCCAGCGACGAGGAACGGGCCGGTGCCGACGGGAAGACCATTCGCATTGCGCTTGAGCAGAAGATTTCTCGACAGCGCAAGTTCGGCGAGCAGCGCAGGCATGGGCGTCTCGCTTTCGATCGATATCGAGTCTGCCGATGCGCGAACATTCCAGTTGGGATGGAGAGCTTCGAGAATCTGCGCGATGGCTGCGGGCGTGGCAGCGCTGCCGTCGTGGAACTTCACTCCGCGGCGCAACGTGAATTGCCAGTGCCGTGCGGTCGAGTCACTCTGCCACGCTATGGCCAACGCGGGCTGAGGACGGTCTTGCGCATCGAGTCTCACGAGCGTGTCGCCGATCAGGGATAGTGTGCGTGCCATGTCCCAGTAGTCGTTGGGCGTGGCGTTCGCGGTTAGGTCGAGCGCGTCTGGCGCGGATTGCAGCATGACGCGGAGGGTTCCGCCATAGTGCGGACGGGTTGCGGCTGGTGTCGTCGCTGGCGTGATCATCGCCGCAATCAGGGCCGCGGCCAATATGCAACAGGAAATCCGAAGTTGCCGTGGCCACAGGCAGCTGCCGAGCTGCGCTCGGCTTGGACGGGCGAGGGCGCCCGTCCCCACACGAACTCGGCTAATTGCCGCAAGAAATCGATACTCGATACGCCTCATACCATCCTGTGTCTTTCTTTTTTACGATTGCCGCTGCGGCATTGCCGCTGCTTTCGGGCCACAGGGCGACGATCCGGCCGTCGAACTCTACTGCTGAACTCGCAGCCACCAGATCGCGATCGGGGATTTCGAAGGCGCGCAGGCCGTCGCGCTCTAAGTCTCCGCGCCCCGCACTTCCGCTCTCCGAGACCAGCAACTGTGTGCCGGCGCCGCAACTGGAGTGAACCGCGGCCAGGTCGCTGCCCCACTTCGCGCCGCGGATTACCTGGTCTGTCGTTCCATCCACAAGATGCAGAGATCCATCCACCGCAGCGATTGCCCATAGCGTGTAATTCGATCGCGGAAGCGGGGCCGACGAGTAGAAGGAAGGAACGTTGGAGAGTTTTCCGATGCCGGGAGAAAGCGCTCCGGTGAAAAAGTTGCGTGCAGCCGCAAAAAAGGCGCGCACGCTGCTGTCCTCGGGAGTCAGAGGCCAGGGATCGTCGCTGTCATTGCAGGTGAGCGTTAGCGGTGCGGGTGCGATGGAGTTCGTTCGGCAGAACGTTCCGGGCAGGTAAGCGTCAAACAGATGATCGCGGCGCAGCAGCAGACGTCCGCGCAAATCGCGGGGAAAGGCGCGCGAGTGAGCGATGGGCGCAGACGATTCCAGTTCCCAGTGTCCGGCGGGATTCGCTCCCTGATGAACATAGATCGCGACCGTGCCGTCACCGAGCACGATCAGGCGGGATCCTCCTGGCATTTCGACGGGGGCGATATCGAGTATCGGCTGTTCTTGCGCGAACAGTAAAGTTGTTTTCAGAACGATCGGCAACGCGGCGACGAATGGCGTTCCCGGTTGCGATCGCGGCACTGAGATGAGGGTGACCTTCTTTTCATCCTTTTTTTCATTGGTCTCATTCTGCGCGGCAGACCCGATTACCATCTCCGCCGTCCAAACGTATTCGCGCAGGCTTTCGGAGAGAACGACTTCGACTGTGCCCATCGCTGGCTCGACTTTGGCAGCGTGCACGCCTTCGACGCGCAACTCGGCGTCGAGCGCGCTGCGCACTTCGCGCACGGACTTGTCGTCGAGCGACGAACGGTTGGTGACCTCGACTGCAAAGGCGCCGGGCCCGGTCGCGGCGGCGATTTTGTGCGCGAGTTGGCGGGCGGCGTCTCCCAGGGAAGAGGCTGACAAGGAAGAAGGCAGAAAAACCATCGCGAGCAAGAACGAAGTCAGCCAACCTAATCGCAGACCGCTGGACGTTGGAGTGAACTCTCGCGCTCGCATGTGCGGAATGGGCTGATTATAGCGCGTGATCGATGGCGGCCTGTTCATAAGAAGGTTCTCAGTTCCCAGTTCCCAGTTCTCAGTTCTCAGCAAAATCTCTGACTGCGCGGTTCACTGAGAACTGGGAGCTGAGAACTGGGAACTGGATTTCGACTATTGTTGAGGCTGGGGACGATCACGATGCCAGCCGAAATCAGCAGAGGAGCCCAGGCCAGCATCACCAGCGCGATCGGGATGAGCCAACGAGCACTTGCAATTGCTGAAGCAACTCCGGGCGCGCCTCTTTCAGGATCGAAATTCAGCCTGCGCCGGCCGGCAACGAACCAGTAAGCGTCGCAGGTAAGAATTGCGGCGGCGATCAGGAACATCGCGATTCCCGCGCTCAACAGCACATACTTTAGCAATAGCATGGCGTGCCCCCTTTCAATTCTGTTGCCCGTGTTTGGAAACATCCTGGCGGCGCGCGAACGCCACGCGGACGATTTGTCCGAAGATGAGTTCTTCGATCAGCAAAGACGCGGCCAGCGAGAACGTCAGCCCGCCGATGATCACCAGACCTTGCAGCATCGTTTCCATGACTTGCCTCCATAACTCTTGAATGCTCGGAGACGAGGCGAGCCTCGTCTCTACAAATTCGGCGTCTACTGTCCGCCACCGGAGCTCGATCCGCTCTCGACCTGCGCGATCGTCTGGACTTCGGCTCCAGTTCCAGTTCCAGTTCCAACTCCAGATCCGAAGACGGTCGCAATTTGTTCGTCGCGTTCCGCGCGAATCTGGACCGTGTCGCCGGCATCGACGATGGCGAAGAGTTCCTCGACATCCTTCTTGCCCATGCGAATGCATCCCGTCGATGCCGCTTTGCCGATCGAGTTCGGCTGGTTGGTACCGTGGATTCCGTAGCCCTTCGCGCTCAGTCCGATCCAGCGCGTGCCCACCGGGTTGCCTTTGCCGGCGGCGACGACCTGACCTTTGTGGTAGTACACCGGGTTCGAGACGCGGCTGACGATCTTGAATTCGCCCACCGGACTCGGAGTCGAAGTCTTGCCGACCGCGACGCGATAGATGCGGACGACCTTTCCGTTTTCAAATAGCGCCAGCTTGCGGTCGGGGATGCTGACCAGAATCCATCGCGCCGTGGTTTTGGCGAACTCTGGAGCCTTGGGAGCTGGCGGGACGGGGACCGAGGTTTGCAGGGCCGCGCTGACGGTTGTCATTGCGAGCACTGCTGCCAGGACTGCCCCCAGAACTAAGATCGCCTTCCTCTGTCGATTCGCCTTGCCGTTTCCCCGGTTCATCGCGCTGCTCCTGTTTGCTTCTGACTGCTCTCGCCAGAAGAAAAAGCAAGCGGGAAGCCAGAGCTAGCCGATTGAAAATAATCAAGTTAATATCGTGCCAAGGGTGGGTTCCGTGTCTTTAGAAACGAGGGTGTGTCTGGAGAGACACGGGTTTGGGTCGACATCGCTGGCGCTTTTATTCGGTGAGTTTCATCTCTCGCAGGCGTGGCATTCTGCGGCGATGTCCGGATTTTTCGCGGTTGAGCGGAAGGAAGTTACACGGCTCTTGCAGTCATGCGTCGATGAGACAGAAAAAAGCCGCCATCAGATTTGCGCCGATGGCGGCAGTCATTGGTCCAGGAGGACGAGGAAAACTTGACTTGCGAAAAAGTGAACGGCCGAACTTTGGTCAGGCGCGCCGCAGCTTGCGCCGCACCAATCCCGCGATCCCGATCAGGCCGGTAGAGAGCAGCATCAGGCTGCCGGGTTCCGGAGCGGACATTGCCGTTCCGCGATAGCCGATAAATTCCTGCGGCCCGTGGCCGGGGGTTGCGCCGACCGGTGTGTACAGCGCCAGCCCTTTAAACTCGCTCGCCGGCGCGTGCTGCGCTAAGAGCAGAGCGTTGCTATCGAGAGCCAGCACCGCGGCGTTCGTGGTGATGCCCTTGGTGAATAGATTCCATACAGCCCAGTTGCCGGTTTGGGCGCTAATCGTCCCATTCATTACGCCCAGGAAAATGATGCCTGCGGCTTTATAGTCCATGAGGTTCTTGCCAAACAAGCCTGCGCCAGAAAGCAGGCCGCTGACGTGAGCACTCCAGCTCTCACCCGCCGAGATGTGGTTAGAGAACGAGTCACACATCATAGGCGTGGCCTTTCCGCCGTTAATCGAGAAATAGTAAGGATAAGTGTAGTAACCACCGGAGACGTTGCTGCCCGGGTAAAGAAACGTCATATTGACCGTGGCGGAATTGGCTGAGGCCAGCGTGGAGAGGGAAAGGGCGACCACCAGCGACAAGAGAAAGCGGCGACATAACATGATGGATTCTCCAAAACTAACTCGACTTCGATTACTCTGTTCTCGACAAGCTTTGATTGCGGGGAGGATGCGATGTTGAAGTGCAACCGCGGTGCCAACCGGCGCACTAATTAGTGCTCGCGGTTGCAAGCACTTGCAGACTTGCGGAAAAGGGAAAGTGAAAAGAGTTGCAGATGTCTGGGGCCGGGGAAACTTAATCGCCGCTAGTAATGACAGTTAGTAACTCAGGGTAATCGGAAGGAAGTAACCATGGCGATGCAGACGAAGAGGCGGCTTCCGATCAGTCGGCAATGTCATCATGCCTGCAGCGATAATCTCGCCATAAGTTTCTTATCGTCTTATCGGCGCCCTTCTTATCTTCCGATGTTTCATCGGCGACTCTTGCCACTTACCATTCCAGCAAAACGAATTCCGAGCAGAACCCCGGACCCATCGCGGCCAACAGGCCGAGCGTGCCGGGTTCGGGCCGGCGGTTCTTCATGACTTCTTCGAGCACCACCAGCACGGAAGCGGACGACAAATTGCCAGTCCTGCGCAAGCATTGCCAGGAAACGTCGAGTTCACCATTCTTCAAGCCGAGCGCCTCGGCGGTTGCTTCCAGAATCTTCGGGCCGCCGGTATGAAGCACCCAGTTGCCGATGTTGGCGCGAGTCAATCCGCGGCCGGCGAGAAAGTCATCGAGATCGCGCGCCAGGTTTTTGCGAACCAGGTTCGGGATTTCGCGAGAGAGAACAATGCGAAAGCCTCTTTCCGATACGTCCCAGCCCATCATCTCCTCGGTGTTGGGATAGAACACGGAGCGGGTTGCGAGAATCTTGGGGCCAGAAAGTCCGCAATCGGCACCGGCCACGATGACCGCGGCGGCGCCGTCTCCGAACAGTCCGGAGGAAATCAGGTTGGCCATCGAAATATCCTGGCGCTGCAGCGTGAGCGAGCAGAGTTCGACCGATAGCACCACTGCGGCCTGATCGGGATAAGCGCGCACATAATCGGCGGCGCGCGAAATCGCCGCCGCGCCGGCCACACAGCCCAGCCCGAAAATTGGAACGCGGCGGATGTTTCTGCACAATCCCATGCGATTGATCAGCAACGCGTCAATCGACGGGCTGCTAATGCCAGTCACCGAAACAAAAAAGAACGCGCCCAGGCTTTGGCCATTCAAGCCCGCGTCCGCCAACGCGCCGGACACGGCTTTTTCACCCAACTCCTTGGCGGTGCGAATCCAGTGATGGTTGGCCTCGCCCCAGGTTTTCATCTTTAAATATTCTTCTTTGGGGAGGGAGAGAAAGCGTCCGTCGACGCCCACGTGACGATGCAAACGCCGCAATACGTGCGGGTTTTCGATCTGATCGCCCCAGTATTCTTGTAGGGCCGACAGCAACATCTCCTGGGAGTAGTAATGCTGGGGAAAAGCGCTCGCCACGCCGGCAATTCGCATGCTTGTTCCTGTCTCGAAGTCTGTGGGCTAATTAATCCGCCGCGACTTCTCAAAGTTTGGATGCGATTAAGCTAGCACATTTGCGGATTCGCAGTGGTAGAGTATGGAATCGGAAAGGCAGGACCTATCAGTGAAATTCATCTTCGGATTGCTGCTCGGTCTCCTCGTCGTGCCCTTTGGGGCCTATCTGTATTTCACCGGAGGCAGCGCTCCCGTTGCCACCACCGACTCCGACATGCCCTTCGAAACTTTTTTCACGCAGAAGGCATTGAATGCGCGAATCGCGAAAGACATGCCGAAGACTGTCCCGATCCCGGCAACCGAAGCCAGCCACTTGGCCGGCGCCGATCTTTACAAGCAGCATTGCGCCGTTTGCCACGGCTTGCCGATGGCGCCGAAGACGGCGATTGCGTTGGGAATGTATCCGCGGCCGCCGCAGCTGTTCCAGGGAAAAGGCGTGACCGACGACGAGCCCGGCGAAACCTATTGGAAAATCTTCAACGGGATTCGCCTGACCGGCATGCCCGGCTTCAGCAAATCGCTTAACGAGACTCAGATATGGCAAGTGGCGCTTTTGCTGGCCAATGCCGACAAGCTGCCAGCCTCGGCAAAGGCGGCGCTGGTCGCGCCCATCGTGGCGAGTACGCCCATGGTAAGCGTACCGCCCGCAACAGCCGCACCGGTTTTTCCGAACGCGGTGCCGAGTTCCGCGCCACCGCCAAAATAGGCAGGCTGAAGAACCTTAGACATTCGTGATCGCTCAAGCGCTGCCCCAGAGCCGCTAACCCTTAAGCCCCGTCTCGCGCTATCGTGTAAGCATGGCGTTTGGACGTCCCAGAAAGCTTTTTACCGAAGCCGAACTTTACGACTATGCCGTAGGCGCGCTGGCCCGCCGCATGCGCTCGGTCGCGGAACTGAAGCGCCTGCTGCGGAACCGCGTCGAGGCCGATACCGAAATCGGGAAGACGCTGGTGGAACTGATTGTGGTTCGTCTGAAAGATCAGGGCTATCTGAACGACACCAAATACGCGGCGGCGTTTTCGTCGTATCGCCGCGACAACGAGAAATTCGGGCGCATGCGCGTGGTCAACGATCTGAAGGCGAAGGGTGTGCATGGCGACGTGATTGAGAAAGCGGTTTCTTCCGTCTATGACGACGTGAAAGAAGAGAGTCTCGCGCGCGCCTACCTCCGCCGCAAACGGCTGCAGAAGCCCAAAGACAGAGATCAGAAACAGGCGGCCCGCATTTTCCGGCAGTTGATGCGCGCCGGGTTCGGATCCAAAACCATCTTCGCAATCCTGAAAAAATGGGACGTGGACGAAGAAACGCTCACCGAACTTGAGAACGAGACTTCCGAGACGGGCTGAAACTTTGAAACCCGGTCACTCTGCCATGGTTGCGCCCATCCCTCATACTCTGATAGAACTTTGCAACTGAAGAAATCTGCAATTTCCTTCTGGAGGAACGATGAAGACGAGGTTCTCTTTAATGATCGCATCCGCGCTGCTGGCTCTGACCGCGTTCTCGTATGGACAGGCCGGAACCGACGTGATGAAAGCAGCCGACGACACCGGCAAGGCCACCGACACCGCCGCGAAGAAGACGGCGCACGCGACCAAGAAGGCAGCCGTGAAGACTGGCGACGCCACTGGAACCGCTGCCAAGGACACCGGCAAAGCCACTAAAACCGCCGCAAAGGATACTGGCAAAGGAACGGAAAAGGCCGCTGACAAGACTGGCGCTGCCACTAAGACCGCCGCCAAAAAGACCGGCAAAGCCACGGAAAAGGCGGCCGACAAGACCGGCGCTGCCACTAAAACCGCGGCCAAGGATACCGGGAAGGGCGTGGCAAAAGGTACCAAGGCGGTCGGGAAAGGCGTGAAAAAGGGCGCCGAAAAAACTGGGGACGAAGTGAAGTAACTCTTTGCTCTCTCAAGACGGCGTCGAAGTGCCGGCGGTCAATTGTCCCCGCAGCAGGTCTTCGGCGCCGCCGATCTTTGTGGCCGGGGTGAGATTATTGTCGAGCATTAGCCCGTCAATTCCCGCCCCCGCTCGCCGAATGATTTCGCTGTTTCCCTCCGTGTTCCCCTGTGCCCTCCGCGGTTATCGTTTAGAATTTGATCTTTACGACCGAACCCATGCTCACAGGCTCCGAAATTCGCCGCAAGTTTCTGGACTTCTTCATTCAGAAGGGACACCGCGAGGTGCACTCCTCGTCGCTCGTTCCGGCCAACGACCCGACGCTGCTTTTTACGAACGCGGGCATGAATCAGTTCAAAGATGTTTTCCTCGGCCTCGAAAAGCGCGAATACTCGCGGGCGACAACCTCGCAGAAATGTGTGCGCGCGGGCGGCAAGCACAACGATCTGGAAAACGTCGGCTTCACCAATCGTCATCACACGTTTTTTGAGATGCTGGGAAATTTTTCCTTCGGCGACTACTTCAAGAAAGACGCCATTGCTTACGCGTGGGAGCTGATCACTTCGCCGGATTGGTTCGGGATTTCGAAGGACAAACTGTACGTGACCGTTTTCGGTGGCGAGGATCTGGGAGGCGGCCAGCTACTGGCCGACGATGTCGAGTCGGAAGTTTACTGGCTCGACATCGTTGCCAAAGATCGCCTAAAGCGGATGGGAGCTAAAGACAACTTTTGGGCCATGGGTGACACCGGTCCTTGTGGGCCGTGCAGCGAGATCCACTACGACATGGGCGTGGCGGCTAGCGATCAGGGGCATACAGATTGCGCATTTGGCTGTGATTGTGGACGGTATGTCGAGCTGTGGAACCTGGTGTTCATGCAATTCGACCGCGATGCGAACGGCAAGCTGACGCCGCTGCCAAAGCCGTCGATTGATACGGGCGCGGGGCTGGAGCGGCTGGCATCGGTGCTGCAGGGCGTGATTTCGAATTACGACACGGATTTGTTCACGCCGCTCATTTTGCACGCGGCGCACATCCTTCTTGGCAGCTGGAATCTGCCGTCGAACTTGGCTGAAGACGATCGACATGTACTCCCTTCACTTCGCATCATTGCAGACCATTCCAGAGCGGCGACCTTCCTCATTTCCGATGGTGTGCTCCCTGCAAACGAAGGTCGCGGATACGTCCTGCGCAAGATCATCCGGCGCGCGATCACGCACGGGCGTTTGCTTGGCCGAGACACGCCCTTTTTGTCGGAAATGGTCTTCATTGTCCGCGATCGGATGCAGGATGCCTATCCGGAGTTGAAGGAATCGGCGGAGAGAGTGTCGAAAACCGTGCTGGCGGAAGAGACGCGGTTCGCGCACACGATGGATGTAGGACTAAAGAGGCTGGAGGAACAACTTGAGCCGCTGGCTAAAACGAAGAAGAAGAATCCTGAAACAATTGTGGCCTACTCAGGGCTAGAGGCCTTTCGACTCTACGACACATTCGGGCTCCCTCTGGATTTTATCCAGGATGCTGTCCGGGACAGGGGTTTGGAGTTCACTGAGGAAAGCTTTCAACTTGCGATGAACCAGCAGCGCGAGCGGGCTCGTGCCTCCTGGAAAGGAGCAGCCAAACAAACGGCTAATCCCGCTTACCAGCAGCTCCCGAAATCTGAGTTCGAAGGCTATCGCCAGACGCGTTCTGATAACTGCGAAGTGCTCGCCATCATCAAGAGCGGGCAGGGAGCGCAGGAGCTTAGGCCCGGCGAGTCTGGCGAGATCATTCTCGACCACACGCCCTTCTACGCCGAATCCGGAGGCCAGGTCGGCGATCGGGGATGGCTTTACTCCGACGATCACAACACCGTCGTCGCCGCAGTTACTGGATGCTACTACCCGGTGCAGGGCGTGCGCGCGCATCAGGTGGTCATGAAATCCCCACCCTCCGCAAAAAACGCGGAAGGGTGGGGCACCCTCCGCGTTGGCGATAAAGTCGATGCCGTTGTCGACGCTGCGATTCGCGAAGCCACCATGCGCAATCACACGGCTACGCACTTGCTCCACGCAGGACTACGAGAAGTGCTGGGCAAGCATGTGAAGCAGGCGGGGTCGCTGGTCGCTCCCAATCATCTGCGCTTCGATTTCTCGCACTTCACTGGCGTGGAAGACGAAGAGTTGCAGGACATCGAAGACATCATCAACAAGGAAGTTCTGCGCAACGAAAAAGTGGAGATTGTCGAAAATGTCCCGATTGATGTGGCCGTCAACGAGTATCACGCCATGGCGCTGTTTGGCGAGAAGTATGGCGACAAGGTGCGCGTGATCAGGATCGGCGATTTTTCTACGGAGCTGTGCGGCGGCACGCACACGCGTGCTACGGGCGAGATCGGACTGATCAAGATTTTGAAAGAGGGAAGTGTGTCGTCGGGCGTGCGGCGGATCGAGGCCGTGACCGGCGAAGGCTCGCTGCGCCACTTCCGCAAAGATCACGAATTGGAAGGAGTGGTGGCGAGCTTTGTTGGTCCCACCCTTTCGCACAAAACGCGAAAGGATGGGGCACCCACGCCCGAAGATGGGTCACCCGCTACCGGAGAGGCGTTAGAATCGCCGGCGCAGGCGTTGAAGCTGGAACTCGAAAAGAAAGACGCCGAAATCAAACGGCTGACGCGCGAGCTCGATCAGGCGCGGATGAAGTCGGCATCATCCAGTGCGGCCAACGTCGGCGAAAAAGTTAAAGAGATTCGCGGCGTCAAGGTGCTTGCCCACCGCGCGGACAATCTCGAACGCGCGCAGTTGCGAACACTGGTCGATCAACTGCGCGAAAAGCTCGGATCGGGCGTGGTGGTGGTCGGTTCGGCTGCGGATGGAAATGTTTCGCTGATTGCTGGCGTCACTAAAGATCTGACCAGCCGTATTCAGGCGGGGAAAGTTGTGGGCGCGGTGGCCGCGAAAGTTGGCGGAAAGGGCGGCGGGCGTCCGGATCTTGCCGAAGCGGGCGGCAAGGATGTGGCAGCGCTGGACTCGGCGCTGGCCGCAGTGTACAACATCGTGGAGACATTGCTGGGGTGACGGTGTGAGGCGGGCACTCCGCCTGCCGAGGTTCGCTCGGCTCCCCGGACGAGGGCGTGGGGTACGGGGTTCCGGTTAGCGCTATGGATGACCGCATACGATTCTTCGAGCACCAGGGCAAGCAGATTCTGCTGCTGGACTTTTCCCATGCCAATGCGAACGAGATGCAGCTTCTGCTTGAATATGTGCGGGTCACGGTGGCGCAGCACTCACGCGAATCCCTCGTCACGCTGGCCGATTTCACCGGCTGCGCGGTGGATCACGCGGTTGCTACGAGGATCAAAGAGGTGCTGACTCTCGACCGGCCGTTTGTGAAGAAGACGGCGTGGGTCGGCAGCGAGAGTATCCCGCACGCCTTCATGGAAAACTTCCACACTTTTTCCCAGCGCGAGATTGTGACGTTCGGGACGCGGGAAGAAGCAATGGACTGGCTAGTGAAGGAACAGTAGCCAGTACCCAGTACTCAGTGCTCACTGAGACTTGGCCCGCCAAGACCAATGCGTTTACATAGCCATCCTGGATAGCTATAATAAGAACATGCAAGTCAGCGTCGCCGATGCTAAGAACAAGCTGCCGGAATTGATCAAGGCGGTCGAGGATGGACGGCCGGTCACCATCTGCCGCCGAGGTGTGCCCGTGGTGGACATCGTGCGCACCAAAAAGCCGACTCGCAAGAAGCGCACGCTGGGGACGCTGAAAGGCAAAATCCAGGTGTTCGACCCGGACTGGTGGAAGCCGATGACGGCGCGTGAGGTGGAAGATTTCCTCGCGGGGTGCCGGTAACGTGCGCCTGCTTCTTGACACCGCAATTTTGATTTACGCGGTCGAAGCGCCGGAGCGGCTGAGCAAGCGCGCGGCGGCGGCATTGCAGAACGGAGAAAATGTCCTCGAATTGAGCGCGATTTCGATAACGGAGATCGCCATCAAAACATCCTTGGGCAAGCTGAGGGTTCCGGCAGCAATGGCGCGGCAGGCGGTTCAGGATCTTGATATTCGCATACTGCCTTACACAGGCGAGCATGCCCTTCGGCTATTCGAGCTGCCGCTTCATCATAGCGATCCCTTCGATCGCCAAATCATCGCGCAGGCGTTGTGCGAGGAGATCCCGGTGGTTACGCCGGACGAGAAATTCAGGTTGTACAGCGGACTCAAGATTATCTGGTGAGGCGCTCAGTTTTTCGCGATTTCGATTTGAGGTTGCAGGTCTTTCTGAGAACTGGGTACTGTTCTTTTCAGCTTCTCCACTTCAACGTCACCGGTCCGCTCATCGGGTGCTTAAACTCGCCGCCGGTCTTCTTCATTTCCAACATCGCGCTCTTCAAGCCGAAATACCACTTGGCGGGACGGTCGGCGTCGTCGATCAGCATTAAATGTGGGTTGTGCTTCAGACCTTCGGACTGAAGTTCCATGGTGCGGCGGTCCTGCTCCACGAATTTTGCGAAGACGAATTTCAGCAATTGCGGGCCGAACGGCAACCACCGAAACAGGTTCCAGGCGGCCACTACGTCGATGCGGCACTGGTTGCGGGTGATGGGAGTGACCGTAGTCAGGCTGGAGAACCAGTATTTGCCGGCGCGAATGATTTCCGAACGCAGGTTGGGCAGAACGAAATCGATGGTCGTGGTGATCGAATCGGCGTCGGCGTAGAGCCGCAGAAGTTTGTAGGGAGCGCTGTTGGAGCTGGGCGTGTGCGCGCTCATGCGAAATCCGTAGGGGATGGGCTCGAAATTCTTGTGCTTCTCGTGAATCGATTTTCGCGTACGCCACCACCACGCCTGGTGGACGAAGGGGCCGTGCGCGGGATCCATCAGGCCGATGATGCCGTGGTCGACCGAGCAGGGCAGATCGGCGGTGAGATAGGCGAGTTTGTAATGCTCGCTGAATTTTGGAATCACGGGCGCTGGAATCGGCGCAGGGCCGGACTTCGAGAATCCAGCGCCGGCTGGGCCGGGATCGGGAACGAAGACCCAGATGAAGTCGTCGCGCTCTTCGCAGGGATAGCTGCCGGCGTAAATGCGGTCGATTCTCAGAGTTTGCCCGGCGACGAGCGACGGGATCAGCTGGCACTGGCCGGAGTGGGGGTCGAATCTCCAGCCGTGGTACGAGCATTCGATTTGCTGGCCGTCGAATTGTCCGCAGGAAAGCGGCATACCGCGATGCGGGCAGGCGTCGCGCAGGGCGAAGGCTTGGCCTTGCTGGTCGCGTCCGACGACTAGGGGCTGTTCGAGCAACATCGTTTTGGCCAGCTCTCCGCTGCGGAGTTGATTCGCCGGAAGGGCGCGGTACCAGAAACCGAAGAGCATGAGCGCGTCGGGCGTCTGGGATTGGAGTGGGGAGTCGTTTGGCATCGGAGAGGAGAGGATACCGCAGCGGGCGGAAAACTTGAACCGCCGAGAACACCGAGCGCGCCGAGAAAACGAGACCTTATGCGCGCTGTGCGGAGCGGAGACGCGTTTTCAGCCGAATGTATGCCTCGTGGGCTACGCCGGGCTGTTCTATGTGGGCAAGGAAAAGTTTGCGGAGGGCGGCGGTGGTCAGTCGGCCTTCGATGTAGGCGTCGTAAAGATCGGTGCCGGTAAGAGATCCGAGTTGCTCGGCGACGCATTCGTACTTGCGGCCGGTGAAGGCTGGAGCTGGCGCGGCACGAAGACCTTGGCCGCGATGTTGGGTCAGGAAGTCGAGAGCTTCGACGGCATCGACGAAGGGAAGCGACGTCTGGTGTTCGAGGTCTTCACGGGTTATGTCGAACAACTCCGCTAGATCGGTGTCGCGGAAAGCGGGACGCGCGGGGTGCAAGATGCGCGATCCGAAAAAGGCGAGGGCGTGTTCGAAGACCGACATGTAAAACGCGTCGTCTTTGTCCAGCAACTGGGGGGCTGGCGCGCCTTGCGAAACGGTGTGCTCTGCTGAAGGCTTGCCGTTCGAAACATTCGGCAGTCCACGACAGGCTTGATGAAGGAAGCGGGTGGCATCTTCAGCGCAGGAGGTCATGCGGAACTGGCGCACGTAGACGGCGTTGATGGGCGTGAGGTAGACGCTGCCGCGCTCGCGGACCTGACGTAGCAGAGATTGACGATGGCCGGCGCTGAATCCTTTGCGCGATAGCAGGCGGCGCAGAAGCGCGTCAGAACTGCGCGAATAGACTTCGGGCATGAGATCAACCAGGAGCTTCGGCTGCGTTGTGTTGTGTTGAGAGTATTCATTGATGCCCAGAAAACGCACCATGCCCTCGATCAAGTTGTAGAGAGTTGGACCGAGATCGGGCGCGCCATGGTCGTCTCGTCCCCAGCGGTCGAGGCAGAGGCGGTAGTTTTCGTACTTTTCCAGCGGCGTGGCATTGAAGACGCAGAGTACATTTTCGCGGACGCCTTCGCGGACCTCTTTGCGTACTTCGACGGCTTCGACGTGCTCAAGAGCTTCTCCGGCGGCGCGCCAGTAGAGGGCATCGACGTTTTGCAGAAGGGTGAGCGTGGGTTCCGCGGGAAGCCGCTGCTGGACCAGAGCGGGCAGATGCTGGGGCGCGAGGTGCGACTCGCCGAACAACACGGCGATGAGCGCGTCGGGATGCTGGCGGCGGAGTTCGGCAATCTTGTCGGCGGCGTGGCGGTCACGAGCTCCGATCTTGCGCAGATCTTCGCGCGGCATGCAATCGAGCCCGTAGACTGGTGCGCCGTGGCTGCGGGCGGCGGAGAGCAGTTCATAAAACGAAGGCCAGTCGTATCCCCAGTCGAGTTCGAAGCGTATGCGCTGGCGCAGTTCGTCTTCGTCAATCTCGCCGCGGAACCATTCGTCGAGAATGTGCTGGTCGTGGGAAAAGACAGTCTCGACTCCCAGCACTACGGGGCGTTGGTGGAGTTCGGGATCGTGGAGGAGCGAGGCTAAATAGCGTTGCGAGTTGGGCAGCGCGTGGTAGTCGGCAACCAAGACGATTCCGGCCTTGGCGATTTCTTCGCGGACATCGCTCGGTGTGAGAACTTTCTGGTAAGAACGGTAGGCCTCGCGAAAGTCGCGAAGATATTTGCGCCCGGCGGAGGGATCAATGGCGCGAATCTCACGCTCGACGCTGGCGATGGCGTGGAGTTGGGCGGCACTGCGCCGCGATCGTAGGATGCCGGTGGTGGCCATAAATTCGTCGGTCGTCGTTCGCTGTTCGGCGTTCGCTATTCGTCGTTCGTTATTCGCTAAGCTGACTACAGATCCCTCGCTCCGCTCGGGATGACAAGTTGTTTAGTATTCCGCCAGCTATTTCGCCGCCTTGACTTGCCCATCGTGCGTCCCTATCCTCAGTTTTTCGAGGACCGCGAACTAGGCTCGGCCTCGTGGAGCGCCAACCTTGCCTCTGCTTCCGCCTGAGAACCTGACTGTTGCCACTACCGGCGCCAGTGGGTCGTTATTTCTAAAGCACTTTCTGCTCACCGTGGAACGCGATCCGCGGGTGAAGACGGTGAACTTCATCGCTTCCGACAGCGGCCTGCGCGTCATGGCCGAGGAACTCGGTATCGAAGGCCGTTCCGAGCTTCTACAGCAAATCATCGGCGCGCCTTCGACAAAGATTCAGCAGCAGGCCAACAGCGACATCGGGGCCAACGTGGCCAGCGGATCGTACCCTTCGGATGCGATGGTCGTGATCCCGTGCAGCGTCGGCACCCTCGGCCGCATTGCCAACGGCACCGCCTCGCGTTTGATCGAGCGCGCCGCCGATGTGAGCCTCAAGGAGCGTCGGCCAGTCGTGTTGTGCGTGCGCGAAACGCCGCTGAACAAAATCCACATCCGCAACATGTCGCTGGCGGCGGACGCTGGGGCGACTATCTTCCCGCTGATCCCCACGTTTTATAACCATCCGTCGAATGCCGACGCCATGGCGCAGGAATTCGCGAACCGCGTGCTCGCGCATATAGGATTGGCCCAACAAGGGGCGTTTCGCTGGAAGGGATGAAGCGGTTACCAGTACCCAGTACCCGGCATTCAGTACTCAGAGCACAACTCTTGGGTTCCTTATGGTTCTATTGAAAGATCTTTGACTTGGGGGCAAGCCTTTCCTGCTTTGCAGGGATGCTTTCAGTCTAGGGAAGGGGCAGTTACGAAGGTAGGTATCTGGCGGGCATGTACTGCGAGTGCCGGCGATCTTGGCGCGGCCGAGTTCAGGGATGAGGGCTTGCCGGTTCTTTTTCGATTTTCTGCAATTCCGCCGTGGCTGGGGCGTTATCCGGGTGCTGGGTCAACTCTGTTTTGAAAGCCGCGATCGCGGCCTTCGTGTCGCCTTGTGATTCACAGATCAGTCCGAGAATGAAGTAGTAGCCGCGAGCTTGCGGGTTTCTAGCGATTGCCTGGCGGGCGTTGTCGGCGGCTTCAGGGAGTTTTTTCAGTTGGAGTTCGACGAGCGCCAGGTAGATGTACTGATCGGAGTCGCTGCTGTCGATCATGATGGCCCGTTGCAAGGACTCCTCGGCGGCAGCGAAGTTTCCGGTCTTGTAATAGGCGAATCCCAGGTTGTAGTTTGAGCGCCAGAAATTCGGGTTCCGTTTGAGGACATCTAGATAAAGAGGGATGGCGCGCTGGGGCTGGTCCGCGCCCAGCAGGGCGTTGGCGAGGTTGTCGCGCACGGTCAGATTGTCCGGGGCCGATTCGGCGCCGCGAGTGTAGAGCAGGATGTCGTTGGCCCATTGCGTTTGCTCGGTTAGAGTGAGGGCTGCGAAAAGCAGGGCGACGATGCCAGTGAGCACTGCGGGCACGATGATGCGTTGGCGTTCGGGCATGCGCTGTCCAAAGGCGGCGATCGAAAGCGCGACCAGCAGCGCAAAACCGGCCGAGGGCAGGTACAGGTAGCGATCGTGCACGATGTCACCCACTGTAAGCGATCGCAGGTCGAGGACCGGCAACAGAGGCAGCACCATCAGCGCGACCGCAAAGCAGGCGACTTGTTTTTGTGGGAGTGCGTGAATCCAGTAGTACAAGCCCACCGTGAGCGCGAGCAGAAAGAACAGCGGCAACACGACCGAGCCGGCGGAGGCGTGGCGCACGTAGTCGAGCGAATAAAATTCGCTGAGGCCGAATGGCAGAAGCAGATGCTTCGCGTAAAACCAAAGAACCGAAGGCCATGTGCGGAACACCTCAGTCCATGAAATCGAAATCGTGGAATGCGCGAAGCCTCTTAACACACGGTAGCGAACACCAATGTAGACCAGGGCCAGAAGGGCATAGGGCGCAACCTCTCGGATCGCCGTAGCCATCACAGACGGTGCGCCGTCGGCTTGCGTTCTGCTTTGTAGACGAAGCAACGAGAGCGCAAGGATCAGCAGCGGCAGGACGATCGCAGTTTCCTTCGAAAGCAACGCGAGCGCGAACCATCCCACTGACAAGACAAGCTGCAACACTTTTTGCGACTCACGAAAACTTAAGAAAGCCGACAAACTCGCTAATACCAAACACGCCATCAGCGGATCGGTGACGCCTGAGATCCACGCCACATTTTCAATGTGCGCCGGGTGCAGTCCGAACAATAATGCGGCCACGAAGGCGATCATCCGGTCGCGTGTCAGTTGTTGCGCAAGCCGAAAAACCAGGTAGGTCGCTGCGACATGGCACAACACGCTGGCCGCGTGCCAACCGGCGGGGTCCGCGCCGAAAAGCGCATAGTTCAGCCTGAGCCACAGAAGAAACAGCGGTCGATAGTAATTTCCCACGCTGTGGGGATAGATCGCCGCCCACACGTGAGACGTAAAGTACTGGAGCACGTAACGCCAGTCCTGAATGGCCGGGTTCTTCAGAATTTGGGGTGTGTCGTCGTAGACGAATCCGAACCCAAGCGTGCCGAGATAGGCGAGCGCGGTGATGCCGCAGGCGATGATCTCCATAGTCCCGGGGCGCAGAAACAGAGGCGGCGTGGAGGGCACGGCTGCATGATTGCGGTCCATGTGTTTCCGGGTTCAGACGTTTCCGAGAGAGCGGCATCTGAGCCGTTTACGAAGAGATTAACGATTGGCAAGCGGCGAGACAAGTGACTGCTGTGTGTCCGGAGTGCAAGTTCGTCTAAGTGAAATTCTGCCGGTTGGGACGGTTTTTCCTGGTGATGCTGCCCACGGTCTGATACCACGCGACCACCCAGGGCACGAGCAGGGAAAATGCCAGGCGGGCGGCCATGGTTCCCCTACGAGCTTTTCGGAGGTCGGTCCAGTCCAACCGAAAGGCAAAGTAGATTTCGAGAGCAAGCACGAATAACAGGGGAATGGGTGAGTAGACGAGCGCCAGGACGGCCAGAACTTCGGCGAGGCAGCGAGCCTGGTTACGCCACAGGCGGGCCGAGCGTCGGCCCAAAACGCCGTCGGTTACGGAATAGCCGACCATTTGTTGGAGAGCCGTGCGGAAAGTGTGGCGCGGCTGGTAAATCGCCTTGGCGCGTTCCGGGAAAGCGGGCGTTACCAACTGACGCACTCTGGAATCGAATATCGTGTCTTCTCCGAGGAAGATGTTCTCGGGGAATCCGCCGACGCGTTGCCAGAGCTCTTTGCGGAAGGCCATGGAGCGGGCAGTGCAGGATTTGGTGGCCGCGTCGGCGTTCAATTTGACTCCGAAAAACGGCGCGGAGGCCACGTCCCACTCAGTAGAGTTTGTGGGCTCGATATACGATCCGCCGACGGCATACTGGGAGGCGCCATCGAAAATCGGGGCCGTGAGGTTGGCGAGCCAGTCGGGATGGTAGGCGCAGCCGGCATCGGCGCAGGCAACGACATCCGAAGAGGCGGCGGCGATTCCGACGTTGCGGCCACGTGCGATCGGTCCCGGGGAGCGTTGCAGGCTGCAGCTCTCATCGCGGATGGGAATCAGCGCCGGATATTTTAATCGGGCGGATTCGAGACGCTCCCAGGTTCCGTCTGTAGAGCCGCCATCGACGATGATGACTTCGGCGGGAGCGAGGGTCTGCCGCATCAGACTCTCGACCAGTGCGTCGATGTCGTCGCGCTCGTTAAGGACGGTGGCTGCCACGCTCACGGCTGGCATGTTGAGTACAAGTGTACCCGCGAACGGCAGTTCCCAGTTTCCCAGTTCTAAGTATTCAACCGCGCTTTTCACTGAGAACTGGGACTTAGAACTATTGCTTCTTCCGGCACACCACATCCGTGCCGTTGACGCCGGAGCGGTTTTTTTTGTACTCTGCGATTACACCGGAAAGGAGGTGGTCGGATGACAAGTTCTGAAAGTGGCAGTAGAAGTACCAGACCAGGTGAGGTGGCTGAGTCTTAGGGCGGTTGCTCTAAGCGGAGTTCTCGAGGAACCTTTGGTCGGGGGAATCGGGAACAATCTCTCGCAAACCATCCGTGAGTATGGGCTGATCCGCCGGGCACAGGCTGTGTCCGGCACCGGAGTGAGCGAGGGGCCACGAGAGTGACCACCTCAGTCAATCCCAAACAGTCCACCGGACAGCCCGCAGGCTGTAAAGCTTGCGGGCTGTTCTTTTCCCCCCGCACCGCTCAGTCGTCAGTGTCCGATAGCATCGAGTATGGCGTCGTTGATGGCGTAGGCCGTGCCATCGCTGCCGATCACCGTCGGCGTGTAGGCCTCGCCGATGCCGGTGGAAAGCGTAATCACCTCCGACAACGCGTTCGCCGTCAGGTCCCAGCGATACAGTTTCCCATCTTCGCTGTTGGCGAGAATCGACTTGGTGAACGGATCGACAGCGGCTGTGTTGATGCACCATTCGCGAACTGCGCCGGGAAAATCCGGAAACTCCGGATCGGGCGTGACCCCGAGAATCGTAATGACCTCTTTCATCACGCGGGTCGTGGAAATCACCGGGTCTTTCTCGGTGGCGTCGGGGTCGAGGATCGCGATGCGGTTGTGCCCATCGCCGGTGCCGAGGCCGGCATAGTTGTTGTACTTCGTCATGAGCAGGTATTTCGATTTCCCATGATAGCTGGGCACGAGCGCGGCGGGGACGATCGAAGCCGTGTCGTCCCAGCCAAAGCTGCCGGGAGTCTTGGTCTTCGACAGATCGCTGTTGAAGTGGAGCAACCAGCCGCGATCATTGTGGTTGGGGAAGGGATTTTCGAGCACCCCGAAGTAGACATCGCCATCCGGCCCAACGGTGGGCGTGGCGGAGCTGCCGTCGTAGAGCCACGCGTCCAGCTTCGAGGATGGATCGGTCAAGCGCACACGGTTTACGAGCGCGAGGGTCGTGCTGTTCAGCGCCAGCAGGTATCCATAGCTGTTGTTGTCGACCGCGACATATAAAAGGCTGCCGTCGGGCGAGAGCGCGGGCGCGCAGCTGATGGCGACCTGGGAAATGGCGGGGTCTCCGCTGACGGCTGCGGCTGACACCCACGTTCCTGTGCCATCGGGAGCAATTCGTGCCACGCCGCTTTGCAGGTTGAGCGGGGTGGAGCCGAGCACCAGGAATCCGAAGTAGAGGTTGCCATTGGCGTCAGTCGTGAGTGGAGTGTCGATCTGCACGTTCTGCGCGTAGACCGTCGGGTCCTTCCGGTAGTTTTTTGCGCCATAGAAGTAGAGGCGCGTGACCGTGCCTTTCGCTTGATCGGGATTCTGCCGCACTAAAACGCGGCCGGCAATGTCGGGGACGAAAAGCTGGTTGCCCGAAATAGTTGGTCCGAGAGCGGGGACGAAGCTGGCTCCCGGAGCCTGCCAGCCCGTGCTCTGCGTCCAGAGTCGGGCGCCGGTGGCGCCGTTAATCCCCTCGACGCGGAAACTATTCGCGCCCGCCTTCACCGGAACGACCACCGTATTCGCCTGGGTCACGAGCGGCGACCCGTAATGAATGAAAATTTCGCCATCCGGAGGATGCAGGTCCACGGGCACATGCCAATGAATCGTGTCGAGCGGTTGCGATTGAACGGTGGAGAGCGCAGTGTGCTGCTCGTCATGCGAGTGCGTCAACCAAGCGCCGGTTTGAGCGGATGCATTCAGCGTCAACATCGCCGTGCATGCGGCCATACAAAGCACGAAGAGAATCAGTCGAGACGGTGCCATCTTGATCACGTTATCCATCCATTCCGCCCGCCATGCAGCCAGGGGCAGAGGATCTCACTCCCAATCGAGGAGCAGCCTAGCAGTCGAGGCGTTCGGAGTTGTCAACGGAATGTAAAAAATGGCGTGCGTGCATACCGCAGTCGGGCACGAGATACGCGACTGAGAACTGAGAGCTATCCGACCGCGCCGTGGAAAAAAATGTCCGTGTACTGCCGGACGATTGCGTCTCCAGTCAGCGGACCGTCGGGTTTGTACCACTGATAGATCCAGTTGATCATTCCGACCAGCGCAAAGGCCGCGGCACGCGGCGTGACTGGCGACGGAGAATTACGCGCGCGCTGAACGTCGGCGACGAGATGCTCGACGAAGTGCAGGTAATCCTTCTTGCGTCCGTTGATCTTGCGCCGGAGCGCCGGCGGCAGCGGATGATTCTCGTGCAGCATCACCGTAATCTCACGGTCTTCGGGACTGATCACAACCTGGATGTGGAGCCGGATCAGAGTGCGCAGGCGTTCTTCGATTCCGGCAACACTGGCTCCGTCGACGCGGCGCACCACATTGATGACCCGTTCCTCAGTGCTGTCCATGGCGTGCGACATGATGTGGAACAGGATTTCGTCCTTCGACTGGAAGTGGTGATAGAGGCCGCCCTTGGAGAGCTTGAGCGCGGCGGCGACATCGTTCATGGAAGTGGCATCGTATCCGCGCTCTTGAAAGAGGCGGGCGGCGGTGCGCAGGATTTCCTGGCGAGGTTCGACGGCAGCTTCGCGGAGCGTCACCCAGAGATGGTATCGCGGAATGGGGTCCGGGCTCTACCTGCCCACGTCAAATTTGCTATAAAGACTCCCTCACAGTTGTCGTTCAGAAGCTTCAACTATAATGGCCCGCACAAATGCCCTCACCTCTGGTACGACGGCGCGGAGCCCTTCCCAGCGTTAGACGCCGGTCTTGCTGAACGACTCCGCCGGCAATCCATCATTCCAGGGCGGTAATGGGCTGCACGAAGGAGGCTCCATGAAGGAATTGTCTGAATCCAGACGCCGGTTTCTAAAGGCGGCGTGTCTAACAACCGGAGCGGTTTGGCTATCGTCCGGGAATGTCGCTGCTTCCGCCATAGCGTCGCCCAGCAGCGACTCATCCGCTGCGTTGCCGGAGTCCGGGGCCGCG
>Ga0182030_10006157_pt1 | contig 25354 bp, 20 predicted proteins | sample 812S3MmetaG_FD_121299 | JGI IMG/M metagenome (GOLD analysis project Ga0182030, IMG submission 121299) | Permafrost microbial communities from Stordalen Mire, Sweden - 812S3M metaG (Illumina Assembly) | ecosystem: Environmental > Terrestrial > Soil > Wetlands > Permafrost | place: Sweden...
CCGGGGCATGCGCGCCATTGTGCTGAAGAATCACTACGAGTCGACCGCATCGCTGGCTTACATCGTGCGCAAGGAAGTGCCGGGGATCGAGGTCTTTGGTGGAATTACGATGGATCTCACCAATGGCGGCGTGAATCCGGCGGCCGTGGAATGGATGGCCAAGGTCAAGGGCGGCTACGGCAAAGTGGTGTGGATGCCGACGTTCGATGCGGAGTACGTGGTGACGCAGTCCAAACAGAATCGTCCTTTCGCGCGAGTGTCCAAGGATGGCAAGCTGTTGCCGGAGGTCGAAAAGGTCATCGGGATCGTCGCCAAGAACAACATGGTGCTGGAGACGGGCCACGTCTCACCGGCCGAGGTCCTGATGATCGTGCGCGAAGGCAAGCGGCAAGGGGTTCGCAACATCCTGGTGACGCACGCGACCAACGAGTTTCCGGGGCTTTCGGTGGAACAAGTGAAAGAAGTCGCACAGTTGGGGGCCTATTCGGAATTCGTTTGGTCGGGTGCGCAAGGGGCGGGACTAAAAACCTGGATCAGCGCGATCCGCGCGGCCGGACCTGCTTGGTGCGTGATTTCGAGCGACCTGGGGCAACCCAACAATCCGGTGCATACAGATGGACTCATGCAGCTGTACAAAATATTAAAGGATCAGGGATTCACCGATGCGGAAGTGGCGCAGATGTCGAAAGGGAATCCGGCAAAGTTGCTCGGTTTAGCGCCCTAGGGCCTGAAAGAGGGCCGGAAAGTGGGGCTGGAAATGCGAAGGCCGGACCACCCGGCCCGGCCTTTTTCAAATCTGCTTATGATCAGCGCACCTAATGATCAAGCCACCTGCTCTTTGTAACGAGACAGAACCTGATTCATCTGGTCCTTGAGGTGAAGTTTATATTTCTTCAGCCGATGTTCTTCTGCTTCATCTGCCATCGACAAGTGCTCCTTTCCCTCCAGGGCCGCCAGCTGACGATGGGTTTCCGCGTGTTCACTCACGAATTTCCGGAATTCCTCACTCGTCGCCATCAGATGCGCCTTCAATTCTTCCAGGTTCTCCATATCTTACGCCCTCCTTTAAGGGGTATAAAAGTTCCTGACGCACCCTGACAATATCATGAAATAAACTTCATGACAATCCCCGATTCAGGCGGGTCGTGATAGTAGGAGCCACGTAGTCCGATCTGCTGAAAACCGGAACTTTGGTACAGCGCCCGAGCTGCGGCGTTGGACTCGCGGACCTCCAAAAACCACGTATTTCGGCCACGCGCGAGCTCGGCTTCGAGCAGCCTGCGGCCAATTCCGCAGCGGCGTGCGGCACCGCCTACAGCGACGTTCAGGATTTCGCGCTCACCGGGAGCGGTCTGGCGCGAAAGGAGAAATCCAAGCACTTGACCGGACTTCCCGGCGTCGATGGCTACATCGATGGCCACAAGGCAGTCATTCCGCAGGTAATCGGCGGGTTCCCAATGGGACGCATCCGGGGCCGCGTTTTGAATCGCCATGATGGCATCGAGATCGGAGGGCGCAGCCGCGCGGATCTCGACCGTATCGCCGAGCATTTCGCGCAGCATGACTCTTTCGCGGAGACCGATGGCTCGCCAATCGAAACGCTGTTCGGCGCACAGGCGTCCGGCAGTGGCGATGGACGCGCGCAGCGCAGGGTCCTCCAGAAGACGCTCGATACCTTGTGCGAGATCGGCGGCTTGATCGGCCACCCAAACGTGTTTGCCGTGCTCCAGGCCGAGACCCGCGACGCCGGACGAAGTGGAAATAACGGCCCGCTGCATCGCCATGGCCTCCAGCACTTTCACGTTGGTGCCGGCGGATTCCAGTGTGGGCACCAGGACTAGATTTGCATCGTGATAGAGAGGACGAACATCGGCCACGAATTCAAGGATGCGGATGCGCGGCTGCTTTGAAGTCGAAAGATCGACGGGAGGCGGCAGCGTTCCGGTTTGATTGCGCCAGTGCAGCCACGGCTCCGGCCCGGCGACGACGGTGAGTTCGAAGTCGCGAACCAGCGGGAGAATCTGTTCGGTTAAAAATCGAAAGGCCACGATGTTCGGAAAGTGGCGGAACGATCCGATGAACAGGAGCTTGTTCCCGGGGGTTTCGGGCTGCGGCTGGAAGCGGCCAATGTCCACGCCGTTTTCAATCACGCGCGTGTGCGGCACGCCGAGCATCTCGCGATCCTTTTCGGACATCACGACAACCCGCCGGAATTTTGCGACGGCACGACGTTCGTAGCGCCGCCAGCGCCACCAATCCCACCAGGAGCCGACCGTTTCTTTGCGCTTCATCACCTGCGCGTAGAGATCGAACGTGACGTCGTGCTCCACCAGAATATCGCCGCCATAGGAGGCCAGATAGGTGTATTCGGTTTGCAGAAGATCCGTATCGCGTTTCGCGAGAACGGCGGCCATGGCGGGCGACCAGTACTCGCCGACTTCGGGTGGCGCGAAGGTGGACCAGCGAGGCTCGCGATAACGGGGCTTTTCGACTAAAATAATGCGCGCGATGAATTCGAGCACCGGAGCAAGATCGGCATCGGCCACCGTGGTTTCCGTGAACGCGTAAAGCACGACGTCGAATTCCCGGGCGATTTCCCGCAACAGATTGAACATTCTGACCGCGCCGCCGTGCGACAGCGGATAAGGAAAATACGGCGTCAGGACAGCCACGCTCTTGCGCCGCGGATTTCGCGGACGTCCGGCAAGATCGCGATGGCCGACGGGACGCACCGTCTTGTCTTTGCGCAACGGCCACAGCCACGCGGGGCGAAGAAAGATGCGATCGAGAGGGACGCCCCGCAAGAATAGCCACGAGGCGATGGGCGCGGAGAGCTTCAGATGATGCCGCTCCAGGCGTTCGTTGTAGGCGAGGATTTTGCGCGGCGCGAGACGAAACGCAAGTCGGCGCAGTTTTGCGTGGGTGGAATTCGATGTGACGGGGTCGGAAGTAAATAGAACGGCCGCGAGGCCAATGCGGTACAGCCGTAGTTTGCGGCGAATTTCGGAAGGCGATTCGCCGGCGGCAATTTCAATGTGCTTGCGTCCCGGCTCCAGGCGGCGGATTTCCTCGCACATCGCATCGGCGAGCCGCGCATCGCCGGAGCGGAACGAAACGATCACCGCTTCCGGATCTTTGCCCCGGAGTCCAAACCACCAGCGTTTGAAACGTTGCTTCACGCCGCGGCCATACCTTGCCGGAAAAGATCGGGCTGGAAAAGATCGAGCTGAAAAAGACCAGGATGGAAAAGACCGCGCGGCCTCGCCGCGCCATTCCGAGAACAACTCATCAGGGAAACTTTACCACCGCGATGTCTCCGAGCGTGCCGAATTTCGCATCGGCCTTGGAATCGTGCCGGACTTCGATCTGCCGCGCCGGCTTCTGCACACCGCACGCGAATTCCACCTGGCGCGCGTCGGGCGTCTCGATCGTCAGTTTGTTGAGATCGCGAATCAGCAAGCTCACGGGGCGTCCGGTGGCCTGCAAAATCGTGAGGCGCAGCGCCGAGCCGGCCAGGCAATCCACTTTCGTGAGCGTACCGGAAACCGGCGTTGTGTGAAGCAGAGCCGCGTCGGCATCGCCGAAACCGGCTTCGGCGTAAGGCACGGGATTCGCGACGTTGCCTCGATTCCCGCTGAGCCGCGCATTGGCGGCCCGTTCGGCGGCGTGCACTTCGTTCGCAGCGTTATCTTTCACCCGCTGCAAGTCGCGAGCGTCTTCCTCCAGTTGGAATTTCTTCTCGGCGATCGCAAACGCTGCACGCTCGTCCTGTAACTCGACTTTGGCTTGGTGGATGCGCTCGCGTTCGGCGTCGTTGGGCGCGGCACGCTCGGCCGCATTCCAGGATTTTTCGGCGTCCGCGTAGAGCGTAGCGTCGGCTTGCGCCTGGGCGAGCTTTTGCCAATATTCGGAATTGCGCGGAGCGAGCGCCGCCGCTTTTTTCAGATCGGCAATTTTCCGCGCCGTATCGTTTTCCAGCACGGCCATCTTCACGTACGGCTCGGCCCATCGCGGGTTAGACTCCGCGGCGGCATCTAGCGATTCCAGCGCGTTCTCGGCAAGCAGCGCGCGCGGACTGCCGGGGGGAAACGTATTGCCGTGCGCGTCGAGCTCGGCAATTAAATCCTCCATGCCGGTTTTCCCTTTTGCCGGCTTCACCACTTCCTTTTCGATGAAGTCGCGATTGGGAGCAATGGCACGGCCCGAGATCGGCGCGGCCTCGAACTTCCCTGCCCTAAAGTAAGCTTCAATGCGTTCGTTCAGCTTGCCGGCGGTCAGATCGAACGCGTTACGCGCAGCCACATCCTGATCGCCGGTTTGCTGCAGATTGTTCAAATAGACGCGGAGCTTGCCCGCGAAATCGGGCTGCGTCGTCAGCATTTGCAGCTTCGCCCAAGCGCGCAGGCGATCGCCGGTGATCTCGCCCGCAGGAAGCGGAGCGCCCAGGAACACTTTCGTAGCGTCGGTCACATGCATCGTGGCCATCAAATCGCCCAGCGCGATTTCAATCTCCTGCGGCAAGCGGCTGGAATTATCCTCAATCAATCGCTGCGTAAGGGCGCGCAGAAGATCGTGCGGAAGCTCGGTGTCTTTGCCGACGTCGGCGGACCAGGCCGCGAGCGTCGAGGCGCCGCCATCGATCAAAGGCATCGGCAGCGCGTGCGGAGTATAGTCCTTCTGATGCGCGAACAGCACGAGTTGAATCGGCCACACTGTGGTCAGTTCGCGCACGCCGAGCGTCGCGGAAGAAGCTCCGCCGAGTGTCGCGCCCAGCACGAAGCGGAGTTGCTCCAGTTGCGTCAGCGCTTCGCGGCCGTGGCGATCACCTGCATCGCTGAAGACGCGAAACGGGCCGGAGCGGTACTCGACCCAGTCCGCCGCGCAGGCGGACACGGCAAACAGGGTCGACAGCAAACACAAAATCCAACGCCGCACTCCTTGATGATAGAGAAAAATTGACTGCGAGAAAACAGGCCACGGCAAGCCTCGCGCAAAGCCAACCGCGTTCCCGGCCGTTCCGGGGGTAAACTAAATACTTGGAACTCGGAACCCTCCCAACTCATGCCTCCGCGTCCGGCGCAGAACTGCGCCACGATTGGACGATCGAGGAAATCCAGTCGATCTACGCGGCTCCTCTGCCCGATCTCGTTTTCCGGGCGCAATCCGTGCACCGGCGGCATCACGCGGCGAATGAGGTGCAAGGCTGCGTCCTGCTGAGCATCAAGACAGGCGGCTGTCCGGAAGATTGCGCGTATTGCCCGCAGTCGGCGCACTATAAAACAGGTCTGGAGAAGAGAGACTTGCTCGACGTGGACGAGGCGCTTGCCTCTGCCCGCGCCGCTCACGCCCAAGGTGCCACGCGCTTCTGCATGGGCGCCGCGTGGCGCGATGTTCCCAAGGGCGAGCCGTTCGAACGCGTTCTTAAAATGATTCGCGGCGTTCGCGGATTGGGCATGGAAGCTTGCTGCACGCTGGGCATGCTGACGCAGCCGCAGGCCGACGCGTTGGCCGAAGCCGGACTGACGGCCTACAATCACAACCTCGATACGTCTTCGGAATTTTACGGCGAGATCATCAGCACCCGTACGTATAAGGATCGCCTGGCGACGCTCGAACGCGTGCGCACTGCCGGCATCACGGTGTGCTGCGGCGGAATTATCGGCATGGGCGAAAGCCGCCGCGAACGCTATGGATTGCTGCGCGAGTTGTCCTCGCTGAATCCGCATCCCGAGAGTGTGCCCGTAAACATGTTGGTGCGCGTGGAAGGAACGCCTCTCGCGCAGCAGCAGGCGGAAGATCCTCTCGAACTGGTTCGCATGATCGCGACCGCGCGCATTCTAATGCCGAAATCGTTCGTCCGCTTGAGCGCCGGACGCCTGTCGCTGACCGATGAAGCACAGGCATTGTGCTTCCTGGCCGGGGCGAATTCAATCTTCATGGGCGAAAAGCTGCTGACGACGCCGAATCCTGAAACGGATGCGGATCAGCGGCTCCTCGACAAATTGGGAATGCGCCTGATTCCGCAGGCCGATGCCGCGGAGACTTCCGCTCATGCGCGCGGATAACGCGGTTACCGCAGGCACTCTGGCCGAGCGTCTCGCGCAGCGCCTCCAACATCTACGCAGTGGAAACTTGTACCGCTCGTTACACGCTCCCCGCGGGATCGATCTCTGCTCCAACGATTATCTGGGCCTTTCCCAGCATCCGTTGTTGAAATCGCGGATGGCGGCGGCAGTGGAGCAAGAGGGCGCCGGCAGCACGGGATCGCGCTTGCTGCGCGGCGAGCGCAACTGTTTCTCGCACGTCGAGCAATCTTTCGCGGCGTTCAAGCAGACCGAACGCAGTCTTTATTTTTCCAGCGGATATCTGGCCAATCTGGCCGTGCTGACGACGTTCCCCGAGGCAGGCGATGTGATTTTCTCCGACGAGCGAAATCACGCGAGCTTAATCGACGGCGCGCGGCTATCGCGAGCGGACAAGGTGATCTTCCCGCATAACGATGCCGCGGCGCTGGAACGATTGCTCGCAGCGCGCGGGGGCAGCGGACAAACCTTCGTCGTCGTCGAATCGCTCTTCAGCATGGATGGCGATGAAGCCCCGCTAGCCAAGTACGCCGAGCTGTGCCGGAAATATAATGCCGCGTTGATCGTGGATGAAGCGCACGCGGTGGGAATTTACGGCGAACGCGGCAGTGGGTTGATCGAAGCGCTGGGAATCGCCAGCGATGTCTTCGTCTCCATCAACACCGCGGGCAAAGCTCTGGGCGTCGGTGGCGCGTTTGTCGCCGGATCCGAGAACGCGATCGTATACTTGATCCAGCGCGGGCGGCCGTTCATCTTTTCTACTGCGCCTCCGCCCGCCATGGCGGCAGCACTCGAGGCAAGTCTTGAAGTGATCGAGAAAGAACCGGAGCGCCGCGGGCGTTTGCTCGCGCGATCGGCTCAATTGCGGGCGCGCTTGGGATTGCCGGGGACTTCGCAAATCATTCCTGTTATCCTCGGCGAAAATGGACTCGCGTTGACCGTAGCGCAGGCGCTCGTAGCCGATGGATTCGACGTACGTGCGATTCGTCCTCCCACAGTCCCGGAAGGAACCGCGCGGCTGCGCATCTCCGTCAATCAGGGACTCAGCAAAATCGCGCTCGATCGCTTTGCCGATGCCTTAGACGCCGCTCTTAAAATGACAGGTAGAGTCGCGAAATTATGAGAAGGGGTCTGTTCGTCACAGGCACGGATACGGGCGTCGGCAAGACGGTGCTGTGTGCCGCATTACTGCATCGCTACCGCCACCTCGCGCCCGTGCGCTACTGGAAGCCTGTGCAGACGGGCATCGAACAAGACGACGATACGGCCGAGGTTCGCTGCCTGGCCGCGGCCAGCGACGCTGAAATATTGAACGAAGGCGTTCGCCTCAAGCATCCCGTTTCGCCCCATCTCGCCGCGCGGCTTGCCGACGATCCCATCAGCCTTCTGCACCTATATAGGATGCTGCCCAAGGAAGCGGATTCCATCTGGATCGTCGAAGGAGCGGGAGGCGCGCTCGTTCCGTTGAACAACGCCGATTCCATGACGGACCTCATCGCCATGCTTGAACTTCCGGTCCTGGTCGCCGCACGCAGCCGCTTGGGGACCATCAATCACACGCGTTTGACGGTGGAGGCTCTGCGCGCGCGGTCCCTCTTCGTCGCCGGCGTCGTCCTGATCGGCGAGCCGAACGCGGACAACGCGGAAGCGATCGAGCATTACGGCAAAGTGCCGGTAATCGCGCAAATGCCGCGCTTCGAACCGCTGACGCCGCAAACGCTGGGCGAATGGAGCAAAACACACTTCGACGCGGCAGGCCATCTGGAGCGGCTTGTGATGCAGGAAACTTTCCCGGAGCAACCCTCGCGATGAGCCTCGCCGATCGGGATCGCGCGCATGTCTGGCATCCGTACACGCAGATGGCGACCGCTCCAGCGCCGCTCGCGATCGCGCGGGGCGAAGGCGTGTATCTTTACACCGAAGATGGACGCAAGATCCTGGACGGCATTTCTTCGTGGTGGGTCAACATCCATGGGCATTCTCATCCCAAGTTGAATGAGGCGCTGGCCGCGCAGGCGCGACGCATCGAACACGTGGTCTTCGCCGGATGCACGCACGCACCGGCGGTCGATCTGGCCGAAAAGCTGGTAGACGTGATTCCATCGGGCCTCCATCGCATTTTCTATTCCGACAACGGATCGACGGCGGTGGAGGTCGCGCTTAAACTCGCCGTCCAATATTGGCGCAATCAGGGAAAGCCCGCGCGGACGAAGTTCGTCGCGTTGCATCATGCCTATCACGGCGACACCGTCGGCGCGATGTCCGCGAGCGAAGATTCACTTTTCACCGGCGCGTTCGCTTCGATGCTGTTTTCAGTGGAGCGCGTGCATGCTCCTTATTGCTATCGCTGCCCTCTGGGATTAACGCGAGCGACTTGCTCCATCGATTGCCTGGGCGATCTGGAAAAGAAGCTCGCCGAAAATGGCGATAGCATCGCAGCCGTCTTGATCGAACCCATGCTGCAAGGCGCGGGAGGAATGATCGTTTGGCCGCGCGAATTTCTCGCGGGCGTGCGCCGCCTGTGCGATCGCTACGGAGTGCTCATGATCGCCGACGAAGTTCTCACCGGCTTCGGCCGCACCGGCAAAATGTTCGCTTGCGAGCATGCGGATATTCGTCCCGACCTCATGTGTCTCTCGAAGGCGCTGACCGGGGGATATCTGCCGATGGGCGTAACGGCCGCGACGGATGCCATCTATGATGCATTTTTGAGCGACGACCGGGCGAAGACTTTCTTTCACGGACATTCTTACACCGCGAATCCGCTGGCCTGCGCCGTCGCTCTCGCGAGCCTGGACTTGTTCCGTGAAACTGACGCGCTCGGTCGCGTTGCGGCACTGGATGTGCAATTGCGCGCTGGATTCGAGGAATTCCGCTCGCTTCCAAACGTGGGCGATGTGCGGGTTATCGGCGGCGTAGCCGCGCTGGAACTCAAGGACGAACGAATGGGCAACAGCGGATATTTGGCGAATATTGGGCCGAAACTCACGGCGGCGTTTCTGGCACGAGGCCTGTTGCTTCGCCCTCTCGGGAACATCGTCTACTTCATGCCTCCCTACGCGATCACCGAAAAGGAAGCGGCGTGGGCCATGGATCAAATCGGCGAGGTTTTGCAAAACATCTGAGTCCGGCGGCTCGCCGGGAAGGCCATGTGTTAGAGTCGGAAATTGCCCGCGATGCTTTTCCCTGTCACGATATTTCTGAGCGCGTTCCTGCTGTTCCAACTCCAGCCTATGATGGGCCGTTTCGTGCTTCCCTGGTTCGGCGGAGGCCCCGCGGTATGGACCACGTGCATGCTGTTCTTCCAGACCGCGCTGCTCGCGGGTTACGCTTACGCGCATTTTCTCGGATCGCAGCGGCGCGGACCGAGCCGCGTCTCGACATGGATTCACGTGGCTCTGCTGGCGCTCTCGTGTGCCGCGCTGCCCATCATTCCCAACGCCCAACTGTGGAAGCCTTCGACCAGCGACAACCCGACGGGGCATATACTTCTGCTGCTCGCCGCAACCGTAGGAGCGCCGTATTTCGTGCTTTCCTCGACTGCGCCGCTGCTGCAGCGGTGGTTCCATAACTCGCGGCCTGACGATTCTCCGTGGCGTTTGTACGCACTCTCGAACGCTGGATCGTTGTTGGCGCTCTTCAGCTATCCCTTCTTGATCGAGCCGTGGCTGCGATTGCGGACGCAAGCGATCATGTGGTCGGCGAGCTACGTCGCGTTTGCGGCGCTGTGCGCGTGGACCGCGTGGAAGTTCGGGGGCGCCAACGTTGTGTCCAATGCTGTGCCCGATAGCGAAGTCAGCCAGCCGGACGAAGCAGACGACGCCCGGCCGAAATGGCCCAACGTGGCGATGTGGCTCGGTTTCTCCATCGTGACCTCCGTGCTGTTGCTTGCCACCACCAGTCAGATTTCGCAGGAAGTCGCGGTGATCCCGTTCCTGTGGATCGCGCCATTGGCGATCTATCTCCTCACCTTCATGCTGACGTTCGACAGCGACCGCTGGTACAAACGCGGCCTATTCGCCGTGCTGGCGGGCGTGCTCGCGCCGGTGACCTGCGCGGTGGTTGCGGCCGCCAGCGGCGTACCGGTCTTCACGCAGATCGCGGTCGACCTGGGAGGATTGTTCGCGGTCTGCATGCTATGCCATGGCGAACTCGCGCGATCGCGCCCGTCGCCGAAACATTTGACGTCTTTCTATCTGACCATCGCCGCGGGAGGCGCCATCGGCGGAGCCTTCGCTGCGCTCATTGCCCCGCGCATTTTCACGGAGCTCGACGAATATCCGCTGGCGCTATCGGCGGGCTGCATTCTGGGATTCGTTTCCTGGATGCGCACCGGGGCGCTCACGCAATGGACCAGCCGGAACTTCGCGGTGCGTGTTCCTTTGGTGGCGCTGCTGGTGGGCGCCGCGACGTCGTTATATTCGGTGGTCGCGATTGGGCAGCCGTCCATCGCCGCGCGACGCAACTTCTACGGGATCCTGCGCGTTTCCGAAAGCTCCGATCAGAACGGGCCGTTCCGGCAATTAACGCACGGCGTCATCCAGCATGGCTTCGAATATCTCGACGAGGCGAAGCGCGATCGACCCACCTCCTATTACGGCTCGCACAGCGGCGTGGCGCTCGCCATCGACGCAATGCCTAAGCCGAGGCGTGTCGCCGTGGTCGGCTTGGGCGTGGGAACGCTGGCGGCGTGGGGACGCGCGGGCGACACCTATCGCTTTTATGAAATCAATGCCGCGGTGGAAGATATCGCGCGCCAGTGGTTCTACTATTTGAAGGACTCCAAGGCGCAAACGGAAGTGGTGCTGGGGGATGCGCGCATACAATTGGAGCGCGAGCTCGCCGCCGGGCAATCGCACGACTTTAACGTGATCGCGGTGGACGCATTTTCCAGCGACTCGATTCCGATTCACCTGCTGACCTCCGAGTGCGCGGATCTGTATCGCCAACGCCTGGCGCCCGGTGGAATTCTGGCGCTGCACATTTCGAATAAAGCGCTCGACCTGGAGCCCGTCACGCGCGGGATCGCGCAACACCTGGGCTGGCGCGTCCGCATGGTGATCGCGCTGACCGACGCGGAAACCGGCGAGAACAGTTCGCGCTGGGTGCTGCTCGCCGAAAAGCTCGAAACGTTCCAGAATTCGAAGATCCGCGACACGATTCTGGGCTGGGGCGCACCGGGACAGCAAACCATCACGTGGACCGACGATTTCGCGAGCCTGTGGCACATCCTGCGATTCCGGTAGTGCGGCCGCAGCGCGGACCTGCACCCGTTACAGGTTAAAATAAGAAGAACTTTTCCCCACTCCAGCGAGGAATCATCTTGAGTCGAATTTCTGCCGCTTTCAAAAGCTTCTTTTCCATTTTGTTTTCGGGCGAACTGCCCGCGGACGTCGCCACTTCGTTCGGGTACGTCCGAGCGTCCGTTGCGAAGCCAACTCCGTCGGCCGCCGCCGCGAAGCCGGTTGCTCCCGTTGCCGGTCCAAACGACGGCGCGGTGCAGATCTTGTCCATCTTACAGCGCGACGCGCGCATAGTGGATTTTCTCATGGAAGATATTTCCTCGTATTCCGACGATCAAGTCGGCGCTGCCGTGCGCGACATCCAAAGCCAGGCTCGCGAGGCTCTACAGCGCTACATGAAGCTGGCGCCCGTTGTCGATGGCGTCGAGGGCGTGTACGTGAAGACGGACGGCGTCGCCAAAGGAGCGTTCAAGCTGGTGGGAAATGTGCCTGCCAACGGTAAAGCTCCTGGCGGATTGCTGCGCCACAAAGGATGGAAAGCGGACAAGGTGGAGCTGCCCACGGCCCCGCCCGCGGGTGGACTCTTAGCGCCGGCCGAAATCGAAGTGGAATAGTCCGGCGCAGCATCATGAACATCGGAATCGATCTCGGAACTACAAACTCGGCGCTCGCCTACATCGATCCGGAAAACGGCGGCGACAATCCTCCGATTCACGTTCAGGAAACGCCGCAGTACGTCGCGCAGGGTCGCATGGAAGCGCGCCGCACTCTGCCGTCGTTTCTGTTCCTGGGCGATCAGGAATACATCGGCGCATACGCACGCGAGCAAGGCGCGGTCGTGCCCACCAAGTGCGTGCATTCGGCCAAGAGCTGGCTTTCGAATCCCGAAGTCGACCGCAACGCGAAAATTCTCCCGTGGGATTCGCAAGAGGGTGGACGTGTGCTGTCCCCCGTGGAAGTCTCTGCGAAAATCCTGAAGCATCTCGCGGACGCGTGGCAGAAGGAGCATGGGAGCGCGATCGGCGAGCACAACGTGGTCTTGACGGTTCCCGCCAGCTTCGATGAGGAAGCTCGCGAATTGACGGTCACCGCGGCGCGTCAGGCGGGCATCGAGAAGTTAACGCTGCTCGAAGAGCCGGCCGCGGCTTTCTATTCCTGGGTGGCGAACGACCTGGCGCGATCGCGCAAGAATTTGTTCGATGGGCAAACCGTGTTGGTCTGCGACGTCGGCGGCGGCACCAGCGACTTCACGCTGATCCGCGTGGGGCGCGACGGAGATCGCATCGATTTCACGCGCACCGCCGTGGGACGCCATTTATTGCTGGGCGGCGACAATCTCGATTTAACATTAGCGTGGCTGGCGGAATCGAAGCTCGGCAAATCGCTCTCTATCCGGCAAAGAAGCGCGCTGCGGCGCCAATGCGCGTCGGCGAAAGAACGTCTCCTTGCCGATCCGAATCTGCAGAGCGTGGATATCACGGTGCTCGGCGGAGGATCGTCGCTGATCGGCGGAACATTGAAGACCGAGATCCTGCGCGAGGAGGCGCTGGAACTCGCGCTCGATGGCTTCCTGACGATGTGCGAGCGGCACGATCGCCCCAAGGAAGAAGAGCAGAGCCCGTTCCGCGAACTGGGACTTCCCTACGTCACCGATCCCGCGGTCACTCGCCATCTCGCGGCGTTTCTCGATGGCGCGGGCGATGCCGTGCCCGACGCGATTTTATTCAACGGCGGATTCTTCATCCCCGAAATTTTGCGGGAGCGCGTCGCCGACGTTCTGGAGCATTGGTATGGCAAGCGTCCTGCGATTTTCGACAATCGCGATCTGGATCTCGCCGTCGCGGTGGGTGCGGCTTACTATTCGCACGTGCGCGCGACCGGCCAAGGTCTGCTGGTGCGCGGAGGCTTGCCCCGCGCGTATTTCGTCGGCATCGGGAGCGGCACGGCAGACGCGCCGGCCGACGGCGTGCGCGGCATCTGCCTGGTTCCGCGCGGCACCGAAGAAGGCTCGACCATAGAAATCGACCCCGGCAATTTGCAGCTGATTGCGAACAAGCCCGTTTCGTTCCGACTCTACAGTTCGCGCGTGCGAACGGAGGACAAGGTCGGCGACGTCGTGACCTTCCCGGCCGTGCCTGTCGATGGCGAACCGCACCTGCACGCGCCGCTCAACGCCGTGCTGCGATTCGGCAAGGCGGGCGAGCGATTGGTCCCCGTGAAGCTGGGCGCGCGTTTGACCGAAATCGGGACCATCGAATTGTGGGCCGATTCGAAAGAAAGCGAACATCGCTGGCGCCTGCAATTTGAATTGCGCAAAGCCGCTGCCGATCAGCCTCGGCCCGCTTCCGTGGCGAGCGCCGCGGTTGTGAGTGACGAAGCGCTTCAATCGGCCGAAGCTTTGATTCCGGGAGTTTTTGCAAACGACACCATCGAGCCCGCGCAACTGCCCGCGCGTCTGGAGCAAGCGTTGGGGCTGGGACGCGGATCCTGGCCGCTGCCCGCCATTCGCAAATTAGCGGACCGCCTGTTGGAAAACGCCGCAGGGCGCGGACGCAGCGCTGCACATGAATTACGCTGGTTGAGCTTATGCGGATTCTGTCTGCGTCCCGGGTTCGGCTATCCCGGCGACGATTTCCGAGTGGAACAAGCCCGGCGCGTGTATGCCGAAGGATTGCGCTTCGGCAATCAAGTGCAGAACGAAATTGAATGGTGGATCTTCTGCGGCCGCGTCGCGGGCGGCTTGAATAAAAATCAGCAGAGCGACATTTTCCAAAGGCTATCGGGAACGTTGCTGCCGCGCGGTGCAAAGCGTCCTGCGCGCGTGAATCCCAGCTTGCTGCGCGAAATGTGGCGAGCGGCGGCCAGCCTGGAACATCTTCCCATCGGCACAAAAACGCAGCTCGGCGATGAGTTGCTCTCACGCATCGTGAAAAACGATTTCATCGAAACCGGTCTATGGTGCCTGGCGCGGCTGGGAGCTCGCAAGTTGTTCTACGGGCCGATCAATCAGGTGGTGCCTCCGGCAACCGCGTCGCGCTGGGTGGAAGCTCTTGTTAAAGTTCCAAAGTCGCAGGACACAGTTGTAGCCATCGCGCGACGCACAGGAGACGCCACGCGCGATCTCGCTCCACACACGCTCGAAGCTGTGCGGCGAGCGTTCCCCGATGTCGATTTAAACGCGGAACCCTCGGGGGATCTCGCCGCCATGGGCAAGATCTTCGGCGAGGAACTGCCGTCTGGGCTGGTCTTCGCCGAAGCTATTACGACCGGCGCGGCTGCAACGGACGCGGTTGCAACTGATGTATAGACGTGGCGCATGAACGAAATCGATCTTATCGAGAAGATCCGCAAGCTCGCCGCAAAAGGTCCGCGAATCACGATCGGCATTGGCGACGATTGCGCCGTGTTTCGTCCTAAGCCGAATCAGGATCTGCTGTTCAAGACCGACCCGATGATCGAGGACGTCCATTTCAAGCGCGATCTGGCGCCTGAGATTGTCGGCCACCGCGCGCTCGCGCGCAATTTGAGCGACATCGCGGCCATGGGTGGCGATCCGCAATTCTGCCTTGTGTCGCTGTCGCTGCCCGCACACCTTGTCGGCTTTGAGCGATGGATTGACGGATTCTATCGCGGTTTGATGAAACTCGCGAAACGAACCGGCATGGCGCTCGCGGGTGGACATCTCGCCAAGGCCGACAAACTTTTCTGCGACGTGATTGTGTGCGGCAGCGTGCCTCGCGGGAAAGCTCTGCTGCGTTCCGGAGCGAAGGCTGGAGACGCGTTGTACGTTTCCGGGAGATTAGGGAAATCGTGGGAAAGCCGTTTTGAACCGCGGCTCGCGCTGGGCCGCAGCTTGCGAGGACGAGCGACCTCCTGCATCGATATCAGCGACGGCCTCTCGCTCGATTTATTCCGACTGTGCCGCGCTTCGAAAGTTGCAGCCGAAGTCGATCACATCCCCATGGTTCGCGGAGTAACGCTCGATCGCGCGCTGCATGGCGGCGAAGATTACGAACTGCTTTTCACCATGCCGGAGCGCCTCATGCCGCCGCAGGGAACGACGCGCATTGGGACCATCGTGCGTGGGCGTCGTCATGGTGCCGTGCGATTCCAAGGCGAGCCGCTTGCGCCACGCGGCCACGATCATTTCCAGCGATAGAATGGAACGTCGCGTTTTTTAATAAGTGCCTAGGGAGTCCCTTCTGCTCGCCGCACCCATCATTTTTAAAGTCACTGCGATCACCGCCATCGCCGTTCTCGGCACGATCTGCGGCGTCTGGCTGAGTTCCGTGCACGCCATCGCGCGCCGCATGGTGCCCTTCGGCGGCGGCATCCTGATGGGCGTCGCGCTGCTGTGGGTGTTGCCGGAGATGGCCGCGTTTTGGAACTGGCCTGTCGCTGTCGCCTGGGTCGCGGGAGGCTTCGCGCTCCTGTGGATGACGGATCGCTACATCCATCCGGTGTGCCCGTCGTGTTCCCAGGCACATTCGCACGAGCACGAGCATTGCGATACCGAACTGCACGGCTTCGGTCCGCCTCTGTTGATTGCCGCGGGGCTGCACGCGGCGCTCGATGGCTGGAGCGTCGTGGCCGCCGACGGATCGGCGACGCTCGGCGGAGCGTTTGTGCTGGCCGTGGCTATTCACAAAATTCCGGAAGGAATCGCGCTGGGCGTGATCGCGCGCGCGGCACTGGATTCGCGCAAGTCGGCATTGTTCTGGAGCGCGGCTGCCGAACTCATGACGCTGGCCGGAGCGGGCCTCGAAATCGTGCTCGCGCCGTACCTGGGAGAAACCGTTTTGCACGTTCTGCTGGCGCTCGCGGGCGGAGCTTTCCTTTACCTAGGCGGCCACGCGGTGCACGGCGAATGGAGGCGCCGCGGCGTGGGCGCGGCGATGTTGCCCGCGGTAACGGGAATCGCCGGCCTGAGCGTGCTCCGCATGATGAAATGGATCGAGTAGCGAACGTTTCTGAGCGCTTGCGGATCCCGGCCTCCATGCGTCGGCGTGGGGCTTACATTCTTTAGATTTTAAGCCCTACGCTCACGCATGGGCCTCAACGCTTCTAGGCGCTCGCGGCCCCGGGTTTCCGCCGATGCCAATCGGTTTGCGATTGAAACGCGCGGCCGACGCCGATCACGTGGTTGTCGTAAAAAGGACGGCCGACAAAGCTGATCGCGACGGGCAGACCACCCGCGAATCCGCACGGAAGAGAAATCGCCGGCAAGCCCGCGAGATTCCCCGCGGGGATGAGATCGCTGCGCCGAGTGCCCGCCGTTAACGACATGCGCCCGGCGCTCATCGCCGCCGTGGCTGGAGGAGCCGGAGCCGAGCGAGCGGGGCCGAGCAGCATGTCCACCTCTTTATAAAGAAGATCGCGAAAGGCGTCCCGAACCTGCGAGCGAATCCGCATGGCCTTCAAATAATCCACCGCCGGAATTTCAATCGCGGCCTTGAGCGACGCCGCCTGCACGGGATCGGCCAGCTGATCGACGCGACCATCGCGGATGATGTCTTCAAAGATCGACGCGGCTTCGGCGCCGATGATCGTCTCAATGAGCGCGCCGTAGGGAAAACGCGGCAACGAGATTTCCTTGAGCTTCACGCCGATTTTCTTAACGACCTCGAGCGCACTACCAAACGCCTGCCGCGCATCCGACGGCACGTCGTTGAAATCGGCGGGCGAATAGCCGACGGTGAAGTCGGACGGTTTGCGATCGAACTGCGGCGTGTATACGAAACCCTTGTGCGCGGATCCCTGATCTCCGGCGTCGGTCCCCGCGATCTCGTGCAGCACCAGCGCACAATCTTCGGCGGAGCGGCACATCGGCCCGATCTTATCCAGCGACCAGGCGAGCGCCATCGCGCCTCGCCGGCTCACCAAACCATACGTGGGACGATAGCCCGTGACGCCGCAAAACGCACTGGGCGTGATGATCGAGCCCGAGGTTTCCGAGCCCAATGCGAACGTCGCGAGTCCGGCGGCAACCGCTACGCCCGAGCCGCTGGAGGATCCGCCGGCCCAACGCGTTTTATCCCAAGGATTCAGCGCAGCGCCGGTCAGCGAGGCCGCCGGCGTGTCGTAGCGAACTCCTCCCGCGAGCTCCACCATGGCAAGCTTGCCGATCAGAATCGCGCCGGCGCTATCGAGCTTCTGAATCACCGCAGCGCTTTCGTCAAAAACCTGATTGGCGAAAATCCGCGAACCCCACGTGGTCGGTTGCTTCTTGACGGCGAGCAGATCTTTCGCGCCATACGGGATCCCCTGCAAAGGGCCGCGTGTGCGATCGCGCTTCAGATCGTCGTCGACGTCTTTCGCCTTCTTGATGGCCGTGTCGCGCAAGGAATGCGCGAGCGCGTGATATTCGGCTCCGATGGATTCCAGGCGATCGCAAAAAGCTTTCGTCAATTCGACGGCGGAAAATTCCTTCGCGCGCAGCCGGGCGGAGAGCTCTCCAATTGTGGCGAAGAAGACGTCTCCAGTGGGGACTGCCATGGCTCAGGCCTCGAACCGCGTGGCGGGTTCCAGCGATCGCGGGATCTTGATCGCTCCGAGCGCTCGCCCAGCCGTTCGAAATTCCTCGCGAGCGGCATTGAGGGCAACGTCATTTGCGGAAGCCACACCATTTGCGGAACCCACACCCGGCGCCGCAGCGCTTTCCAGCCGGTCCTGCGCGGAACCTGCGATCGGCACTGTGGCCGAAATTGCGAGCACCCGTGCCAGGCTCCGTCGGGTGACCGTCAGCGGTGTGACCTTCATAGGGACATTATAGACACGCCGGGCGAAATAGACACGTGGCGAGGGTTCGCCCGCGCAGGAATATATTACTTGGATCGAGCGTCGAGCGCTTCGCGCGCGGCCTTCGCCATGACGGCACGCGGGGCGCTGTCTCCGGTGAAGATCTCGAATTGCCGGGCGGCCTGTTCCAAAAACATTTCCAATCCGTCGATCGTTTCGCAGCCCTGGCTGCGGGCCTTGCGCAGCAGCACCGTCTCCAAAGGATTGTAGACCAGATCGAAGACCAGCTTCGCGGGAATATGATCGTCGAAGAAACACTGATCCACGCGCGGCATCATGCCGAGCGGCGTCGCGTGCACCAGCACGTCGAACATCCGCGCGGAGGCTTGTTGCCGCGTCAGGAGTTCAGCCCCGCAGCTCCGCGCCAAAACGCGAACACGATCGATGTTGCGGCCGGTAATCGCGAGCTTCGCGCCGGCCTCGGCCAATGCGTACGCCGCGCCACGGGCCGCGCCGCCGTTACCGACGATCAGCGCCGTCGATTTCGCTAGCCGCAAGCGCTTTTCGAGAGGACGCCGCACGCCGTCAATATCGGTATTCGTGCCGCGCCACTTCCCGGCCTTGCGCCACACTGTGTTGACCGCGCCGATGCGCCGCGCCAAGGGCTCGACTTGATCCAGATACCGCATGATCTTCTGCTTGTGCGGAATGGTCACAGAAAAGCCGCCCAGCGGCAGCCGCCCGGCCAACACAAAAAAGTCCTTGAGCTGCGCGGGCTTCACCAGTAACGGCAGATACACTGCGTCGATGCGGCGAAACTGAAACGCGCGATTGTGCACGGCGGGCGAAATCGAATGGCGCACCGGATCGGCGATAACGCCAAAAATCTTGGCGTCGCGCGAAATTTTGTCGATGCGGTACAGATGGCGCAAGTGCCGCGCCGCCACCTGCCCGGACGCGGTGCCTTCGGCGGCGTTCGGGGCAGCGTATGTATACAATCCTCCGAAAGCGGGGGAGAGTACGCGCGTTGGAAATCCCGTCTCTCCCATGGCGAGGAGAACGGTCGGGACTTTGCTATGCGCCCGCGCCAATTCCAGCACCCGGCAATTGTCGGAAGGTTTCTTGGCGGTGGTGACGATCTTGTAGCCATCGGCGGCGATGCGTTTCATCCTGCGCATCACCGGCTCCAGCGGCGGAGTTCCGCCGTAGTTGTGATACGACAACAGGACGTAAGTGCGCGAGCGAATCCCTTGCAGCCGGGGACCGCATTCTTCCGCGCTTTCAATCTCCAGGTCGATCGCCTGCGCACCGGCGTCGATGGCCAACTCCAGTACGCGCAGCTGTTCCTCGATGCTGCCGTTGAATTTTCCGTGATTCTGATGGCGGCGGCAGGTGGCCAGCACGACGCAATCGGAATATCGCTGGAGAAACTTGCGCAGCGCCGCGATGCCTTGCTCCGGACGCGGGAGATAGTCCAGACGAAATTCGAAAAAGCGCTCGCCCGCCTGGTATTCGGCGCGCGCGTGGTCCAGCAGTTCCTCGACAGTCGGGAATCCGAGGGCAATGCAGATTTTTGGAAATGGCGTCCGCTGAGGCATTAGAGCCAAATCAGCATACCACGTCAAGGGGGGGTCTTTCATGCAGCAAGCCCCAGGGCCGCGAGATCCGGAAAACCCGGACGCGACGCGGCCTTGCTTTACGGAAAGCGACGCTCCACAAGTTCGCGATTTTCAAGTTTCCGATTTCCGTTTCTAGGGTCCTACGAGGCGCGTAGACGGATCTTCGCCCGGCCCCTGCCCGAACCCTCGCCGAGTCCCCGAAAGTCGCTTAAATCGCCGTTAAATGCGATGTTTTTGGCGCGCTTTTCGCCGAAACTTCATGTGCCTGATTCTCCATGCGGTTGTGCGACGGGCGCACGCGATATCGCACATCGCCATTTCGAGACAATTTACGGAGAAAAAGTTTGCATGGCTACGGCTTCTCCGCTCGCACGGGTCGCTCGAAGACTACCGCCTCCACATCGCCGATCTTCGCAACTTGCCGAGCGTTCCAGCCGGCCAATCCCGGCTGTCTGGAAAAAGCCTTCTCCCAATACTCCACGCGCACGTCACTGCCGTAGATAACAAATTTGTCTTCGGCCGCCAGAGACGTCGACGCAATCTCCGAGGCGTAGCGTTCGGCATCGGGCGAAGAGACGAACGGCAATAGGTAGGGCGTTCCGCCCACCGGATAGAACTCCACATGACAGTAAAGAAAACCAGGCAGTTCGAAATTCGGATGCCACACCGGCGACTGCGCTTCAATGAAAGGACTCGGATACAAGATCGGCGTATCGGGCCGGATGCCGAGCGCCCGGATTTCGGCGGCCGTCTCGCGCCATCCTGAATTGTGATGGCGGGGCGCGAGTTTCGGAACTCCGCCAATAAAAATCACGACGATCGCGGCCATCACCAAAGAGGCCCTCTTCCACGCATCGGCGGGGAGAAAACACGCGGCCGCGGCCGTCGCTGCCAGCGCCGCGCCCGGCAACGAGAGAGACAAATATCGAGGCACAAAAATGTTCTCACCCGTGAACCGCGAAAACGCGAACAGCGCGACTGGTTGGCACATCCACCAGCCTGCGACGAGAAACAGACCCGATCCAGCGGGAGATTTCCGGCGCGGCCCTGGCAAGGCGCGTCCCCATAACCACGCTCCTACGCCCGCGGCCGCCACCAGTAGGAATTTGAATGCCCCGCCGAACTCCCGCCACGTCGCCGGATGGGGCACGATGACGTGGGCTTTCGCCTCGCCCAGCAGATGCAGCGCCGTGAGCGCGACCGGCACAAGAGTCGCCGCCAGCATTCCGAAAATTGCCACGGTCTGCTTCCATCCTGCGGCTGCCTCGCCGCGCCACAAACGCAGGAAGGCATAGCCGGCGAGAACCGCATAGAACGGCCAGTTCATCAGGTGCACGCGCCACAGCGTTGCGCCGAAGATGACGAAGGCTGCCGCGTCGATCCAGCGCCCGCGATCCATCCATCGCACCAGGAACAAGGCGGCGCCCGCTGCGATGAACGTCGCGAGCCCATAGGGCCGTGCATCGGCGGCTTCGTAATTCAATCCCGGAAGAGTCAGCGCGGCAAAAACGAAGAACCATCCGGCGCCGGGGTGGATCAAGCGCTGGGCCAGGCGTGCGATCAGAACCAGAGCCGCGCCCATCGCGAGCGTGGAGGGAATCCGGTAGACGATTTCCGAAAAGCCGAATAGTCGCTCGGCCGCCCATGGAAGCCAATAATAATTCGTCGCGAGCAGTTGGGGAGCGACTTTCAGCGACGGATGCGACGCGCCATGATGCACCACGAAGGCGGTCACCATCTCGTCCACCCAAAATCCGGAAGGCAGAGGCAGGATCCACAGCTTTACGATGGCGACGACGAGCAAGGCCCACAACGCCCACCGGTAGCGATTTCCTGCGTCGACGGATCGCGACCAAACATCGTCTATCGGCAGCGGAGACGAAGCTGGCAAGTCATGCATGAGAAATGCGCCGGGAAAGAAGGCCGGCGAATAGCTCAATTATCTCTAATCGGGGCGCCCTATTCTTTCACTGGAAGTGCGTGGAGCCTCCCGATCGTTACAGGAAAAGACTTGGCATAAAAGCGCTATCGAAGAGCGTTGCAAAATGATGCGTTCCGGCTGGAGGATACACATACCCGGCCGATCTTCCCATGATGGCGATGCCGAGCCACAGCAACAGCGATAGTCCTGCCGCCAGCTTCGCTCGCAGTGGCGGTTCCGCAAGCACGTCTAACTCGGCCGCTTTGTTGTAGACACTGCCGCGAAACACCAACGCGTGCACGCCTACTAAAGCGAGAAGCAGGAACTTCACGCGCAAGTACGGATTGTAGTAATATTCTTCCGCCTTCGAGCCGAGGGTCAGAAGCCCGCAGGTCACGACCAACACAAAGCCGATGCGCTTCGGCACGCGCAACTGGTCGACGATATCGGAAATCGAATATTTCCGGAGCCCCCAGCCGAGCAGACGAAGGTCCGTCGCGAGGATCGTGGTGGCGAAGAGCGAGATAAAAATCAGATGCAGCGTCAGGATGATGGGGTACGCCAACGGCCAATCGCGGACCAGCGCGCACAGTGCCGTATTTTGAAACCAGATTGCGAGGGAGAGCAGCATGATCGGATCCTAAGCTCGAACTTATACAGCCGTGAAAGAAACCAGCATCCCGCCACAAATCACGGAGGCCCATAACGCCAGCGAAAGGCAGGCCACCAATTTCCCGAGGCCACTGGAGATTCCCGCACCGATGACTTTGCGGTGAATGGTGTAGTTAAAGACGATGGCCAGGACGAGGCAAATCATTTTGACCACGAACGGCGTGTTGAGGTAGTACTTGTCCGGATCCGTTGAGTACAGAAGGAGACCCGCAAACACCGAAATCGCTAAGCTGACAACCACCCAAAGACCGGTATCCCTGATGAGATCGGCCGCACTCTGGCGGCGCAGTCCTACGCCGAGCAGACGGAGGTCAACCAGGGCGATGGAGCCGATGGCGACGGCGAATCCGACGATATGAAAGCATTCGATGATCGGAAAAGCCAATTCGGAATTCAGTGGATTATCAATCAGCATTTGTCGCCTGTCTCGGAAGGTGCGGATTCCCCAGGATGGTAGCACACGCCGCCGGCGTTCTTGTGTTGTCGCGTCCAAAGTCATATCCACGATGAACCGCTGAATTCTGAAACGTCACGAGCTCCTGCGGCTCCCGGAATCACCAAAGGAATGACCGATGTGAGACTCTTCTCTGTCGCCCTCGGCCTCTCGATTCAGAATTCGAGCAATCATCTCATCCCTCGTTCGCGGCAGCGGTCCTGGCAGCGAGTCCGGATACGCATGTTGCATCGCGAGACCGATTTCCACAAGGCCCGGGACGCGAAGATGCGCTTCCCGCAGAAGCTCGCTCTCCCGCATCACGTCCTCGATGGCGCCTTGTGCGGCAATGCGACCGTTGCGGATGACCCACGCGTCCTCGGCCCATTCGTAAGCCAGGTCCGTATCGTGCGTGCTGATGACGATGGCGGTTCCGGACTGGTGCAGCCGGCCAAGAAGATTCAGCGTGGAGGTGATGCCGACAAAATCGAGACCCGCTGTGGGTTCGTCGAGGAGGATAATCTCCGGCTCCAGCACCAGCACTCCCGCTAACGCGACGCGCTTCTTTTCGCCCAGGCTGAGTTCGTGAATAGGCCGGTCCGCCAGATGCTGAATTCCCAGGCTGTCCAAAGTGCTCATCACAAAAGTTCGCGCCTCCTCAGAGCCGATGCCGTTATTGAGCGGCCCGAACGCGACATCCTGTTCCACGGTCGCGCCGAACAACTGATCGTCGGGGTCCTGCAGCACAATGCCGACTTTCCGGTGCAGCCATTGCAGGCCGGATTTTGAATAGTCGATCGGCTTTCCAAGGATGAACAACTCTCCCTCGTGCGGCCGCAGCGTTCCGTTCAACAAAAGCATGAGCGTCGACTTGCCTACGCCGTTGGCGCCCAACAAAGCGACTCTGCGCGGAGAATCCAATACGAAGTTCATCTTGCGAATGGCCCACTTGCCGGGACCATAGGCGAAGCTCACGTCGCGCGCCTCTAAAACCGAAGCCATGAAACCTCCTTCGGCAGGCGCCCGGCGATCAGCAGGGCTGCTTGCAACGCAAGAGTCCCCGTGATGACCCAGGCCGATGCGGCGTGCCGGGGGGCGAGCACCCACAAGCGCCCTTGATAGCCGCGCGATTCGATGCCGTCCTCCAGCCGTCTGGCGCGTTGCACGCAGCGCATGAACAGGCCGCCCGCCAACATGGAAAGCGCCCGCATTCGGCTGCGGTAATCCGCTCTCCCCAGGCGCCACGATTGAGCGCGCCGCATCTCGCCCAGAGTCGTCGCCGTTACAAACAAGAATCGATAAATCATGAGCGCCAGATCGATTAACACTGTCGGTATCCACAGACGTTCAAAGACGGGGATGAGCTCCATCAGAGGCGTGGTCCATCCGACGAACGCGAGGCAGGAAATCGCGGCTACGGATCGCAGCAGCAATCCACCCGCTAGGGGCAATCCGTTCCAGTCGAATCCCAAAGAGAAGCTACCGCCCGCACCTTCGATTTGAACTAAAATTCCGAGAGCCGTCAATACGGCGAATGAGACAGGCACCGAAAGAACACCAAGCCAGCTTGCCACCGGTATCTTCGCGCCGACAGTTGCCGCCAGTGTCACGACCACCGCGATCACTATGCACCAAGGAAACGGAGGAACCAGAAGTGCGACCATCAGCAGTCCTCCTCCGAACAGAACCTTCTCCCATGGATTCCGATGCCGCCAAGCGTTGACAAAAGCAATGTCGCTCAAGTGTGGATGCAGATGCACATGCCGGTGTAGATGCGGGTGCGCCTTCCTCCGGTTTCGCGAACGGAGCCAGAGAAAAGCCCAAACGAGGATTGCGATTCCGATGGCGGCCTGCAGAGTGAACAGCAGCGGCTCGACGGCCTCGCTCGGGATAAATAACGGCCTGGCGATGGGGTGGTAATTCGGGCGCAGCGATTGAATGGCGTTGACCGCCTGATCGTCGCTTCCCACCGGCTTATTAAAATTCGCGAACATGAAAGCGCCGATGATGGTGGCGAACACTGCGATCAGAATGACGGTATTGGCGAGCTTGAAACGCGCATCGTTGTGAGGTGCGCTTCCTTCCGACCCCACTCCTTCCTGCGCCAGACTCCGCAACAGCACCACGGTGAGCAGTCCCTCGGCAATCGAGATCGGAATCTGCGTGATCATGAACACGCCGAGAAATTTGATAAACGAAGCCGCATAACCGCCGTGCGCGGAAGGATAGGCCAACGCCAACTGGCCGGCGGTGGTCACATAGGTTGCCAGATCGCCGACGACGGTCGAAAGGAAAATGCTGCGGTCCCGATTCCAGCCCATCTTCAAGAGCAAACGCAAAAGAATCCACATGGCCCAGGGACCGACCACGCCCAGCGAGAACAGATTCGCGCCCAGCGTCGTCAATCCGCCATGAGCCAAAAGCAACGCCTGGAACACGAGCGTGATCAATGCAAGAGCGGGCATCGCCGCAGGTCCGAATAAATACGTGCCGACCGCCGTGCCGGTGGGATGGGACGAACTGCCTGTGAGCGAGGGCAGCCGCAGTGCGCTCAACGTGAACAGGAACGCAGCCGAAGCTGCCAGCAATACGCGGTTCTCGCGCTTCTTCTCCAGGTCTTTGGAGATCGCGCGAACACTGACCAG
>Ga0182030_10006160_pt1 | contig 25352 bp, 27 predicted proteins | sample 812S3MmetaG_FD_121299 | JGI IMG/M metagenome (GOLD analysis project Ga0182030, IMG submission 121299) | Permafrost microbial communities from Stordalen Mire, Sweden - 812S3M metaG (Illumina Assembly) | ecosystem: Environmental > Terrestrial > Soil > Wetlands > Permafrost | place: Sweden...
CGTCGGTCAGCACCTCGCCCAGGCAGGCCCGGGCCGCCGCCATCGACAGGGCGTTGCCGGCCAGTGTCCCACCGATCCCACCGACGTCCTCGATGTCGGCCTGCTCGTCGTCGACCAGGGCCAGGACGCGCGCCGCCAGGTCGTCCCGCAGGCCGAAGGCCCCGATCGGGATGCCGCCGGCGATGGCTTTGCCCAGGGTGACGATGTCGGGCCGCAGACCCCACGCCGCCGTGGCGCCGCCGGGCCCCGCCGACAGCGTGTGGGTCTCGTCGATCATCAGCAGCGTCCCGGTGTCGTCGCACAGCGCGCGCAGTCCGGCGTGGAACCCGTCATCGGGGGCGACGATGCCGATGTTGGTCAGCGCCGGCTCGGTCAGCACCACGGCGATCTCGCCCGACCGGAGCGCTCGCTCGACGGCCTCGAGGTCGTTGAACTCGACGGCCACCGTGGTCTCGGCGGGGTCGACCGCTGGGGCCACGTTGCCCGGTCGCGAGCGGGTGGTGCCGTCCGCGTCCGCCACGACGAAGGTCTCGTCGACACTGCCGTGGTAGCAGTAGGAGAAGACCAGGATCTTGGGCCGGCCGGTCACCAACCGGGCCAGCCGGAGCGCCCAACGGTTGGCGTCGGTGGCGCTCAGGGCGAACGACCACTGGCCCAGTCCGAACCGTCGGGTCAGCTCGGCGGCCACCCACTCGGCGTCCTCGCTGGGCAGCATGGCCGTGATCCCGCCGAGGGTCTCGACCCGTCGGCGGATCGCCTCGACCACCGGGCCCGGCGAGTGGCCGGCCATGGCGCCGGTGTCGCCCAGCGCGAAGTCGACGTAGGTGTGCCCGTCGACGTCGGTGACCCGCGCACCGCGCGCGCCGGCGAGCGCCAGCGGAAAGCTGCCGGCCCAGTTGGCCATCCACGTCATCGGCACCCCGGTGAACAGGTGGGTCGCCCGGGCGAACTGGGCCCGGGACCCGGGGTTCCGCTCGAGGTGGGTGGCGCGCTCGACCTCGAGCCGTGCGGTCAGTCGGTCCCTGTCCATGGGTTCCCTCCGGGTCGGTGGTGCCGGGCGTCGCCCCGCAGCCCCCCATTGTGCCCAGTGGAATGACCCCCGGCGGACGCCGGCGGGCCGGGTGACGGGGTCAGTCGTCCCCGGACGGCTGCCGGTCGGGAAGGGCCTGGATCAGCCGGCTGACCGCCGAGTACCGGCCGTCCCGCCAGGCCTCGGCGATCGTCTGGTCGCCGAGTTCGCGGTGACGGGTGAAGTTCCACCACCGGGTGACGTCGCTGTCGGAGTAGCCCTTGTTGGCCAGGATGATGTTGAGCCGCGTGGCCTCCCACGCCGCCTCGTCCGCGGTCAGGGCGCCGCTCCGTTCATCGGGGACGGCCGGCGGCTCGGCCCGCTTCTCCATCTCATGGGCCAGCTCGCGGTCGAGGTCCCGGGACACGTGCCCGCGGATCGTCGGGAGGGAGCCGCCCGTCACGGTCTGGCGATCGGCCACCCGACGGTCGCGTTCGTCCTCCAGGCTGCGGGACCACAGGTGCTGGGCGGTGCTGTCGACGTCGTCGGCGGTGACCCGCAGCCGCAGCCGTCGTTCGATGCGTTCGGCGGCCTTCTGGGGCGCGTCGGGGTCGGGTGCCAGCCGCGGGTCGGACGTGGCGGCCTCGACCACGTCGACCGGTCGGCGCTCGCGCGGGCGGCGCCGGCGCTCGAGCTCCGTGGGGGCGGTGCCGGGCGGTGTCGGTTGGCGTGGCGGGACCTCGTCCTCGCGCCAGGCCGTCGGCTCCGCGCGCTCGAACCGGCTGGGCGCCGCGTAGCTCTCGGGGGCGAACACGTCGCCGGCCGTGCCGGCGATGGCGGCCGCCAGGTACGGGGCGGCCCATCGGCTGTCGCCCACGGTCACCGCGTCGGCGCCGGTGGCGGCCAGTCGGGCCAGGGGCACGTCGAGGCAGGCGGCCACGGCGATCGCCTCGGTCAGACCGATCCGGCGGTTGGTGGTCTCCACCTGGGCGACCGTTTCACGGGTCCAGCCCACGCCCCGCAGCAGCATCTCGTCGGCCAGCGCCTGTTGGGTGAGGTTCGCTTTCGCCCGCAGCGCGGCGATGTTGCGCCGGACGATGTCCTCGATGCTGGTCGCCCCCTCGCCGTTCATGTCGCCACCCTAGCGTCAGCATGAACACATATGTGGAGGTCAATTGTTAGAAAAATGAACATCATTTGTTGGGCGAATGCACAGTTCATGCACCTGACATGGGAGTTCGCGATCGTGTCCCGAAAAGTTGCGGATCGGTGGCTAACAATGAGTGCGACGGAGGGTCGCGGCACCACCACGTACAGCGCCCGTCGGGTGCAGGTCGCGGAGGTCAGTTGCAGTTCACTCCGCGCCCTACAGGTGCCCCGGCATCGTTCCGATAGTTGGTGTGTACGGCGGGACTCCCGGGCAGGACCGGGATCCAGGAGCACGTCGGTCGCAGGGACCGGATGCTCGAGACCAGCAGCACGACAACAAGGGGCAGGAACGAACGTGGCCATCGAACACCAGACGCAGCGGTCCCTCCGGGACTGGCACGACGACAACTTCGACCTCGACGATCTGGGGCTCCCGACGCCGCGCACCTGGCGGCGTTGCGGCGCGGTCCACTGCATCGACCACGGTCCGTGGATCGGGACGCTGGTGTGTTGCATCCGTCAGAGCGGGCACGCCGACGACCACACGATGTCCCTGGGCGACTTCGGCCAGGTCGACTTCTGGCAGGAGACCTGGTTCTGAGATCGGGGCGGCCCGGTCCCCGCGACGGGATCAGCCGTGCAGCACCACGGCCTGGTCCGGGCCGAGCGTTCCGGACCACCCGCTCGCCGGCGCGGGGTCGTCCGACGCCAGCAGCACCGCGGCGCCGACCAGTTCCGGTGCGGTGACGTCGACCTCCTCGCCGGTGAAGTTGACGAGGACCGTGCACGCGTCGCCGTCGAGCCGGCGGCGGTAGGCGAGCGTCCCGTCGGGTGAGGGCAGCACCTCGAGGTCGCCCAGCACCAGCGCCGGAGTCGCCCGCCGGACGGAGAGGGCACGCCGGTAGAGGTGGAGGATCGATCCCGGGTCGGCCGCCAACGCCGCCCGGTTCCGGGCGTCCGCCCCCGGGGGGAACGGCAACCAGGTGGACACCCCGGGGGCGGTCGGCCAGCCGTGGTCGGGCGACCCGTCCCACGGGATCGGCGCCCGGCAGCCGTCTCGTCCGCCCGGGTCGACCCGGCGCTCCTCGGGAACGTCGGCGTCCTCCAGCCCGAGCTCGTCGCCCTGGTAGACGAAGGGGCTCCCCCGCAGGGTGAGGAGCAGGACGGCGGCGGCCCGGGCCCTCGGCTCGCTCCGGCGGGCGGTGGTGGCCGCGTCCTCGCCGGCCCGCCCGGCGGCCCGGTCGTAGCGGCTGCGGTGGCGGACGTTGTCGTGGTTGGACAGCACCCAGGTCGGCCAGGCCCCGCGGGGGTCGAGGGCCCGACGGGCGTCGTCGATGCACCTGGCCCAGCGGTCGGCCAGCCACGGTGCGAACAGCGGCGGGAAGTTGAAGGCGAGGTGCAGCTCGTCGTCGTGGCCGTAGTAGGTGGCGACCGCGTCGGTCGACAGCAGGAACACCTCGCCGACCATCATGCGCTCGCCCGGGTAGCCGTCGAGCAGCGTGCGGATGGTCCGCAGCCGCTCGTGGGTGACGGGCTGGTCGTTGAGTGCGCAGTGCGGGATGCCGGCCGTGTCCGGGGGGTCGTCGGGCAGCGCCGGGTCCTTGCCGATGCCGTGGACGACATCGGCCCGGAACCCGTCGACGCCGCGGTCGAGCCAGAAGCGCAGCGTGTCGAGCATGGCCGCCTCGACCGCCGGCTCGTCCCAGTTGAGGTCCGGTTGGGCCGACTCGAACAGGTGGAGGTACCACTGACCGGTGGGCTCGTGGAACGTCCAGGCGGGTGCCGTCAGGTCGAAGGCGGCGACCCAATTGTTGGGGGGTGACCCGTCGGGCTCGGGGTCGCGCCACACGTACCAGTCGCGGTGCGCGCTGTCCCGGGACGATGCGGCGTCGGCGAACCACGGGTGCTGGTCGGACGTGTGGTTGGGGACCCAGTCGATGACGACCCGCAGGCCCAGGCGGTGGGCCTCGTCGACCAGGGCGTCGAAGGTGGCCAGGTCGCCGAAGAGCGGGTCGACGTCGCAGTAGTCGCTCACGTCGTAGCCGAAGTCGGCCATGGGGGAGCGGAAGAACGGCGAGATCCACAGGGCGTCGACGCCGAGCCAGGCGAGGTCGGCCAGGTGGGCCCGGATGCCGTCCAGGTCACCGACACCGTCGCCGTCGGAGTCGGCGAACGAGCGCGGGTACACCTGGTAGAAGACGGCCCGCCGCCACCAGGGGATGTCGTCCGCCGGTGGCGTCACGCCGGTACCGGCGGGCCGGCGGTGAGGGCCGGGAACGCGGGTCGCTGAACCATGGGGTGACGCTAGCAACGGGGGTGTGCGGGCGCGCCTCCCGCCGGCCCGTACCGGGGCCGCCGCCGGCGCCGGCCGCGGCACCCCGTCGGCGGTTCAGGTTTTCCGCCGACCTGCCGATGGAATCTCCAGGGCCGGACGCCGCAAGGCGCTCCGGAGGGAAGGGACACCGGCGGCTGAGGAGCCGGCGGTGCGAGCAAGGAGAGCGGTGGAATGGTGGAACGTCGAATGGCCGATGACGGGTCGATGCTGGCCGAGGGCCTGTCCGGGGCCGTCCCGCCCGAGTCCTTCGGGACCGGTCGGGTGTGCATCGAGCCCACGTGCGAGGTGCGCCTCAGCCGCTACAACAGCACCGACTGGTGCGCGCTCCACGAGAGCCCGGCCGCCACCGGCCGGCCCTTCGACACCTCGATCCGCCCCCGCGGCCGGCGTCGCAACTCGCGTCGTCGCTCGCAGAGGTCGGCCGCCTGACCCGAGCCCCGCGGCGCGGGGCCGTCGGTCGTCGGGTGCCTCCTCGGTACACTTCGTCGCTGGCACCGGACCGGAAGGGTCCGGGGCGACGAGGGACGGGAGACCACCCATGACGGATCGACTCGACGGCACGGTGGCCCTGGTCACCGGGGCCAGCAGCGGTATCGGGCACGCCACCGCCGTCTCCCTGGCCGCCCAGGGTGCCCGTGTGGCCGTCGCCGCACGCCGGAGGGACCGCCTCGAGGAGCTCGCCGACCGCATCGGCCGCGACCAGGTGCTCGTCCTCGAGACCGACGTGACCGACGAGGCCCGGGCCCGGTCGATGGTCGAGCAGACGGTGTCCGCCTTCGGCCGCCTCGACACGCTGGTGAACAACGCCGGCGTCATGCTCCTCGGCCCCATCGTCGGTGCCCCGGTGCAGGAGTGGCGCCGGATGGTCGAGCTCAACGTCCTCGGCCTCCTCTACTGCACCCACGCCGCCCTGCCCCACCTGCTGGCCGCGGCGGAGTCCGAGCCGCGCCACGTGGCCGACGTGGTGAACGTCAGCTCGGTGGCGGGCCGCAACGCCCGGCTCAACAACGGCGTCTACAGCGCCACGAAGTTCGGTGTCGGGGCGTTCTCGGAGTCGCTCCGCCAGGAGGTGACGACGCGGCACGTCCGGGTGACGGTGGTCGAGCCCGGGGCGACGGCGTCCGAGCTCGTCACCCACAACCGCCCGGAGGTGCTCGAGCAGTTGGCCGCGAACTTCTCCTCGACGGAGATCCTGCTGGCCGAGGACATCGCCGACACGATCGCCTTCACCGTGACCCGACCCCGGCGCATGGTCGTCAACGAGGTCCTCGTCCGCCCCACCGAACAGGAGCGCTGAGTGGCGTTCGGGGGCTACCCGCCCCCCGGGCACCTGCTCGGGGACCTCGGGATGGAGGCCGAGCTCACCACCGACGGGACGGGACGGGTCCGCATGCGGGCCACGCCGTTCGTGGCCGCACCCGACGGCGGTGTCCGCGCCGGCGTGCTGACCACCCTGGTCGACGTCGTCGGTGGGGCCATCGCGGCGCGGGTGCTCCATCCCGACTGGATGGCCACCGCCGACCTGACGGTGCAGCGGATCGGACCGGTGCCGGGCCCCCGGGTGGAGGCCCGCGGCTCGGTGCTGCGGCGCGGCCGGACCACACTGGTCGTCGAGGCCCTGGTGGTGGCCGTCGACGAGGACGGGCGCACGGTCGAGGTGGCCGGTCGTCCGGCCGACCCGGTGGCGTGGGCGTCGATGACCTTCGCCGTGCTGCCCGCCCGGGACCCGGCGCCGACGGTGACGATGCCGGCGGGCCTGCCGTCGCAGTGGGCGTTCACCGGCGGAGGGTTCGAGGAGCCGGTCCACGACGTCGTGGGCATCGAGGTGGTGGACGGCGCGGCCGGGCGCCTGTCGCTCGAGGTGCGCCCCTACCTCCACAACTCGTTCGGGGCCCTGCAGGGTGGCGTGATCGGGATGCTGGCCGAGGCGGCCGGTGCCGAGGCGCTGGGCGCGGCCCGGGGTGGGGGCGGCTCCGATGTCGTGGTCACCGACCTCCAGATCGCCTACCTGGCGCTCGGCCGCGTCGGGCCCGTCGTGACGTCGGCCCGGGTCCTCGAGGCGGGCAGGGACGGCCGGTGCTCGGCGGTGGTGGAGCTCCGCGACAGCGGGGCCGGTGACCGCCTGATGACGGTGGCCAACGTGGTGGCCGTGCCGACCGTCGCGTTCGCCGGTGTCGGATCGTGAGCGGGCCCGGACGGGTCGGCGACGAGCCGGTCGGGGAGACCGACCGGCGGCGCCACGTCAGCGACTACTTCCGTCTCGAGCGGTGGGAGGTCCCCGCCGACGGCGAACAGCCGCCGGCCGTCCAGGGGCGGGCTCCCGTCGACGACCACACCCGGGGTGTGGGGGGCGGGCTGCGTACCGGCGGGCTGCTCACCAACCTCGACTCGCTGGGTGGGTTCACCAGCGGCCTGGCGGTGCTCCCCCGGTGGATCGTGACCACGTCGCTGCTGGTCACCGTGTCCGAGCTGCGCCAGGTCGGCCCGCTCGGGTTCCGGGTCGACGTGGTCCGGCGCGGCCGCTCCTCGGTGGTCACGGCCATCGACGTCGTCGACGAGGGGGCTGCCGGCCGGCCCGTGGCCGCCGCCACCATGACGTGCGCCGTCCTCGATCCCGGGGCGATGGTCCTCGAGTTCGAGCGCCCCGTCGTGGTGCCCATGCCGGCGCCGCAGGTGGACCCCGTCGGCCCCGCCGAATTCTTCTCGATCGAGCCCGGCGAGGGACCGGTGACCCGGATGGTGCTCGACGACCGGTTGCGCAACCCGTGGGGGATCCTGCACGGCGGTGCGGTGGCCATGCTGGCCGACGAGGCCGCGTGCCGGGCGGTGGCCGCGGTGCCGGGCGCGTCGGGGCCCCACGGCGTGGCGGCGGCCGATGCCGTCCTCCACTACCTGCGCCCGGTCCGGGTCGGCCCGGTCGAGGCCCGCTGTTCCGTGCTCGGTACCGGGGCGGGACGGACCCTGGTGCGGGTGGCGATCCATGACCTCGGGTCCGAGGACCGCATGACGAATCTCGGGACGATCACCGTCCTGGCGGTGTGACCGGACGGTACCCCTCGCTACCCGGCGTTGACGGTGCCCCCGGTGCCACGGCGGGGACGGTGCCCGCGGTGCCGCCCGGTCCGTCCGCCTACCATGGCGCCGGTAACGGTCCATCGGAAGAAACGGGATGAGGACATGGCGACAGAGTGGGGCCCCCTCGGGGCGTTGATCGGTGAGTGGGAGGGCGAGGGCGGTCTCGACACCTCGTACTCGCATGCCCAGGGCAAGGTCGTGGGTACCCCGTACCTGGAGAAGGTCACGTTCAAGCCCTTCGGCCCCGTGGACAACGGGAGCCAGCACCTCTACGGGCTCGACTACAAGTCCGCCATGTGGCGGGGCGACGAGGAGAACCCCTTCCACACCGAGGTCGGCTACTGGCTGTGGGACTCGGCGACCGGCGAGGTGCTGCGCTCGGTCTCCATCCCGCGCGGCATCTCCGTCCTAGCGGGGGGCACCGCCGCGGCCGACGCCACCTCGTTCTCGTTGAAGGCCGCCGTGGGCGACCCCCAGTACCCGATCGGCGAGGGCAAGTACCTGACGGCCAACGCCAGCTCGGTCACCTTCGAGACGACCATCACCCTCAATGCCGACGGCACCTGGAGCTACGACGAGACCACGAAGCTCCGGATGAAGGAGATGCCGGAGCTGCTGCCGCACACGGACCACAACACGCTGCACAAGGTCGGGTAGATGCCCGGGGCGGCGGGGTGTCCCGCCGCCCCGCCGCCCCGCCCGGCAGGCCCAGGGGTTGACACGGCGTCAGAATTAGGTGAACCTAACTACGTGGTGTCGCCCGCCCTACTACGAGCTGCCCGGTGATCCCCACCTTCGTGATCTTCCTGCGCGAGGGCGTCGAGGCCAGCATGATCGTGGCCATCCTGCTGTCGTACCTCGACCAGATCGGCCAACGTCGGCACTTCCGTGACGTCTTCCTCGGTGTGGGGGCCGCCCTCGTGCTGGTGCTCGGGGGCGGGATCGGTGCCTATGTGGCCATCCACCAGTACTCGGGCTCGACCGTGCAGACGGTCTTCGAGACGATCACCTACCTGCTGGCCGCCGTCGTGCTCACGTACATGACCTTCTGGATGCAGGCCCACAGCCGCACCATGACCGAGGAGCTCCGGCGCCGCTCCGACGTGGCCATCGAGGGCCGGACCCGGTGGGGCCTCGGCCTGCTGGCCTTCCAGGCCGTCGGCCGCGAGGGCCTCGAGACCATGGTGTTCACCCTGGCCATCGTCTTCGCCTCGTCGGCCCAGGCCCCGACGGCGTCCAGGGGCCACGGTCTCCTCCTCGGCGCCGTGCTCGGCCTGGCCGTCGCCCTGGCCATCGCCTACGTGATCTTCAAGCTCGGCCGGCGCCTCAACCTCGGCCTCTTCTTCCGGATCGTCGGCATCGTGCTGATGGTCTTCGCCGCCGGCCTCCTGGCCGACGCCGTCGAGAACATGCAGCAGCTCGGGTGGCTGCCGTTCTGGGACCACGTCCTGTGGAACACCAGTACCTTCCTGAGCGAGGACAGCTCCCTCGGCGACGTCTTCCACAGCCTGTTGGGCTACGCCGACCAGCCGACCGTGCTGCAGTTCCTCGTCTGGGCCGGCTACCTGGCCGCCGCCACCACCGGCTTCATCGTGCTGGGCCGCCGTCAGCGGCGGGCCGGACGGCCGCTGCCGACCGTCGATGCCGCGTCCGCGACGATCCCCACGGCCCGGGTGACCGGTGCGGCGTCCGCGGCCGCCACCACCGCAGAGGCGGTGTCCGAGCCCGTCGCCCCCACCCCGATCGGCCGCCCGCAACCGCAGGCCTGAGCCCGGCCCCCGCCGAGGCGCTACCGTCGACCCCGGTGCCCGAGGGTCGGACACCGACCGGACGACTGGACACCATGCGCGCCAAGGCACCCGACGTTCCGTCGATGGACGGGAAGACCGTCGTCATCACCGGGGGGAACTCCGGCATCGGCAAGGCCGCCGCCGTGGCCCTCGCCCGGGCGGGCGCCCGGGTGGTCATCACGGCGCGCAGCGAGCCGCGGGGCGTCGCGGCTCGGGCCGACATCGCCGCCGCCAGCGGGTCCGACCGGGTCGAGCTCTCGGTGTTCGACCTCGCCGACCTGTCTTCGGTGCGGGCCGGTGCGGCGGACCTGCTCGACCGGTGCCCCCGGATCGACGTGCTGTTGAACAACGCCGGACTGATCCTGTCGGAGCGGACCCTCAGCGCCGACGGCTACGAGGCCACCCTGGCCATCAACCACCTCGGCCCCTTCCTCCTGACCGACCTGCTCCTGGACCGGCTGCGGTCGTCGGCACCGTCCCGTGTCGTCAACGTGGCCTCGACCGCCCACAGCTTCGCCCGCCGGGGCATGGTGTTCGACGACCTGATGGCCGAGCGGTCCTACCGGCCGATGGAGGTCTACGGACGCAGCAAGCTGGCCAACATCCTGTTCACCTCGGAGCTGGCGAAGCGACTCGCCGGGTCGGGGGTGACGGCCAACTGCCTGCACCCGGGGGCGGTGGCCACCGGCTACGCCCGGGACGGCGACACGACGGGGTTCATGGCGTGGGGCGTCAAGGTCTACGCCCACCTGCCGATCAGTCTCACCCCCGAACAGGGGGCCCGGACGTCGGTCTACCTGTGCTCGTCGCCCGAGGTCGAGGGGGTGACCGGCAAGTACTTCGCCAAGGGCAAGGTGAAGGTCCCGTCGGCCAACGCCCGCGACGAGGCCGCCGCCGCCCGACTGTGGGACGTCAGCGAGGACCTGGTGGCCCGGGCCGCCACCTGAGCGCCGGCCGCCCGTTCACAGCGGCTCGCCCTCGTTGAGCTCCGTGATGGCCTCGGCCACCCCCTCCTCGCGGTCGGCCGCGCTGAGCGGTCGGCCACCACCGTCGTCGGCCCACAGCTCCGGCACGCGCCACAGCAGGACCCCGACACCGACGACGCAGGCCAGCCCCCCCGACCAGACGGCGAACTCGGGCCCCCCGATGGCGGCGGCGATGCCGGTCTCGAGGTCGCCGAGGCGGGGCCCGCCGGCCACCACCGCGAAGAAGGTGCCCGACAGCCGCCCCTGGAGGTGGTCGGGCACGGCCCGTTGCTGGACGTTCTGACGGAACACGGCGGAGATCACGTCGGCGGCGCCGGCCACGCCGAGCAGGACCAGTCCGATCCAGAGGACCGGCACGACGCCGAAGACGGCGATGGTGCCACCCCAGACCACCACGCAGGCGGCGATGGCCCGGCCCTGGTGGCGGATCCGGGCCGTCCACCCGGTGACCAACGACCCGACCAGGGCGCCGGCGCCCGGTGCCGCGTAGAGGAGGCCGACCACGCCGGCCCCACCGCCGTACAGGTGGACGGCCAGTGCCGGGAACACCGCCCGGGGCATGCCGAAGATCATGGCGTTGAGGTCGATGAGGTAGGTGGCGGACAGCAGTCGCTCGCCCCGGAGGTGACGGAAGCCCTCGGTCATCGAGCGGAGCCCCATCGGTGTCCCCCCGCCGGACGGCACCAGCCGGGGGAGGAACCGGACCACGGTGAGGGACACCGCATAGGTGGCGACGTCGATCAGGTAGACGGTGCTGAGCCCGATCCGGGCGATGAGCACGCCGCCGAGGGCGGGACCCACCACCATCGACAGGGCCATGGTGGTGGTCTGCAGGGTGACCGCCGCGGTCACGTCGTCGGTGGACACCAGCATGGGCAGGGCGGCCCGGCGGGCCGGCCAGTCCATGCCCTGGAACCCGGCGCTGGCCGCCGCGCACACGAACAGCACCCACACCTCGGGGTGGTCCAGCGCGGCGTTGACGGCGAGGCCGCCCACGGCGATGGCCATGGCGAACTGGGTGAGGGTCAGCACCCGTCGGCGGTCCCAGGCGTCGGCCAGGGTCCCGCCCCACAGCGACCCGGCCAGCAGGGGGACGAGGCCCACGAACCCGAGCAGGCCGACCATGAAGGTGGAGTGGGTCAGGTGGAAGGTCTGGTAGGCCAGGGCCACCAGGGTGAGCTGGCTGCCCATGGCCGAGATGGTCTGCCCGGCCCAGAGGCGCCGGAAGTCACGCGAGTGGCGGAGCGGCGAGACGTCGGCGAAGAGGGCGGCCACCAGCCAACGGTACCGGGCGGGGTCCTCGATCCGGACGGCCACCCGACCGCCGGATCACCGGATGCGTTTGGAGAGTTCACCTGCGGGAAACATCTCTGACCCACGTTCGCGTGCTCCAGTCGATACACTGCTTGCATATGGCAGCAGGGGAGCCCACCGGCACGAGGGACCGACGGGAAGAGAAGCCGCTCGGACTCGTCGAGTCCGGCGGCACTGAGCAGCGACCCGGCGGCGACCCGGCGGCACCGCCCATGGCCGTGTCCATCGCCGGCGTGTCCACCGCCTGCAGCCGGGACGCCCTGCGGTCGAGCGCCAAGGCCGTCCGCAAGACCCTCGCTCCCGAGTGACCCCGCGGCCATCGGCCGCGACCCGATCCGAGCCTGTCGACGGAACTCCTGCGCTACCAGTACTCCGCCATGAGCTCGCTCGACCAGGTCGGCTGACGTAGCTCGCCGCGTGGCCCGAACTCGGCCAGGTAGGGCTTGACGTCGAGCACGGGTGTCCCGTCGACCGCGTCCAGTCCGGTGACGTCGACGGTGTGCGGGCCGACACCGACCACCCGGCACACGGTCACGCCGATCCGGTTGGGGCGGTCCTTCGCCCGCTGGGCCAGGATCCCGACCGACGGCCAGTCGGTGCGCCCCCGGGGGTGGCGCGTGCCGCGGCACACGGCGTCCTCGTCGACCCGGTCGAAGCAGAACACCACCTCGATGTGGGAGAAGTCGGCCAGGCCGTCGGTGGCCCCCGGCTCGAGCTGGTCGGGGTCGAGCTCGATCGTGGACGCCACGCCGTCCCACCGGTCGTCGATCGCCTCGTCCCGCCCGCCGACCACGCGGCCGATCGGTCGCACGGTCAAGGTCCGGTCATCGGTATCCGTCATGGAGCTCCTCCGCGGTCGGTGACGCGGGCCAGTCGGCGTCGGGCCCGTCGTCCGGCCAGTCCGCATCGGCGTCCTGGCCTTCGAATTGGATCCGGTAGAGCTCGGCGTACTGCCCGCCTGCCGCCAGCAGGTCCTCGTGGCGACCCTGCTCCACGATCCGTCCGGCGTCGAGCACCAGGATCCGGTCGGCCTCGCGCACGGTGGACAGCCGGTGGGCGATGACCAGGGAGGTGCGGCCCTGGAGGGCGGTGGCCAGGGCCAGCTGCACCGCCGCCTCCGACTCGCTGTCGAGGTGGGCCGTGGCCTCGTCGAGCACCACGATCTCGGGGGCCTTCAACAGGAGTCGGGCGATGGCCAGGCGTTGCTTCTCGCCGCCGGACAGGCGGTAGCCGCGGTCGCCCACCACGGTGTCGAGGCCGTCGGGCAGCGAGTCGACCATGGTGGCGATCTGCGCGCCGGCCAGGGCGGAGGCCAGTTCGGCCTCGGTGGCCCCGGGGCGGGCGTAGAGGAGGTTGCCCCGGATCGTCTCGTGGAAGAGGTGGGCGTCCTGGGTCACCACGCCCACGGTGGCGGCCAGCGATTCGAGGGTGGCCGTGCGCAGGTCGAGCCCGTTGATGCGGATGGATCCGGCGGTCACGTCGTAGAGGCGCGGGAGCAGCTGACTGATCGTCGTCTTGCCGGCCCCGGAGGGCCCGACGAGCGCCACCATCTGGCCGGGTTCCACCCGGAAGGACACGTCGTACAGGACCTGGCTGGACACCGTGGTGTCGAGGACGGCGACCGACTCGAGGGAGGCCAGCGACACCTCCTCGGCCGTCGGGTACCGGAAGTCGACGTGGTCGTACTCGATGGTGGCCGGCCCCCGCGGCACGGGTCGGGCGTCGGGCGCGTCCACGATCATCGGCGGCAGGTCGAGGACCTCGAACACCCGGTCGAAGGAGACGAGGGCGGTCATGACGTCGATCTGCACGTTGGACAGCGCGGTCAGCGGTGCGTACAGCCGGGTCAGGTAGGCGGCGAGGGCGACGACGGTGCCGACCGTCAGCGCGCCGTCGACCGCCTGCACACCGCCCCATCCGTAGACGACCGCCGTGGCCAGCGCCGCGGTGAGGCTGAGCGCGGCGATGAAGAAGCGGGCGTACATGGCCTGGGTGACCCCGATGTCCCGCACCCGCCCGGCCCGCCGCTCGAACGCGCCGCGCTCCTCGTCGGGCCGGCCGAACAGCTTCACGAGCAGGGCGCCGGACACGTTGAAGCGCTCGTTCATGGTGTTGTTCATCTCGGCGTTGATGCCGTACGACTCGCGGGTGATGGCCGAGAGCTTGCGACCCACCCGTTTGGCCGGAATGACGAAGATCGGCAGGATCACCAGGCTGATGAGGGTGATCTGCCACGACAGCAGGAACATCACGATCAGGACCAGGGTGACGCTGATGAGGTTGGAGACCACCGACGACAGGGTGTCGGTGAAGGCCTGCTGGGCGCCGATGACGTCGTTGTTGAGCCGGCTGATGAGGGCACCGGTCTGGGTCCGGGTGAAGAAGGCGATGGGCATCTTCTGGATGTGGGCGAACACCTGGGAGCGCATGTCGTAGATGAGGCCCTCGCCCACCGAGGCCGACACGTAGCGGATGCCGATCGACAGGCCGGTGTCGACGACGGCGATCAGGGCGGCGACGATGGCCAGGCCGATGATCAGCCGCTTGTCCGGGTGGGGGCCGGTGAGGCTGTTGATGATCGAGCGGAAGAGCAGGGGGTTGACGATGCCGACGAAGGCCTCCACGGTCACGAGCACCAGGAACCAGGCCAGGATCTTCCGGTAGGGCCGGGCGAAGTGGAACATCCTCCGGCCGGTGCCCTTGGTGACGTGCTGGCCCTTGACCGAGTCGTCGCGTCGCATCGAGCGCATGACCGAGCCGAACTGCCCGCCTCCGCCGCCCCCGCCCATGCCGTGCCCGGCCATGCTCATGGTCGGGTACCCGGAACGGAGTGCATGAGCCGGACCCTACCAACTGGTCCCGCCCGTCCGATCGGCCGACGGGCCGTGGCTACGCTACGTCGATGGCGTTCGACGAGGGCCTCGGAGAACGTGTCCGGGCGCTGTTCGACGGTGCCCCGGACGTCACGGAACGGCGGATGTTCGGCGGGCTCGCCTTCCTGGTGGCGGGCAACCTGGCCTGCGGGATCATCGGTGACGACCTGCTCGTGCGGGTGTCCCGCGACGACTACGACGCCACGCTCGCCCGGCCCCACGCCCGGCCGATGGACTTCACCGGGCGCCCGATGCGGGGGTTCGTGGTGGTGGACGCCGAGGGGATCGCCGAGGACGACGACCTGGCGACGTGGGTGGACCGGGGTGTGGCCGTCGTCCGGGCCCTGCCGCCCAGGTAGGCGTCAGCCGACCAGGCCCTTGCCGTAGACGGGGGGCAGGTCGAGGGCGGTCAGCAGACCGGGCCGGCCCGCCACCACGGCGGGCACGGCGTTGACGAGCCGCATGGCCGTGGCCTTGAGCCCACCCGTGTTGTGGTCGCCGTCGCGTCCCATCAGCTGCATGTCCACGGTGTAGGTGGGCTCGCCCGTGATGGTCACCCGGTAGCAGCCCTGCCCGGCCGGCTGCGGCCAGTCGGGGGCGAGGTCGTCCCGCAGCCGGGTGACGTGCTCGAGCACGAGGACGGGCCGGCCGCCCTTCATGCCGCGGAGCTCGAAGTGCAGGGCCGCGGCCGTGCCCTCCGCGATGGTCCCGGCGTCGACCTCGAAGTCCTCCGGCGCCGGCACGCGCTCGTACCACTCGACCAGATCGCCCTCGAGCTCGACCTCGAGGGCGGCGGCCAGCTGGCGGATGACGCTGCCCCAGGCCATGGTCATGACGCCCGGCTGGAGGATCATCGGGACGTCGTCCATGGGCCGGCCGAACCCCATGATGTCGAACAGCACCATTCCCTGGTTGTACGTGGCGTAGTTGAGGACCTCGGCCACCCGGACCTCGTCGATCTGCTCGCTGACACCGGAGAGCACGAGCGGCAGGGCGTCGTTGGCGAACCCGGGGTCGACGCCGTTCACGAAGATCGACACGCCGCCGGCCTCGGCGGCCTCGACGGTCGGGGTGATCATCCCCTCGTCGACCACGCCCCATGGGTACTGCAGGAACACCGGGCCGGAGGACAGCACGTTGATGCCGGCCCGCAGCATGCCCTGCATGTCGCCCAGCGCCTCGAACAGGCGGTCGTCGGCCATGGCCGAGTGGATGATGGCGTCGGGCTTGAGCGCGTAGATCGCCTCGACGTCGTTGGTGGCGGCCACGCCGAGGGTGCGGTCGAGGCCGGCCAGTTCGCCCGCGTCCTTCCCCACCTTGTCCGGGTTGGAGACCCACAGGCCGACGAGCTCGAGGTCGGGCCGGGCGTCGATGCCGGCGATCACGTGACGGCCGACATTGCCGGTGCTCCAGGCGACGACTCGGTAGGGCGTGGACATGGTGGTCTCCTCCGTGTGGGGGTCGAACTGCTGGTCGGGCCGGGTGTCGGGTCGGGCGGCGGGCTCAGAGGTCGGGCAGGCCCAGGGGGAGCGTAGGGGCCTCGATACCCCCGTCGACCTCCAGGATCTTGCCCGTCACGTAGGAGCCCGCCCGGGAGGACAGGTAGACGATGGCCGCGGCGATGTCCTCGGGGTCCCCGATGCGGCCGAGGGGGGTGGCCTCCTCCATCGTCGTCCGCATCTCGTCGACCTGCATGACGATGTCGAGCGCCGACGTGGCCACCGAGCCGACGGCGATGGCGTTGACACGGATGCGCGGCGCCAGGTCGGTGGCCGCCAGCCGGGTGTAGTGGGCGAGCGCCCCCTTGGCCGTGCCGTAGGCGACGAAGCCCCGGTCGGCCATCCGGCCCATGGCCGAGGAGATGTTGACCGCCGAGCCCCCTCCGCCCTCGAGCATGAGCGGCACCGCCGCCTGCAGCAGGGTGTGGGCCGTGGCCACGTTGAAGTGGAAGGCCGCCTCGAGGGTCTTGGGCGAGGTCTCCATGAAGGCCTGCGGCATCGTGCCCCCCACGTTGTTCACCACCAGGTCGAGCCGTCCGAAGGCGTCGCGCGCATGGTCGACGAGGGCGGCCACCGCGTCGAGGTCGTTGAGGTTGGCCGGCACGGTCAGGGCGCGTCGGCCGGCGGCGGCGACCTGGGCGGCCACCTCGTCGAGCTGCTCGGCGGTGCGGGCGGAGATCACCACGTCGGCGCCGGCCTCGGCCAGGGCGACGGCGGTGGCGGCGCCGATGCCGCGGCCGGCACCGGTCACCACGGCGACCTGGTCGTCGAGCCGGAAGCGATCGAGAATCATGGGGGTCCCCCTTCGTCGGCCGCAGCGGACGCGACCGGGTGTAGTGCTACCAGCCCGGACGCCACCTGCGCCATGCCTGCCGCCGGACGGTCAGCCCGGACGCCAGGCGGTGCCGTCCCAGTGCAGGGGGTGGACCCACCTCCCGCCGTCCCACCAACCCAGGCGCCGCGGGTCGCCACCGACCACGTACCAGCCGGCCGGCGGTGCGGGGGGCGGCGGGGGCGGGGTCGGAGTCGGAGTCGGAGGGGACGGCGGTGGGGGGAGCGACGACGACGGCGGTGGGGGGAGCGTGAGGAGAGGCGGCCGGGTCGACGGCTCGAGGTGCGGGACCGGCACCGGTGTCCCGGTGACCGGGGCCACCGGCACGGCCGGGGGATCACCGACCGCCAGCGGGACGGTGATTGGCACCGCGGTCCGCGGTCCCGCACCGGTCGCCGGGCCCGTACCCGCGCCGGCCTCGGCGCGCACCACCGCGGTCCGCCCCCACGCCTTGATCTGGGGACGCCAGGGGGGAGGGCAGGTGGTCACGGCCGACGGTGTCGTCAACTCGCGGATGGCGTGCCGGCCCAGCAGGAACGTGGCGATCCCGATCCCGGTGGCGAAGAACGCCCCGGCCGTGCCGGTGGCGAAGGCCTGCCCGATCGAGCGGGCGATCGACGCCGGCGACGGCTGCGGCGACACGCCGAACAGCGTGATGAACCCGTCGTGCAGCGAGTGGATGCCCACGGCGATCAGGAAGGCGACCGTCCCGGCGCCGGTGACGGCCCGGTGGCTGCGCCAGGCGGCCAGCCAGATGACGGCGCCGGCGAACCCGGTGACGAACACGTGGGGGAGCTCGGCGGCGGGCCGGACCAGCGCCAGCTGGAGGTGGTACCAGTGGTGATGGGCGCGGGCCTGCCACTCGGTGCCCTCCACGGCACCCGTGGTGGCCCCGCTCACGAGCACCAGGTAGAGCCCGACCAGTGGGTCCTTGAACCGGGCCGACCCGAAGGCCAGCAGGAGGAAGGGGACGAGCAGTTTGCCGCCCTCCTCGATCGGACCCGTCAGCCAAAGCGTGGCCACCTCGCCGAAGGCGCGGACCGTGACCGTCTCGAGTCCGAAGGCGATGGCGAAGCCCGCCAGTCCGCAGCCCACGCCGATGACGGTCAGCCCGCGCAGCCGGTCGAGGCGGCGCACGGGCAGGTAGCGCACGACCACCTCGACCGTGCCGACCATGAAGGCCGTGTAGCCGACCACCGACGTCCACGACCAGGCCCCCGAGCCCGTGTACCCGCTCACGATGCCCGGCACGATGACCAGCAGCTGGCCGACGAGCATCCACCACGGCCACGACTGGCGCAGGAAGGCGAAGGGCCGGGGAGGACCCGGGAGCTGCGCCGCCCCGCCCGCCTCGTGGGTACTGCCCGTCCACGCCGTGCCGTCCCATTCGGCGAGGGCGGCGACCGGTCGGTAGACGTACCAGCCGGGCGGGTCGATCAATCCGCCACCTGGGCCGACGCGGTGATCCGGTGGGGTCGCAGGCGCACGACCAGTTCGCCGGGCACGCCGTTGCGGGTGCCGTAGGCCTCGGCCTGGTCGTCCCCCATGTACCGTCCGCCGATGACGGTGGCCCAGTGGCGCAGGGCTTCCGGGTCCTCGTCGAGCGTGGCCGTCCCCTCGATGACCACGAAGGTGAACGGGGGCGTGTCGTCGTCGACGCAGAGGGCCAGGCGCGGGTCGTGGGCCAGGTTGCGGCCCTTCACGGTGTCGGCCCCGGTGTTGAACACGAGGTCGCCGAGGGGCGAGTCGGACCCGGCCGTCGAACGGTCGAGCACGTACCAGACCGGTGCGATGTGGGGGCGCCCGTCGGGGCGCACGGTGGCCAGCTTGGCGGTCCGGGCGGGACGCGACTCCAGGAAGGCCGCCACCTCCTCGTCGTCCATGGCGTGGGCCACCGGTCGCTCAGGCGGGACGCGTCGACGGGAGCCCGAGCTTGCGGTGGTCCCAGGACACCGTCCGCTCGACGTTGACCTTGGCGACGATCCGCTTGTTGAGCATGGTCTCCACGAAGGGTCGGAGCTCCTCGGTGTAGGTGCCGTAGTAGCGCTCGAACAGGTTGACGCCGAGCTCCCACATCTTGTCCGGGTCGTCCACGATCTCGGCCCGGCCCACCAGCTCCACGCCCCGCAGCTCCTCGTAGTAGTCGCCGTCCTCCATCATGCAGGTGATCCGGCTGTCCCGGCCGAGGTTGACGGCCTTCTGGGCCTTGGCCTTGGTCTCGATGGCGATGGTCCCGTCGAGGAAGCCGTACCACATGGCCACGGCGTGGACCGAGCCGTCGTGGTTGACGGTGCACATGGTCATCGGGCGGCGCTCGTGGAGGAAGGCGTCGATCTCCTCGGGGGTCATCCGGATGATGTCCCGCTGCTTGATCCCGTGGCCCATCTGCTGGGGTTCCGACGGCTCGCTCATGCATCCCTCCGCGTCTCGTGCCGCGGGCCCGGCCCGCCGCTGGGGCCACCGTACCGGGACGCGGGCCACCGGGGCGTCGAACCGGCAGAATGACCCGGTGACCCCGCCCGACACCGCACGCCCGCCGCCGGTCCGCGTGGTGTTCGTCTGCACCGGCAACATCTGCCGGTCGCCCATGGCCGACGTGGTGCTGCGGCAGCTGGCCGCCGACGAGGTGCTGGCCGACGGCTCCCGCCTCGGCGACGGGCTCGAGGTGTCGAGCGCCGGGACTGGTGGCTGGCACGCCGGCGAGCCGATGGACCCGCGCGCCGTCGGCGCCCTCGAGCGTCGCGGCTACGTCGACCACGGCCACTTGGCCCGGGCCTTCGAGACGTCCTGGCTGGACGAGGTCGACCTCGTGGTCTGCCTGGACCGGGGCCACCGCCAGACACTGGCCAGCATGGCCCGGGCCCGGGCCGGCGACTACCGCCACGACGACCGGCTCGTGCTGCTGCGGAGCTTCGACCGCCGGGCCGGCGGGGACGTGGACGTGCCCGACCCGTACTACGGCGACGACGACGACTTCGAGCGGTGCCTCGACATGATCGAAGCCGGGTGTCGCGGGCTGGTCGCCCACCTGGCCGGACCGGACGGGGCGGGCCGGACGGGATGAGCGGGGGAGCGGCATCTCCGGTGACCCGGATCGCCGTCCACGGGGCCTCGGGCAGCGGCAAGACGACGCTGGCCACGGCGCTGGCCGCCCGTCTCGGCGTGGCGCGGACCGAGCTCGACGCGCTGTTCCACCAGCCGGGCTGGACCGCGCGGCCGGTGGACGAGTTCCGGGCCGAGGTCGCGGCCCGGGCGGCCGGACCGGGATGGGTCATCGACGGCAACTACCGGACCGTCCGGGACCTGGTGTGGGCGCGTGCACAGCTGATCGTGATCCTCGACCTGCCGCGCTGGCGGGTGATGGCGCAGCTGCTCCGCCGGACGGTGACCAGGTCGGCCCGGCGGGTCGAGCTGTGGAACGGCAACCGGGAGTCGTTCCGCAACCTGGTGTCGACCGACGCCGAGCGCAACGTCGTCCTGTGGTCGTGGCGCACCCATCACCGCTACCGCGACGAGGTGCCCGCCGAGGCCCGGACCGGGGCGCCGCAGGCCCGGGTCGTGGTGCTGCGTGACCGCCGGTCGGCTGCCGCCTTCCCCGACCGCCTGGTGCGGGGCCAGGTCTGAGGGCCGGACGCGCCGGTGCGCCGACCGGGGGGGTCAGCTCCGGTGCGACCTGAACCAGTGGGCGGCGAAGTCGACCAGGGCGGGCTGGGACAGGAGGCGGCCGGTGCCGCATCCGACGGTGCCGGTCCGCTCCAGTCCCGCGGCGCCGACGGCCGCACCGACCGCCTCGAAGTCGTCGGTGTCGACGTCGAAGTCGTCGAAGGTGACCCAGGGGCGGACGCCGTCGACGAGGACCGGGGCGCCCCGGGTCACGGATCCGACGGCACCGCCGCGCGCCTCGGCCAGATGGAGTGAGGTGTTGTTGCCGTGCCCGACGCCGAGCAGCAGGACGTCCGCGCCCAGGTCGTAGCAGCGGGCGAGCGGCGACCCCTCGCCCAGCCCGTAGGCCAGCGTGTGCCCGTCGGTCACCTCGACGGCGCGGGGCCCGGCGGCGCAGAACGAGTAGGCGGGGTGCCGGCTGCGCACGGCGCCGGGCAGGTGGCGCACCGTTTCCGGTATGGCCCCCATCTTCCGGGTGGGGGTCAGCAGGGGGTCGAACGCCGGCATCGACTCCCGGATGACCGGCCACCACGACTCGGGGACCGGTGGGTGCTCCCACGTCGCGGGGTCGGACAGGTCGCCCGAATGGGTCGGTACGACGACGGTGCCGTCCGGGCCGAGCACGTCGAGGAGCGCGAGGACGACCGCGTGGGGGCCGCCCGTCACCCACCCGAGCGACGACAGCGAGCTGTGGACCAGCAGCGTCGAGCCCGGGGCCACCCCCAGCGCGGCCAGGTCGGTGGCGAGGCCGTGGCGCGTCACGGGCCGCGGCTGGTCGTGGTCGATGGGCCCCACGGGCTCAGGTTACGGGCGCAGGCCCGGGGCTGCCGACGCGCGGTCGACGGAGGAGGCGCCGGGCCGGACGGTCCGGCGGCGGGGGGGACCTCTCTCGTACGCTGGACGGATGTCGTACTCGACCGCGCTCTCGGTGTTCGCCATCGCCGCGGCGGTGGCCATCGCCCCGTTGTGCTCGGAGGTCCTCCGTCGCTGGCGCATCCCGAGCGTGCTGTTCGAGTTGGTCTTCGGGATCCTCATCGGCTCCCAGGTGCTCGGCTGGGCCAGTCTCGACCCGTTCGTCAACGGACTCTCCACGCTCGGCATCTGCTTCCTGTTCTTCATGGCGGGCTACGAGATCGATTTCCGCAAGCTCTCCGGCCACCCCCTCAACCGGGGGATCGTGGGCTGGCTGGCGTCACTGGTGCTCGGCCTCGGCGTCGGCGTCGTCCTGCTGCTGTCCGGCTATGTCATCTCCAGCCTGCTGATCGGCCTGGCGCTGACCACGACGGCGATCGGGACGCTGCTGCCGATGCTTCGGGACCGCGACATGCTGGAGTCGCCGTTCGGCAAGTTCCTGGTGGCGGCGGGCACCGCCGGCGAGTTCGGGCCGGTGCTGGCCGTGACGGTGCTCCTCGGCGTATCGAGCCCGGAGGCGGAGCTCCTGCTGCTCGTCCTGTTCGTCGTCCTGACCGTGGCCGTGGCCTACGTCGCCTCGCGGCCCCAGCCGCCCCGGGTGGTCGAGACGATGCAGCGCCACCTCGGCACCTCGAGCCAGCTGCCGGTCCGGATCGTCCTGCTGCTCATCACCGGCCTGACGGTGGTGGCGGCATCGCTCAGTCTCGAGGTGCTCCTCGGGGCCTTCGCCGCCGGTCTGATCGTCCGCATCGCCTTCAACGAAGATCAGGCGGCCGCCATGCAGCCCCGGCTGGAGTCGATCGGGTTCGGGTTCCTGATCCCCGTGTTCTTCGTGGTCAGCGGCATGAAGTTCCACGCCAACGCGCTGTTCCACAGCGCCGCCACGCTCGAGCGGGTGCCCGTCTTCCTCGGGCTGTTCCTGGTGGTCCGCGGACTGCCCGCGCTGCTCGTCTACGCCCGGGTGCTGACGTTCCGCCAGCGGAGCGCGTTGGCCGTCCTGCAGTCGACGGCGCTGCCACTGCTGGTGGTGATCTCCGACATCGGCCTCGCCACCCACCGCATGCTGCCGGTCAACGCCACGGCGCTGGTCGGCGCCGGCATGGTGTCGGTGCTCGTCTTCCCACTGGTCGGCTTCGCCATCGCCGGCTCCGACGCGGGCCCGGTCCGTACGGAGCTGCGCGACCGGTCCGACCCGGCCCGCGACTTCCTCTGAGCCGCGACGGCCACCCCCCTCGTCAGGCGTCGAAGCGGACGAAGGACTCCTGCTCGTAGCCGAGCAGCCGCTCGTACTGCTCCCGCAGGTCCGCCGTCCGGGAGGGGTCGTTGGCCAGGTTCACCAGCTCGTGCGGGTCGGCGTCGTGGTCGTACCACTCGTGGTCGTTGTCGTCGAAGGCGCAGTCGACGTCGAAGAGCTTGCGGCCCGGCGACTTCCCCCACAGGCCCGTGCCCGGCTTGCCGCCACCGATCCCGTAGTAGCGGGCGTACTTGTCCCGCCCGTCGAAGAAGCCGCGCAGGGCGTAGCGGACGCCGTTGAGGTTGGTGGTCTGGGCCGAGTCCTGGGCGAAGAGGATGTGGTCGCGGACGGAGGCCGAGGGATCGGCCAGCACCGGGGTGAGGTCCTCGCCCTGCACCGTGGCGGCCGCGGTCGCCGGGTCGACGCCGGCCAGCGCGCAGACGGTGGCGGCCAGGTCGACGTGGGACCCGAGGGCCTCCGTGACGGTGCCGGGGGCGGTGGTGCCGGGAACCTTCACGTAGAGCGGCACCCGCATGATCTCGTCGTAGACGAACGGGCCCTTCGAGCGCAGGCCGTGGGAGCCGCACATGTCGCCGTGGTCGGACGTGAAGACGACCACCGTGTCGTCCCATCCCCCCGCGGCCTCGAGGGCGCCCAGGACGGTGCCGAGGCTCCGGTCGGCCAGCTGGTGGAGGTGGACGTAGTAGTCCAGGTGGCGCAGCCAGGCCGCCTTGTCGGACGGGTCGATGTAGCCGTAGAGGCCGTGCTGCTGGTCCCAGCGCCACTGGCGGTGGGCCTCGGGCTTGGTGTGCAGCGGGTCGGCGAAGTTGGCCGGCAGGGTGTCGCACACCTCCGGGTACGGCTCCCGGTAGACGGGCACCGTCTCGTCGTCCTTCCACGCGGCGGACTCGAGCACGCTGCGGATGCGGGCGACCTCTTCGGGGTGCGCCTCCTCGTAGCCGGGCTGGTCCACCGGAAACCACATGACGTCGTGGGGGTTGACCAGGGCCACCGTCAGGAACCACGGCCGGTCGCCCCCCTGGTCGGGACCGGCGTTCTCGGACAGCCAGTGGGCGGCGTTGGAGGCGATGACGGGGTCGAAGTGGACCCCGGTGCCGGCCCAGCCCATGAAGTGCCGGTCGTTGCCGTCCCAGTCGGCGAAGCCGTACGCCTCCATGTCGGGCGCGGCTGCGTGGGAGAGGTGCCACTTGCCGATGTAGGAGGAGCGGTACCCGGCGCCGTCGAGCAGGGAGCCGAGCGTCGGCGTCGAGGTCGGGAGCTCGTCGTGCTCGGGCATGATCACGTTGTCGAGCACCCCGTGGCCGGGCAGGTACCGCCCGGTGAAGAGGCTGGCCCGGCTGGGGGAGCAGGGGGACGAGTGGGTGAAGTAGTTGGTGAACTCCAGGCCCTCGGCCCGCAGGCGGTCGCGCCAGGGCAGTGCCGTCCCCGGGGGCAGCCACGAGCGCTGGCGCTCCTGGTCGGACACGACGAGCAGGATGTTCGGGCGCTTCGGGGCGGGGGCGGTGTCGGCCATCCCGGAACGGTACCGCCCCGGGGTCGCCCCGTCGCGTCCCACCCGCACCGGGCGGGGTAGGCACAAAACTGAAATCTGTTCTACATTTCGTCCGTCACGTTCGCCGCACGCCCAGGGGGAGGCCCGACATGGCCGACAGCGAGGTCCTGCACGCAGAGCACCGGCTCGAGTATCCGTACTCGCGCTCGACCGGTCCGATCATCGGCGCCTTCCTGACCGCCCTGCGCGACGGCCGGTTCGTGGGTGCCACCGGCACCGACGGCAAGGTCATCGTGCCGCCGACCGAGTACGACCCGCTGACCGGCGACGACGTCGGCGAGCTGGTCGAGGTCGGCCCGGGCGGGGTGGTGGAGTCGTGGGCCTGGGTGTCCCACCCCCTGCGCAAGCACCCGCTCCGGTCCCCGTTCGCCTGGGCCCTCATCCGGCTGGACGGCGCCGACACGGCGCTGCTCCACGTGGTGGACGCCCCCGGACCGGACGCCCTGGCCACCGGCGCGCGGGTGACCGCCCGGTTCCGGGCCGACGACGAGCGCATCGGCTCCATGGCCGACATCGAGGCGTTCGTGCTCGAGGGAGGTGCCGCCTGATGGCTGACGAGACCACCGAGCAGGGGCCGGTCACGACGCTGGCCACCCCCATCAGCCTCGACTTCGAATTCACGCCCGGGATCGCCCAGTCGAAGTTCCTCCGGGGCCTGGAGCGGGGCGAGTTCCTCGGCCAGCGCTGCGCGACCTGCGGCAAGGTCTACGTGCCCAGCCGCGGCACGTGTCCCACCGACGGGGTGCCCACGACCGAGGACGTCCTGCTCGGCAACTCGGGCACGGTCACGACCTTCTGCGTGGTGAACGTGCCCTTCGCCGGCCAGTCCATCGAGATCCCCTACATCTGCGGCCAGATCCTCCTCGACGGCGCCAACCTGTCCTTCATGGGCCTCCTCCAGGAGATCCCCGTCGACCAGGTCCGGATGGGCCTGCGGGTCGAGGCCGTCTGGGTCGACGAGGGTGATCTCACGCCGTCCCTGGCCTCGGTGAAGTACTTCCGGCCGAACGGCGAGCCGGACGCCGACTACGAGACCTACAAGGAGTACCTGTGAGCGCCGCCGGAAGGACCGTCCGTCCCGTCTCCATCGCCTCGTTCGCCCAGTCGC